>WLWD01001617.1_pt1 | contig 94414 bp, 95 predicted proteins | sample 6712731 | NCBI WGS metagenome assembly WLWD01 (sample SAMN12718690, study PRJNA576275) | sponge metagenome | isolation source: marine sponge | host: Mycale hentscheli | place: New Zealand: South Island, Marlborough, Capsize Point | collected 2014-11-01
TACAGTACAACCATCACTTTAGTTCATCATTCAGTGCAGTCTCTACAGTCCCTCTGGCTGTACATTGCTGTGAATACACCAAGCCCACATTATATTCAAAGGTCCATTTTTTTCTCCATCTTCAGTGAACATTTACATACACTGTTCCCTGGTAGCTGGCATTCTTTGCTTTCATAAGGAAGAGAGAGAGATTATTTTGGAATACAATTGGTATCTATTGGTTGTAAACTTGTTGGTGACTTTGTGGACAATGGCTGACTGACTGACTGAATAGTCCTGTGTGGTCCACTCTACTAGAGTGCCACTGTGACTTTGGACCACTTCCGGGGTAGCCCCTATGATTAGGCTACTTGATAATTGATTCAGTCATTATTCACTGACCCCTGAAGAGGACTTCGGCAAGAAGTCGAAACGTCGGGTTAAGTTATAATTAACAAAATTGGCTGAAGAGAAAAAATTGCTATAATTATGTGTTGTGATATAGTTCTGTGTTTATATGTAGACATTGTCAATGGAAGTAGAAGAATTGTCTGCCAAAGTAGATTATCTTAGCCATTCAGTGGGTAAGGGGTCACCTGAGGAAGAAGGCAAGAGGCCCGTGGTGGAAGGATCTAGCCAGAAAGCAGAAGTAGAAGGAAGTGCAGGAAGTCCTATGCCATCGGTGCTAGCAGCTGGGGACAGGGTATGTGAGTGTGTGTGTGTGTGTGTGTGCATGTATGCATGTGTGTGTGTGTGTGCATGTATGTATGAATGTGCAGTATTGGAATTTGTTGGCATCCCTTTCCTACACTAGCTAGTACTGTGAGTTGCTCAATCTCGCAGTGTTTGGCATACGAGCTAGTTTGGGGCACACAGAATTTAATTATAATTTTCATGCTACATGTAGACTTGCCTGTTTGAAGCTGTACTCATGTGCCAAATTACAAACTTGCAATCTGTGAAGCATTTTGTTTGTTTGTTTGTTTGTTTGGTTGGTTAGTGTGTGTGTGTGTGACTTTTACTTATTGTTAAAGATGTCCAATTGTTTAAGTTCCTCTTTTTTTTTTCTTTTTTTTTCTTTTTTTTTCCTCCTGGTATTTATATTACCAGGGTTCCCTGATAGATATGGAATGTGAGATCTCTAGACTGGAGGCAGTGATATCTGAGAGAGACGGTCAACTCACCAGTTTCAAGAGTGTCTTAGAAGACAAGGAGACTCAGCTACTCATACTGCAGCAATCCCAGCAAACCCTCACTGCCCGTGTGCAAGAGCTAGAACAGACCAGCTCGGAGAAGGACAGCGAAATTGCAACTCTAAAGGCGGATTTGGCTGATAGTTCTCGGGCCATTTCTGATCTGAATTCCTCTGTCAGGGATTTGGAGTCTTCTTTAGCACAAGTGGAAGTTCGTGGTAAGGAACTAGAAGGAGCTATCAGTGAGAAGAACTCTAAGCTGGAACTGCTTGAAGCTGAGATAGCCAGCACGCAGGACTCCCGGATGAAGATAGAACAAGAACTCGCTGGGAGAGACAGCGACTTGAAGTCACTCAGTGAATGCATTGAGGATAAGGAAAGGGTCATCAAGGAGAAGAGCGAAGAAGTTCTGAGGATGATGAACGAGATAGAGGTGCTGGAGAACTCTGTGCAGCAGTCTAATGATTCCCTGAGGGAAACAGCAGAGGGAAGTGAAGAAACGGCCCAGTTACTGGAGAGAAACACGACCAAGGTTAGAGAGATGGAGAAGGAGGTATTGCAATTGAAGCTAGATGTGGAGAAGGAAAAGAGAAGCTCCGGTGAGTTACAGGCCAAGAGTGAGCAGGTACAAAGAGAGCTTGTCGAAACTAGAGAAAAGTTACGGGTGAAAGAAGAGAAAGAGGTGGAGACAGAAAGATTGCAAGCTTCTTTCGGTTCGAAACAAGATGAGATGCTCCTTAAAGCGGAGGAAATGAGCCAGCAAGTGCAAGCTCTGCAATGTAAACTCAATGAATCCCAAGCTGAGAGGTTGCAGTTAACAGAGGAAGTAAAGACACTGAGAGAAAGTTCAGAGATGAACTCACGGGGAATGGAGTCATTGAAGACAGAAAGAGAAAAACTTCTCGCTCAGTGTTCTGGATTGCAGCTGACTTCTTCAAAATCACAAGGAGCTCTGGAGTTTGCTCAAGGGGAACTAACAGCCAAGGACAGCACCATCAAGAAGCTGTCAGGATCACTGGAACAAGCTCTGTCTGCTACTGCAGCAAAGGAGAAGGAGCTTGCACTCATGAAGGAGCAATTGGCAGAGTCTACCAAAGAAGTGTTGCAGAAGAAGGAGGAAACGATAAATATGGGTGACTTCTTGGAGGAGGAAAGGGAAAAGTTAAAACAAGGAGGAGAGGAGCTGCGGAGAGTGAAAGAACAGTTGGAAATGGCAGTGAAGGCAAGAGATGACTTATCAGCTCAGTTGGATATGGTGAAGTCTCGCATTACTGTGCTGGAGAAGGAGAGGAGTGACTCTGATGTGGAGAGAGAGACACTTCGCGGGAAACTGAGTGACTTGTCTGCTGCACGATCTTCACTCACTCAGGAGCAAGCCGATCACAAAGAAGAAGTGAGTAGGCTGTCTTCCAACTTGAAACAAAGCTCGCAGCAGGTCAAGGAGCTCCAAACCAAGGTGCAGTCCGCCCAGCATAGCTTGATAGCTGTCACGGCCGAGAGGGATGAAGCAGTGAGGCAGAAGGTGGAGCTGGAGGCGGAGCTTTCTCGTAATGTGAGAGAAAATGAGCAAATGAAGCAGCAGTTTGAGTCTGCGGTAAAGTTAATGGATTCTAAATCGTCCCAGCAAGCTATGACAACTAATCGGCTGGCCGGCGAAGTAGAACTGAAGGACAGAACCATCGCCGGCCTCAGGGAGCAGCTGGCTTCAGATACCAGAAAATCCTCAGAGATGCTTGAGAGGGTTCAAAAGGTTACGGCAGACTACAAGGTTTCGTCTGACCGTTGCCGGCTGTTGGAAAACGAGAGGGGCAACCTCCAAGCCAAGCTGAGGGAGGCGGAGTCCAGTAATTCACACTTGCAGCAGATCTACGGTGAAGTTTTGGCGGAGAGGGACATGCTTCGTAATGAGCGTGAGTCATCTCTCCAGAGCATGCAGGACCAAGAGGCGAGGGTGATGACCCTTACCGAACAGCTTGCTCAGACTGCTCGAGAGAAGCATGCTTGCGAGGGGAAGTTGAGAGAACTCGGGAAGCAGCTGCTGGTAAACGAGCAGGAGAAGGCTGGACTGAACTCTGAGCTCCAAGAGAAAAAGATGGAAGCTGAGGGACTGCGTGGTGTCGACCAAGATAGAGCAGTGAGTGGGTGGGGTTGTTGTGGGAGTGGTTGGGGGTGTGGTGGGTCATGTGAGAAAAAAAAAAGAGTACAAGAGAGGGGAAGAGGTAGAAATTTATTCTACATTTAGATACTTTGGATACCATTTTGGTATTTAGATTTAAAATGTAGCCTTAAGCTATAGTTGTATGATAGTATAGTCAATATATTTGAAAGTAACATCTAGTCATTCACAATTATTCAGAATGTTTAGATACAGATGCTGTACTTGTTTGTATTCAATATGCTGAAAACGTGCTTAGTATGCTCATTTGTGTGCTACAATACTCAGCGCTGGATTACTCTACCCTTTTAAGTATTTTCACTATCATTTGTCAGTTTGGAGTAAATAAGAATGTTAAAAAATCTTTTTTTGTTCTATTTTACTCCAAGTCACTGACATTTTAATATTGCACTAAAGCAACATCATTATGTAGCTATGTGTGAGCTAAATATCTCTAAAGTTTGTATACATAATATATACAATGCACACACACACATACATATACAACAAGAGCTTCACGTGATTTTTTTTTTCTTGTTTTATTTTGTGTTTGGTAAGGTGTGGAGTGAGGAGAAGGCAAAGATGGGTGGAGAGATGAAGGTATTGAAAAACAGACTCGTGGAGCTTACTACCAGTGAGAATACCATGAAGGCACAGGCCAATGAGAGCGAGGCACGCGCCAATGAATGTGAGGCACGGGCCACTAGCATAGAAGCAGAAATGGTCCGCCTGCAGGAAGAGTTGGAACGGAGAAAAGAGAATGCCGGGACTCAGCAACAAGGAGGTGGGTGGGGCCACCAAGGAGGTGGGTGGGGCCACGTGTGCAATAGATCAACTTAAGTCATCTGAGGATACTGAGTGTGGTCATGTGTGCTTTGTTGTTGTTGTTGTTGTTGTTGTTTCTTTATGTGTAGATTCGTCACAGTCGTTTTCTCGTGAAGATGTTCAAAAAAGGTATAGTGTAGCTTAACTTGAAGCATTCCTGCTTAAGATAGTTTTAGTAAGTAGTGTGGTGGGATCGGGACGAAGGCTCAAGTAGCTCGAGTAGGGCCAAGGGTACGGTACGCTGCCACCCAAGAAGTACAACCAGGCCGTTAAAGGCTCCCTCCCGATTGACAAGGGTTCCAATCTTGTAATAAGGATAGAAGATTAAGGCAAAAGTACAACTGAGTGGGACTCACGTGGGAAGGCATTATATAGAAAACCCTCCAACGCATGCCCAAAGCATGAAATGATACAAAAGCATGTGATGCATGAGGACGCTGCTTGACTAAGTATTGTTTCAAACAAATAGCTGAATGTGCACAAACAAGTAAGTGTGGATAATGTGCGGATAAGTATTTATGAAGGTGGGTGTTCATAGGATGTTTGTCTGTGTGGGAGATGGCAGGGCCGTTCTACCACACCGTTAGAGAGTTACACCCCTCAACATCGCATACACTCTTTAAACAAATATTCAATTAAGCCGAAATTTGGCCAATATTGGGGTATTTAGGAGGACTATAACTTCTTAATGTGTAGCAACTAGCTCAAACTGATTCCAAATCTTGAAGTTGGGCTCAAGATTAGCCCAGAAACCTATTTTCAGACACACCTTTACCACAAGTAGTTCAGTATTATGTGATGCCTCTTCACACATAGCTGCTGTAGTTGTTGATGTTGTTTTTAGTAGTTGTTGTGATTTGTTAGTAGCTGTAATACTATTTTAGCCGGTGTGATATAGTTTCAATAGTGTGGTGCTGTAATACTATTTTAGCCGGTGTGATATAGTTTCAATAGTGTGGTGCTGTAATACTATTTTAGCCGGTGTGATATAGTTTCAATAGTGTGGTGCTGTAATACTATTTTAGCCGGTGTGATATAGTTTCAATAGTGTGGTGCTGTAATACTATTTTAGCCGGTGTGATATAGTTTCAATAGTGTGGTGCTGTAATACTATTTTAACCGGTACAATATAGTTTCAATAGTGTGGTGTTGTTTAAAGGAAATGTTTTAGTTCACCTTATGTAAGTTAAGTCCAATAAAAAAAAAAGTTAAAAAAAAAAGATAGCTGAGACCAAGTTAAATTTAAGCCTAGTATTAGAACGTTCAACAATAGTGGATCAGGTGGTCTGTTTTCCCTTCCTTTACCATGTGGCACACTCTTTATGCCGAAGTATGCCTGACCTGACTTCTACATACATTTAATCTTATTGTGTGTTGTTTAGGTTGGACGAGTTCGAGCGTGCTCAAAACCTGGAGAAAACACGCCTCCAACAGAGCCACGCCTCTCAGCTTGCAGGCCTACAGCAGCAGCTGAAAGGAGAGAGGGAGCAGCGGGAGCATTTGGAACAGCTGTGGCAACGTCAGAGTGAAGTCACCATACCCATTGATGATGCCACACCCCCTCTGTTCGGTAGCAGCACAGAGGACAGTGGCACACCAAAGACTTGGGGTAAGAGGAAGGATGAGTGGGTGTGGTCAGGGGTGTGGTTTTTTTACTTAGAGCACTTTCATTAAATAACCAAACTTTGTAGTTACATTCACGATCGAGCTCTGTCTATTATGTGTGTTACTACCAAGTTTGGTTGTATTTAATAGAAGTATGACCATTTAGGGTTGTATCTAGTTAGGAGAAACTTTTACCCCAAACTTCCCTGTTTTCCCCTATATCTTTTCCTTTCACCCCCTCCTAATATATTAGCCTATTGTGTGCAGTGTGCAGTTGAGGTGGAGTCCTAATTGCAACATTTAGCTCATACAACATCTGTACATTTGGTGTATGATTTGCTTCCCTTTCCCTCTAACAATATATATATAGGGTTGTGGACTTCCCTCTGATTTTTTCTAGATAGATCCTGCCATTGCACTAACACAGCTGGTTGTGTACACATCTGCTAGGAGCTATTGAACTCCATTCAGTGAATTTATACGACTAGAGCCATCCTCTTCTAATTATTTTTGGCTAGATGCTCATAGCTTATTGTCTTGTTTGTTTGTTTTGCTAGTGGACTACATGAATGTGGGTGTGGCTTGGACGAAACGACTAGCAAAGAATCCGAAGTAAGTGCAGCAGTTAGCACCTTCTATGCTCATTGTTATTAGTAATATATATATATATTGTGTAAATATTTCAAACCTAGAGTTCTTTGTCAGTATTTTCTCTGGTTTAGCCTTAAAACCTTGATGTACGTGTATGAACATAAAGTTGTATTCTACGTTCTTGCATTATAATAACATTGTGTACGTGTGTGTGTGTGTGTTAGTATCGTACTCACGCGGCTGGTACGAGCCACTCCTCAGACTAAACTATTCTTCTTGGCATACTTCATATTCATCCACCTACTCCTCATCTACCTCCTCTTAACGTGACCACACACAACCCAGTAACCACGCCTTCAGTTTGGCCACACCCCTCTATCCCTCTTCTGGCAGACCTCATCTTCAACTTCATACACATGCTATTTCTGTGCGTTTTACTGGCATTTTAGATGTATTTGTGTGTGTGTGTGTTTTTTTTTTGTTTTTTTTTGTTTTGCTGTCATATTTAATTCTACGGTTTTCGCATTAGAGCAAGAGAACTTTTTTTATGGAATATGTTCTACAAATAGTAACAACTATCACTAATAGTACATCATTGAAGGGACATGGGTGGTGATAACTGAGCTACTACAGGAAGTGTTTATGTATGATGGGTAAAGGGTGGCTGCTAGACTGCTGTGGCCTCCAGATCCGACACTTTGTTGTCGTATTCCTCGTCGTCCAGCTCCAGGTCCTTCTCTTTGGTCTCCTCGGCCTCTTGGGCTGTGGTGGGCATGACACCTACCTCGGGGAAGGTGGATGTCCTGCAAGTTATGGCAAATTGAATGTAACACGTGGGCAACAATCCATTGCATACTACTACAGAGCTGTGCTGAAATATGGTGACTAATGGGTAAAGGGTGGACTGTATAGTGAGCGGTTAGAGAGAGCAAATATTTTCTCATAATAAAATCTGAAAATTGGGCACACAATTTCAATACTCGGGTTGTTGAGCGCCCGTTTTCTTCTTGTTTTTTTTTTAAAAGCTTTTTATTATTCACTCCAGGCGTCTTGTCTACTGCTGATTGGCGAACAGCCCCTTTTTTTTTTTGTTATAGCTCGCTGTTAAGTGCCCATCTTTCATTAAGTGCCCATTTCTTTACCATTTATATAGCAGTGGCACTCAATAGCCCAAGTCTACGGTATTGATTTGGTGAGGGAACACATACAGTATCCCATCATCAGCTGAATTGTGTGCATTCACTAAATTGATACTTACGCTCTAGTTCTCTTGGTCACAGCACTAATGATCCGGTCTCTATGCAATATAGCCAAGAACACTACGATCAAAAGCACCATCAGCATTAGGAAAAGGGTCACCACCAAAATCACACCCACTATGACGCTAGTTGTGTCTTCAGGAGTTGGAGCTAGAGAGAAAGAAAAGCATAGTTTTAAAAAAATCTGCCGTGAGTGATGGAGGTGCGTCCTCCCTCACCTGTCCTCTCAATGACTCCGAAGTCATAATGGGCGATTGCAGTGCCGGATAGGAGGTGGTACCTAATGGCATAGGGTGCGTCCGGCTCTAGCGGACCGTTACACGGGTTCTCCGTCCTACTGCAGCTCTTGATGGTACCAATGATGACATCAATGTCCTTCTACAGATACAGCCATCCAACATCAATCACTATAGATCAAAGTGTGTTGTATACAGTAGGTTATACCACAACATGGAGGTCAGTACAGAATTTACACTACCGAGTTCCAAAGGTTCACGGATAGTGTAAATCCCGTATGCACTGACAGAACGGAGCGGTGCAACCAACTTGTATCATGGCTCTTTGATTGGACAGTTCACTTATTCACCTCTGGAAGTGGGTATGAAATTATATCACTGCTAATTGAGATCTGATTGGATGGTTTGAACGTACCATGGTACTATATAATGATTAAGTGATAAAGTAATCAATGACGGCATTAATAACATCAGAACACAAAACAACAACGAACAAAACACAACAAATCACGAATGAAAGAGATTTTGCATACAACGTAACTACGAGTATGCATGTGTAAACATCCTACAATGGTGTTATCATCACACATCTCCCAGGAACTTTATCTTCCACCTACTCACCGTTTGATGCCCATCCTTCATGTTGATCTCCAGGGCGACGTACTGGGGGAAGTCCCTGATGGAGATGCGGTGATGGTAGTAGGTGGAGATGAGCTTGCTACGACTTGGCTGACGCTGGACTAGGATCTGAACGCTATACACATTCACACACACACACATCCATGTATACATCTTATAGTAGCTGTAACATGACATCTAGCTGACACTCTATTACACACAGGCAACTTAAAATAAAGGAAAGCTCATAGTGTTATTATTATTGCCTGCAACTAGAAAGTAGCATATTATTATTTGCTTATAAATTGGTCATTTCCAGTGCAATCAGTTAATTTGTATATGTGAGGTGTAAGGCTCAAATATAGTAAAGGTAAATTTATAGTATTCTTATCTCTGATTGGCATGGCAATCAACACTTGATGTGCATGTAGTTAATGGCTATTGTGTCCAAGTGTTTCACAATACAGCATCCAGTTTGTGATGGTTGAAAGATATAGCAAAACTACAATACACTTTAGTACTGGCTAGCACATGAACATGAGTCTTTTTAACCAGTCTTCCTTCTATTTTCTTGATTTTCTAACCAATACAACATGCAATCCATAACACTCACTTGCGTTCAGTAGACAAAGCACTATATTATTACCATAGCTGGAAATATTTCCCTTTACCCCACAGTCTGTATTTACATGTCTATGTCTCCCTGTTCTGGCACAAGCTTGAAGGATATATAGAGAGACTTGGGCCCTGGAGGCTTGTTGGCAGTTATTTTAGGCACAATCTCCGGACTCTGCTCCTCTGATATTTGAGGCAAAACTAAGACATTTACAAAACAAGTAAACCAATACAAAACAAAATAAATACATGCCAAAAATGATGGGGGGGGGGGGGGGGGAAGCATCTGTTAGTTGGAGGGTAGCTGCTCATAAGAAAGAACAAGTATTAGTTTGATGGCTGCTGAAGTAACTTGAGTAATGACAAAGCAAAATATTTTTCTTTAGATATTTTTTTGCTTCACAGAGTGTGCTAACTACAAGTTATGCACAAGATACATCTCTTAAGAATATTTTTTCACCCTTACCTACAACTGTATTTGGATTGTTTATTTCACCAGTACTGTCTTCTGGCAACACTACTGTACCTCCAGAAACAACATCATTGGTGACCACGCCCACAGTTGTGGGAGGGGGCGTGGTTGTGGGAGGGGGCATGATTGTGGGAGGGGGCGTGGTTGGAGGTGGGGATGTAGTAGGAGGTGGGGATGTAGTAGGAGGTGGGGATGTAGTAGGAGGTGGGGATGTAGTAGGAGGAGGGATTGTGGTTGGAATCAACGAGCAGTTTTGACCGTCCCAGTAGTAAGATGGAGGACACAGGCAATAGTGAGCCTCGTTGTAGGTTCCGTTTCTAATGCATGTACTAATGACGGGGCAAGAAGACGGCTCGCACGTATTAGGCACTGGAATGAAAAAAAATACATTATTATTACTATTATTATTATTACTACTATTATCATTATTATTATTATTATTGTTATTATTATTATTTATTTTTATTATTACTACTACTATTATTATTATCATTATCATTATTATTATTATTACTGCTACTACTATTATAAATGTTGTTGTTTAGTAGTAGTATTCATAATAGATCATTCCCGTTGGCGGCCAAATATTTTTAATTCCATATTGTTAAAAAAGCCTGTGAAAGAGAGAGAATACATCTAATAGTATAGTACTAGCAAGTACCCCGCCACATAGTGGTACTTGACGTATTGCAAAGTAAGAATGCAGTAGCACAAGTTATCTTACTCAGTTATCATTCTCTACCATTGGTTAAGGTTACATAAGTTTCCCTCTCCTACTCTCTTTTTTCTGAACTATCTGAGCTATTCTTCTACCCACCTCTCTTAACTTCAGCTCTTTTTCTTGAGTCATGGAGCCCCCTTTTACTTTGTCTATCTCTCCTGCTTCTGAATTTCTGTCCTGAGAAACTTTTGTCTTTTATTTCGTACTTTAGCCTTTCTTTTGAAGACTAACCCCCGCCTTTACTCGTCAATTCCACCCGCTTTTTAGGTATAATTAATCGCTCGCCTTTTTGCCCTTCCATTTTAAACCTACACCCCTTAGATTCCATCCGCTGATTAATCGCCTTTTACCTTCTCTTCCGTACTTTCGCCTTCCTTTTTTAAACCTAGGCCGCCTTCCATCGTCAATTGCACCCGCTTAAGTAAGCAGCACGTTCTACTGATTGTGGCGATACTTTACCTACCACAAATGAACGATGCTTTACCGAACCATACAAAGCTCATGAATTATTCATGAATACACACCGTCGTCGTCATCGTCGTTACTGACACACAAGCGTATTATTATATAGATATAGTATTAGTAAGTATAACTGTATCATTTCCCTATCCAACATATCAAGTACAGTATTGATCACCCCTTACCAGAGCACTGGTATCCATCTCCTTGAAAAGGACTTCTACATGTGCATGTGTATGATAACGATGTACCTCCTCCCAGTTGCTGGCAGTCGGCATGTCTGTGGCAGTCAGAATTATCACAAGGAGTTGGATCTGCAGGCAAATAATACAACAAGTGCTACTTCTATACCTAGTTCTACTTCTATATCTAGTGCTACTTCTATACCTAGTGCTACTTCTATACCTAGTGCTACTTCTATACCTAGTGCTACTTCTATACCTAGTGCTACTTCTATACCTAGTGCTACTTCTATACCTAGTGCTACTTCTATACCTAGTGCTACTTCTATACCTAGTTCTACTTCTATACTAGTGCTACTTCTATACCTAGTGCTACTTCTATACCTAGTGCTACTTCTATACCTAGTGCTACTTCTATACCTAGTGCTTCTTCTATACCTAGTGCTACTTCTATACCTAGTGCTACTTCTATACCTAGTGCTACTTCTATACCTAGTGCTACTTCTATACCTAGTGCTACTTCTATACCTAGTGCTACTTCTATACCTAGTGCTACTTCTATACCTAGTGCTTCTTCTATACCTAGTGCTACTTCTATACCTAGTGCTACTTCTATACCTAGTGCTACTTCTATACCTAGTGCTACTTCTATACCTAGTGCTACTTCTATACCTAGTGCTACTTCTATACCTAGTGCTACTTCTATACCTAGTGCTACTTCTATACCTAGTGCTACTTCTATACCTAGTGGTACATGTGTTTCTAGCGAGTGAGTTAATGTATATTCTTCCACCAAGTATTATGCGAATGTTTCCTGTTTTACTACCAGTGAAGATATAAATTTTTGCCATTATTCAATTTATACATTTTTTTCAAGTAATTCACTTTAGAGATAATTTTTTTTTTCAAGTTCAAATAGACATTAGACAACAGTCAATTATCATGTTCATTCAGTTAAATAACCACACCCTATTTTGTGGGTGTGGCAAGATCAGTCTCAGATACAGTTGTTGACTGTACATATAGTTCATGCCCTGAGGGCAACCTCACAAATGTGTCTTGTTACTTGGCCCTCACCCCCTCCATTAAAAAATATATAATAATAATAATAATAATCTTATTTTGAATCCTGTAGCATGCATGGCTTAGTTTGTTAAACTGTATCAGTTACTGAAGAAGACATGATGTGTATTATTATGTCTAATATACTTGAATAAAATGTCTATTATACTTGAATAAATGTCAATTGTAAAATTTTTAAATTTAAAAATAAGAAGAAAAGAATATCATCAGCTATATAAGACATTAATTGTGACATTCAACTCACAAAGAAAGATAGTTGTGCTGAAAGCGATTCCGTTTGGGTCTGGGACTCGGCAAATAAAATTACCAAATAATCGCACATATTTAACACCTAGTTGTCGATACAGCTGCACTTCCTGGGCGTTGCCCCTCCGGATCAGCGCATGGGAACCTATAGCATTCCTTCCTCGAACAACTTTCACATTGTCAGGATAAAACCAGTCTCCCACAGCACCTCCATCACGCGTACGACAGCAATTATAGTTTACCTGCACAAAAAAAATGAAATTCAGAGCTGGCTAGCATTATTTATCCCTTCTTTGTAGGCCAACTTCATGCCATTCAGATAAGGATAATTAAGAGAAAGGCTTATAGTCAGGTGGCTTAAGAAAAAAATGGGGACATAGCGGATAAAAGCACCAAATTTTGCACAGCTATTTACTGAGATGTATGAAGTAATTTTAGGGTAGGTACCACTGTCCAATCATATCCTAACACTTGGTGGGAGCCAAAATATTAAAGATAAAGGTAATCAAATGATAGCGAAAATTTACTTTTTTGTTTGACCATAGCAAATATTAAAAGTGTGGGGGAGATGATTTATCATTGTCTATATATAATTAGTAGTTCATCAAAATAACTATTTTTCACATTTACAGCTGCATAGTTCAGTACATTTCCATTTTGCCTTCTTGCAAGAACACCTTGCACCACAGTCTTTGACATTCTTGCAACTGCACTTCACTAGTTCACTGCAGGCCTTTGACGACAGTGGTAATGTACTCCATATGGGACACCATGAGACTGGCTGTCAAATGTCCAACCATGTCCTTCAGGGGTTGGTGTATGCTGCTGAGCCAATTCACTTGTTGTCCAAATTCCTGCCTGGTAGACTACACGCTTGGAGTGCTGCAGCAAGGCATCCTGAGTTGGTGGAATGCTCTCCATGGTCCTATTCTTTTGACAGAACAACTCCTTCCGTGCTTCATCAACAGACTCCAGACTGCTGGCTCTGTCATACAGAACAACTGTGAAACGTTCAAGATTTTGGAAATGCTGAGATTCCTTGGTCAATGACATGTGTGGGTGTGTTGACATGTACATGAAAATTTCAGTCACCTCAAGATATGCATTCCAGGTCTCCCATGCTGACTTCTTCACTGAAGTTGTATCACAACCTGTAAAGCAGTGAAAAATAGGAAGTGACATGAACTTTTCTTTTGCTAAAGCTTGGCAAATGGCATTGATGTGCATATAGGAGAAGTTCTTGCCAGTACCAAAGGCAATCCAAATGTCTGCAGCTGGATGTTTGATGAGCAATGAGTGGAACTTGCCAATGATGATCACAACAACATCAGTATCCACCGTGCGCACCAAGCAGGTGGTAGAGCCAGTGGCAAGAGCATCTTGCAAGTGCAAGAGTATTCTGGTGTCCCCTTCTTCATGGTCACAGAGCTGCATGCTGTGGTTGGTCTCTTTGCCATCTGGGAAGTCAGTCAATGCCACCTTGTTGGAGAGGAAGAAAGCTCCTGCTTATAGGTAGAATCACGCAAGAAGTCAGGCCAGTTGCTTGGAACTTTGTTTCGACCATTCACCTTTCTTCTTGTCCCCTTACCCCTCCTCTCTCTTACTGATTCCTTGATGCTGTTAACGATGTAGGTATCCCATACCACATCAACTCGCTTAGAGGAATCCAAATTCTTCATAACATGGGGGGTGAAGACACTACTTGCATAATCATTGAAAGTGGTGATGCCAGTTGTAGACAGGAATGTACAACAGCAGCCCCATCCAGTATTTTAACATCAAACAAAAACATGAGGCTCGGTTTGCGTTTCCTGGATCAGAACACTCAGCAAATCAGACTTCTTTCCCTGTCGTAGTTTCCCCCTATCAGAGAGAGAAGGAGGGTGGGTGATTTTCGTGCTTGAAGAATGTATTCATATCACCCTTCCTGTGCTGCATAGTAATGTACAAGTGTGAAAAGAGTTCCACATCACTTTTCAGCATTGAGATCTGTCCCGCCTGCTTACTCTTGGTCTTGGGTGTTGGGCTCCTAAACAAAGGTAAGGAGTTCTTTTTTATCGAATCGTGTATTGAGCGTGTGCGCTCTACAATCACTGATTTGTGGTACATGTTGTATTGATCTCTGCCAATTGCTTCTACAGTACGCACTGTGCTCACTACTGACTCATTGACGACATTCTGTGTATCAAGGACTACAAGCTCTGGGGTGTCATCCAGGAAGGGATTACTCATCTCATTAATGGCATGAACTAAACTCAATGTTTGTTCCCTGAATGTCTTTTGAGTACAGAAACCTTCCTCATGGTGGTGGTATTCTTTTGTTTCTTTCACAATGAATTCTCTTTCAAACTCCTTCAAAAGTCGTGCTTGCTCTGGCCCAGCTATCATCCATTTCCTGAATGCAGTTGGATTCTCCGTAAGACCCACAGCACCTCCAGAACCCTTCACTAACTCGTTGTTCTGCTCGTGAGCCTGGTCGATTGGCATGGATGAGAATCGATTTGTGGTTTTATTCACTACACAATGACCATTTTCTCTGAATTCTTGTAAGATGGATGCAGGTAAACTTTCCATATCACGAATGTGAACAGATATCCATCTGGAATAGTTCTGGTGGTCGAGGGAAAAAAACCATGGGACCACCAGAGCCTTCAGTGACTCCACATAAAGGGAGAAGTCTTTATATTTGGGACTAGAGAAAATACCTAATACCATGAAGGATTGTTTTGGTCTCTAAATTGGTGTCCTTAGTACAGAGGTGTCCTTAATACAGGGGTTACTGCTAGTCAGAGGTTTCATGAACTAGGTATCATTAGCAACATTTTCATTGTAACTGTGAAGCAGATTTCAAGTTTCTTGTTAACATCCGGTTTCCACTAAATTGATTGATGCTTATGAGCAATTTCACACCTCACGGAATGAGTGGGCGGTGGTACCTACCCTGAAATGACTCTACACATCTCAATGAATAACTGTATAAAATTTGGTGCTTTTATCCGCCATGTCCCCATCTTCTCAAAATAAGTCCTTAAGCCACCTGACTATTATAATAATGCAGAGGATTAGCTAGCTCATTAAAGTGAAATTATTATTTACAAATTTAAAAATCCAACTGGAGTCCTATCTCTCATTGGTATGTTGGCTATCCACATTGTATATCAAGAGAATTCTACTGCAGGATCTACAGTAGGGGTCAAAAAAAAGTTCCCATTGAGTCGGTTTAACGACTTTCTAAAGTCTGTACGGAAGACTTTTGACACGATTTTTTTGTGCAACTTTTAGCCGACTTTTTTGGCAATTTTTTTTTTTTTTGTACCGACTTTTTTCTCTAGCGACCTTTCTGAGTCTGACTTTTTTAAGGTTAGGGGCAGAACCCTTCTAGAGCACTTCAGTTATTGTGGTTAAACAAGTACAGGGAAGCACCTGCTTGATGTGTAGCAGCTGCAAAATCAGATTAAAACTAGGCTGCTAACCATTTTTAAAAGAATAAACAACAGGTTTAAAAGTCGGTTCAGCAGCTGGTGACTTGTGTAGTCGCATTGGTTGATACAAAGTCGTTAAAAAGTCTCCTTACCCTAGAGACTCGCTAAAAAGTCTGGTCGCTATGGGAACTTTTTTTGACCTCTACTGTACAATAGCAATACCTGCCTTATACACAGCATCATTATATAATCATGTTAATGTCTTCACAATTTAACAAAGAGTGTCAGCCACCCAACTTTAAATTGTCCAATGGTTGTGAACTATTTGAGTGCATTTTTGAGAACTTCTTTGGCTATTAATAATGCCAAAATAAACTGAAATTTTTTTTTTTCAAATATGTGTCCTGTAACGAGTAAAGGTTCAGTAACTTAACACAACACACAAATGCAAAGATTGGATGTTATAATTTTGGGATATGACTAGAACAAAAAAAACTTCTGGAATTTTGTTATTTTGTTATTACTCAGTTATTTTTAAAATATAAAGATCTTTTATTGTGATTAACACAATAGACATATTATGTTCCCTTGGAGATACTCTTCAAACTATTCGAATTATTTTCCTATTGAGATCATTCAAAACAAAATATATACACTACTATAATAATGTACAGTGGAACCTCTCTACAAAGGCCATGCTTGGGGTCAAGTCTTTTAACCCTTGTAGAGAGTTTGGCTGCTTTCAGAGTTTATTTTTTATTGTAGTAGATCACTGTGTTCCATTTACGCTGGCTGTTGTTAAGAGTCAAGTTGTTCTTCAGAGTCCCTTTGTAGTGAGGTTCCACTGTATATACTTCTAATACACACACTTAGTTGATAAGTAGCCAAAGTTAATGTTATAGTACATATAGCTACTGTAGTTAATCTATTTCCTAGCTGTGTTTAGTTCCATGATATTATCTGTTACCTGGGTGGTCAAACATTTCAGGGAAGTTTCTGCAGTACTGCCAATATCTCGAATGGGCAGTCGATCTCCATCCATCAGCTCCCTGCCTCCATGCATCAGTATCAGTCTCTGACCTGGCACAACAAAATAGTATGAGGTTTAAAGAAGTAATATAACAATAACAACATCAACAACAACAGCAATAGTAATAATAATAATAATTATAGCCCGTTACCCGAGCGACCGCGCTTGTCGTTAAGAACTATAAATCGGATACAGTCTGGAATGCTCGTAAGAAAATGTATTAGCGGGGAAAAGTCTGATATAGTTCATAGCAACCATAATTATGATGGAAAGCAGATCAAAGCAAAATGGAAATGAAGAGTTTGGGTACTTTAATACAATTACTAGCTGGTGGAAACAATTCACTGTTGCTTTTCCTAGTTTCTAATACATAACGCATCAGCCAGAAATTTACTTCCTCCTCATTTCCATTAATGAACAAGTTTTCAGGAACTTTTTCGTCTACAGAACGGCTGTTTCTGGCAAGTCTCCAACAATCAAAATTGTTCATAGCCCATTGAGTGGAATAGGTTGTAGTTTTAGGAACCTTTTTAATGGACATTTTATTGATTTCGGTGGTCTTAAAATGAAACCGCTGTTTTTTACAGTGTGGCTGTCGACAATTGTGGCGCCATCAGCAGACCCTCTTTTCCGGCTCGTTTCCATTCCTGAAAAGGGTTACTAAGAACGCAAACGTTACCAGGTAACTATGTCCGCGGGCTATAAAATTGTTATAAACCAAAATCATTAGGTTTATATTGCGATTTATAAATCCTCGCCACTCGGGCTGCGCCCTCATGTCTCGGAGTTTATAAATCGCATACAAACCTCAATTATGGTTTATAACTATAACTAATAATAATAATAATAATAATAATAATAATAATAATAATAATAATAATAATAATAATAATAATAAATAATAATAATAAATAATAATAAATAATAATAATAATAATAATAATAGTAATAATAAAAGTAATAATAATAATAATTGTGTAATAATAAAATAATAATAATAATAAATAAAATAATAATAATAATAATAATAATAATAGTAATAATATAATAAATAATAATGATAATAATTGTGTTCAACAGCATAATTTCTTTTTAATAACTCACCAGTAGTGAGAGATGAGAAGATAACACACACACAAAGTACCTAATACACACATACCCAGGAGGAGGAGAATTACATTTACGCATACCCACCAAAATACTTCAACAGAACCGTCTGCTTCATACTTATCCTAATATACTCAGAATAAATGTATTCCATTTAACAAGAAACTTTAAGAGGCCATACATTCATAATGAAAATTGTGTCATACCAACATCTTTCCAAGACATTTATTAATGTAAATAGGAAGAGTTCAATTACATCACATAAAATTGCTTCAAATATTGCTTTCTACGCCGGAATGCTACATAAATTGGAAGTTATTTAGAATGTTGAGAATTCTTTATCTGCACATTATTAGAATCTATTTGTGACTATCACGATGCCCCACAAACAGAGTTTGACATGTGTGTGTGTGTGTGTGTGTTTGCAGCATGTCTGATGTCATACATATTTCATGTCATGTTTTCTCATGTACATGATCCTTAACACCATCATGATACCAAACTAATTGCCAATTAATGTTGGTAACTAGAATTGTCAGATTTTCTAAAATATTACTTGCACATAGTGATTATGAAATTAGAATCAAAGCATCATTTCCAGGAGATATAAATGCTAATCAATGGTAGATAAGTTGAAGGAGGGCTTCGGGGGCTGGAGCCCTCTCATAATTCTGGGGCACCATCTAAATAGGTGATTTCTCACATGAACAAACTTTAAAACACAAATCCCATGTCCTATCACCCCTCCCCATCCTTAGTTAAAAATCTATCATAGCTAATAAAATAAATTTTGTGTACAAAGACAACAGATATGTAGTAATCAATGCATACTGAATCAAAGTGATTGTGACTGTTGTCAAATACAAGTTTGTGCAAAAAAATAAAAATAAAAATAAAAATGCATTGTAGTAATTTGAACATGTGACTTACGAAGCATCAATATTATACCACTCATAAATATTTTTTTGGTTATTATTGTTGTTGCAAGATTAGTTTCCTAATTAGCCCAAGGTGGCATATAGTGTGAAAGAACTTATTTACCAGCCGAAGCTCAAATAAGTTCATTGCTAATTTAACTGTCCGTTATTACACGTCCACTTGCACACAAACAGTCACACTTATTATCAGGTATAGCTGAATGGCTTCCCGCCTCTCTGTCAAGTATCATACTTTTAATTAGCACATATTTGCTTGGAGATTATTTTTAACACTTGATATTTTTACTTTTGAAAATCATAAATAATCAGTATTGTTTTTATTTTTTCTCCACACAAGTACCCTATTAAGTGAGGATTTTAATTGTGAACTTAATACCTAACCTTATAGCTATACCATTTGTCAGTAATTCCTAATAAAATAGCAAGGTGTTACTCTTGCCTACTTATATTCTACTAAGCAATCCCATCGTACATTAACTATGTTGCTATTATTTCTTACCAATCCTGAAAGAGTCATGACACTTGAAGCTACAATTTGTCTGCAGTAGCCAGCGACCTAGAAGAAATCGAAACCACGCACACTCCCTCGCTGATAGACGTTTGCGCACAATTTATGTACGTCCAAACCGCGCCTGTTTTATAAACATTGCGCGCAAATAGATATTAAAACTTTTATGGTATGCTTTTCAGATTTAGGGGGTAATTCAGTCATCTGTTAGAAAATAGCATCTTAGGTTTGGACAAGTGGAAGAACATGCAACTCCTGTTACAAGAATTGTTGATCATGTGGCAACATGTTTTAGTTTGCATCATATGCTACTTTATTATCCAATGAAGCATTACTTCAGTTACTATATACAGAGCAAAATCCAGCAGCTTCAACTCTTCTCTTGCAATGTCGTCAATCTAGAACTTTAACAATACAGAGACTTTAACCCCCATACTACGCCAAGGAAACACATACCACTACTATTATTTATTATTAAATATTCATGAGAAGAAACTTGAAATCATTGCATATATCATGGCCGTCCAAGTTCTAGTAGAGCTGGTAGGCTTTGCCCATGGTGCTCTTGATATAGAGTGCCCGCACATTCTGCCAGTTCTTCTTCAACAGGGACACGAGGAAGTTGATACCCAGGTGGATATTGCCCACCAGGTCATCCTCAGCCATGGACACGTTGCCAATAGCAACAGCCAAACACAACACCTGCACACATGAGATATAGGCTAAGGGTAAATATTTCATCAGCTTGACATTATATTTTCTTTTATCACTTTAGCATTACCACAATTAAGGTCACTCTTGTACACAACCAATCAAGACCCACTCCAGGGATTCCCACAGATTTATCACAGGGGAAGAGGAAATTTTTAGTCACAAAAAAATTCACGACTATGAAACTGATACTTAGACTGAACTATTACAAATTGCTATTGAAGAACCAGACAGTCATAATTTTAAAGAAGTGTTGGACAAGCAGTGGAGTAATTAAGCTATAGTTTTTTATACTTCCTTCAAAATTTTCGCAGGGTAAAAATTTTTCTTTAGGGGGGATGGAATCCCAGGGCTCCCATCATCTGTATGAACCCTGCACTCTATTGATTATAACCTATTCCCAGTTTTGTATAAGGAGAAAAACAAAACAAATAAAAACAGCAACCACTTCTTTGCAATCCTATCATTTCCATCAGGGAAACAAAAATGTCAGCATTTCCACAGGCTCACCTTCTTCATCTGGAACCTGATGGTAGCCTTCACTTCATCTATCTTCTGCTTCAGATTGTCATTGTGTGTGACGAGAGTGGGGAACTTGCCAGCTCTGTTCAAGCCAGGACCGAGCAGTCTCGGAATCTGCTTGATCAAACTGTCTGACGCCACAAACGCATCATACTTACGAGCTACAACAAAGACAAAAACATGGTAATAAATAACATCCCCAAGGCTATACCAAAACTCAAATACATGTGAGAAATAATGTGCCAGTTCAATACACTAAACGACACAGAATCGTGTAATGACAACTAACCAAGTTTCTTGACCAATTTCTTGTCCTTGTTGAGTTTCTTGAGAGCATCGACGTCCATGCATGGAAAGCCAGCTGCATTCGCTTCGTCACAATGGGAGGCGTCGCCCAGTACACACACCCTCATCTTAGGACGGGGGATATGACGCAATCTGAAACATTCAGCAAGCACACGGAAACACTTGTATAAGGAAAACACAAACAAAAACGTCAACCGTTAAAACTTGCTAGCATATAAGTGCAAACATGATCTGGCTGGGCTGCCTATCACTATAACAAGATGGTGCTGTCAAACTACTGCAAGGCAACATTTGGTTACAACCATTTAGCAGCATTTTCCCTTGAAATTTCAGAGGGGCTCCAAGAATGCACCAGAATTACTAGTACTATACACTGTAGTCACGATATAATTAAAGTTCTGATGACTATAAAATCAAAGTGAAGCACCACTTTGGTATTGCACGCTAATTCACAAAATCACTAACATCTGGTATACAGATGGGATCTAATAGTGGGTATCATCCACTTCACAGATATATATATAAACTGAGGCATCACGCACTGGGTCATACGGCCACAATGAATCATAATCCTCATAAGTCACTCAGTCATGTGTGCTCACACCCCTATTAGCCAGTTCCTATCAGCAATAGGAGAATGTAGCAACAACAATCAACACTTGATATGGTAAAGGGTCTCACAACAATGGTTACCAACTTATTAGTACAAACTCACCAACATCCACACCAACAGCGAATGACCTGCTCAAAATGGCAGACATTCTTCCCAATATTTTTAAGACCCCTGGGTGAAGGGTCCGGATCAAGGCGAGAAAAACTTTGCTGACACTTTACCGCCGCAAAGAAATTTACCACCCTGACCCTACCAAACTGATCTAGTACAGTTTGGTGCGACCCACTTACTTGACAGTACCACTGAAACGCTTATCCTTCTGTGGGTCATAGTTTTTGAGAGATATCTGAAGTTCTACAGTCTCTACAAACTTCCTTTTCTTGTCCTCTGATCCTTGCAGGACTGTACGGACTCCGTCGACTAGAGTTTCTCGGCCGATTTTACTGCAAATAGTCGCGGATGGGAGAGATAAATGCTGAAGATGGATCACAGTGGATACTCTTACCTCATCCTTGGATCTTCTGTCTCCCTGAAATAGGCAACCACGCGCTGAAGGACCGTCTTTGCACATGCGCACGGATTTAAATACCCCCAGCTGGCGGTAATTGTTTAATGGTATTCATGATGTGCGGTTTTGTAATTCAACTAGCTCAGCGGAGTGCGAATTGTCTGCGAACACACACACGGGGGAGAAACTGCCCCCGCATTCTTCTCCTGCGTGTTTTTATACCACTGATTGAGCGCTCTAATGTCCGTGAGGCTCTACCTTGGGCAGTGTTCTGGCCCACATAGATCTTTGACACTGTTTTGCAAACTTTAGTAGCTGTCCAGTGGCCGTGTGTGTTGGAACTTCGTAAGAAGTTGGACCCTTGACCTCGCCTGCACAGTAACAGTAAACTCAGCCGCACTTCAGGAGCCATGGAGACTGGAGAATGGAAGGGTAGTAAGGTGAGTGAGTCATTAGGAGCTACAGGAATGAATAATTTTGTGTGCTTGAGAAGAAATGATATTGGCTATGGAATTCAGTCTGTGTCGTGTACATATATAGTGCATGGAATAGAATGGCTGAGAAATCCAGCTGTGCTTTTAAACAGGCTGTACAATTGCTTTATACTAATGCTTAAAATATGATGTAGATAAAGTTGAGTTTGGTCATTGTAAGGCTTCACAGGCAATTGCTTAATTAGCAGCTGAGGTTACGTATATAAAAGGGCCTCAATTGCTGAGTTCTGTTGGTTAGAAGCTGAAAGACAGTACTTACATACAGACACAACAAAAAAGCTGAATAGTATTGGTGTTGTTGTGGCTAAAAAAATTTCATCTAGTTATTTGAGAACTGGAAGTTGTGGCTTTTTAAATCTTGTGGGGGTGGGAGGGGGGGACTTCAATGTAAAACTTGCTCATGCTTTTTTACTAGCTATTAAGTAGGTGCAGCTGCTTTATCTGAGATTACACAAGGTAGTCAAAGAATGCTATACTATAGTCTTTCTATACTACACTGAAAAGTAGCTTTTTGGCTACCAATACTAAATAAACTCCCAGTTTCTTTGAGACTTGACAGTTTATTAAAACAGTTAGCTGATTCCTACTGCAGGTGGCTGTTTTATTATATGACTGCTTTATTTAATGTTTGTCTAGTCTTGGATAATACCAGTGGTGACTGGAAGCAGTGACTGATATGCAGTTATACTAACATAGTTGTCACATTGACCTACCACAGGCAGACACGCAATTGCCTCAACCAGATTTTAATAAACCACACCCACTATAGGACTTTTTACTGTCTCTCAGTCAAACGCGTTTCATATTTATTGTTGCTAACTTGCTCATTTCTTGTACCTAGTGAAGACACATGGCAAGTTCTCCTCTTGCAGTCATAACTCTTGTGGTTACATCATACCCAGGGGTTCATTTAAGGGTTATAGACCCATCTCTTATCAGTCAGGACTGAGCTAGCTGTGAAGTGGTCTCACATCCAGTTTGTTTCCCACCATTCTCATATTACACCTGTCGACATTGTTGTAGTCTTTCCTTGTGTCTTGCTGACATCTTGTGTATGACGATAGCTACGTAGTTGTCGTGTGCAGACAAACATGAAAATATGTATCTGTAACTCATAGGAGACAGTAATTGGTTTGTAGTTTATATTTATTTGGTGAGTATGGTGGATTGATTTTGATTACACTAACTCTAAGGCAATTTAGTGGTCAAACGATGGTAAAAGTTGCTTAACTTTGTGGTGAATTAAAAGTTTAGTGTAGTAATATGTTTATGTAATGCTTGTCACTACATGTGCATGCATGCGGTGTTGAGGGAAGAACTATAAGTGATGTACTTGGGATAGACAATGCTAACTACATGAAGTCTCTCACGTACTAGCTCAATGAACTAGGACTTATATAGCTTCAGCCCCTTTTATTAATAGCTCGTTAATTGTGTTTATTCCTTTATTCTGCAGGTGGTGCTGGCGCTTCTCTTGGCAGCTCTGAGTAAGTTTCAATGTATGACATACGGTAACAACTCGAGTGAAATATTGAAATTATATGCTTTGTTCTTATAATTAGATATTTGAATTGGTAAACTGAGAATGTGAACTAGTATAAACAGATGCCCCATTCATGCGTGGGAAAGATTGCTAGTATAACAGAGTGGATTACATATAGCATGGATAATACGTTGTATGGATTACATGTAGTCATTGTAGAAGGGTTGGGGGCACAGATGAAATAATGCCCTGTGGGATTTTACATCCATTAGTCACACCATATGGTCACACGTTGGGAATTTGCTGTATTACTAGATAGAATACATACAAGACCTGTAGCATTTCCTACTGGACTAAGTGGCTATTATGTGACCACTCCCATAGCCACACCCTCGTATTTATCCCCTGGGAACATCAGAAACTTACATTTCGGACTCCACCCCCCTTTTTTGTGGAGTAAAGTGACAGATTGGAATTAAGTGCAGATATCATCCTATAAAACACTAAAGACTAATTTATGTTACAAATTTATTTAGCAATGGACAAAATCACCATAGTAATAGCAAATTTTTCTTAGTTCTAACAGCCAATATGTCAGGGCTTCAAACAGGATTTTTTAGGTGTGGGGGGGGGGAGGGGTTTCGAATGTTAAAAGTAAGTTACTTTTTTGTTTCCAAATGACTGAATCATTCCAAATTCACTATAGTATGTACTTCTTTCCCGTTTTAGATTAAGTTTCTGTATTTGCTGTTTTCTGGGTAACATGCAATTAGAGCTAAAGAGGAGCCAATCAAATGTCCGGTTGTCTCTAATATTTCAGAACCTACGAACGGCAGTAAATTTGACCCAGATAATATGTGAATTCCTGTGGTGGTATCATTGTAGGTTGCTGTTTACAATAAACACGCTCACACACATTCACACAAACACAACGTTCGTGGCAGTGAACCTTTGTTTGCATCCATAAACACATAAAGCTCAGTACAAACAAACAAAATTAGAAAAAAAGATAGTATATAATACTTGAGTGTTTTTTTTTCCTTTCTAGAAAACTATGCATGTAGCATTTATATAATCAGTTAATAAATTACTCATTGTTAAATTAACAACTTCCTTAGTTAATGATTTGCAGTCATTCTCGATTGATAGTTGCCATAATTGCAGTTTTTACCAGCCAATAATGTTTAGCAAAATATAACCCGGCAGTTTGACTTCTTGCCGAAGTCTTCCTCAGGGTCAGGACAAGAAGTCAGAACTTTGGGTTAAATTTTAATTAAACATACATTGGCTGTTAAAACTGGGGGGAAAATGGTACTATTACAATTTCCTTAATACATTAAAAGAGCAAAATTATAACTTATAGGACATTAATATGCTAGTATAATAGAAACCAATCCACACCCATTGTACTCAAGTCATAATCCATTCACTCTATAAAAGACAGGTGGATACAGTGAGTTAGGACATGGTAGGTGCAGTGGTGTATACTGGGAGGCTAGGATCATGCATTGCTGGCTTAGTACCTTTTTTCAAATTTTTGTCAAATTTTCAGATATTAATTTCAGGCTACTCTGCTAAAGTTAAGGTCTTAACCGTTCGGGGCAAATCACCATGACGACCAGTCTTTTGAGGAATCTCAACTTTCCGGAGTGACTTTATCTTCGGGTCCCTCCCCCACTGATGTCTCACTAATCCAATCACACATTTACTCACCCAATTAACAGCATCACCGGCCTGGCTAATTAGACAGTAATGGTAGACTTTTATTGAGCATGGGCAAGAGAGATAAAGTAGCTAGCATCTCCTTCACACGTGTTGGGTCATTCTCAGCTGAATAAATAATAGTAGGTGTTTTTCTTAGTTTTTATGGCTGATGAATATAATATATATATATATATATATATATATATAACACTTTAATAAACTTGGTGTAGTGTACATATACTCTGACCTAACCATTTCAACCCACAAACTTCATCTTGCAGAAGCATGCAAACACACAAATATATCACATTCACACATTACAATGCACAAAACAAAACACGCGAACACGTCACACAAAACACAAACACCAAGTTCTAGACGAAATATTTGAACTCGGTTATTTTCTAGAAATGAGCCAGCCATTATGGTATGTGAGTAGCATATGACATTCTGAAGCCAATGGACTAACAAGACACGCATCGTTGAGTAGCTACAGCTTCTAGTGTTCCAGGCTGACCCAGATTCTCTATCTCCCTCAGGCAATCTCTGAGAATCAATTACATGTGACACAACTGCACATCAATGCAGATATAGCTTCATTGGGAATTATTATACTTGATTCAGTCATTCTTGGCTGAAATAATTATAATAATAGCAAATTTTTGTCGTTCTAACAACCAATATTGTTAATTAACCCGACGTTTCGACTTCTTGCCGAAGTCATCAGTTAACCCTGAAGAGGACTCCGGCAAGAAGTTGAAACGTCGGGTTAATTAACAATATTGGTTGTTAGAACGATAAAAATCTACTATTATTATCATACTTATTAAGAATGTGTGTATAGATAGGGGCGTGGTGTGGACGACTTTTATTAGGATATAGAAAGAACAGCAAAATGAAGTTGCTATTAATAAATGAATAAATACTTCCTATTGTTGTTTATCCGGGCAGTGTAGGACCAAAGAATACTTGTAAGTTCTAAAATTTCCATATCTTCAAATACGCTATTTTCATGCAGCTACTGAAAGGCTACTCATTGCCACCAACTGTGAAAATATTGTAAGTACAAAGACTTATTTTGAGAGAAAATCATTGGCACATGTCCACGTTAGAATATCGTATAAATGGTTGCTTGACTTTCCAATTCTCAATCTTCCAACTTTTTTCTTTTTCGAAATTTATGATGCTTCTCGTTCTCGTAACATTAATAGCCGCGATGTGCCAACTGTATACATGGAGAGAGTGCATGTGTCAGATAAGCTTCAATAGCTGAGAAATTTCATTGAATGCTACGGAAGCCTGCCTAGTTGATCAAGGTGCCCACGATTTTGACGAGCGGATTAACGAGGTTTAGTTGTAATTAAATGCCCCTAAATCAGCTAGGGGACATTGAGCAGATCTTTCTGAGTGTCATGGTGATGGTGTGACATGTACATCACATGTGCACAGTCGTAGCAGAGGGTGCGACTTGGGCCACACCTCTTTTTTTGCCACGCTAATTTATTATTAAGCGCATGCGCAAAATAAATTGCTAATAAGGGGCATGGCGAGGTAAAAGTCGGCTACAACACCTGTGGCCACGCGAGATTAACGTTGTTGCGTGGCTTCCAAGCTGAGCGATCAGACTGTGGGTGTTCTAGCGAAACCTCATCAACCAATCCTGGAAAGCACTTCTGCACATAGACTCTAAATGTAAGAATGGATGAGCTAGATGAAGTGTAGCTATTGTTTGTAGTGATGAATTAGTAGATGCATCAGAGCAACCCAGCAGTATTCTTTTTTCAGAGATGATTGTTTTATTGTGCTAAGAGAAGCTTACAGTATTGTACAATTGTATTATTTTATTAAAGTTTAAAATATGATTTTATTTTAAAAAATGTTTCATTATCTTTTTTTTTTTTGTACAACATTTTGAGATTCTTGCAAAGCCACTTCATTGGTGGAGGCACATCCACCTGCAATCACACACACACACACATACACAATCACACACACACACACACACATACAGTTTACAAAACAAAATACTCTAAATATAGACAGGCCACACCCACAAAAGTCATTGGCCACACTCATATTATCATAACCACACCCATTTCCAGCCGCACCACCCTAAAAATGCTTGCTACGGGTCTGATGTGTCTATAGTTAATAATAGTACAACTATCACCTGTTGCTAAAATAACAAGGAACAGATGGCGAGAATTCTTAAATTTCAATGCTCTAGTTTTACCATCAATATTGTACCTTGTTGATCAGTGTGGGTGAAAGATGAATGTGTGTGTGTGTGTGTGTGTGTGTTTGTGCATCCGTTATAGTGTATACATTGTGTATGCATGTGAGGTATCTGTGTGCACGTGTAGGTTTGTGCATGTGTGTGTGTGTGTGTGACTATGTGTATATAAGTGTGTGCATATATGATGGTATTAGTGTGCATGTATGTTTAAGCATGTTTGTGTACGTGTGTGAGTGTGTATATATATGTGTGCATGTGTATGATTGTGTGTATGTGTGTGTGTGAGAGAGAGAGGTGCATTCTTGTTCATTAGACCAAGAAGGTATCGGCTATAATACATCGTGGTTGAGCGGATATTCCATCTTGTTTGGTGTACTCCCATGACAGTTGTCACTTCCGACATTTGATACTCAGTGTATTAGTTCCTGTAGTCATAATATTTAGTAGTCACACTGGAGATCACATGACTAAACGCGCACACACACACACACACACACACACACACACACACACACACACACACACACACACACACACACACACACTAAGGTGATACTGCAGTTTTTGTGAACATGCTAAGTACTGGTTTCTCATCCACTGTGAACAGCTGATAAAATCACCACAAGCCATTATAAAAGTAGAAATACACACCCACCTCTTCCCCTATTAATTGCACCGGTTGACATAAGTTTCACCTGATATACATATCTGTGGTGAAGTTTAATAGTGCACAAAATAGTTTCAAACAAGTTAATTTCATGATGAGTCCTGGCGAGGGGTGGGGTTTAAGGTATTATGAACGTGTGCGGTTCAGGGCAGATTGGAATTTAGGCTATGGTTTGAGAGTTCAGCTCTGAAGTTTCATTCTACAGACCTGGAATGAAATGGGGGCGGAATTTTTCAATAGCAACAATACAATGTCCTAAAACAGATGTTTTGGTTGTTCTGCAATTTGAATAGCACCTGGTAAAGTAGAATCACAGTGTGCAGGTGTGTAAAGTAACAGTAGAATCACAGTGTGCAGGTGTGTAAGAAATAAAGAAAAACATTATAGTCTTAATTGGAGTGACAATTAATTGCCACTTAAAAACATTAATGAATGTTATATGTTTCATATAATTCCATCAGTACTACCTCAATACATAATTAAATAAATTCAATATTTTAACTTCAATTAGTGGCATATATAGTTTGGTATCCAGTGTGCGTAGGTTGCCATGGCAATGCAGCAGGGAGTGGCAGTGGGTCCGACATCGAGCCCTCTCCCGTGGCAATGTTGGTTGTTCTGACTAACTCCAGTGACAGTAGCATCACAGTCTCGTGGGAGGAAGCCGAGAACACCACCTATACGGTTTCGTACAATATCACTTACATTATCACAGTGGGAGGGGTCCAGTTGTCATCGAAAAGTTCAGCGACGAGCGACACAGTGCTTATGGTGACAGACGATGCAGTAGTGCCCGGGGTTACTGTGACGGTCTCCGTGTTGGTTAGCAATAGTATGGGACTCACCAGTAACCTGACTGTCAGAGAAGACATAGTTGATGGAGGTATGCCTATAGACATGTACTGTATGTACTTGGATCTTGTATGTGGTGGTCTAGCTGCAGCTGAGGGAGCTCTGAGTGTTGTATTCATTGGACAGGGTGTGTATGTATGTATGCATTAGATGAGGGAGGTAGACAGTGTGAATTTATTGATGACTAATGGAACCATTTGTGTGTGTGCATGTGTGGGGGATATGCATGTATGTATGTGTGTATGTTTTCCTGGGAAGTGTTTTTTAAAAATTATTTATAGCAATAATTATGAATTCATTAATTCATTGTCATTCTTAATAATTATCAATTATTATTATTAATTATTATTATTGTATTTATTATTATTATTAGTAGTAGTATTTATATACATGTACATATTATTATTATTATTCTATTATTATTTTTACTACAATTATTATTATTATTATTATTATTATTATTATTATTATTATTATTATTAGTCACTAATTACTATTATTATCTATTTTCATGGTAAATTTCTAAATAAGATTAAGGCTTTTGATTACTCCATATTTAAAGCTATAAAGGTACAATCTTTGTGTTGATAATAATGCTTTTTCTGTTTCAGTCTTTGCCCCTGCAGTAATGAACTTGAACGTGGGGGCATCTACAGTAGGGGTCGTGCCAGCCGTCAATCTAACTTGGGACAACAGGTTTGACGAGGTCTCACCGACAGAGTTCCGTCTGTCGATCATTGCAGATAATTTCGCTAATGAGACTCGAACTCTTTCCTCCTCGGTGACGGCTGCCATTGGGCCTAGTGATCACTCATACATGTGGGATAACTTGAGCTTCTTCACACGGTACACTTTCATTGTGGTGGCTGTGTACAATCTGACAGGATCGGAAGCAGTTGGCAGTGGTGTTAGTGTTGATCACACTACTGAGGAAGGGGGTAAGTGGGTGTGACTATTCTGTACCGGCTGTGTAGTACGAACATGTGTGTACGTACAGCGAAACATTAATTATGCTAACTAATTGAGGATTGAAGTGTTCATGAAGCAAATTGTTCAAATAATCAAATTAATAGAAAAACAAATTAAAATTTTTTCCTGCTATAATATTTATAAGACCCACAAGTGCATGTTATCCATTTTAGAAGCTAAAGTTGTCAACTTCCTTTGTTTTTCTTGTCATCAGTGATGTTCATTTTGAAAGTAACACACATAGCTGTTACAGTTTCTCCCGTCTTTAACCTCTTGATAATTGTAAGCTTGTTCTCGATGTAAACATTTTCTTCTTTTTTTAATTTTTTTTTCTACCCGTTCAACTGCCTCCGCACAAACAACTGGAGGTAGCCGTGCTTAGCAACAAAAAAGTGACCAAATAATCATCACTAAATGGGCGTGTGGTCTTTTTCTTGTTCAGTTGATTGACATTCGGATAATCAATGTTCCACATAACACTGTTGACACTATCACATTTCTTATAGTCTATTAATGATATTCATGAATTATTAATGAGATTCATGACTCCTGGGATATGTTGATTTATTGGATGTTAAAGTAAAGTCAATATCTAATCTTTTCCTTCCAGCGCCATCTCCTGTGGGCAATATCGGCGTTATATTTGATGAGGAAAGTTCTTTCTTCAACGCCACCTCTCAGATATTACTCATATCAGTCAGAATATCGTGGGACACACCCACACAGCTCAATGGAGTCCTCCAGAGCTACCAGGTTGCATTCTCTGGGCCAGGTGGTGATATCGTTGACCAGAATACGTCCATTACGAACATTACATTGCCTTCTCTCTCCCTCACACCTTACACCGAGTATGTGGTCGTTGTCACGGCTACGACTGGAGGAGGCAGCAGCATGGCTAACACGACTGCACTCACTCCAGAGGCAGGTGAGCATGCCCAAGGCAACAAGTGGGTGGGCGTGACTGAAATATACATATGGTATTTTTAGAAGGCCCTCTCTAGATTGGGTACAATGGTGAAAAATGAGGTCATTTAAATGATTCAAATTTTTTTTTGTATGCAATAGAAAATGTCATGTGACCTCACTGAATTGTCATGTGATCTAATATCTTGCTTAGATCCAACTCCTCCATTAAACGTGAGCCTCTCCTTGGACACGCCCTCTGCCATGTATAACTCTACCAGCAACTCCTTCACCATTAATGCCTCAGTGTCTTGGGATCCTCCCTCCCAGAGCAATGGAGTCCTCGCTAACTATACAGTGACCATCATATGTGTGGATGGCTACAGAGAGATCATCAGCATTACTGTGGACAGCTCTACCAATACCTTGACTGTTTCTGTTGTGGTGAAACCTTACCGATTGTATTTTGTCGTGGTAACTGTTGCCAATGGTGTTGGATCAGCATCTGCTAATTCAAGTGCGGTGTTCTCCCCTCAAGCAGGTATAGATAGGATTAGGGTTTTGTTAAAAGCACACTATAATTTCACCAAGTACATGTAGTGTGTACAGTAAAAAAGGGTCCATTAATTTTCAGGTTCGATTTTCTCACTACATCTAACGTTTACGTATGGGCATATATATATATATATATATATATACATATATACTATTATAATATAATATTAATTATATTGTATTATATATTTTTTAAAGAAAAATTGTGTGTAATTGTGAGAGAAATTCTTCATGCCCTGTATTTGTTACAACTCCTAAAGATATACAGATCTATTATCACGTTTACAATTTCTTTCTCAGCCTTCTTTTAGTCATAGCATGAATCTCTCTTTCAGAGGGTTTTTAAAAAAGGCAATACGGAATAAAATAAAATTGTTTGTCTGTCACTGTGTTTGAACCCAGGACCACTTGCCTAACCACTATCTAGTGAAGAAAATTTTTTTAATGGAAAAATAGGAGTTTAAAAAAAGAAAAGAAAGTAAATTCTCTTTGTGTTGAGAGTGAGTTATTGCTTAGCAGTTTCCCTGAACACTAACAGTACATGCAAAATTGAAAAAATATTAGTTGCCTTTAGGTTGCCATGGCTCAGTGGTTAAAGAAAGCCCTTGTACATTAGGCATGTGGTCTTGGGTTCGATCTGTTGTCATTTCTTTACAATTCTGTGATGGTTTAAGTTGTTTGTAAAAGAGTGAGTGCATTACATAAATCTTGTGAATTGGTTACTACATACAGTGTAAATTTTTTGATGAATAATTGGAAAAAAAAAATGTATTAATTTGCAACAAGGTTAACATAGTGCAGGTAACAAACTAATTTGACACAGAGTGTGAATGTCTTTTCTTAGATCCAACTCCTCCATTAGACGTGAGCCTCTCCTTGGACACGCCCTCTGCCATGTATAACTCTACCAGCAACTCCTTCACCATTAATGCCTCAGTGTCTTGGGATCCTCCCTCCCAGAGCAATGGAGTCCTCGCTAACTATACAGTGACCATCATATGTGTGGATGGCTACAGAGAGATCATCAGTATTACTGTTGACAGCTCTACCAATACCTTGACTATTTCTGTTGTGGTGAAACCTTACCGATTGTATTTTGTCGTGGTAACTGTTGCCAATGGTGTTGGATCAGCATCTGCTAATTCAAGTGCGGTGTTCTCCCCACAAGCAGGTATGACAGTGTAGGGACTAGGCTACTTGTGTGGGTTGGCTGTGGAGATATGTAGAGAATCATTTAATGTAAAGAACAGACACGATGTAATGAGCCTCATATGCTTGTGTGCTCACACTGAAAATCAGTTAATTACAGCTTTTATTATTATTATTATTATTATTAATACTACTATTATTATTATTATTATTAATACTACTATTATTATTATTATTATTAATACTACTATTATTATTATTATTATTAATACTACTATTATTATTATTATTATTATTAATACTACTGTTATTATTATTCTTATTATTATTATTAATACTACTATTATTATTATTATTATTATTATTATTATTATATTATTATTAATACTATTATTATTATTATTATTATTATTATTATTATTATTATTATTAATACTACTATTATTTGATAGTTAATAAACTTCAACTCTTATTATTATTACTACTATTATTATAATCAGTACTGTCTATTTTACGAAACTTTTAGTTACTAAGGTGATTGACACAGCTGATGTGTTAATTACTGCCGTTGTATACATACTATATGTACTGTAGCCCCGGACCCGGTCGCCAATCTTGTGTTCCAGTTTAATGAATCCAGTGGTGTGTTTGACTCCGCCCTTCAGATCCTCAACATCACAGTAAATGTGATGTGGTACCGACCGGTCAACATCAATGGCCCAAATGTCACGTATATCCTAGACATCCGACGTCGCGACGATGATGACCATGTGCTCACCACCGACTTGTCTGAGGAATCTGTGCTCTCCAGTGTGTTAGTCCAGCCCTTTCAGTCTTACCGAGTATCAGTCGTGGCCACTAATGAGGTGGGGAACAGCACTGTGACGTCCATAGTGGAACGCTCTCCTGAAGCAGGTGGGTGGGGCAAACTGGGGGTGAGTTTGTTAAAAAAAAATCTGAACATTTAAAGATGGGAGGGGGGAGTTTGGAATGGGAAGGGATTTCCAGGTCTCATTATAATCATAATCATAATCATCATCATCATCATCGGTGTCATGCAGGATTTTTTTGCTTGGGCGATGGGAGGTACTGCCATACTTAGCCACACCCATTTTTTAGACCCACACTACTTTCATACACATGTCAATATGAAAGTTATACTGTATGTATATAATATATGTATATTCACCTCACATCAGTGTTTGGGCAAGTGCTTAATTTTATAATCCTACTACTCATAGAGTTCAACTTTACGTAGCTATACTTGTACTATTATTTACTTACAAAAATGCTATGACCACAAGAACACTCCCTCCCACTTCTGTATGAAACCTTTTTTGATTTACTTGTACGAGTTATAAAGCACTAACGGTATACATATATATATATATATATATATATTATATATATATTCAGCTTACACATTTTGTATGGTAATACTGTACATATTACATATACTGTATGATATCTTCACTGACTCTGTGCTTGTATCATGCTACCCAGAATCTTCACCTCCCCAGAATGTAACCGTCTCTCAAATCATGTCCACATCTGCTCTCATCTCCTGGCTAGAACCAACCAATCCTAACGGAGATATCCAATTCTATAATCTCACCATTGCCAGTGCTGGTGGGGGCGTGGTCATCATTGGAGGCGTGACCAACACATTGTCGTTAGTCATTCTGAACCCTTTCACGGCGTACACGGTCACAGTGCGGGCCGTGCATGTGATAGATGGGGAAATGAGCGTGCCCGTCAGCTTCACAACAGATGAGGACAGTAAGCCATTCGTTTCTATTTTAAGAATTTTAATAACATTTGCTATGTTCGAACTATCCCATTAAACAGTTCATTATGTATATTGTTAAATTTTCTATGCTTACATATAATTATATATATATATATATATACAAGGTACAGTATTCTATGCTGTATCTTTTGGAATAACTCAGTTGTTAATAATAGCAAAATTTTTTTTGTTCTAACAGCCAATATTAAAACTTAACCGGACATTTCGACTTCTTGCAGGGATGACCTCTTCAGTTTTAATTAACAATATTGGCTGTTAGAACGAGAAATTGTTTTGCTATTATTATAATTATTCAGCCGAGAATCAGTGAATCATAGCTCAGTTGTTTACAGTATGCATTTCTTTCTTTCTTCTCCTTTAGTTCCTGGAGACATACGGAACTTGAGTCTGAGCCACAATGGCAGTCACTTCCTCATATTGTGGCTGGACCCCGTGGATCCCAACGGTGCGGTCAGATACCTCGTTAATCTCACTTGCACCGACTTGTTTCGTGGAACCACTTCAGACGTTGTAACTTTACGGCAGACTGTGGACCTTGAACTTGTTGTGATGGGAGTGTTTCTCCCGTACACTCGTTGCCTAGTGATGGTCGCACCTCTGACAACTGCAGGTCAAGGGTCAACGAGTACCCAGACTCTAGTATCGGATGAAGAAGGTAAGAGATTGTGTGCGTTTTCTTGTGGTAGTTAGCAGTAAACTATGAGATTGTCATGTTCACAACTTCTTTCTCAGCCTTCTCACATATTCATTAGAAGTACTCCTTCCCTGTCACTTGATTTTTTAAACAGTACAGAATTAATTTTCAGAATGAAGTTTCAGAGTGGTGGTCTTATTTATATAATAAACTGTTTTTGAAATTTCAGGGAATTTGTCAATTCCATAAAACTGATCAATTTGGAGCAAATGCAATCTTTATGACATTCTTTAATTTTTAAGGGAGGGAGGATATTATGCACATTATTATGAGGGAGGGGGGGGGGGGGGGGGGGGGGGGGGAGAGGGGCTAAATGCTCCCCAACTGAATTGTTTAAAAGAGCCTGTGAAAGAGAAAGAATACACTCTATGATATTATTATTTTTTCTTTCCAGCTCCAAGTGCAGTCCCCGATGTGTCCGTCTCTGAAGTGGATGGATTTATTCTTGTGTCCTGGTCTGAGCCTCTTGCTCCTAATGGTGACCTCCGTTACAACTTGTCGCTGGAGATCACTGACCTCTTCCTGGATACGGTTGTCAACACGCTGTCTTTCACATTCATCAGTGAAGTGACGGTGCTCAACACCAGTGTTGCCGTGCGGCCGTACTTCAACTACACAGCGACTGTGCTACCCTTTACCAACCGCGGCCCAGGTCCTAGTACTACTGGAGTATTCACCTCCGAGCAGGAAGGTAACATACCTACTGCACGTGCTTATCTTGGGCACTGAGGGTGTAAAGTGATATGTACATATGCACCTCTACTTGATTTCTGTACTGAGCATGTGCGTAACTATTAATTAGCTAGACACGTGCGTGGGTGTAGTGGATGAGGTGAAAGGTGCTAGTCGAGGCCATATAGTGTCCAGCAGAACATATTGTGCCTGAAGGTGTTGTGTGTGTGCATGTGTGAGGTTGGAAGTTTGTGTACTTAGCTATGGCAATTCTGAACCTAGTCAGAATGCCATCATACTAAGGGAGAGAATCACCCACAGCCATGTTCTAGGAAATTGTAAGAATCATTTCTGTATGGTGTACTCAATTGTGACCTTTACCTCAGAATTGGATTGTACATAATACAGTATATATATATATTTTTTTTGCGGGGGAAAGAGTTAGGTATGTATTTGAGAGTGTAAAAACTGACTGAGTTGCATATTTAACTCTCTAATTACTCTACCTTATCAATAAGTTCGCCCCCCCCCCCCCCCTCCCACTCCCTGCCCCCTTACCCCCTTATACTTTTATCTTGACCGACATTGTTTTTATCTGTCCAGCCCCTCAGGGCGACATCCTTCTGGACAACTTCCTCTTTCTCAACACATCTCACATCTTTGCTAACTGGACTGAGCCATCCTTACCCAATGGGAGACTGTGTTACAGAATTAACTTGACTTCCACGGACCTTTTCCGAGAAACCTTTGTGACCTCACTGTTCCAGGAGGTGGAGGAAACTTATGTTCTTCTTGCTGTAGACATGCTCTTCTACACTGAATACAACTTCAGTGTTCTTCCTTTGACAGACGGAGGTCTCGGAGAAACAGTCTCCACCTTTTTCCGAACACGACAAGAAGGTGTGTCATTGTGGTGTGTGAATCCACTAATGTAGAAGTTGTTTAGAATAGTTATTTGTAAAAAACAAACGAACAAAAAGCAAAAAACAACAACAAAAAACAAAACAAAAAAAAACAAAAAAACAAAACGACAAAATACCAAAAGAAGTAAAATGAAGTATGTATAACATAATTAAGCCTATAGTATTTATCATTGAATTATTCAATTTATAGTGCCTCAAGGTAACATCTCAATAGTGCTCTTTGACTTCAGCAATTCTTCTCTTCTTGTGAACTGGTCTGAACCACCTTTACCCAACGGAGATCTTCGCTATCTTGTGAACGTGTCTTCCATGGACCTCTTTACTGGCAGCTATTCCCAGCTCGCACCTGTGGAAGTGTCCACCACCAGTGCTGCCCTGGACACGCCCAGGCTGTTTTATGTGGAATACAGGGTTTCCGTTGTGGCGTTTACGTCAGCAGGGGCTGGTAGCTCTTCTGCAATGTCTTTAGTGACGCCAGAAGGAAGTAGGTGTAGTTGTGGAGGGTGTGTTGTGAGTGGGGGTATGAGATGTTTGTAAGACGTATGGATTTGAAGTGGGTGTGACCTTCGATTCGTTATGATCTTGGTTTTTACTTTAGTTCCAATAAAGAATAAAGTTACTTTTACTCCTGATCTTGTCAATATTGACATATTAGTCTTGTATTAACTTATAATCTTGGCAATCTAGTTTCTTTTTAGTGTAATGCAGCTTCTCTTGCACTTCTTTTTTCGAATTAAAAGTGATTAATATTTTGATCTTGTGCATTATTCCCTCTCTGCACGTGTTATGTCTTCTCTTTTATTTTCCCATTCCAGTTCCGGAAGGTGCCGTCACATTAGATGAAGTTACGTTTGTCAATTCCACTCACCTTCTTCTGCGATGGTCTCAGCCTCGTTTACCCAATGGTGTCCTTCGCTATCAGTTAAACGTTACATCGACGGACCTTGTAACTAATGTCACTGAGAGCCTCATCTCTGATACTGTGGGTGCTGCCTTCTCTTCTAGTATCTTGTTGCTTGTTGCCAGGAATTTCCACACACAGTATGAGGTATCTGTTGTACCTTTCACGGGAGCAGGCAATGGAGTGGGAAACTCCACAGTCTTACAAATTCCACAAGGAGGTAAAGGGTGATTGATTTTTTTTTCCAACTTTGACTTGTAAGGGAATCAGGAGCTGTATTGTATGTCAGAGGTGGTTTCCGTTTCAAATATTAACAATCCTTTAATTGCAGTAGATGAAGTTGATATCACTAAATGACAATGACTAGCCGTATTGAATTAATACTTCCTTAGCAATATATTATAATTATATTTATTGCAGCTTTGATATTTTTTCTTGAATATTTCCGCATCACGCGAGCGTACTGTATTCTCCCATATTGTACGGTTTATATTGTACGGTACACTACGCATGCGCGTAGCGAGTAAAATCAATGAAAATTGTATTGTAACCGGTTGAGAAAAAATATCAAGGCAGCAATAAATCACTTATCACACTCGTCGTACAATATGGGAATGATATTTTACTCTCACGCCACATTTTCACTCGCCTTTGGCTCGTGAAAATATTTTGCGTGCTCGTAAAATATTTTCCCATATTGTACTCTGACTCGTGCTATAAGTATTATATATTATAATTATATATATTTATATACACATGAATATTGTGTAATAGTTTTGTTGTATGTAATTTGTGTATGATTTATTTCTTTAGCTCCGTCTGCTCCTTTAAACGTATTGCCGTCGACTCTATCGCCTGAAGCCATATCAGTGAGCTGGTCACCACCGAGCATGCCCAATGGAGTCATTACATCATACAGGGTCACATATTTTCCGACTGCAGATGGTGGGCGTGGCAATGCCGCTACAGTGAGCACCGATACTGGCCTACAACTCGGTCTCAATGTGACGGGATTGCAACCCTTTACCAACTACACCGTGGTGGTCACCGCGGTGACAGAAACTGAAGGCAGCGAGAGTGAGCCAGTTACTGTATTTACTGCGGAAGCAGGTAAAGTATATTGATTTAATTTCTGCCGTACTTTTTACTGAAATTATCTGTCTACTGTCCCTTTTCCACTAGCTCCTTCAAAACCTCGGAACCTCGAGCTGTTCCTCAACCGTTCACATCTAGTCGTGACTTGGGATCCGCCCCTAATGCCTAACGGCGTAGTCTCGTATTTTCTGGACATCTCCAGCACTGACCTGGTCACAGGAAACCCCGCCCAGCTCCGGACTAATGTCACGATCGCAAGTGGTGATTTACAAGTCACGGTCCCGATTGAACCGTATGTGCAATACATTGCATCTCTACAAGCTATTACTGGGGGAGGAGCTTCGGATATAATTAAGGCAAACGTTACATCAGATGAAGCCGGTAGGTCATGTGTTATGGGATATATTTTCATATAGTTTTGTTGGATTTTAAATTTATTGTTCATTCTAGCTCCATCGATACCTCTCAATCTCCAATTGAACCTCAACCGGTCAGCTCTCGCCGTAACGTGGGACACACCCTTTTTTCCAAATGGCGTAGTGACTTACCTAATAAATATCTCTGGCTTAGACCTGGCAACTGGTGGTCCCTCCCCCTTGCAGCGGTCATTAGTTGGTAATGATGCTCTCCGAGAGGTCGTTCTGGAGGTCATGTTTGACCCCTATGTGCAGTACACTGTGTACCTGCAAGCAATCACTGGGGGCGGAGTCTCTGAAGTTGTCATGGAAATGAAAACATCGGAAGAAGGAGGTTAGACATTTTTGCTAGTTAGATGGTTGAATGGGGAACCAGGAAAAAACACAGAGAGACTGTTACTTAATTGAATTGGAGGCATATGGGATGTAATTTATACAAGTGTCTCTAATTAGTTATGCTTTAGTTATAGCTGAGGGATCTCTTTTCAGAACAAATGCTGGTCAAACCTTATGTCTATGAAAGAATATTCCACTGTGCGTCATTTATTCTGGTCTTATTGCAATCATATATTGATCTTGTAATACGGTATTTTATTTCTGAATGTTCTATTTTTTTATATTTATTTTATTATAATGTACATTTAATTTATAATGCATTTTTATTGATACCATCAGATTAATTTTATTACAGAGCTATTATGAGGTCTTTTTTTTTTTTCGTCCTAGTTTCATTGCCCCCAGCAGCACTGACTGTAGAAGCTACGAACACATCGATGAATGCAACGTGGCTCCCGCCTTCTGATGCTAATGGCGTGATTGCCTTTTACAGGACCTCCATTGCGCTGAACTCTTCTCTCGTGGAAGTCAATACCAGTGTGGAAGTGTTGACTGTAGTATTTGATGATCTGAAACCCTTTACCAACTATACTGTGGCAGTGAGGGCCGTGACTGATGGTGGGAGAATTATGGGAGATGTAGTTGTGGAAAATGTGACCACTCTAGTTGGAGGTACGCACACACATACACACATCAAGGCTGCATTTAAGGGCGGGGCGAAGAGTGGCATATTCGTACCCCCCCCCCCCCCCCCCCCCCCCCCCGCCTCTCAGATGAGTTTTTGCTCTCCTTTAAATCTTTTAGTACAACATTTCGACTATGCGTCTCTTATGCAGCAGAATAAGTCTATTTACTCTCATCATTGCCCGTCCTAAATTTAACGAAGTTGTTGTTGGCCTTCCTAGATCTATTTTCTGTATACAGCCCTACACAGGCAGTATCTATGCAGTATCAGTTTCTATCTGGTCAGTTAGCAGTGGGAGTGCTGCAATGAAGTCCATGTTAGTGTTCCCCTTAGAGTATCGTAGGATTTCAAATGTACGTGCAGATTGGCAGGAGCATAGAACGATGAGATGTAGACATACCTGTACCTGTAAATGATCACCGTTATATCAATAATTGTAAGGATTATTTAGACATTTCTCACCTTACACTCCGCAACTTTGCAAGCGATGAGCAACTAATATTTCATTGAATGAAAGCCATGTATTTATTTATTAGTGCACTGAACGGATGTGTAAGTTGTTGTAGGGATTGTACTTTACGAGTGTGTAGGCTATCCTCTATGGGGACTATTCTTTCTTTCTTCATTCAATTCATTTTATACACAATTAGCAGTTGATCTTTATATTTAGTATCGTATTTCAATCACTCATCCTCTTGCATATCTTGATTAATTTGCCGTATCATCTGATGCAGTGCCATCTGTCCCTCTAAGTGTGATGCCTCGTCCTGGAGGAGTGCCCGAGGCCATAACGGTATCCTGGTTACCTCCGGAGCAGCTCAACTCTCCCTCCCTCTTTTACGTGGTGGTGGTTGCCAATGGAAACGCATTCATGATCAACTCTGAAGAAGACCAACTACAGATTAGTGTGAGCGGGCTGAATCCCTTTACCGAATACAACGTGTCCGTTCAGGCGTGCAGCTCAGTGGGTTGCAGCCCGTTTTCCACGGACGTGACAGTACGCACTAGTCAAGGAGGTCAGTGAGTGGGTGGGGCACAGACTATAATTAAAGGGCTGGAATTTGTAAGATGCCTCATTTCTCTTCATTAATTTACATCTATTCATTTGTTCATTCATTCCATCATTTATTTTAATCATTCATTCATTCATTCATTCATTCATTCATTCATTCATTCATTCATTCATTCATTTTTTGTTCCTTCAATTATTCATTCATTCATTCCTTCCTTCATCCATTCATTTCTTTGTTGATTTATTATTATTATTATTATTTTATTTTTTTATTTTTTATTGCACTGGTGTTTAACAAGATAGAGTAGGAAAGAGGTCTTCTTTGCAATGATATCGTATAGATGTCAATAAAGAAATTATCATGATTGTCATTCTAGATATAAATTTCTCTGGATATATTTCTCAGTTAGTGAGCAATGCACTGTAGTCATGCAGTCCCCACTTTCCTGAAGTCATCAACACAACGTCATCTTGTTGCTATCCATCCACTTGATGTTGTTTGTACTAGGTGGTACAATGTGGATAACAGTTTATCATTCCATTGCTCTGTTGTGTCTTGTGAAGACTCGTGTCCTTCACTTAGTGTAGTGTAGTTCTCAGACTGTCTCTGAGTCTTTTGGGAATCTAGAAACAATCAATTGAATTAGCTTTAATTATCTTCTTCTCGGGCACCAGGAGGCAGTGAGGCCATTACTGCACTTGGGAGTGAGATTGTCTTGAACTTTGTCAGAGAAAGTGCCTCTAAACTTGCTTATCTTGTCCCTGTTCTATCTAAGGGGAATGTTTGGTCTGGTTTTACCATTGATCTTTTCTTTTCACTTATGTCTGTCAGCGCCTTCTCCTCCGTCTGAGTTCTCTCTCAGTGCCATTCCTGGGGATTCGATGACTTTGGTGGCGACTTGGATAGTGCCACGCCCACCCAACGGCGTGTTACGGAACTACACTGTCGTGTGTAATGACACTTTTGAATTTCTTGTGTTGGCTAGTTCGGAAACGGAATCTGTCAGTACCAACTTGACTGGTTTGACTGCTTTCTCTGTCTACGAGTGCTTCGTGTATGCCACTACTGATGGTGGGCGGAGCAACTCCTCAGAGTTATCTGTTGCCATGACTGCAGAAGATAGTAAGAATGTATACTCTTTGTATTTTCTATTGCAGTTTCTAGTTTTGTTCTAAAGTGCTTCACACTTAATTATTGTAAGGTCATAGAATTATTAGCTATCTTTTATAATTACTAGAGTACTTATTTGTATTAAAGCCTTCTTGAGCTAGGTCTACCTTTTCTTCTATATGTATATCTCCTCATCTTTCTCATTTTCGTTCTTATTTTCTTGCTGTGGTAGCTGACTTATAGACCTGTATCTTAGAGTGGGTGCTCTGCATTTATGTGAGTTCTCCACAGAGGTCTCTTTCTTGATTTCATCATCTTTGCCACCAATCAGTCTTATCAATTGACTCTATTCCCATTATTCCATTCCAGTTCCAAGCCATCCTTTGATGTTTATGTTGAAAACGGTTGACAACTCTTCCACCATGCTCTTTTCGTCCTGGTCTCCCCCAGAACTTCTGAACGGTATTTTACTTGGATACATCGTCTCGTGCACTTCTTCTAAATCAGAAGAATTATATTTCAACGTATCACCTGACTTCACGACACATTTGTTGGCTAATCTGTCAACCTTTACCAGCTACTCATGTGCCGTGTCAGCCCGCACTGCGGCTGGTGAAGGACCTCTTTCTAACTCTAGTGATGCACGCACTGGCGAAGATGGTAAGGGACGAGTACATTTTTGAACTTTCAATAGGCTGGTGAAGAAATGAGTTGTGGTAGTTGAGGATTGTTAGATGTGTATAATTAGAACGGGATGTGTATAATTAGAACGGAATGTGCTGCATATATTACAAACGAAATCATCATGAGCAGTTTTTCTTAAAATACATTTAATTAAAACTTACCCAACGTTTCGACTTCTTACCGAAGTCCTCCTCAGGGGTTTAGAAATCGATGAAGTTGAAACATTGGGTTAAGTTTAATTAAGTGTATTAGCTGTTAGATCTGGTATGAGAATGACAACTAAAACCATTATCATGATGGACTTGAGAACATTCTGATGTAGTCCTTGCTTGTTGGAATATATTTCACAGTTTGTGTGAGGAATATCGAATACAGTCCTTAAGAAGGGCTAACTTTAGGACCTTCAACTTTAAGATAGTTTATTAATTCAATAGTGTAGTTGAGATGTGGCACAAACAGCTCTTCTATTTGGTCTTCTTTTCTACTTTTTTTCCTTTTGACCTGGTATCCTTGCTTTCATCTTCACATTTCCATCTATGTATCTATGACACTGTATTTTGGAAATTGCAATACCTAGTGGGGAAGCTTGCACCAATGTGAGAAGGTCTTACAGGAAATGTGTGTGTTTGTATGTATGTCATTTTTCTTCATGTGTGTTTGAGCGAACCTTAACACATTTTTTTAAATGTCCTATTATTGTTCTTTGATGTTCGTGCTGTGTGTCTGCTTTAGTTGCTGGAGCTCCTAGCAATCTTACAGTTGAGTCTATCACGTCTTCATCCGTCTCAGTCACATGGGAGGAGCCTGCTCAAGTCAATGGAATTTTGAGGGAATATCGAGTCCGAGTGCTGACGGGATCAGACCTCGCGTCTAGCGGCATTGTACCTGGCAATGTCACAAGATTTGAGGCCACGTCCTTGCAACCCTTTACTGATTATAGGTTGGAGGTGACTGCAGTTAATGGTGTTGGACCTGGGGAGATAGCCGTGACGAACACTACCACATCAGAAGCTGGTAAATGTGGGTGTGGTCAGTATTGAATACGGTTTGTATATTTAAATTAAAGTAAACGTATATATGGAATGATGATTTTAAAAGAATACGTATATAAGTTTAAGTTATTTGGTGTAGGATGTATTTAATTTAGTTTGATACGTTTCAGCCTTAACACAATCATATTGAATAATCTATGGTAAGGGGAGGCATCTTCAGCTCCCAAACACCCCCCCCCCCTTTCCCCCTCTACTTCATATGCTGCAACTGATGATGATATGAAGATACAAGATACAGTGAAGTGTGAAGTATAAATCTAGCAATACTACATCTACAAGTATATAGTACTGCAAGGCGTGTTCAAGAAAATGCATTTATGCAGCAGCAGTTACGTAGTGACTGATAGTGTCAGATCTGATCGATACTTATGTAGTTGTAGATGGTGTTGTAACTAGGGTGTATGGAGGTGTTGTAGAGATGGTGTTGTAACTAGGGTGTATGGAGGTGTTGTAGAGTAGATGGTGTAACTAGGGTGTATGGAGGTGTTGTAGAGTAGATGGTGTTGTAACTAGGGTGTATGGAGGTGTTGTAGAGTAGATGGTGTTGTAACTAGGGTGTATGGAGGTGTTGTAGAGATGGTGTTGTAACTAGGGTGTATGGAGGTGTTGTAGAGTAGATGGTGTTGTAACTAGGGTGTATGGAGGTGTTGTAGAGTAGATGGTGTTGTAACTAGGGTGTATGGAGGTGTTGTAGAGTAGATGGTGTTGTAACTAGGGTGTATGGAGGTGTTGTAGAGTAGATGGTGTTGTAACTGGATGGAGGTGTTAAGTTTCAAGTACTTAATTCGTTTCTGTTGTTTATTCTTTCAGTCAGCTTCAAGCAGATTTCCCAAGTGTTCTGAGAGTGATATATAACTCAAGTACAGCCAGTTACATACATACCAACTTGAATATATATACAGTGTATATAATTTTTTTAAAAAACATAGTTAAGTGGATTCACACCTTGTACTATGTCTGGGTTTGAATTATTTATCTCCGACCATTGTCGACGTTCATGAAGTTGTGAGAGAGATAAGAGTGTGTTTGATATTTGATGTGTCTTCACTTGTTGTGATCAACAATGGTTTCCTTTGTAGCTCCCAGTGTTCCACTGAATGTGATCTTGATAGCCACCGCCTCCACAGCTATAACAGTCTCTTGGGAAGCACCGAGCATGCCCAATGGCAACATTCGTTCCTACAGGGTGACAGTGTATTTGCTGGATGGAGAATTCAGGACTGATGTCCAAGTGACCAGCACCAGTGCGGTGTTACACGGACTACAACCCTTTACCAACTACTCTGTGAATGTGTCGGCCATTACTGTGGCGGAAGGTCCATCCAGTGACCCGGAGACAGTGCTGACTCTGCAAGATGGTATGCATAAGTATTTTACAATGTAATTTCTCTACTGGTTGTCATTGAATGTATGTACTTACACAAGCCAACTGTTGTTTATGATGTCTTTTGAGTTGTTATGATCACAAGTTAATTGAGAAGTAACAAACAGATCTCGTGGGGCTCTTATCTTCATTCTTGCCACCTTTTGTTTTTACTAGTAATCCCAATGCCTATGCACATAAGGACTAGTGTATGACATTAACCCATCTATAAGAACTTATGTGAAATATATATATTTATATTTATATATATTATATTGTATATATGCATATGTACTTGGTAATAGTTAGAGCATAAGCGTGCATGCTCTAACTATTTTAGATCCCATTTACGCATGCCCAGTTTCCACTAGCAACTTTGTTTATCAGCATTTTCGCAGAAATGGCTAAAGGCAAAAAATAGTGCACATCACTTACCAAGTTAGTACACCTAGTAACAATATAGCAACGGGATCTAATTAGTATTAATTTTTGGGTTAAATTATTTTAGTTTGGTGCCTGTACTAATGATTGAATTTTCACTACATGTTGGCAAGTCACATTAAAAAGGGTGTATTTTTTCTCGTAATCCCCCCCGTATAGCTCCCTCCCCTCCTACTCAAGTCCGTGTGGCAGCACTATCTTCTGACACCATCTCGGTCAGTTGGTCTCCACCGAGCATGCCCAATGGAGTCATTACCTCATACCAAGTCAGATACTTCCCCACTGCTGAGAGTGGCAATACTCTCACGCTCAGCACTGCAAACTTGCAACTTAATGTGTCGGGATTGCAACCCTTTACCAACTACACTGTGATAGTTGTCGCGGCAACGATTGCTGTGGGAAATGAGAGTGATCCCTTTACAGTGGTTACTGAAGAAGCAGGTAGAGCAAAAATATTAATATAATTTTGAATTATCAGCTAATATTTTGTTAATGAAGTTACATCACATAAGTTAATATATTATGTATGTGTATGTATAATATATTTATTTATACTAACCCTTTTCTTTCTAGCACCATCCGAGCCTCTTAATTTAGAATTATTTCTTAATCGCACTGTGCTCAGAGCTGCCTGGGACCCTCCTCTCACACGAAACGGTATACTCTCATACCGTCTGACCATCTCCAGCATAAGCCTTGTACTAGGAAGCTCCGCCCAGCAACGGGTTGCAGTCAATATCTCTGGTGACGAGGAAGAATTCTTATTTAGCCTCATCTCATTTGAACCGTACGTGCTATACACCGTGCTCCTGCAGGCTATGACAGGAGGAGGAGTTTCGGAAGTTGTCATGGGCAACATCACATCTGAAGAAGCAGGTGTGTGTGTGTGTGTGTGTGTTTATATGGTGCCTATCTATGAATTTGAAATTAACTCCTAATTTCCATACCTTACAAGAATAGCAAATCTTTTTAAATTCTGCTCTGTAGCAGTGATCATTTGTCATTTTTTAATGGCTACATATAATTAATTCATTCTCTACTTATATACAGTCGAACCTCTCTACAACAGCCAAGCATGGGGACAAGCGTGTTGGCCTTTGTAGAGAGTTTGACCTTATTTCGGAGTTTTTCAGGTAAAGCCCACCACAAAGGAGGTGTGTCCGTCATAACTATGGCTAGCCAGGTCGTTACTGCTACTGAACTTCAAGTACTGGAAATAGACTCTTACATTAGGGGCTACCACGCATATACTGATGTATGGGTACCTATGGTAGGGGAATCACTATTGGTAAAGCCAGAGCCTGCAAATGCCAAAGATAAGAAAGCAGTGGCTATTTTGAAGGAGACTACTATTGTAGGTCATGTACCACAAAACCTGGCTCCACGGTTTTTCCAGTTTTTGAGAAGAGACGTCAACAAAGCATTTGCCGTGATACGAGGGGACAAAGTGAACAGAGGCGCTGGTTACGGTCTGGAAGTGCCGTGCATCTACCGCCTATACGGCCCTCCAGCCTATATCAATAAAATGAGGGAGCTGGTAAATGATCTGATTGCTGCTGGACATTTGTAATTCTGACTTGCTCTATATTCGAGTTTAAAATGACTAAATTGTTGTGCAAGCTATGCATGGGTGTGGCTAACTGGCCGTTGTGGGAGATAATTTTGTATTGCAATTTCACTGTGGGGTCCGGTAATATGACCGTTGTTCGGAGTTGGGAGTCAACCGTTTCTCAGAGTTTAAAATCTATTACAGACATGCGGATGGAGCTCCGTTCCCAGCGGAATGACCGTCGTTGAGAGTCTGACCGCTTTTCGGAGTCCCGTTGTAGAGAGGTTCGACTGTATAATGTAATAGTAGTAGTTTTCTGTCAATGAATTCATATTTAGAACTCAAATTTAGTCACTATTAAAAATTGTAATATCACTGATGAAGGTCCAGGAACCTAAATTTTTGATAATATTCAAGTAAAATTCCTATGTGTATTTTGAATCAATAAAAGTATTCTATTTTAATTGAATTGTTTAAAACAGCATGTTGTATATCGTCAACACCATTCTTGATCTCACTCTACATGACCTTATTTTGTGTCCAGCTCCATCTCCTCCGTTGGCCTTTGCTGTGTCCACCATTACCAACTCCTCCACCACTCTTACCACCAGCTGGCAGGTACCGGACTCTCCCAACGGCCTCCTCCAGAACTACACCGTGACTTGCGTCGCCACCGAGATGCTGGTCGGGGAAGGACTGCTGGTTGTTGGTGCGTCCATTACCGAAGTCGTTGTAACCGGGCTCAGACCTTTCACCAATTACACGTGCAATGTGGTGGCAAGTACCCGGGCTGGGGAAAGTCCCCCATCTAACTCTGCCGTAGCAGCCACCGATGAGTCTAGTAAGCACCTGTACCTGTATATTAATTAGTGAAGCTGTAGCACTCATAAATCCAATGCATGAAGTGATATAAAGCACGTCATGTAGCTTCTTAGGTGGTGCTATAGTGTAACATGTTCAGTTTAGGATTTATTTTAGCTGTTTCTTTAATCGTGAGGCTCGTGTGATTTGTTGAGACATCACCAAGTAAGTGCATTCACTAATTTTTGTTGTCTTTTCTCTACGTCATTGCCTTTTTCTTCTCTACACATAACAGTCCATAGAGACTAGAGTAGGAGCAATGCTCAACTGTAAGCTTACCTTCATTTACTTGCCTTTAGCTCACATTTATCTCTCGTCATGTTATTGTTTACTTTGTTATTATTACTACTACTACTAAATATTCCGTGTGAATTTCACTGAAGCACCACTAATCCTATACAAGCTCAACGGTTAAATTGAAACTTGTAGCTTGTGGGAAAAGTACCTATTACATGTAGATAGGTAGAAACAGAAATATAATTTTCACTTTTTGAATACAATATTCGAGCAAATATCTGCCTTAAACAGTGGATGCGTAACAGTTAAAACAATTTCTCCCCTGCAGTCCCCGGACCCATTGTTAACCTGACAATTGAAGTCGTCAATTCCACCTCCATTAGCGTGAACTGGGTGCGCCCTGACCTTGCCAACGGCATCATCCTCCGCTACGCCGTGTCAGTGGTGCAACAGAGCGGCGACGAGGTTGTGGCCTCCGAATCAGTCACCTCTACCAACGCCATCACGTACTCCATCTTCATCGGCAACCTTCAGGCCTTTACCAGTTTCACAGTGACTGTGTTTGCATCCACCAGTGTTGGGCGTGGCGAGGGTATGACTGTGATGACCACTACCGACCCGGACTCTGCCAGCCCCCCCATCAGGCTATCAGCCACGGTCGTTAATTCCACGGCCGTGTTGCTGGCCTGGGGTTTTCCAGAGGTTCCACGTGGGGAGATAGTTGGTTATATTGTTACAGTTGAGGGTGCAGGAGCCACCGAGATGTTCAACATCACTCTGAATCCCATAAACAGCAATCAGAACCAGTCTTATCTGCTGGACGACTTGCAACCCTTTACCGAATATCTATTTACCGTTCTGGCCTTCTCGTTTGGCGTTGATCCCTTTGTTATTCACCGTGGAAATGTAGCCACAGCAATGGCTATGACAAGTCAAGCAGGTAACTGTGGTGCTTTTTGTAGTGGCATTTTATTGGAAAGTAATTTTTTGGGGTTTGTTTTATTAATTTTTTATGTTGCTAAGGAGATATTTAATTTACAAAATGCTGCATAATCAATCAATTATGGGTTTTGTAGAATGATAGAAGTGAGAGAGTAGACATTGTTCAACGTATGGATGCACAGGGATTGTTAAAACAGAAAATGGAGAAAAAACCCATTTCCTTAAATTATTCATCGATTTTTCTTTAATTTATGAATATTAAATAAGTTGTGTACATTTCTTTTATGTCTTTGAAGCAAGTTTATTTCTATGTGAAACTGAAGCTAGAATGTTGCTCAGTAACTGGAACTGTTATAGGAACCATTTCTTATTGTTGCAACTAACAAACTAATTTTTAGTAAAAAAATCAGAATAGTGGCTGTTATATTTTAAAAACTCTTGATAAAGTATGTTTATTCAAATACACAGCAGAATTGAGTGCTAATGAGATAAAGGAATATGGTATTAAGTAAGGTATTAGAGCCTTTAGTATGATATCGTATGCTAATTAAATGAAGTGCGTCTACAGAGGCATATATTACATGATTTATGTTTACCTAATGCATCATTTGTTATGCTTTTTAACTTTACTTTTATTTTCTATCCAAATCAAAATCCAAGTAATCCTATCACCAAATGATGGCCACTGGTGGGAGAGAGGTTGAAAAGTCTGTTTGTATATCTAAGGTTTTGATTTAAATTGAAAATAATACAGTTTCACATTGTTTTTAAATTTTGTTTACAAACACTTATACAAATATCTATAGCTCCTTCGGCTCCTCTCAACTTCCAGCTGTTCCCCTCTGATAGCTTCTCTGTTATATTTGCCAATTGGAGCGTGCCCAGTGAAGCTAACGGGATCATCAGGAACTACTCTATCGTTTGTAATGACTCTGTTCTTGATACTGTGGACACACCCTCTATGACATCACCTGACAACCAGGGTGGGGTACAGACCAATGTGACGGGTTTGATGGCGTTCACGGTGTACGAGTGCGTGGTGTTCGCCACTACAAATGGGGGGCGTGGTCCTAACTCTAACACTGACATTGTTACCACGGCTGAAACTGGTAATTATAAATTAGTCGATTTATTAAATATTGGATATTTTCCTTGAGTATTTTCGCATCACGCGAAAATATATACCTTGCAATAAACAGTTAATTACATACACTCGTCGTACAGTATTGAGACAACATTTCACTCTCATGCTTGGATTTTCTTGCACGTGATCTTGAAATCTCTTCCTTTATTGTAGACTGACCCACATATATATTTTACAGTGGGAATGCACAAGCTATGTACATGTATTTATAGAGTAGTTATACGTATGTGTGTGTTTAATGTGTGTAATAATATTGCTGGATGCTATTGTATAATAGGATTGTTATGTATGAGTGAGTATAGCAAACAAAAGAAGTAATAACAATAACAACAATAATAATAATAACAACAATAATAACAATAATAACAACAATAATAATAATAACAATAATAATAATAATAATAATAATAATAATAATAATAATATATTATAATAATAATATATTATAATAATGAGTATCCATAGAATACATGAGGTGTCAGTTTGTTCCAAAGATTTGGTGAAACTAATTTAACTTACATATGTAGTTACAGTCAGCACATCACTTGCGTAGGAATATATTAATATATTTTGTTTTAGAATATAAGTTAGCTTCGTATCGCAGGCACTTGTAAACTGTCTGATTTCTTTCTTTCTTCCTGTATGCTTAACTTTTAGTTGAATAGTCTCTTTTAGCTATCTCTTGCTTTTGCTCTCTCCCTCTATATTTCTAGCTCCTTCAGCTCCATTGAGTGTGAATGCCACAGCAACGTCATCCACGTCCATCGCTGTGACGTGGGATGCACCGAGCATGCCCAGAGGAATAGTCAGGTCTTACCTGGTCAATTACACTTCTGACGAGTCTAATACTGTGATGGTAACCCAGGGGCTAACATCTGTAGAGATTATGAATCTGAAACCCTCTACCATATATTCTGTGACAGTTGCCGGGTTCACAGTGGCATTGGGCGACCTCAGTTCTGTTGTCATGGTGATCACACCACAAGACAGTAAGTAACTTTTCTAATGTGTCCATATAAACAAGACTACCCAATGAGAGCATTATCTTCCATGTACATGCCAAAACTCAGCTACAATGCACCATTCCCAATACATAAAGTGTATTACTCTCTTACCTCCCCATGTGTTGTTTTCTGTATACATCAAGTAGCTGCAAGTGTCTGCACTCCCAATGACCCTCCCTTACATTAAGGTTTTGGTTATCTGAGTACACATACGTGTATGTATGTACCTATGTAATAGCATATGGTATTATAATTTAGACATTTTATTCCCAGTGTGTTTCTAGCACACATTAACTTAATGTTTTTCCAGCTCCAGGTGCAGTACTGAATTTAGCAGCAGTCGAGCTGAATTCCACTTCTATAGAAGTGTCGTGGAATACTCCTTCTGAGCCCAACGGTGACATCCTTCACTATAATATCTCAGTTTCCCTATCGGGCATGCTCATTAGATCAGTCTTGGTCTCCCATACTGGTGAACAGCAGTACTCATTTATATTCCCTGACCTGACAGCTTTCACTCAGTACAATATAACAGTTTCGGCGTTTACAATGGTCGGGGAGGGCGTGGCTAACTCCGTAGTAGTAATGACTGATCCGTTTGCGGCCAGTCCTCCCAGGAATGTAGCCGTCGACGAAATAATGGCAACATCCGTTAGACTGATGTGGGACTATCCGGAATTTCCGCGGGGAGTGATTCTCGGATATTTCATCAAAATTACCACCGGCGGTTCAACAACTAGGAATATTAACGTCACTCTGACTGTTGCCGATAGCAACGGAAGGCAAATGATGAACATTACGGGTCTCGATCCTTATATTTTGTACTCTTTTGAAGTTCGCGCTTATTCCATCGATGGCAACGTAACACACATCGGAGAGCCTGAGAGAGTGGAAATGAGGACAGGAGAAGCTGGTGAGTTCATTAGTTCATTGTATGTTTGGTTGGTGAGGGAGAGAGAAGCATGAGGGAGGAGGGGGTGGTTAGTGGAAGGCAATTATGGTTTGGTAGAGGGAATATAATAATTTTATTAATTTAGTTAACAAAAAGTTATTTATTGATTATGTACGTATGTATGTTCTAGTTCCGTCTGCTCCGCCCTTCTTTACCCTCTCTGAAGTCGAGGGTGTGGCTGATATGCTGATGTCTGCTTGGAGTGTCCCACAGCCCGCCAACGGCGTTCTCCAGAACTACACTGTTACGTGTAGCCCTAGTTTGCCGGCACCCATGGTCGTGCCTCACAATGACTCCGTCAGCGAGTACAGTGTTCGTCTGTCAGGTTTGATGGCGTTCACCAACTACTCGTGCTCAGTAATGGCCGCCACTAACGCGGGGACTGGGAATCCGTCAGAAGTCATCACTGCTCGAACCGCAGAAGCTGGTAAGAATTAATGACCTACGTAGTTTGAAACGATGATAGAGGAACTGAATAAATAATAAATGATAAGGTTGAAAACAACAACTGACCCACTGTTAATGAGCTGGGAAATGTTACACGATGTACTAATAGTGCTAGAAACACTGTAAAAAAAAAAAATAAATAAATAAATAAAAAAAAAATAAAAAAATATATAATATATACATATACTTTGGTATGACCATAATGATAAAAAAATGTCCACTGAGCACTTTTCAAGTACCTTCAAGGTGGTATGGTTACTCATGTTTGAGTTTTTATGCCAGAATGTTTATGCAACTAAAGTTCTCTATGTGAAGGTATGGTGTTGCTGTGTGCTACATTATAGCTCCCTCTTATCCCTACAGCCAAAGCTTCTTTTAAGAATCCTGGGTAAACTTCCTTGTCATGGACTTGACCATTAATAGTTCTTTCTTATGACAGTTGACAGCGTTTCATAAATCTGCTGTTTTTTTAATTCAACATCTATTCTTATTTTTTTAATACTCTTTTGTAATTTGTTGGTACATTTATCAATGACTAAGACAAGGTATGTATTTTTAGAACCAAGCTAGAGAAGGGTGAAATTAGCTTTTTTTAATTTTTTTATTTCATGATGGTTTTTATTATCCATGAAATTGATGAAAATTTTTGTTTCAAATGTCACAATGAAATCGTAATAATTTTCAGGCAAGGCTAAAACTTTTTTTGGGGTGGGAGGTGGGAGGGGCAAAGTGCTAGATTGTTAGAGAGATGTATTCCTATGTATGTTACATGAACACACATGTATGATAGTTATGCATGTATCTATCTTTTAAGTCAACTGTCTCCATCTGTCTCTGCTGTAACTTACAGTATGGCTACATGCACATCATGTTGTTATCTTTAGCTCCTTCTGCTCCTCTGGAGGTCAATGCAACTACCACGAGTTCCATGACGATAGAAGTGAGATGGGTGGAGCCAGCTATGCCCAATGGCATCGTGAGGACTTACAGAGTGACGTATTCTAGCAGTGGTTTCACGAACGCCGTTAACGTCTCAGAGACTATGGTAACGCTGGATGGTCTGAGACCCTTTACCAATTACTCCATCTCGGTGGACGGCTTTACAGTGGCTTTTGGAACTCGTAGTCAGATTGCTATAGCAACCACATTTGAGGCTGGTGAGTGGGGAAGTTGCAATGCAATGGCCTACTCACTACAATTAGTATAAAGTGGGTGTGTCATGCTAATGTATTCAGAATGTATTGTCTGTTGTAACATGTGCAGTGTGCTGAGGGAGAGTTTGTCTATAAGACTATGGCTTCTGTTAGTTGGGGAATGGTATTCATTTCATCTTGCTTTATGCTAATTGTTTTAATTATTCTAACTTTATACATAGTCCATGCAATTTTTTTTTTGCTCTGTGCATGTGTTTACCATTTGAATAGCTTAAGTGAATATTTTTTCCTGCTGTGATACCTACATATAGTTCATCTTTGAAGAGTCCTCAGTGTCATGAAGTTTGGACGACTGATAGTCTACTGCACTTGGTTTTAGTTTCCCAAAGTCTATTTTTGTTTATAATAATAGCAAATTTTTCTCGTTCTAACAGCCAAAATTTTAATTAAAGCTTAACCCGACGTTTCAGGCTGTTAGAACGAGAAAAATTTGCAATTATTATAATTATTTCAGCCGAGAATGATTGAGTATGTTTGTATTGTTTCAGTCCCACCTGCTCCTGGTGACTTTAGGCTGAGCCTGGTGCCTGGTGAGGCCACCATGCTAGTGGCACGCTGGCTAGTGCCGACCCCCACTAATGGTGTTATCCTGAATTACACCATCACCTGTCAGCCTGCTGTGTCCGTGACCTTGCCCGCGGAGGTCAGCCCGCCGGGTTCAGAGGTCACGACTAATCTGACAGTGCTCTCTGCCTACACTGAGTACAGCTGTTCGGTGGTTGCTAGGACGAACGCTGGCACCGGGAATTCATCCAATACTGACGTGGAGAGAACGGATGAAGCTGGTAAGGGATCATCAATGTGAGTGTTATTGTGTAAGGGATATAATAATCTCACTATGTTACTGTAAGCGTTTATTGGGGCAAGAGGCTGAAGAAGTTTGCGATTGGAAGAGAGTTTTGGGAGCAGTGGCGGATTCAGAAAATGTTCAGTTAATGGTCTTTTTTTATGGGGGCCACACAAGCACAAGTTAGTGAACCCATATTGTCACATTTTCCTGGCAAGTCATGGCAAAACAGCTGAGCTTGATTGCTATATGTAAAAACAACAGCCATTTTGCTTAGGACCTGGTGCGCTTTAAACTTTGCTTGAAGTGGCTAATAAACACACTCTTAAGAGAAAAAGAAAGTTTTCGTACAGAATACATAATTAGGTACCTATAATTAATGTAAAACCCAGAAAAGAAAGCTTTTATTTCAATGAATATCACAAAAATTTAGGAAACACTTTGTGTGTACTAAAATAAGTCATACCATGCCCGATGAAATTGATGAAATTTTAGAAAAATCAACAACTGCCATTATTGATGTGCGTGTGAACAGGCAGACAAAGGGCGTGTCAGTTGTATTACTTAGACTAGATGAAGCTGTAATAGTGCTTGCATCCGCTTGAGGTAGAACTGAATAAAATACTGACACTGCACATGTTTAACAAAAGTAGCACATGATCTAATTGGTAAAGGATGACATAATTTGCTGAAGCTGGCATGTTTACATTATAACTGTAATTGTACATATACGTGTACGTAAGCTCAGTTATTACAAATTAAATTTTCTTCCTTATTTTCTTGTAGCTCCTTCAGAGCCAAGAAATCTAGACTTAAATCTGAACCGTTCTCATCTTGCCGTGACCTGGAGTTCACCTCTGACCCCTAACGGTGTAGTCTCCTACCTTCTGAATGTTTCTAGTGTGAACCTTGCCACAGGAAGCCCCGCCCTATTACAGACAGTTCGGCCTGTCACCGACATTAACCCGGAAGTCTCTGTTCAGCTAGAAGTCACTTTTGAACCATTTGTTAGGTACGTGGTTTCCGTGCAAGCCATGACAGGGGGAGGGGCATCCATGGTCGTTCGAGCCAATGCTACTTCTGAAGAAACTGGTTAGTGTATGTGTGTGTGTATGTATGTATGTATGTATGTATGTATATATGTGTGTGTGTTGCTGTAGTGTATAGTTTTTACTGCCTGTCATTTCAGTGTTTGGTATATTTGGCGAGCGAGCGGAGCGAGCGAGACACTCTCAGGGGTAACACAATTTGAAAATCGGGGATATTTGTTTGTTTCGTATGTTTGGACGTACGTATGTCATTTTTGTACTTTGACCCTGGCATTTTTGTGTTAGTTCGGTGTTCGACCCCGTTCCAAACTTCACTAAACAGAATCATCTGGTTTCTCTATTATTACCCGTATCATCTTCGAAATGAATGTGTGTTTACCGTTTTGAATTCTTTTGTGGGTGCAGTTTGGAGTTTTATTTCTATTTGAGTTAGTGGCGGTGGTAAGTTAATAGCTATTTGTCATACAAGTTATAAGCCCTACACAACAGTGTTTACTTGAAAATTCTTTGGCCTTAGACTTACACTATGGAAGTAAGTCTTGTGTTGGCATGTTCAATTGTGTGCAAGTATTGTGAGTTACAACTACTACTTAACTATAAAAGAACGTGACTTTTTTTTGTTGTTGTTGTTTGTTGTGATTTTTTTTTTTTTTTTCAATTCAAACAGTTGCGGGGAGTGGTTACTGTGGCATTGAAACCCCTTTACCTTATTTACGTAATTTAAAAACTTGACTTTTTTTTTTAGTAGCTTGAGTATTAGAAGTTAAAATCGATCATTTAACAATAATAGTGCAGTTTAAGGCTCGCTTGCTATTTGTGTTCAAGCACACCACTAGTTATGTAATAGTATAGAAGTTTCCTCTCCCCTTGTTTCACTTGCAGCTCCAACGGATGCCCCTCGCAATCTCAGAGTGTCTTCACGTGCGACTAAGGCACTAACCGTAACTTGGGAACCTCCAGCTAGTGCGACACGGAATGGAATCTTACAAGATTACTTCATTTCCTATTCTGATTCCACTGGCGGTGTTGTGAATAGGACCACGCCCCTCACTGAGGTTCAATTAGTAGGTCTGGATGAGTTTACTGTGTACAATATCGCAGTTAGGGCCAGCACTACGGCAGGAGCAGGGCCTGAGGCCTTAATTCAGGGCACCACCCTGTCAACTGGTAAGGGGTTGCATGACATGAAATAGGTTAAAATGGGTGTGTCGGCTTGGCTAAAAGATGGAGTTTGAAGTATACATATTATAGGATTAGAAAGTCATTTGAGGTTTAAAACTTGGTACATTATATTATTTACTTACGAATTTCTATAGAATCTAGGTCATGAGATTCAGCCGACGTAATGAAGGGATTAATGCTAATTGCTATTATTTGCTATGTGATATTCAAATACCGTCAGCCAACTATAATTAAATTGCATGTCTATTATACAGTATTTTTTCCCCATTCCTCCAGCTCCTGGTCAGGTCATGATAGTGAGTTTTGAGGCGGAGTCAAATACGTCGCTGACTTTGACGTGGCAAGACCTACCTCTAACTGAGCACAATGGAGTCCTCCTGGGCCACAACTTGTCTTTGACTAACAACAGAAGCAATGCGACTCTGTCTGTCTTTGTGAATAGCTCCACTTCTCAATACACCTTCACTGGTATGTACGTGGGGGAGAAGGGTGTGGTCATGTGAGTGGGTGGGGCTGGATAGTGTGACATGGATTCTTGCACTATTGACTCTTGTACAATTGTATGTGCATGCACACACAAACACACGTGCGTGCACACACACACACTAATTCTTTTTTAAAAGAGCCCCATTTTGCTTAGCAATATATGCAAGTCTAATGTGTAGGCAACTGGTACTGCGTGCCCTAGTGGGGCACAATGTTAGTTGCCTGATGTAACATACATATGTATTTCAAGCATTTAAACATGATGTGTGATTCTCACTGTCGATTCCTCTTCCATCGCCATAGAGCGTGGTTTAGTAATTGCTATTTACTACTTACATTCACAAGACAAGATTTAAATCTAGAAAAAAATCAATTAAGTGTTGTTGTTGTTGTTGTTGTTGTTGTTGTTGTTGTTGTTGTTTCTAATTTGATGGCTGAATTTCCAGTGGCGTTTACTTTTTCTGTTTGGCAGATTGTATCACTATGCTGCATCACTCCTGTTGTTTACCACAGCAAAGTGTACATTATAATGATTGTAAATAAACTTAGTTTGTTTGTTTGTTTGTTTAGTTTAGTTTAGGTGAAGTGACCATTTCTTATCTTTGCTTTCCTTCTCTCACTAATGTTCAGGTTTGATTCCCTTCACCCAATACTCTGCTAGTGTCGTAGCTGTCAATATGAATGGGACAGGACCTGTCTCCACAAGCTCAGCCAGGACTCCAGAAGGAGGTGTGTGTGTGTGTGTGTGTGTGCGTGTGTGTGTGTGTGTGTGTGTTACGTAGTGGTAGTGCCAGGATTTCATTGTTCACTGTGAGGGGGCGTAACTGTGACATGGTCTATCAAATCCAATTAATTGATGATTCAGTGTGTGTGTGTGTGTGTGTGTGTGTGTGTGTGTGTGTGTGTGTGTGTGTGTGTGTGTGTGTGTGTGTGTATTATATATTTATTCCACAATGATATTTTTAGGTACGTGACTCGAGTCACGATATCACATAGTGTTATCTCATGGCTGTATTGCAAGCTCATTACCAGAGTAGTTATAGCAGTTTTACAGCTACCTTTACTCTAGGTATTATGTATTGTTGTTGTTTTTTGTCTTCTTGTGTGCCTCCATCTTCATCTTCTCCCTTCCAGTGCCTGGTCAGGTGTTGAATTTGATGGTCACTAAATTGGCGTATGACAGAGTGTCCGTGAGCTGGGCTGAACCTTACCCAATGTTTGGTATTATCACTGGTTATAGGATATCCTATCAGCTCACTGTCTCCGGAGACTTGGTGAGTTAATGAGAGAATCTCCTAGTGAGCATGCCCAGTCAATGAATAGTTGTTTTGGTTTGTACCGATGTTGTCAATTGCTCACATTTCATGTGAACTCGACCACTAGCAGAACTTGAAGTAATTATGCTGAAAGGAATTATTTAAAAACAAATTAATTTCCTAATTGTTATATGTGTCTTGTTGACACTAAGTTCATTAAAATCTTTGTGCCCCCCCCCCCCCCCCCCCCACACACACACACACACTTTAATTGTTAAGAATAACAGAGAGTGGACACTATTAACTGTTGTTGTATTTTTGTGTGTGTAGTTTTTAGATATTGTTTTTTTGTTGTTGTTTTTCAGGTAACCAGGTCAGTGGATGCTACGGTTGTGAGTGTGACTCTCACTGGTCTCCGTGGTAATAGTCAGTATAGCGTAACCGTGTGGGCCACTACTATTGCTGGAATTGGAATGGGAAACTCAGTAATGGTGATGACAGATGCAGGACCACGTAAGCACATTTCAAAATTAGCTTAGTTCGTCATTAGGGAGGGGTGGTGGGTGTGGTTATTAGCTCGTGCTAGTGTAGTTTTATGACTTAGAGTACCACTTTGAATCAAGAGAGAGAGAGAGAGAAGGAAAGAGATCCTATTTGATTTTTATTTATTGGAATGTTTTTGGTCAATTCTCCTTTAGCTTTCCAGAGGGTTTTGGAGTCATTGAATACATTGAACTGATATTTGATGTTCAGAACCATTCACGCAATGTATTAAAAAATTTCGTTGAGGGTAATGTTGTGACTTTCAATTTTAGGTGCATATTTGTCAATAATCTTTTATTTTCTCACTTTTTTAAAGTCACTGATGAAGGCTCCACGGAGCTAGTGCTATTATAGGTAGTTAAAAATATTAAAACATCAATAATGGCTATATATTTTGCGTAGTAAAAATGGAATATTGTAGGTGTTCCTTTAAATAACCAGGTAGAAAAGCACTAACTCAAAGAGGTTATTTGACTTTTAATCGGTCCTTCAAATATTTTATTTGATTATGACTACCTTGTAGCATGAGGTCTTGCTTGTTGTGGTCCTAGTGATCAGTTTTTATGTTATGTTTACTAATGTTTTTGTTTTTTAGCTGTGAAGATCCCAGAGAACAATACTTCCATTCAACCCAAACCTTCTGGAGACAACGCCATCACTTCTGAATCTATCGATATTTCCTTTGACATATTGCCTGAACAAGAAGCCAGTGGAGAAATAACTAAGTATGTTATGTAGCATGTAGTATACATATACATTCACAATGCATTTTGCATAGGGTCTCGGAACTGATCTACAGTAGTAAGGTATCATCACTCACACAGGCTCAAAGTAATGTAGATTTGGTAAGGTATCATCACTCACACAGGCTCAAAGTAGAGTATTGATAAGGTATCATCATTCACGCATGCTCAAAGTAGTGAAGAGTTGGTAAGGTATCACCACAAGTGAGTGAGTTGTAAAACCCCATTGAAGCCCCATATCAAATTCTAAGCCAGAACTTTCTATCAACAATCGCTTTTCAAGAAGTCTCAATTTTTCATTTCATAATGTTTATATCTTCATGTCTCCAAGAGCCAGATTGGAGCTAAATTGGTAGCACTTGCTGGACTAAGGTACAATATCCAATGGTGTGCTATCCATACTAGGTCCATGACCCTTCAGTATTTCTCTTTACTGCCTTTGAAAACTAACGAACAGTCTAACCATGGTCTCTCTAATGTTACCATTGCTGCCATGTTTTAAGTTTTCATGGTGCTAATTGAAGCAATGTACAAATACCAATTCAGCCAGCATTCACAATCGTCAAGCACCTCTGTTCCTGGCAATATATCTACCAGTAATACTTACATAGCTGCACTATCAACATTACCACTATTCCAACTTCATGTAATACCCACCTAACTGCAAAAGAATTTGAACACTTTGTCTTCTCCATGAACACTGAATTAAATATGGTCTTTTATTGTTGTTGTTTTTTGTTCTTGTTTTAAGTATATATAAGTTATGCCATTACATTATCCATTTTATTCACTTAAAGTTCAAAAGACGAATGCAGCTAGCTATACGCTGTAGCCAACTAGCTAAACTTTGAAATTATATTGTGTGAAACAAAACTTGCCCGTTGCCATTTGTAAATGTCAGAATTACATCTGATAATTGTCTCAGTACAAAAGCACACATAGCAAGTGGAAATGTACAGTGCTGGAGGAAAATTAACAGGGGAATAACATTGTTAATCCATGGCCGTTACCACACAACTATGGTATAAAACATATTATATATATATACGTACATGATATAATACATATACAGTATATATATTAGTGCGAAATTTCTGAAATGAAAAATAGGGACATTGCTACTCGTTCCTCAAAACGTTTGAGACGGCTTAATTTTGTTTTTAATTTCGTCTTTCGTAATCGACTTATGCCCTGTTGTCTTCTGTATTATTTCTCCGGAACCCCCGCATCAAACATTAGAGTAGCGGAGTTAGCTCTCAAACTATGGCTGGTAACTGCTCCCTCAATGCCTGGCAGTGATTTGGCTTTAGTAGATCTTTAGTAGATGATGAGGAAGACGGAACTACAGCAGAAGAACTATAGTATGTCCAAGTTGAGTTGGCCGCAAGAAAAACTTGAATAACTTTAGAACGGAAGCAGCTACGCATCCGGGGTTTGCACCATTGGAAAGCTCGCGCCGAAGCGGTTAAAAATATTCCCTCAGTATACTCCAAAACCGGAGAGAAAGATAGATATAGAGGAAGCAGTAGGAACTAAAGTTGCATTTGTATGCAGGTGGATATTGGTATCTCCATTAATACATTCCATTATTTACTCACTAAAGTACTGCTTGGCATTGAGTTAGTGAAAATAGTAGTAAAACTATGGTATAAAATGGCTAACCCATGGCAACGTGGTTTATCATGGTTTAACTATTACATAATTATAATATAGTTTATAATGTATTTTGTTAATTTTTTTTAAATTTCAGATATTTGATAATCTTGGGATTTGAAGGCAGTACGAACACTGAGACCACTACCTACTATGACAGTGTCCTAGCCACTCCCCCCAGCCGGGCTCCCTATAGGGCCATAGAGAAGGAGGTCACCAGGTCCAATGCTGTAAGTTCAAGTCTAATTTCATCAGAAAAACTCAATTTTTTATTATTTATTTTATTTTATTTACTTTTTTTTAAATTTAATTTAATTTTGTAATCATATACTTGGTTTAAATAAATGATTTTAGATATTACAGTTTGAGATATACATTTGTGCATTCACCGTTTATAGCATTAGTAATACAATAAACAAGTCATCATATTTATTTGTTTGTTTATTTATTTACTTGTATATTTATTTGATTGTATAATAAAAATTATGTATATTTTTAGTATAATTTTTTTTTTTTTTTTTTTTTTTTTTTTTTTGTAGTATGTTAGCTAAGGTACATAAGCTACGACAGAGCACCAAACAGTGGTTACCATTGGTAATGAACTTTGCATTCTTACTCTATGTGTAGGGTAGAAAAGGCAAGCAGGCGGTGCCACTCAATTTGTGCCCTGGGGTCGTCAGTGGTGTGCAGACCTGGTGACAGCGTGTGTAACGGGCCACTCCTCCCTGACACCGCCTACAATGTCCGGTACACGCTTACAATGTCGCCAACCTGTCCCAGACCTACTCCTTTCCCAATCCACTCAGGACGGCACGTAAGTGTTAGAGGAGAGAGTGCGGGAGGGGATGGCAGACTGGTAAAGGGATATCAGACTCGTTACTTATTGGATTTAAGTTAGACCTTAGTGTACGTATGGTGCCTTAACTCTGACTCAGTAACTGGTGTGCTTGCAATCAGGGACTTGACCAATCACTTGGAAGTAGCTACTGTTCATGCTTATTTAATCATTGGAGTGATCATAGTAATCTGTCTCGTACCAGTAGCAACATATCTTATCCCTACAAACTTAGCTATTGATGTCATTGGAGTGATCATAGTAATCTGTCTCGTACCAGTAGCAACATATCTTATCCCTACAAACTTAGCTATTGATGTCATTGGAGTGATCATAGTAATCTGTCTCGTACCAGTAGCAACATATCTTATCCCTACAAACTTAGCTATTGATGTCATTGGAGTGATCATAGTAATCTGTCTCGTACCAGTAGCAACATATCTTATCCCTACAAACTTAGCTATTGATGTCATTGGAGTGATCATAGTAATCTGTCTCGTACCAGTAGCAACATATCTTATCCCTACAAACTTAGCTATTGATGTCATTGGAGTGGTCATAGTAATCTGTCTCGTACCAGTAGCAACATATCTTATCCCTACAAACTTAGCTATTGATGTCATTGGAGTGATCATAGTAATCTGTCTCGTACAGTAGCAACATATCTTATCCCTACAAACTTAGCTATTGATGTCATTTCAGACAATGGGAAACTGTTTTAGATTCCTTTATCGAGTGCTTGCTTTGTGAAGAGAGTTATACTAAATGTGTATATCCTCTAAATCCACTAACTGTAATTTAATCTTTATTTATTGGTGTATATTTTTTAATTATCTTGTTATTAATCCTCAGGTGCTCCGACGTCATCCCCTCCCTCTGCGGTCGGCATTGGTGTGGGTATAGTGTTTGCCGTGCTCATTGTGGGGCTGGTCGTGGCACTTGTTCTGGCTGTACTCTACTGGCTGTACAAGAGGAAGACCGGAGTTCATGAGATGTAAGACATGACAATTACGAGGCGTGGTTTGAGTTGTTTATTATTATTTATTATTATTTTATTTATTTATTTTTTTACTGAAGTAATAGGTATTGGGGAATTGCATAGATTGATGATGTCATTAATCATGATGATTATCATCATCATCATCATCGTAAGCATTGTTATCGTTAAATATAAAGAGCTTATATATTTGTCTCCATAATTACTTTGAATTGGGGGCAACCCTCCAATTATGTACATTGCATTAAGCCTTATGTCTGCTCTCCCACAGTTGGATTACTCTCATTGCAGTATTGAGTCATTCTCAGCTCATAAGTATACATAGCAATAGATTTACCTTTTTCATTGTCTAAATTTTAATCATTTAACATTTTAATAACAATATTAATTGAATGACTACTCGGTTCTTTGCTTGATCTCGCTGTCTCAGTGAGATTAGTCAACTAGAGTGTTTGTGAAGTCAGTCACAAACATGTGCCTGTATATTCATTCATTTATTACAACATTACCATATCATCCCCTCCCATTGTTTCAGTATTCTCTCGTTTATGTCACAGCTACAGGCCCTCCAGCAAGCGCAACAAGAATGCATTGAGTCTGCTCATCGCGGAGAACCAGCCTCGCCTCGAGCCCACGGAACACACGATCGTTCCCCTGCACGAGAACATGGCGGAGAGCAACGGCCAGCAGAAGCACCATGGCAACCGCACCAAACCTCATTCTCGCAAGATCTACCTCAAGGACTTTGAGCGTCACTTGCAGTATATGTTGAACGATTCCATGTACCGGTTTTCTGAGGAATATGAGGTCAGTTTGTGTGTGTGTGGTCATCTTTAAACGTAACCAGCTTGTGTGGGTGTGGTCATCTAAGTCCAACGTAATTTAAAAGTGACAATTAATGTTCCCCCTCCCCAATGGCGGATACTTTGAAGTGTACAGCATATCCATAAGTCAACGTTAAAGACCTACAACATATAGTTTAGAAAGTTAATTTTGACTTACTCCCATGAATGGACATATTTGAGGAGCGATGAATGCGGCATACATAGATATAATTTAAAAAGATGTGAAGTGAGAGTTAAATCTGTTGCTTCAATGAATGTTGTGTGCAGAGGATCTCAGAGATAGGTCTGGACCACTCCAAGGAGTCCTCACTGCAAGCTGACAACAGAGCTAAGAACAGGTACACCAACATCCTGGCTTACGACCACTCCCGTGTGAAACTATCCTTCGTGGACGATGACCCTGGATCAGACTACATCAATGGTTGCTATATACCGGTAAGCATGATGACCTTTACCGTATTAATTCAAAAGATCACCTTAAAAATCTTACCTTTTCTTTTTCCTTTTTTTTTTTTCTTTTTTTTTTTTTTTTCTTCTCTAGGGTTATCGCATGAGGCGTGCGTATGTGGCTACCCAGGGTCCTCTGCCGTCCACTTTTGATGACTTCTGGCGGATGGTCTGGGAGCAAAATTCCCACATCATTGTCATGCTGACCCAGCTATTGGAAAGAGGACGGGTAAGGGTCATTGTGAGAAAATCATTAAATTGATCTGTGAGGAGATGTATTGAACTTTTTTTTTTTTTAATTGCCGTAGTAATAATAAACCAAAATGTTTTGATCATTTTTTGGTTTACCAATAATATATTAACAAAAATGTTCCATTATTATAGTCAGTATGAGTCAGCTGTATAATTATAAGTGCTCTATTAATACTACTCTTTGGTTTGATGGTTGCTGTTTCATCTAGACCAAGTGTCATCGTTACTGGCCTATCATGAATGAGCCCATGTTTTATGGAGAAATAATGGTGGAGCTAACGGGAGAGAAGGAAAAAGAAGACTGGATTGTGAGAGAATTCAAACTCAGTATAGTAAGCCCGACATGTTGCTATTATTATTACTACTACTACTACTACTACTACTACTACTACTACTACTACTACTAATTATTTGTTATTGTTGTTTTTGTTGTTGTTGCTATATTTGTTATTGTTATCACTGTCATTATTGTTGTGGTTTATTGTTATCACTTGTTATATAGGATGAGAAGAGATATCGAATAGTGCGTCACTTCCAGTTCACGTCATGGCCTGACCACGGAGTGCCAGATAGTCCGGTGGCTGCGATGGACTTTGTTAAGCACGTGCGATGTTACGTAGACACCGCCATTCACGGGCCCATTGTGGTCCACTGTAGGTAAGGTGTAGTCAAAGGAAAAATAATGGTGTGAAGAAGTACAGTAGTAACAGCTATTCATCTGTTGTTATTGACTTGTAACTTTTTATTATACTTAAATATAATTTTATAAAAATTGAAAAACAAAGTCAAAGTCCCACTTTCATTCCATTAACTCACCTTTAGTTATGCAAGTTGTTTCTTAAATTGGTACAGTAAGTAAGATTGATAAAATTTTATGTTGTGTGTGTGTGTGTGTGTAGTGCTGGTGTGGGCAGGTCAGGTTGTTTCATCGCCTTGGATACCCTGCTACAACACATCAAGGACCACGACTGGGTGGACATATTTGGTCTTGCTTGTGAAATGAGGCAACATCGTAACCACATGATACAGACAGAGGTCAGACACATTGCACAGGAGACGGAATTAGTAATGGGTGTGGTTAGAAATGTTGGGAGTGGGCGGGAGAGGTAAGTGGTGCGTTTCTGCTTAACAAAGGAATGTTATGAGAAGGTTGCAGTGCAACGACTTCTATGTCCAAACCTTTCTTGTGTGTCTTAATGAACAATGTAGTTCCTAGCAATAATAATAGTAGTAATAGTAGTAGTAGTAGTAGTAATAGTAGTAGTAGTGTCTGTTGCTACTGGAATATTAGTCATTGTATGTTCATACAGGCCCAGTATGTGTTCATTCACAAGGCTCTGCTAGAGGCAATGGATCTCATGGCAATGATAAAGAGTGGGACAACCGGCAGCCATTACTCCCAGGGCTATACTCCTGTGTTCATTAACCGTGAGATCTAGCGCACACACATACACCGACACACTCACACATGCATGCACTCACACACACACACACACGCACACAGAGTCAATGGCGCATAATTATGTTATGTTCACACTTGCGTTGCTAGGTTACACAGATCCCAATGATTCCCAGATGACAGACTATTTCAGTAATGAAATGAGTATTACTGAGGAGACTCACGTATGAGGATGCCCCTTTTCATTAGTCACAGACTCAACTATTCACAATGTGAAGATCTTCATTCACAGTGAATTTTTAATCATCTATTTATATTATCACTAAATTAGATTGAATCAAATCAACTCATTCAGTTGTCCATTAATAATTATTTTTGTGATTTTTCTGTAATACATGTAATTTGTAGAATAATGAATTAAATTTTGATAATTTGGTGTGAAATTCATGGAATGCAATCAAGATCTTTATCAATAATAGTAAATCTAAGAAGAAAGGCTACCTGGTGTAAAGAATTGATATTGTTGAACTGTTTTATTACATGTGCCGTCAATGTTGTGCGTAATTATATACATGATAAATATTATAATATTAGTTATAGTTTAAATTACTGAATCCCTTTCCCCCCCCCCCCCCCCCCCTTTTTTTTTTCTAGCTATATAATGTGTGTTATCACTTTCAAGTTTGACAGAGTGGATATAGAATATTATGATGTGATCAGGAGAGACTTATGAACTCATAAGTTTTCTTGTTAGAGATTTTTTGGCTAAAAAAATTCGCACATAGTTTTGCTTTTCTAGTTACTCATCTGCTCCTACAATTTTATTTTCAGAACATCTTATTAGATGGAAGGATATGTAGTATAATATTAATTTACTGAATTAAGATAATTGCTGCTGAGCAAATTATGGCATCAACAAAATTAAAAATTCTTAGAATAAGACTAGCTAAGTATATATTGGGCATGGTGGAGAAATAATTAACACTATTGTTACATTTCAAATCTCAAATTTGTCCCTTTTTCTTTGTTAAGCTCTCAGCAGTGCTTCATTCCTTAATTGGATAGCCCATATTTGCTCAATTTAGTGAATCAATATTATATGTCCAGCTTGTAGCTAATGATATTGATATTAACAATTTGTCTGTGAGGTTGTATGCCTTCTTTCACCTCAAAGACAGTGTGGTTAGTGCAGCATTTCCCCATATTGCTGAACAGCTCTAGCTACTGAGAGCCTCTGGAAAAAGTGGCTGGTGTGGTGGTTAATAGGCCTTGCAAATTATGCTCAAAATTCTTAGAATTAATCTTTTTTATTTAAAAAAAAACTCTTATTATTAGCTATTCCATACATTTTCTTAATATCTTATTATTCGAATCCAAAATAATTGAAATAGTGACAATTACAGTATAGTTGACTATATAAAGTCATACGTCATGAAATAAATGACTCACTGTCATACTGAATTACTTGATGTAGAAGATCCATAATGAAGATTAACACATAGAGTTAAAGTGAGTAAACATTCGGAGTGGTAAGGTGAGGATGCGGGGCAGTGGCTGGCGGGGCAGAGCAGGGGGAGGATAGTCTGTATAATATCGAAGCGCGCTGCAGGGTACACGTGGAATTGATGAAACCGCAGACGAGTGAACTTTCAGCCGGGCAACGAGATGGCCGAAAAGCAGCAGGCTGGAAGTGATGTGGGAGGGAAAGCGATAAAGAGCAGGCAGGTGTGTCGGAAGCATTGGTTGATTCTTTAGTAAAGAAGCTGGAGGCAGGGGTAGCGGAAAAACTGCAGAAGAAATTCAGCGGGAAAGAGACACCACTAGGTGAGCAGTAATTAGGTATAAGGGGTAATTAAGGGCAATCTCTCCAGCTTCCATCCACTGGTAGCTGCGCTACAGTGTGACCTATTGGGCGGAGAGAGTGCAAGGCCTAGCAGGAGAGCAGTCAGTAGCAGAGAGAGAAGGAGCAGCTGGCTCAATTAGCATGGCTGAGACCCAAGGAGCAGAGGAGCCACCCAGACCCAGAGCAAAAAGTGGGGGGGGGGGGGGGGGGGGGGGGGGGGGGGGTTGGGGGGGTTCCTAGCAAAAGGGGGCAGCTGGAGCGGAACTGAATGGCAGCTGTTAGGGCTGGTTCAAGCAAATGGGGCAGCTGGACCCAAGCAGAAAAGGGGGTAGGGGGTGAGGTTGGAGGTAACAGGGACAATTGGAGTTAGGGGCAAATGTAGATAAGTTCTATCTAGTAGCGGGTATAGAGCCACCTGTGATAGGAGATATATGCATGTCAATGCAGGGGCTCCGCTGGATGGGAGCAGCGCTGAGGAGCGAGGCAGTAGCGAGGAGCAGGACCAAGAAGAGGTCAGGGACTCTGTCCTTAAGGCTCTAGAGCAGAGACTGGCTCGTGCAGGAAAGAATGGCAGCGGGGGCATGAAGGAAGGTGAAGGTAGCAAGGCCGACAGGGTGAAAGTAGACAAAGACATTACCCCTGTTCCTAGGTGGCTGGCAGTACGAATCAAGAGGGGGGACTTTGTCGACTTTGCGGACCTCCCACCAGCGAAGCCAGATGAAGGAAGGGCAAGGAAGCACTATGACCCCCAGGTGGTGATATGGAAAGAAGCAGACTATGGCAAGGCAACGAGGAGAGTACCAGACATGACCACATGGACACGATGCTTCCTATTATACAAAGGACTGCTGCTGCAGGCTCGCCCTGAGAGGCAGTCAGACCTCAGGTCATACCACGACCTCATAGCAAGAATGGCACAGAAGTATGAGTGGGCAGCGTGCGAAGAATATGATCGTCGTTTCCGCGAGCAGGTAGAAGGAGACGACACGCGAGAATGGGCAGACATCCTGGGCTGTTTGCAGAGTACGTCTCAGCCTTCGCGCTCGAGAAGCAGCCGAAAGGAGAGGTGAGCAGGCGGGGGCCAGTAGGCCCACTCGGGGGACCGAAGAAGAGGTTCAGGGAGGTTTCGGGAGTGGAGACTGAGCAGGCTAGGGCAGATGCGGGCGTTCCGGTTTGTCAGAAGTATAACCGATATAAGGGGGACTGCAAATACAGTGCCAGATGTCGATTCCAGCACATCTGCAGCAGGTGCAGGGGACCCCATCCAGTTACACAGTGCTCAGAAGCGCATGGAGAAAACTGATTGCCCACGGCTGTTTCACGTAAATGACTCCGCGGAAACTTAATCACACCCCCAGAATTTTTTTCCTGGATCAAATTTCCCTGGCAACCACAGTAGCAACCAATGAACCAGGAAATGCTATCCCATTTTTAACAGGTTACGTAAGGCAGGAAGCGGTGGGCAATAGGCATTCTATATATCAGCCCAAATTTTCTGTGCCTTTCCAATTAAAGAGCAAAAAAATCTGACCAGCGGTGGCGCCAATACTTAGTTCTCTTCCAGATAGGTTATTTGCTTTAGCACTAGAACTTTGGAAGCGCTTCAGGAAAGATGATTTGGATGAGTGAAAAAGGTAAGTATTTCCAATATTTGTGACTAAATCCCTAGGTGCAACTATTTTTTTTAACAGAACTACAAGCGATGAAAAAGAGAATGGTTAATCTGGTTCCCCCTTAAAAAAAAATAAAGAAATCAACTCAAGCATCAAGCATCACTGTCACTATCACTGCTACTGCTGGTGTTCTCTCCAGATTTAGACTTTTTCTTCCTCTTCTGTGGTGGTGGTCTGAGGCAGGTGAGGGAAGGATCAGATTCAAGAATATGTTCTTTAACTATATATTTCATTCTCTCCACCTCATCAGGAATACACTGGTACACTCTGTCTAGCTTCATCATGTGGGCATGGATTGCTTCTGCCCCTTGCTCCCCCATCAACCCAAAGCCAAGCCTCCATCTTCTGAACCATGGAAGGACATGATCCTCAAGAATGTGCATCTTCGGGATCACTGTAGCAAGAGGGAAACTTTTCCGGTAGAACTTCAAAAAATTGACGATGTTGGTTTCTAAGAATAAATAAAGAGGTGTATATGGACAGGAATTACTAACATATATGATTATTACCAAGCTTGACTATTTCCTCATCAGACATGTGATGGGATGAGTTATATCCTCGGTGACATTGACCAAAGAGAGAAAAGGCTTCGGAAAAGGTGTCCACGACCTGGTTGGCTTCTCCAAGGACATTAGGATGTGATGACGCCACTTCTTGTAAGTTGCTGCAGATGTAGGTGATGCTGGCAGGCTGAAAAAATAATATGTTTAGGTATGTGTCAAACTTTCTACAGGTCTACCTTGAGCAACTTATGGACGTGGTTGCCAATAAAGGTCCCTCCATGGTATGCTTGTCGCTGTACCCTGAGTTTCTGGAGACACTTGTCCAAGGAGCTATAAAATATGCCTTGGGAAATGTCTAACTTAGACTTCAGGGCACGTTCACAGTCAGAGATTTCTGTGGTCTATTTTTTTAAAATTAATGACATGCATTACAATACATTTACATGTATACAGTGTTTGGTACCTTGTCGCTGATAGACTGCTGTGCTATAGCCAAATCCTCCCTCAAACTCTCACACATGTCAATCAAATGGAGAGTTGGAGGCAGTGTCTACATAAGCCATGGCCAGTTTAAAGTCGAGTTCACCGCAGGCATCTTCCAACAGGTTCCACAGCCGATTGAAGATTCCCAAAGACAAGTGAAGGCCAGGTATGCAGACCTGTTAGTCAAATCGAAAATAAGTCAGTTGCTTTTAAAAAGGTTTTCTTACATTGTCTAAAGGAATGTCAAGGATGATCTCCCCAATGACGTTGTTATATTCCTTGGCCAGGCTCCGATTCCCATGGCCTTGAGAAGTGAATCTGGCATAGTCAGCCTTGAGGGAGTCCAAAGGTCTAGCTGCATAAGATCCCCGTTTATCTTTCGGTTCAGCTAATTTCGACCTTGAAAATGTTCAATGAACTGAAAAAAGTGCTCTGCAGAATCTGAAAGAAGTTCAATTATGAGCCTTACCAGACAAATTGGATTTAGGAATTAAAGATTTTTAACATGCTTGGCAGTGGATGCACCTTTTCTTTTCTTCTAGTTTATAGGTTGATTGGTATTTTCTTATCAATTCTGGGCATTAAGAAGAAAAACTGTTTAGCATGATCCTTCAGATAACTTGCTCACTCTCAGCCACAATGGTAACCCAGTCAGGTGTAGTCGACCCTTTATGGGCCCACATATAATGGGAAGGTAAAGGATCGCCTATGCCACTATAGACTATTATAGTGGCCAACACCACTCTAGCTGCTTTAATCAAGAAGAGGTTAACTTCACCTGACCCATGAGCCAGATATGATAGTAAAGCTCTGCCACACTGTGGCACTTGATTCACAATCTTTTGCAAATTAGGATTGCAGTAGCTATCCATTTTATCTCTCCAGCTCTCTTTCTTCCTGGGCCATGTCAGTTTTTCTTATTCTTCTCTTAAGTCATGGACTTTCTTCTCTTCCGTTGTCTACCTCTTCTGCTCTTCAGTATTTCCGTCTATGGTGTATTTTCTTTCACTTTTTTTATTGAACTAGTTACGTCAGTCATTCTTTTCTCACCTGCTTCTATTTTTCTTGACCCTTGTGTGTTCTCCAGCTTATCTGCCTTTCTTCTATCCATGATTTGTGGTGGATTATTGGTTAGCTACTATAGCTGAACACTATTTCCAATCAGAGTTAAGCGAATGAATTATTCATAAATACAGACACTCAGTGTTCAGTGGATGGACAGGGTAGGAAATTAAAAAAAAAAAAAAAAAAATAATAATAATAAAAGAAGAAGAATAGGATACAAGGACATTTCAGGCATCACTAAATTGTTTAATGGTAAGTGTGCCTGATTGTGTAGCTAAGGGTCTTGGGTTCACATTTGAAATGGAAAAAAATTTGTCTGTTTTTTATTAAACAACAGAGTGGGTAGAACTACATAACACTTTTCTCATTAAGATGACAAGAACACTTAATACCAACTCTGCTCAGCTCATGAATTATTCATGAATGCACACTGTAACCATTCACTGTCATCGTTGTTGATACACAAAGCATATTATTATATAGACTGGTCAGGAGATAATAGTATTTACTATTGTCTATCCAAATAGAAAAGCAACCAGGAGTGAGCAAGTTTGGCCCATGATGTAATGAACACACAGTGGAAATGGCTGCCTTTAAACCACTGCAACTATTGCTTTGAAAATTTATATATGTTAATATATATTTGTTTACCTAAGACTAGCCAGTTAGTTATTATTTGCTATCACTTAAACATATATAAAAATAAATAAATGCATACAAGTAGTGTCACTACAGATGGCACATGTTGGCTTGTCATCTTGGAATCTAAAGCATTATCAAGACATATTTCACCACCAATTATTCAATATAAACATCAATTACTTGATCAGTTTGAGTAGTATAAAAGGTACGATAGAAAAAAAATTAATTTTATAGAAAAAATTTAACTTTAGCTACAACTAGCTTAATTAATTAGCTGCCTTTATCCAATAGCTTACATTCACATGTGGGCTGCATGCCACTCCATTCTCCATTAGGCAGACATTGAAGTATGGACATCCCGTTCATGTTGTGATCTTGATGACACAACATGAATGAGTACAAACCTGTCTGTTTGCTGACATGAGTGACATTTCCATTCTTTAAACTCAGAGGTGGACATTTTACTTCACCTAATTATGAATGCTTTGAAAATCATCATTATCTTACATCATAATTGTAATAATCATAATTATCTTTATCAGCATTATCATCATCATCCGCAGTATCATAGTCAGCATTTTCTCTTTATATATTCAATACAAAAAAGTGTGGTATTATTTTGAAATACTACAGCAGTGGAAAACTGAAATAATGATCTGATTGGTCATGGCGATCTCTTCGCGACCTTGCCGCACTTTTACCCGCTAGGCAATGCCGCGGCGAAATTCCAGGGAAACGCTATTTAGTAACAGTAAGAAAAGTATGAATAATAGCAGAACCGGGATGAAAACATTTATTTGATGGAAATATTATAATACAAGATTATGGTTTTCTTAGCATAGCACTCGTGTGGCAAGAAATTTCACTCGGCTTCGCCTCGCGAAAAATTTCTCGCTCTACTCATGCTATTAATACCGAATACCACAGTTTTCTGTGCTATTATATCTCCATTATATTACATACTAGATATCTTCACGATAGTATTTTTAGGTCATGACCAGAGATATACCTCACTCTTTTGCTATCACATTGGTGTTATCACACCTGAATTAAGCAAGTTCATTACCCTCACATACACAGGTAATTACAGTAACTGCCTAGGTCACCTGTTCCCCAACTTCTTTTCTCTACTAGAACTACATACCCAGGTTAAAGAAGCCAACAAGTGGTGTGCAAGAGCCCCTTACTAACAATGCCTACTTTACACCATGAGCTATCAATCCTAGTACAAACTATTGCAGTGAAGATATCTAGTATTGAATAAACCACTTTATTACACTCATTGTGATATGACAAAATATTTCACTCTCAGGCTATTATTTTCACTCACCTTTGGCTGTGAAAATATATGATCAGCCAGCTTATCTCACCTTGTCACACTTGACTCATTTAAGTATTATATTTATAATAGCTATTTATTGCATGAATTAGTTTACAATATGGGGAGATATTTCAAGAGCATGTGTAACTATATTTAAAAGTGAAGGCAAGTGAAAATATAAACTTGAGAGTGAACGTCATCCCCATATTGTATGACAATTATAAATATTGTTTATTGTACGTTGGATATTTCCCCAAATTATAGTAAAAGGCTTCAAAGTCTCATCATTAAGAGGTAGCTGACTCAGCCAAACATCTACAAATACAGTTGTCCAGAACTATGCACAGGTGGGCTGGAACATTCAATATGGGAAAAAATTGAACGCTGTCGTGATGTGACAACATTCATGGAAAATAACCAATGTGCAATTATACATAAGTATATAACATATTAATAGAATTTCTGCATCTAAGAGGTGCATAGAGCAGGACAAACTCACTTTGAGTCTTTTCAGCCTCACGAGGCTGGAGGATTAAATGCTGTATGTCTGCTTTAGTCAAATCATGCCCCAGTGTTGTTGGTTCAAGTGGTGGTGGATCTAAAGACATATTTATAGAATTTCTGCATCTAAGAGGTGCATAGAGCAGGACAAACTCACTTTGAGTATTTTCAGCCTCACGAGGCTGGAGGATTAAATGCTGTAAGTCTTCTTTAGTCAAAGCATGGCCCAGTGTTGTTGGTTCAAGTGGTGGTGAATCTAATGACATAAAAATACAATGCCAACAATCTGTTAAAAAAAAGTTTTTACATCCAGAAGCAATTGATACTAATATATAAACAAGTTGAATCAGAGGTGAAGTACAAAACTTTTACTTGAAGATTATACTTATTATTAAGTCATTAAAATAACATTAACAAAGAGTAATTGGATAAAACAAACAAATTTTGCCAAATGTTTTCACTATTTCATTAAAAGAGCACCTCTCCTATCCCCTCATTTACAACGTATTCTCTCTTTAGTCTGTGTGCTAAAAAAATAACTTTAAAGTTTAATGTACAGAATTAATATTAAGTAAATTCTTCACAAGTTATTTTAAGTAAATTTCTTCACAAGTTACTTTTTCAACAACTGGGAGTCGAACCACTTGTTTATCTCACAAATTCTCTAGCCACTGAGTTTTGACAACCAATACGCAACTATCACAACTCTTATTAGAGTTGTGTGGGTTTTATTTAAAAAAAATACACTGTTGGTTGTAGTTCAGTGATTAGAGCACTTGTGCTTTAAATAGAATATATCTGATCAGTATTGAATGTAAAGTAGAATCTCACCTTCCATACTTTGTTCACTTTGTTCACTTTGTTCACTATCAACTCCTGGAATCAAAACATCATGATTAATGGATGCACGCACATGCACATTTTGTGTAATTTATTGTGTTTAAGGGTGAATATTTTTTCAGAATTGTTCAGTATGGATTGAATTCTGTGTGGTTTATGGCTGTAACAATTTCTTTTGTGCTCCCAGACTATTGTGGTATGACAATTGCCCCAAATTAAAGGGCAAAACTCCACTGCTCAAATGATGATGCAAACAACAGTTGTTCGAGAAGACATTAAATATGTCACAACAAAGCCAATTTAAATACTGTTCAAGAGTATTTCAGCTAGCTAAAACAATTCAGTTTAGTAATGTACATATTCGACAGCTTCTTATACCTGACACAAAATTTCTTGATTGTACATACTTGGAGAGAGGAGAATTTCTTTACTTAGCAGTGGGTAAAGGGTTTCTCTTCCTTTGCAGTCTGAGCTAGCACAAGGCCCAAGATCATACTGCTGTTCAGGTGGCAGAATAGTTACGTTACTGAAACAATTAAGTTGGTATGCTAAGAAATTAAAATGCACACAATTTAAATGACCGTCTTCTTTAAGGAGAAGGCAGTACAAACAGCAAGCAGCCTTGATACTGCAAACTAGTTCAGGAAAACTTAACCCGATGTTTTGACTTCTTTGCGAAGTCCTCTTCAGGGGTCTTCAGAGGACTTTGGCAAGCTGAAACATCGGGCCAAGCTTTAAGTTACAATATTGGCTGTTAGAACGAGAACATTTGCTATTATTATAATTATTTCAGCTGAGAATGACTGAATCAGTTCAATAACTGTCAGGGTAACAGCCACTGGTCAGGCTGACTAAAGAGTTGAAGAGTATTTCTTGATAATTCTTTTTCTAGCCACTTATAACAGCTTCTTGTTATAGAGTATATGCTCATTACTACATTGAGGAATGGTATATAGTAATACTTTATTGAGCAATTACTTAACGCAGTTGACTTTTGAAACAATAAGAGAACGTTTCAGACTCTAAGTCCTTCATCAGCTCACTTTAGAAAATATTGCTATATATCTGCTACTTATTAGCTTTCCATTCAAGAAGTGTTTATAGTTTGGTCTAAATTCAATTTGAAATCAGTCATCGTCATAAATTCATGTATATGTTCCTTTACATGTAAACTTACAAATATGCCAGCACAGACCTCATTGATACATTTGTGATTATAATACTTTCAAATATTCTGCAAGTAATCCTTTAATTTCAGTTATGCTACAGAAATTGACTTACTTTTAATCAGTATATATGTGATCGACTCAAATCTCATGTACTGATTGGCTCTGTTCTTTCCATAGCATGTATATTTTCCTTCATGGTCGAATGTAACTGATGATATTGTGGCAACATGTTGTGCTACTTTATCAACCAAGTATGGACGAACTGCCAAGTAGGAGCCCTTGAAGGCCCACACAACACTGTAATCTGATTGACACTTTAGGTATACAGTTGCTCCAAGATTTACAAATTGTGTTCGAGTAGTATATTTCCATCGCTGCACTAATGATTGAAAGCAATAGTGATAATTATATATCATAACATTCAATACAATTGCATTCAATTAATTAATGTAAAATACAATTCAATGCAATATTTGCTTGAAGATTACATAGTGTGCAAAGCCTCGTTTTGCTGATGTTTTCTGCACGTATACTTGATGTGAACTTGCTCCAGATAATAGTTTATGGAGTAAATTAAAGATTTACTGTATATATAATCAGTAAAACATGACCTGGGGTAGTAGTGTTACTTGCTGTAGACACTAACATTAAGCAGTGACAGCTATATATACAATTACAATAGGTGTGCCAAAATTCTAAATATTTGAAAAAAGTTATTGTAGCTTAACAATTGTCTTAGTTCAGAGGCCACAGGATGACTGGTGGCTGAGCTAGGGTATCACAGATTCAGTTAAATAAGAAAGAGTAATGATGTTGGCAAGGACTATAAATAAATTGAGAATAGAAAGGTCTGAGAGACACCCTAAGTAATTCTAGAAAAGAGGGACACACCTGATGCAGGAAAGGGCCTGGTGGAAACATGGTGAGATAGGTGCACTATCAGACACACGAAGCACTAGTCCGCTAGTCTGCCACACGACTCTGTTTAGGTAAACTCCCGTGCTTTGCATAGATTAATAGGTAGTGTGCCCTAAGTTTGGCCAAATCTGCTCTCAAGAAGAGTGTGCCCTGTTCGAAAGTGAAGAAAACTTCAAGAGGGAGGAGATTTTGGAGCCAGGAAAAAGGGAGAGCTGTCTGAGAAGGTTTGATGGTGGAGTGGACTAGGCTTCCATTAGATCCTTATCAGTCCTTATCATTTTTGTACCCATTCCTTCAATCTCTTCTTGAACCTTTCACACAGCTTTCTTGCGGTTAGCATATTTAGAGTCTGAGGAGACAACAGTGAGTTCTAACTCATCGAGCTCATAGCATTTGTGTTGCTGGGGGGAATGGTTCCAGTTTCAGTGACTGCAGATGATAAAACATTTATTTTAGTATAAAAGAATTCTGTGGAGAAATCACTGGCAGAAGTTCAGATACGATATTGTGGTAATAGCCGGAATCATGTGATACTAGCATGCAGTTAATGAGATGCCTTTTCTGTTTATGAAATTAATTGCACAGAACTTTTGCCAAGAAAGAATAACAAGACAGCAAACGTATTGTTACACGATGTTCCTGATGCACACAGCTACTCTTGTCCGAACAGATATTCGTCACAGTCTCGTGAAAACTCTGGTGCTTATTGCCCATGGGGCATTAGGATGTCACAATAGGACTTTGTAGGTAAGAAAGAAGTATATGAGGCATATAGTGGGGATCTGGCATCTGAGGAGTATTAACAAGTATTGGACATATATACATCACAGTGTACATCCTCTGAAGTAAACGAGAAAAGAAAAAAAGAAACTAAATGCAGGAAAGTTGTTAGTGAAAAGCAATAATTTAGCATCAAAGTTATGTCAAATTGGAAGAATTTAACAAATAAAATTGGAAATTCAAGTCATTAAAACCTAATCATGACTCTAGCTTGCTATTGTTTTTTTCTTATTGTGTTTGGAGGATGTTATGTATACACAGTAGGAAACCTAATAGGACATTTTGTTGTACAATGCATGACAAGGAATCAGTGTAATCATAGGGAAATGGGGTTTCCATACCTTCTTAATCTCGGCCGTATCTATTATTCTAACAACCATTTAATATGCTACTACATATAAGTAGCATTAATTGTTTAGGTTTACCCTATACGTAATCATACCAACAATATTAAGCTCTGACTGAGCGATGAAGTAGTAGCCATCTTGATCTGTTCCACTGCATTCATAGACTCCACGATTCTTTGCATTTACTCTGATAATGGCAACTTTGTTACCCTGCACCAACAAATTGCCCGACATATTATTCGGAAAGATCCAACTTGGTGGGGTGATTGACAGACATTCAAATACGACTTTGGTATATGCACGCACGGTCAGTGCCACTGGGTGAATCTTTGAGCTATCTACAGTGGTAAAAATTCATAAGGGCCTGGTAAAAGATCTTTCTGTCAGTTGACAAAGTGTCATTATTGTAATGATCTCGTCTAACAGATAAATACTTGAATGTGAATTTGTATGCAAACTTTGTGGTTTATTTACAATAGAATAAACAACAGCAACAGATAGATACACATAGCTAGCTTGATTACAGCAGAAAATGAAGCACGTAGTGCACCCCTATAGTGATACCATACTAGTTGGCTATTACAAAACCATTTTTCAGTCTGATCAGGTATTAAAGTATAATGTAATGAAAACAGCAGATTTAAATGCTGTCTTCATAAGAAAAGCAAAACGTGGACCCTCACAAGATTAAGACATGATGATAGGGGCATTACCTGCTACGAATATACCTATGTGGAGCTCAAAGCTTAGCATTTTCTCAAATAATCAACCCGAAATCCAAAAGTGTAGCACAATAAACGGTTAAATCTGCTTAAGTCTATGCCTAAATAAACATTTCCAAAATCAGAGCATGACAATCTGACAGCTAGACAGAGAGAGTAACAGAATAACTACTATAACCCTCTCGTGCATGTGCTCTGAGGGTTGATACCGCATTATTGTTGTCAAGTGATTTCAAAGGATCTTGTGTCTTAAGAACATATGAGTACTTACCAAGTCAAGACAAGTGTGCCAGCACTTCACAGCCATGGAAGTCCAAGGGAGGAACACAGGGGGGGGGGGGGGGGGGGGGCTTTTAGATTATGCAAATACAGGCAAATAGAACAATGCATGTTACGTAATGCTTTTCCTCAATAATAAATGTCCAAATCATTATTAAATTTTAATAAATTTCATTAGTCTTGGCCTAAATATATGTTAGGTCCCTCCACATCATTCACTCTGAATTATCCCCCAAATTACTCTCATTTACTTAATTAAAAGATTCTGGTATTTTTATCACAAGATATGTCTAATAGTTAAGTAGTTTTACTTCCTAGTCAGATTGTGTCAGTTACTGTATGATGCAAAAAGAAAAAAAAAAGTAGTACTTTCTTTTAAAAAATGTGAAAGATGACATACTAGAAGCTGAACATACTAGCCTAGCTATAGATTATACATCTTAGAATTGTCATAAATGACATTTATGTATTTTCTTTCAATGGAACATTTGAAACAGCTATACATATTTGTGTGGAGTCATTTATTTAAAAATGTAATTATAACATTAAATATAACTAGATATTCAAATTGACTTGGGAATTATTTTTAATTAAAACATAGAAAGATTCACATACCAATAACTTTCAGGTGTGCTTCTCCTAATTTCTTCCCCACTACTTCATTTGTGTAGTTGAAGCAGATATATATTCCTGAATGTTTAGAGGTGACTATAGGTCTATATAATACACGACCTTTGAATTTATGTGATCGGCTTTTGTCTGTGTATGGTATAAAAGCCCAGAGAACTGGTAATCTATGGAGGCATGATAAAACAACACTTTTCCCTACAGGAACTGTGATTGCTGTAGGGTAAACTCCATAGCTTTCTATAGGAATACAATACATCATACTTATGAGTAAGAGCCTATGTAAGTATAAGTACTTTACCAAGCCAAAGGCATGAGAGTTAATATTGTCACCCCTATAATTGTATGATGAGTGTAATTAACTGTGTATATAATGCATTGGTTATTTTCCCAAAAATTTAAAACAGTTGTGCTTCAAAGTCTCGACGTTCAGAGGTAACTCCGCCATCAATCTAAATGTACAGATGTCCAGAACTATGCACGGGCATGTTAGAGTATTCAGTAATGCAGCATTCAATGTAGGAAAATATTGTGCACTTGTGTGTGATGATTACCCAAGGAAAATATCCATTGTCACAATTAAACAAATAGATATATATGTGTACCAGTTATATAGTGAGGAATCAAAGGAAGAGAAAGATGCATCTTATTTCCCCAGTTAAGAATTTTTTTGCGGTAATTTCATCCTTGTTCCCTTATTTTTAATCATGTTTACTAGGGTATGAAACTCTATCTCAATTTTCTTTACTGGTCTAGTAAAGTCTAGTAGACATATCTGAACTGATAAAACAACTATTGCCGGCTAGGATGTTAAAATCTTGCTCAATATGCAAGATAATATTATTTAGAATTTAGAAAAAATGACAAATTTTCTGTAGTATATAATTAAGGATTTCTTGTGATAATTTTATCAAGATGATTCTACTTCATGGAACCTTGTTTGGTTGATATACAAAGTAGTTATATTTACATGGTAAAACATGTCTCTCTCTAATAAATGTATGATAATGCTCACTTAGTTGGAACTATACAATCAACTAAAATAATGGCCTCTAGCTTAAAACCCCATACTAGGCAACTTCATTTGAAGCTATTTGTATTTTTGTGTCACTTTAAACATTAAAAGAAATGTTGAAACTCATACAATTTCCATCTTAAACTCCATTGATACTAAATGCTGTATGTAATATTTTACTAGCCTGACTTAATGAACACTGCTGCTGACCCTCTCACTAATCTTCCCGATTGTGTCTTTCCCTCACATGTGTATATTCCTGCCTTACTTTGACTCATTTGTGGGACTAAGAGGGAATTATTTGCCACTATATTTTCAGGAGAAGCTATCTTGTTACCATTTATTAACCAGGATACATCAATGAGGGAATTACAGGTTACCATTAATGCTGCCAGTTCTGGGAGAGTGTGAGCTACTGAATTCACAGCTAGTTGATGAGACTGCTGGTTATCGTCAGAGTCTACTGAATGTGGGAGATGCCATTCTGAAATGAAGGCAAATATTTAGCTTAGAATAATAGCAAATTTTTCTCGTTCTAACAGCCAATGTTGTTAATTAAAACTTGACCCGACGTTTCGACTTCTTGCCAAAGTCCTGTTCAGGGGTCAACTGAGGCCAAATTCTCCGTGGTAATATAATAACACAATGTAAACAGCAAAATTTCTGGAGAGGACTTAAGTTTTAATAAATAACATTGGCTGCTAGAAAGAGAAAAATGTACAATAATATTTCAGCCAAGAATGACTGAATATTTAGCTTATTTGTATTCAAGGTAAACATAAATCAACAAAATTAAATGTCATAATACTAACACAATATTTGTGGTCACAGTCACACTACTTACCAAACTTAAATTAAACAAACCATTTAAAAAATATATATGATTAAAGAGCTCACAAGTATGCATTTCTGGTTTAATTATACTACTAAGAGGCAACAGAATTGAAGGATAAGGTTTTATTTGTGGACATGAACATGCAAATTTTACAAAAATGCAAAGGAGTTTATATATTATCATGATGGAAAGCCAAGATTCATACAATTGCATTCTAATGGTATTAAAAATGACACGGGGACATTTAACAATTAGTCTGACCTTTCAAGTAAATCCAAGACGTGGAATAAAAAATTTGGTAATGGTCATCACCAGGATCATGACCATAACAGGTATATGGTCCTGCATCATTCAATGATAAATGTTCAATTAAGAGAGTGTATTGGTTTAAATCAGACAATGTGGGCTTCATTTCGACGTAGTGTGAAACTGGTTCATCAAAGAATTTCCAAATTGGTTCCCTTTCTGAAAAGCAGTTTATTGAGACTGATTCTCCAATACTAGAAGCTTGAAATTCTGGATATGTTCTTACAAGTTTATCTACAGGTATGTTCCAGCAGAACCATTTAATTACAAGGAGGCTAACACATTTTCTACTTCTGAGCAGTTTACAGACCACTGTATGGTGTATGTATTTCTGTAATGCTATATTTGGGGGTATTTATACAGTAAGCTCTCCCATATAACAAATACTTTGAATTGTCATGTAAGCCTTCAGAAGATTTTGAGAGGATTTTGGATATAATCTTTTGATGACCATTGACTGAAAATTCAGTAAGAATAGTGTATTTGCAGCCCCGAAATGATGATTACCCCTAATTTCCAGACATATCCATAATATATAATCATCGAAAGATTATATCTAAAATCCTCTCAAAATCTTCTGAAGGAAACTTTTTTTATAGCTATTTGAATTCTTGGAGTCATGGCAAATTTGGTGTCACACAAATGCAGTATTAGCAAAAATTAAAATTTCACGCTCCTTAAGAAATATATTGAGAAAAATAATAACACGAATATATTTCAGCATGTTGAAGTGTTCCTTGGATCTCTCTTTGACAATTCATTGACTCTAAGTGTGTTAATAACCTACTATAAAATGACTAATCAATCCTAAGTGTCAAAATGCCAGTGACACAGCATTTAGTGTACCAGTCAAGTCAGTAGGCAGCTGAGAAGCTTGAATTCAACTTGGTAAAGGTTTGTTGATAATGTTTGCAAAATCTATGATACATGTACTGTCACATTTGATACAGGATCGCTGTGATATATGTAAGCTAGTCATTGAGAGTAAAGTGATCATCTGGAACTGGGTGGAGTGACTAAATTGATTTAATAGCCATCCACCCACTTAGTGCGACATAAAAAGAAAGGTGTGTGCGCAAGCTCAAAGGTGATACACATGTTAAGTTAGTTCTGAATATTTAGTTCCGAACTATGAAACCATTGTGGTAGCTGACTGTAGCAGCTGACTACAATTACACAGCACAGTCGTGCACACCCAGCTCCTCCCCCTGCTATCCCTACAACTGTTCTGTGGCTGGCTCCACATTAGTCTTAGGCAAGCAATATGGAAATAGCTTAAAAAATTTATTTAAAAAACTCCTTCCTACAGCAAGAGCAGCATAATATCATAGCTTGCAAGTGCATCATCAAGGTAGTCTATGGATGGAAATTTGCTATCAATGTCAGCTCTGTCAATCCTATCGTAGAGATGGAAACTAGATGATTCAACACTACAGTCAATCATGACAGACCTGAAGCCTGTTCCACAAAGCTTGCTAAAATATTATCATTGCAAGTGAAAGCTATCTAATACAGCAATTCTTGTTGCAGCTAGCATGGGCTGAAAAGTGTCCCAGCATGTAGAGATTGCAGGGGAAAGTGCAACAGAAATGCTAAATTAATTATTTACAACGTAACAATATTATTGAATGATATAGACAAGGTTTCATAAAGAGGAGGGGTGGGAGGGGGAAGAAACTGAGATTTCACCCTCACTGCCAGGTCAGGTTTTCCGTTCCCCAAAATTTTAGAAGTGAATGTAAAGTAGTAATAATAGATACTGCTGCTATAATTTGAATAGGGCAATGATGAAATTGATAACAATATTATTATTCTAATTGGTGTACTGATTGTAAAAGCCAGGAAGTTTATAGAGTAGCACACCTATTCTTCTCCCTAAATATGCCAAGATATTTCAAGTTTCCCTTTACCTCCCCAGCTATAAATTGTAAATGAATACCCATTATAGACATACATTATGACCTCCTTTTTAGAAACCTTTTCCAGAAAACATTTTACCAATTCTTTATGCACAAATATTTCACAATACACTTCTTATTAATGTACATGGAAAACACATTATATTGCAACTCTACATACAATTTGTTTTAAATGGCTGTACACAAAGAAGATTGCCAGATTTGAGGGGATTTTGCATATTATGTTATACTATGAAAAATTTGCTTTCCGATGATGCCAAAAGTAGCTTTCTTTGATTTTTTCTGGATTCACACCTTTTTTTTTTAGCTAAGTGTACTGGGCTATCAGAGAAATAGTGCCTAACATCTTACTATCTGGCTTCAAGTTAGCTTAAAACAATCATTTGATCTGGAACCCAAAACAACCCTAATAAAAGACCACCCAAATGAAGGAGTGTAGAGCATTGTCCCAAAGCGTCCAATATTTGGAGAGTTTGTAAGTCTTATTTTTTGAACATATCGTAGTATTGAAGTTTAATTAAACTTCAATACTACGATAAGTAAAAAAAGAAAAGATTATTAAGTTCACTTATAAGTATTAATGTACTAGTTAAAAATGAACTTGTACAGTATTTGGAGAGTTAGCTGTATATTGTTGGGACTACTAGAGGATAGACTTCAAAGTTTATTGACCAAACTATTGAAAATGAAAGTTGAGTAATCGAAATTCTATTGCACTTTGCACAAAACTAACTGATGAAATACCTGGATATTTTTTTATTGCACTTACATAATATAAATAGCCCATATAGTTTGATTTGCGATCCTTGATGTTCCTCACACTTGTACACTCCTCGATTCTGAAGTCGTATATTCTTTAAAACCATACCATATTTATGTATTTGGACAGTGATAGGATGATTTATTAAGTTTACATTGTTTAATGTCCATGTAGATGTTGCACAGAATAACCACGAGTCAACGTGAATACTCTTAATGTTATCTTCAAAATCTGACCTTCGAATGAAAACTGTTTTTAAAGATTATACAATCAAGATATGGTATGCAAAAGTACCCATTTTGCTATTGGTATTTTAATTACTTGATTGGGTAAAGAGAGGGGAGGGAGATTATGACAATGGAAAGCCTAAACTTTGTGTGGAAAATTAGCATCTAAATGTATGTAAAGTTATATGTATTTGTTATTATAACTTAATATTGCATAATATACTTTATGTATATACATTCTGTTTTAGTCATTTTATAACTAAAGCAAGCTAATAATTTGATCACAATAAACCCACAGGAGATATGATTGAGATTGTGTATCACATGTTGTTATGAGTTTGAAAGAAGCGTATATTTAGAATTAGTTGGAAGATACCAGCACAGAAACAAACACTGCAGAAATGTTGTTACAAGCATTGTCCTAGAGAGTACATTTTTAAAGGTCTTTTCAATAATAATGCTTCGTCTAATGAAGATAAATGAAAATGTGTATATATATATATATTGTATATCACTATTTATTATTTATCAAACCATCTTCACAGGAGTGCTCTGTTTATTTATAAAACTTCCTTTATAAGTGTATTATTTAATTACAACTGGAAAATCCGTACCTTCTGTCAGTTCTTCATTAGTCACCATGAAGTACTTCATCTTACTGTATTTTTTTATATTATCACTTCTGAAACCAGAAACAATTCTTCCTCCTGGCAATGAGTATGACACATTCTGATAACCAGGTTTATGTCTTGGTATTGGGGGCAATGCTGGAATGAATATTGAGTATCACTATGTAATATAATATTATATAGTATTATATTATTACCTCACTTCTGAGCTTCATCTACTAAGACATATCTGTCATTATAAAACACTTTTTGTAGGTTTTAGCTAGCTACAACATGTTAGTGGGTTTTTAATCAGTTCAGCTATGCCATTTGAAAGTTGAATATTTACAGTCTGGCTAAAGTGTTGCCAAATGAAGTAGTGCCTTGGAATTGTCAATACAAGTATGCTAGCATTAGCATTGTAGCATTAAGTTTTTATGATTTTTAATATCCACTAAATGTATGTAAGAGAGTTGAGATTGCAAGTTATCCAAGTATCATTACTTCTTATTGTGTAAGGCACAAGTGGGATTTTCTGTTTATCTACAACTTTTTGCCTAAACCAATGAGTAGCACATTTTTATCGATGGTTAAAAAAGCTAAATATAACTATGTTCCTGAACATTCTTTTTAACAATATTTTTACCTACACTAAATACTTTGACTCAGCTAAAAGTATATCCATTTGTATTGCTCCCTTCACATTTGTATATTGTTTTTAAACCAAATTCATTTAAGAAATATTAGCTATATTAGATTTTGACTAGACTTATTGATATGTACATTATGTAAAAACCATAATAACTTGGGGATGAAGTGAATTGTGATCACAATTAGCTTAGCCTAGAGAACAAGAACAAATATATTTACACACATAGGAAAGAACAAAAAACAACAACAACAACAAAAACAAACACAACAACAACAATGCACTAATCAATATAACTGTATCTTAGAATGGGTGACTTTATGATTCAAGCAATACTAACTAATATGGTGCACTTCTATCGGCAAAACAGTCACTTATTGTGGATGGAGTAGGAAAAGATTCTTACCACTCAAGCGAAGCGTGGCTAAACTATAGGCACCAGTGTAATGGTTGGTGTCTTCAGTAAAACACATGTAGGTTCCGATATGCTTTTTTGAAACGGATGGAATGAGCAGCTGATGCATGTGGAAGTACGGTTTGGTTGTAGCTATATCATTACTGAGTGGCTCATTATTGAATAGCCACTCCACATATGACACAAAGTGACAGTAAATAACCGCAGCAACTCCAATCACTACAGCCTGCTCTTGTGGCTTAGTGTTATCAAACTTTTCTAACAAAACGAAATAATCAAACATTAATATCAACTTGGTAATATGTCAAAATACAATCTTACATTTGATAAGATCTGCATAATCTATTAACCCTCTCGTTCCCGAATTGTTTGGACGCGCGCGGAAAAATCTAATCTCCTACCGCGGAATAGTGCATTACCGTTTTATTTTTTTAACTCGATGCTGGCTGGGAAAACCCCATAGCAACCATATATCACTAAATAGACCAAGAGTTTGGGATTCCCCTCATTTTTTGATTGAGAAAATTGAATAATATTTAGGCCCTCTACTATTACTTTAAAAAAAAAAAATTTTTTTCCCAAAAAATTCCACTTTTCCCATCAATAATAATAATAAAAAAATAGAAATAATATTGTTTGATGTACTTTATACCAATATAGTTCAACAATAAAATATGTTGTTTGTTGTGTGTGGTGCTGATTGTGATCATGTAGGAGACATCTATGAGTGTCCACAAGGAACATACGCCATTGGACGTCGAGCTCCACTACAAAACAATTTCATATACACAAAAACACCAACAACAAAGATATTTGTAATACAAACAACAAATTATTCATGATCCTATATAATTGCAATTTTATGATGTATTGTATGCGGTTTCATACAGGATTTTTGTTTGGGAGGGAGGGGGGTGGGGCTCCGAGTGTACTTCGCCAGGTCCAGCATCTTCTCCTTCGTCAATGGAAGACTCTGCTCCTGTTGCCTTATCTGCGTCCTCTCCACAATCCCTCTTCACAATCCCTCTTCACAATCGGGTCGGTGACTGCATACACATCTGGTCCTAGTAGTACATTCTGGTAAAAAAATTAAATTTTTTTGAAAATTTGAAATTGTTCAACAAACCACAACCCACTTTCAAATCTCAAAACTCAATGAAATATATATATATATTATAGCTAAACAGCTTTCTCTATCTCAATATAGCTATAAATAAGTCCTTTCCACAACAGAAGCTTGCTAGTTTTCAAGAGAAAGACAAGAGAAAGACAAGCTTACATCGATCATCTTCTTGACTTCCATTGTCAGTGTCAGAGTTGACGGGGTCTGGTCCCCAACCCTGATACAGGGCCTCCTATAGCCCTAGATGTCGTCTCCCTCTTCTCCGCTTGATCCTGAGTCGCTAGAGTCAGTATCAAGCAAGTATAAAACTTCCACAGCACTGTAACTGGTAGACGCCATCTTTCCAAATTGACTTCGAAAAAAATTTTTTTTTTGCATAGTTACCTGGATCACACGACACGCTCACTTTTTTCCTGTGATGTAATAAGCATTACCTAAGACTGTACGTAATGGGGAGGCCCCCAGTTCAACTGACGATTTTATAAAAAAAAAAGAAGACAGTAAGTCAAACCGCAAAGTCTTGGTCGGCAAAGAAGCGGTTGTTTCAATGTGTTATGGAAGGCTACTGGGCTCAAGCAATTTTTCGCTGCTTCTACAAAGCTCTGGAGATGACTGGATCCATAAATGAAGCTGCTGTGAAGAAGGTAACTTTTTTTAAAATTCGACGGAGAACCGATGTTTTTTTTTTTTGCCGAGGAAGAAATAAACGCAACTGCTGTGAGGTACTGTCGAAGCAGCCCTGGCTGAAAGCTATTTTAGATGCTTTTCTAACGCATTGGGCACCTGTGTATGCAATCTGAAGGTTCTAGCTATAAAGTAACTATTTTTAAAAATTCGGAGAAGCCAACCGGTCTTCACCCGCTTTTAAGCGGGATTGGGAACGAAAGGGTTAAATCACTAATTTTAGTGAATTCAATATAATTATAATTTCTCAGAAGAAACAGATGACAAGGATATTTTTGTAATTTTTGTTATGCTGGTATGATTGCTTCGGATTAGTTTAATTAATTATAAAGTTGTTATTTCCTCATCAGTAATAACATATTATATATCTATAAAAGCAATGTGCACAAAGTTATGCATAATATTCAATAAATGCAATTTTATTATTTGAGGTGGATATGATTGCATCATTACGTGCAAGTTATTAGCAATGAATTGGATTGTGCTGTTGAACAAGTTCAATGTTCCAGTACCTCAACTTTGGACAGTTTTTCCGAAAGATCTTACCAGGAATATGGGCTTGGTACATCAACCACTTCTACACACACATGAGGTGATAGTTCAAACTGAGTTCCTTATATTTAGAAAAATACATTATGCAGTTTATGTTAGCTGAAACTGATTTTATCCTTAAAATTCAGCCCAAATTATTAATTGGCTAAGCACTTGAAACCGTTGCAAACTTGAAACATAGATAGCACCCAAAGTGACCAATGACACATGTCAAAGGCATAAAGTTAATCATAATGTGAATTTTATTCAATTAAAAATTAGCTATAAATACCTACACAAGATTTGTAGGATACCACTGTAGCTCTAACATTTGATGAAGAAAGAGAAGATAGTTTTATAATGACAATTTACTTACCCATAATGAACACTTTTGACTGTGCTATAAATTTATCTCCATTTTCATCGATTCCTTCACATTCATACAAACCTTTATGACTAACTTCCACATTGTGTACCATGATATCACCATTAGAATCTATAGTTGATGGATCAATAATTGTATTGTTCAATCTCCATATTTTTTTGTGAGAGTAACATTCTATGGCAAATTTATGGTGTAGCCTTAAGTAAATAATATTTGGTTTTATCCTGAAATTGTCTGTGAATGTATAAATTTAATTAAAAACAAATAAACAACATTTACAAATGTTAGAGATATAATTTTGAAGAGTTACATAGTAAATATTGCATAATCAATGTATTGATCTCAAGAAATTTTCATCAGTTGGATAAAGCAGAAGTTGGGTTTTCGCTGGATTATGCCATATATGATGTCATTGTAGAAAAATAATTTAATATGGTAGACATAGAAAATTAGTCTAACTCGTATGTTATGAAATTAATGTTTTTACTATATGAATTGGTTTACATCATAATAAAATTTGAAATTCCTAATACTTATATAGATATGTTTTAGTAAAGAAGTGCATTGTCCTCACAACTCCACTTTTATAGGATTACACTGCAAATTCCCATAAACTGGCTTTAAAAAAAATTAATATTGCAGTAATAATACAAATACCTATCACTTCAACCAATCCTTCGCCCAGCTTTACACCATATTCATCCAGGCAGGTGTAGTTGCCATAATGTTTGAGTTGAACATTCTGAATATAAATGATGTGATTATCCTCCATAAATGTCTTGCTTTCATCAAATAGCACTTGCATTTTGTTGTGATTGAATTTCCATTGCATAGAAATTTTAACGTAACATTTTATGACAAGAGCCTGACCCTTTTCAATTTGAATTTTTGTTGGAAAAACTTTATTGCCTATTTCAGGTCCTGATAATATTATTATATTTTATAGTAATAATAATAATAATAATATATACTTTTTAGGGAGTTCTCTGTTGACATTTTACATGATTAATATTTGTTCTCTTTACTTTTTTACTTCTGTCCTAACCAGGCTAGTGTTGAATGAAAAGTGCAACTTTGGAACCTGATGAGGACAGCAGTAGTACTGTCAAAACGTCATTACTATCTTTGTGTACTGTTATAAAAATGTTGATATTAGAGAACAAAAAGAATAACATAGCTACTTAACTATAAATATAGAAATTCTATACACGTATGTATAAATGTTATTTGTGTACGTGTAAACATAGTACAAGGAATTCAATAATTGCTACTAATTATTCTATTACAAAGTTGTATGAGTCTAAGTGGCAAAATTGGATCATTTTTACTAGTATGAACAAGTAATACCCTTGGAACATTTTTATCCTAAGTAGCTGGATGTCTAAGATTTGCACAACAATACTATATACTGAGTGAGACTTTCGCCAAATCCAGTTTCAAACACTTATACACAATAAATATACATTATTTGTTACCACCCTTTATTGCATTTTGTTATCTGACTTTGCAATTCTGTCAATAAGTAGCCACTTCTGTAAGCTATGGCTGTATAACTATGATACACCTGCCCGAGCACTTCACCAGTAAACTATTACATTGTAACTTAGTCATGTACATTGTGGTCTTATTCTTAAAAAGTTACACAAATTAATATCCACTAAACCAGAGAGACTGCTATGTCTATACTTCCACATCCATTTAAGTTTATCATAAACCTTAAAAAAACATATGTATATTTGCCAAATCTTTCAATGTAGCATGTCATGTACAAATTCATGTCTTATCCATGAACACTGAATACTAAACATACTTCTTTATTGTTTTTTTAATGTATATGTACGTATTTATGCCATTATTTTATCCTTTTACTAATAAAGTGGAAAAGACGAATGTAGCTAGCTATATGATGCAGCCCACCAGCTAAAACTTTAGAAATTGTTAACTGATAGCAAGCTGGTTACACATGTGCAGGAGTAATATATTTTATAGAAGTACTTACTTTTCAATCTTCTAACTCTAGCTGATGCACTGAACGCCGTACCATTCTTGGATATACCTTTACAAGTATATATTCCAAAGGAAAATACTGACACCGTGGCTATAAATATATGATTATTCAAAACTGCTATGTTTGCAGGAAGAGGATAATCATTTAATGTCCAAGATGGATAATAAAAAGACTTGCATTGAATAGTAACTGCAGTTCCAAATGGAACATATTGAACTCTTGGCCAGATTAACTGTCTTCTCGCATATAACTGCTCTGAAGAATCTAAAATATGATAATATGTCACAAAAATTAAGTGTTTTCTATCTTTATTTGAATAATGCTGTATTAATGGTACAATCTTAGCCCACTATATATGTTTGTTCAGACATAACATATTGTCTGTGCTTGCGAATGCATTGTAAACCTTGGTACTACTTAACCCTTAAACTAGAGGACTAGAGATTACAACAAAATTTATTCAATAGAGGGTGTGGTTAGTAGTGATGAAATTTAAATCAATTACACGCAAAAATAAATCATTTTCACACGTTTTATGTCAAGACAAAAGTTTGAAAAAATTGTAATGCTCAAAATAGATAAAATATATCATTTTCTTCAATTTGATACCACATATGTGTAGTATTTCTATAATATAAGGGCCAAAATTTAATAGGCAGTATTCATAGTTGATGTAATGACTATACTTATCAACATTTTCAAATCATTTTATGTTCACAGTTCAAATAGCCACATAAAAAGTTAAAATAATGGGATTTGGCTGCTGAGCTAATATGAATGTTGTATGTTGTTGGTGTTTATTACACTTGCAGGCAACATGCAGCAATTAACTCACTTTTTATCAATACTATAGATCTTCTCACAAAGTACTTGTGAATATCACCTTTTTTCGTTCCATAACAGGCATACTCTCCTGCATCGGCCATTTCAATTTTTTGAATTCGTAGAGAGTACAATTTGTTTGTCATACTTCGCTGTATAATGTTTTCCTTTGAAATAATTTCATCGTTTAGAGTCCAAGAAACTTGTGAGTAAGACTTGCAAGTGATTGTCAGTGAGTCACCAATATGCACTTCTTTTTTTAATGGTACAAATTTCTCATCATCGTCTAATGTATTAAGATAAATTAAAATTTAAAAAGAAAAATTTCTTGTAATAACACATGATAACAAAGCTAAAGTAGCTACTTTGGATTAAATTCTACATGTTATTTGTGACTTATATTTGCTCTTCGCAAGTCTATTCAAAGCTCTCATTCTACAACATTACAAAGCATATATTATGGCGATTCATTTACTCCTATGATGGTCACATGTACATAGTCACTGAAATTATGTAAGATAAATTTGTTTCAGAGACAGGTAGAGAGCATGAATACATCTAATTACCTTTAAAATTGTAATGTAAGTTTTTTTTATACAAGTAAAATGAAAACGAATTATCTTATGCTCCTATAGATGTTGCAACAACTAAATTCTGTCTGGTAGGCCAGAAACAAATATTTTGGGCCTATGATTCAGGTGTGGATACATCAGTTCAGAGCCATTTAAGTATTAATGATAGTTCCCTCATAAATATTTAAATGAAGTTAACTCTTTGGTAATTTTAATTTTTTTATTCAGGTTACACATTTAGCTAGGTGTGTAAAAAAAATTGAGGAAATAATTTGTAGCTGTGAATTCTCCTGGCTACTTGCAAGTGACCTTCTTTTATAATATCATGCCTTTTGCTTTCTTCTAGGTTGGCTTATCTTGTCTGTGTTGCCTTCTTCTAGGTTGGTTTACCTTGTCTGTGGTGCCTTCTTCTAGGTTGGTTTATCTTGTCTGTGGTGCCTTCTTCTAGGTTGGTTTACCTTGTCTGTGGTGCCTTCTTCTAGGTTGGTTTACCTTGTCTGTGGTGCCTTCTTCTAGGTTGGTTTACCTTGTCTGTGGTGCCTTCTTCTAGGTTGGTTTATCTTGTCTGTGGTGCCTTCTAGGTTGGTTTATCTTGTCTGTGGTGCCTTCTAGGTTGGTTTATCTTGTCTGTGGTGCCTTCTTCTAGGTTGGTTTATCTTGTCTGTGGTGCCTTCTTCTAGGTTGGTTTATCTTGTCTGTGGTGCCTTCTTCTAGGTTGGTTTATCTTGTCTGTGGTGCCTTCTTCTAGGCTGGTTTATCTTGTCTGTGGTGCCTTCTTCTAGGTTGGTTTATCTTGTCTGTGGTGCCTTCTTCTAGGCTGGTTTATCTTGTCTGTGGTGCCTTCTTCTAGGCTGGTTTATCTTGTCTGTGGTGCCTTCTTCTAGGTTGGTTTATCTTGTCTGTGGTG
>WLWD01002803.1_pt1 | contig 94410 bp, 73 predicted proteins | sample 6712731 | NCBI WGS metagenome assembly WLWD01 (sample SAMN12718690, study PRJNA576275) | sponge metagenome | isolation source: marine sponge | host: Mycale hentscheli | place: New Zealand: South Island, Marlborough, Capsize Point | collected 2014-11-01
GTACTACGTGTGTGCACAGTGTTAGCACTATGTGTATGCACAGTGCTAGCACTATGTGCATGCACAGTGTTAGTACTATGTGCGTGCACGGTGCTAGCACTATGTGCGTACACAGTAATAGTACTATGTGCGTGCACAGTAATAGTACTACGTGCGTGCATAGTGCTAGCACTGTGTGTGCACAGTGTTAGTACTATGTGCGTGCACAGTGCTAGCACTATGTGTGTGCCCAGTGTTAGCACTATGTGTGTGCACAGTGTTAGCACTATGTGTGCATAGTGTTAGCACTATGTGTGTGCAGTGTTAGTACTATGTGCATGCACAGTAATAGTACTACGTGCATGCACAGTGCTAGCACTGTGTGTGCAAAGTGTTAGTACTATGTGCGTGCATAGTACTACGTGCATGCACAGTGCTAGCACTATGTGTGCAGTACTACTTCGTGAATGCAGTGTTAGTATTAGTATGTGTATGTACAATGATAACAGTAGTGCATGCCTAGAGACTTACCATTATTCTCTTCTTCAATCAAGATCACCAGAACCTCAGTAAAGATAGCAACAGCCCAAGCACCATGAAATCTAGGAAATGAAAAAAAAAAAAAAGGTTATGACAATATTAATTCTAATGTAAAAGAAAATTAGTTATCAAGCCAAGCAAATGAAGCACCAAAGGTGTGAACCCTCAGCGCTACTATACACTAGCTAGCTATAACAAAATCATTTCTCAGACCGAAAAAATAATATATTTGGCTATTCCTAATCAGGTATCAATACAGCTCAAGCAATGAAAACATAGATGTAGCTAATTGCTGTCTAAAGAAGTAGCTAAACATGCAGGAGACCTCACCGGTATATAGTTTCAACGTAAAACACCTGAATTTCAGCTCTCATTAACTTTTCAGTATGAAGCAAAAACTAACGTGGGAAGAAAAGAAATTATTTGCCCATGTGATTGCGACATGACGATAGGGGACATTACCTACAAAAATTTGAACCTACACGGAGCAGACAGCTTGTTAAATCATCATCCTGAGCAAGATCATACTTAAATCAACAGTTAATTATTGTCAGTAATCTCCAAAATCAGCTGACAGACAGACAAACAGATGGGACGACTACTATAACCCACTTGCGCATGCATGCTGAGGGCTAATAATAACAATCTGGCCAATGGCACCAATATCATTGCATACTACAGAATCACTAGCCTCAGTAACTGTGATACTTGATAATATCTCTGTTCTATATGCAACAGCACAGGCCAACCAACACTTTCATACTTGTTTCAACCCTAGTGTTATTAGGGCCCAAAGAGTGGGAGCTGGAGGACAACTTGAGGATGCTAGGGAAGGTCTAGTACAAAAGAATAGCCAAGTGAAGGGTGCATGGTAAGGTCATAAGGTAAGGGATAGCATCAGCAGATGAGCAGTGCAATGAGACTGTCACTAATAAAGCATGTATAGACTTGCCAGCAAAGTGTGAGCATTAACCAAGAATGGGTCAAAGCCATAGGCTAAAGCCAAAGCAGCCAGGGAACGCACAACTACAAGTTTACCCTAATAATGCCCACCCTGTAACAAGTACATGTAATAGGAGAATATCAGTAAGTCTTCAACTTTTTGGTTGGACATAAATCCAGTGTGGTAGACTCAATGCAGGTGAACCTAAGTTGTGCCCCAAAACAAAAACAAACAAACAAACAAAACCTGGAAAGATTAGTACCTAGACAATAAAAGAGGCAGGGCCACCAACATTATCACTATTAGGGATGAGGCCTGGTTATGTTCACACCCGTTATCAACTTACTTCATGACACTTGCTTCGCCAACATCTTGTATTGACTAGCCTTGATACATCAGCAGCATGTTGCTACCTGCAAAATAAGCCAATGGGAAATGCCATCACTACTGGACAAGATAATACAGGTGTAGTCCTGCTGTATAAAAATACATGGATATAATAGCTATATGATTCCATTCAATTTTTATAGTTGTACAGCCATTCCATTTAGCTACTCTAGTCTAGCTATTAGGTGAGCGAATTTTTTATTTCACTGATATTATTACGAGTAAGTGACAAGTAGTACTCTTTAGACACTTGCTAACTAATGATAGGATTAGATGGAGGGACAAACATACAAGCCTAATGCAGCTGTCTTGTGAAACCACTGAAGATGACTCTAAGATTATGTCAAGTTTACATAGCAAACAACCAGTTTCCATTTTTTGTCAGACTTTACATACTGGCAAACTAAACAGGCACCTTGTCACGAGAGTATTACTAGATTGGCATTACTTTTTTTAAGGGGTGCAAAGCTTTTAACTTACTCTTGAAAGCTGAGTGAGATACCTTCATTTAACCGAACCGCCATAATGAAAAGTTAGTCTCATGTACCCAATCCCTTTACCAACCGCTAATCGAGTGTAGAGGTTCTAGGTTGGTAAAGGGTCTCGCCGAATGAATATGGACTTGATATTATCGCTAAGCAACTCGAAGAAAACTCAAAGAATGCCGAAGACCTGCTATCTGCCAGCCAGAAGAGAGCAGTGAACCTAGCAAAGGAAAAAGGATCATAAACCTGGCTGACAGTGCTCCCGCTCTACACAGGGTGCATTTCACGACGCCCTCGCACTGCGCTATGGCTGGACCCCTGGGAGACTACCAGCTAAATGTGCATGTGGGGCCGTCTTCTCAGTTGAGCATGCCCTTTCATGCCCCAAAGGGGGGTTTCCATCCATCAGACACAACGAAATACGGAATTTGACAGCAACACTCTTAACTGAGGTGTGCAAGGATGTATGTATTGAGCCTGACCTTCAGCCCGTGTTTGAAGAACTGAATGGTGCGACTGCTAACTCACAGCCAGGAGCAAGACTCGACATTGCAGCAAACGGTGTTTGGGGCGGCAATCACGAAATAACATATTTTGATGTAAGGGTATTCAACCCCTATGCCCCTTCCAACAAACATTCAGACATGCAAATGGTGTATAGCACGAACAAGCCAAGAAACGGGCATATGAGGAGAGAATTAGAGAAGTGGAACACGCCACATTCACACCAGTTGCACTCTCTACTACCGGTGGCATAGCAAAGGAAGCCAGTATATCTATAATTAGCGTCCATGCTCGCCAATAAGTGGGAACACAGTTATAGCAGTACTCTTCAATGGTTACGATGCCGCCTATCCTTTTCTCTTCTACGGTCCTCTATCCAAGCCATTCGAGGAGCCAGATCATCCATTGGACATGCTGTAAGAATACCAGCTGCAGTAGACCTGGTGACCTCAGAAGCACATCTAAACTGATCTAATTTCATTTGCTTTTTGACTGTAACTGAGTTTATATTATTTTGTATTGTATTGTATTGTAGTGTATATATATAATTTAAAAAAGAAAAAAGAAAAAAAAAAGCTAGATTACTGAACTCAGTTTTGGTAGCAACACCAGTGACAGAACAGTGAGTAAAGCCTACACAAACCAAAAGCGGTTGATTTAAATTCTAAGCTTACAGCTTCTTACATGCACGGATGATCCTAGCGTCTTACAACTAATATATAGTTTGTTTCGAGTTCATATTCAAGGGTTTTTGTACGCACCTGTGCTAATCAATTAATTGGGTAAAGGGGTTTACAACTACTTCATCTTAAAAGGCTTCTCAAAGTGGTTCGGTAAAGCGTCACCTTTTCAATTACTATGGTAAGTTGATTTGTGCAAAGACAAATGCTGTTTTTACTTTCTTGAATTGCGTTGACACTTTTACCATATCATTAAGATGTAAGCTGCATAGCAGAAATGCAATCTCAGGTTTTATTTAATTGTCTCCTATTTTTTTAAAGCCAAGACTATCTCTGGCAGATGAAACCAATGAGACTCATTACTTAAAGGTTAATGTCATCATAACAATAGAAATAACCACATATACATATTTAGCTGTGTTGTTCTCAAACTTAGCTACCAAGCAGGCCTTGAAATTCTTCATTAGAACTTTAAGCTCTTCAGCTTCCTCGTTGTTAGTGCTGTGAATAAAAACATTAAATTGAAATTAGTAAAGCTAGCTACTATTAATATAGCTTGCACAATGACACATAAAGTGTGTTTTATAGAATCTTGCCCACTAAATTGTGAACCACATAAGACCAGCACAATGATATGCACATTAACTGTAAATATTCAATAATTATTTCCATCAACAAACTGACCAAAGTTGTAGTCAGCCCACTAGCTAGTTCCTACCACTGTGTCAGTAGTTGAACACCTCTTAAAGTAGCAAGTCTGCATGGGCGTACTGATACACTCCACAGAAGTGTAGTAAAGTCACTATGCTTATAAGGGTGTCATGCTACACTCCACAGTGTTACCAAACACTCCAGAGTGTAGCACAACACCCCACAATACCGAAGTGTTCCACTACACCCCATTAAAGGTGTAGTGGAACACCCCATTTTTTACAGTGTGGACAGATGGTGATGTTAAATTTAACACATTTTAGTTCTGAAAGACACTTCACCTTCTAGAAGTTGTTGACGTAAAGGCAATTAATTTGAAGATTCTTTCCTAAAAGTAGCTACAGCTTGTAGTGACTGACATATCCCTGCTGATGCAATGGTGGTTACCAGCCATTGCTGACTGTATCTCATTAGCTATCAGATGTAGTAGTTATCATGCTTTGGTTTTTGTAGTCACACCCAGTTCACACCTCAAGTCAGTCGATCATGATCATTATATATATTGGTGTTTTGTGTCTTTGTACTCAGTTGTGTTCTGGATGCATTTTAATACTTTTAGTAAAACTTAGTCAAGGTGTTATAAACGGATCGCTATTAGTTGCCAAGTTTATGAAACTAATTTTAGGTACAGGTAAAACCACACCCATCTTAGTGAGCCACACCCAAAATCACACCCATTTTAGTAAGCCACACTTAAACCATGCCCATTATCAATAGACCACATTCCTTTCAGTTCCAATTTCAAATAATATTTATTATTGGTAGTGAGGACTTTGTGTGTAGCTTTTTTTACAGTTAGTAAGCAGTTGATCATTAAACAGTTAAACTGGAAAAGCGTTAAGGGTGCCCTGCCACCGGAAACCGAGGCGCGTAACCGCAAATTGACTATTTTTGCTATGTCTTTATATTTCTTTTTCTGTGTACTGTGGGCTTACTTTGTTGTTACAGATGGAATGAGCACCAACAGAGGACTCCAGCAAGCCAAATATGAAGAATGAAGACCCGTCTGGGACGGCGATACAGCTCTGCACACCGCTTCTATTAGGTGTTATTTCGAAGCGGCCGAAGGAACTAGCGTGCTCTTTTTTATTTCCAGAGGTAGCTAGCGCACTTCTTCGCAATATTACAGAGCCATATTTCTATTAAATATCTATATTCTTTTTTTGTAAATAGTAAAATTTTCGTGCCGTTTTACTCCTGCTTTATTCTAAAAAAATCTCTCTGTAACTTTATTCTAAGGGGGGTATGCTGCTTGTGCGCAAAATTTGGATTCAATTCAATGATCAATTCCACGAAATATCGATTTATATTTTCAAGTTGACTACTGATTCGCTATTTTACCCCTCCCCCAATAACGTTGAGCTCCACGGACGCGCAATTTATTGGTAAGAGAGCATAATCAATTGACTAGTGGTAGCTCTAAAATGAGCCCATTTGTAAACAAAAATAAGAAATACAATAATGAGCCGTGAGATTGCCGTTGTAACTTCGGAAAAGGTTAGTCCGGGAGCAGAAGTGACGGCGTATTTCCAATGTTGCTTGGAGTTGGTTGCTCATTAGTGAGAGCGGGGTAGTTCTGCACAAATTTCAGACTTGTAGGTGATAGGGCTGAAGAATATAGCGGTAGCAATCCCGACAGAAAGAACTGAAGTGATGATGACGGAGTCTATACCAGCCAAGTCTGAATACAATGTTGGTGGAATAGTAGGAGCTGGTACCAGTCAGGATGGAGTTGGTCACCGTTGAGACAGAATTTTAAGCTGCTCTAATGGCTTCACAAGTAGAGCCTCATTCGTACCCTGAAAGTATAATAGAAGGATGTTATTTGAGGTGACTGTTTCAGACTAGTACACTACAGTTATACAGTTATAAATATAGCTCGGGACCGTCTGTCCTCCTGCTTCGCGGTAACCTGTAGATTTTTTTGGGGCCAAAGTTAATTGATCCGCGTAGAAATTCAGAGCTGGCCACGCGAAGGGTGAATAGATTGCAGAGCTAGCTGGCAGCTCCGGTACAACAATAGGCTAAGTAGTAATTCCGGTGCAACAATAGGCTAAGTAGTAATTCCGGTGCGGTACGTTGCAGATCTGATTATTCCGGTACTGCACCGGATGTTCCGGTACACTTGGCAACTATGGGAGCAACAGTTTCCCTCATGAATTACTCGACTTTCCTTGCTACGTGGCCAGAACGCACTATACAACTCGAAGCATCTGAGGCGAAACTTCGAACTTATACGGGGGAGAAGATTGCTGTAAAAGGCTCTCTTAGAGTTAATGTCTCCTACCAAGGCCAATCAGCCCAGCTTCTCTTGACTATCGTTGAAGGAGAAGGCCCAACTCTCCTGGGACGTGACTGGTTGCGGCACCTGCGGTTAGATTGGTCAAACCTCAACCACATTACTCATCTAGAGGATAGTGAGTTAAAAATATTATTGAATTCTCACTCTGCTTTGTTTGCCGAAGGTCTGGGGCTCATCTAAGGAACAACAGCAAAACTATACCTCAAGGAAGGGGCAAGACCGAGATTTTACCGTTCACGTCAAGTTCCGTACGCCATCAGGGAGCAAGTCGCGTTAGAAATCGAGCGTCAGGTGAAACTAGGAATATTGGAGCCAGTGAAGTTTTCACCATGGGGTACACCAGTCGTGCCTATCCGGAAGAAAGACGGTTCTATACGACTCTGCGGCGACTACAAGGTTACAGTAAACCAAGAAACCATCACAGAAACCTACCCATTGCCGAAAATCGACGACATGCTAGCATCGCTGGCAGGAGGGGGTGCTGTTCTCCAAGCTGGATCTCTCCCACGCCTATCAACAGGTGGCTCTCGATGAGGAATCGAAGCAGATGGTCACAATCAACACGCACAAGGGGTTATATCGTGTGAATAGACTGCCTTTTGGAGTGGCCTCTGCCCCCTCTGTGTTCCAGCGGATCATGGAAAACCTCTTACAAGGTCTGTCTGGAGTATTAGTTGATATAGATGATATACTTGTTACAGGAAAGACTGTGATGGATCATCGGGCTAACCTGGAAGCTGTACTGTCCCGACTGGAGGAGGCTGGTGTCAAACTGAAATGGGACAAGTGTTCTTTTGCCATGCCCGAAGTTGAGTTCCTTGGACATCGCATATCAGCCAAAGGAATTCAGCCTACAGAAAAGAAGGTGGAGGCTATTCACAACGCGCCAGAGCCCTCAGATGTCTCTCAGCTTAAGTCTTTCCTGGGAGCTATCAACTACTATGGCAAGTTCTTACCTGAGTTGTCCACTCTGTTGGCACCCCTTACAAACTATTGCAGAAAAATGTCCGTTGGTGCTGGCAGGAAGAGCAGAAGGAAGCCTTTCAAGAAGTAAAAAGACTACTCGCATCTGATCGAGTTTTGGCACACTACGATCCGTCCGTGGACCTAATACTAGCCTGCGACGCCTCTCCATACGGTGTGGGAGCCGTTCTGTCGCATTGTTATCAGAATGGCGAGGAGAAGCCGATAGCATTTGCGTCGCGCTCGTTGGGAGTCTCAGAAAAGAAGTATTCTCAATTGGAGAAGGAAGGTTTGGCTATTGTGTTTGGGGTCAAAAAGTTCCACCAGTATCTCTGTGGCCGGCGGTTTACCATCCTCTCAGACCACAAACCCCTTCAGTATATTTTCAAGGAAACCACCGGAATACCTCCATTGGCATCAGCTCGTATACAGCGATGGGCTCTCCTGTTAGGAGCTTACGACTACACTATATCGTACAAACCTGGTGATCAACACTCCAATGCGGACATGCTCAGTAGGTTACCGGGCTCTCCACCGCCTGCTCAGATACCTACCTCACCTGAGGTTAATCATCTACTGGAAGTTATGGACGCTTCTCCAGTCACGTCTTTTCGCGTCAAACGGTGGACTGCCAGAGATCCTGTACTCGCAAAGCTTCAAGAAGCACTAATCACTGGTAGCAAAACTGATGACTCCGAAATAAAGCCCTATCAGCAGTGCTGGTCAGAACTGTCAACAGAACAAGGCTGTGTTCTACGAGGAACCCGAGTCATTATTCCTAAGGAGGGGAGGAAAGCTGTCATGGACATCCTACATGAAGGACATCCTGGGGGAACGAGGATGAAGGCTTTGGCCCGATCTTTTGTCTGGTGGCCAGGAGTAAGCAAGGATCTGGATGAAATGGTCAAGCAATGTCAACAATGCCAGCTAACTCGCCATTCTCCACCCAGAGCTCCGCTCCACCCATGGAATTTTCCTACTTCGCCGTGGGAACGCCTACATGCGGATTTTGCGGGTCCGTTCTGTGGTCAAATGTTCCTGATTGTGGTGGATTCTTACTCGAAATGGATTGAAGTTATTCCTCTCACGTCTGCTAACTCTGTCAACACTATAGACAGTTTGAGAAATGTGTTTGCCACGCATGGTCTGCCCAAGATGATGGTTACAGACAACGGTTCTCAGTTCACAAGCAGTAAATTTCAAGATTTCATGAAGAGAAATGGAATTAAGCATGTTTGCTCCTCCCCGTATCATCCCTCGACAAATGGTCTGGCGGAACGAGCGGTTCAGAGCTTCAAGGAACACATGAAGCGCCTAACTGGTTCTGTGACTCAGCGTTTGGCAACATTCCTCTTCTGGTATCGACTTACTCCGCACTCAACTACGGGAGTCGCCCCAGCAGAACTACTGCTTGGCAGACGTCCACGATCGCGGCTAGACTTACTCAAGCCTAGCTTAGCAGACAAAGTCCAGTCAAAGATAGACACACAGAAGAAGAATCATGATGCAACAGTGAGAATGCGTGCATTTGCAGTTAGTGACAATGTGTATGTGAAAGATTTCCCTAATGCTAAGAAATGGACGCCTGGACGAGTCATTGAAGTGCGTGGCCCGCTCTCGTATTTAATTGAACTTGAAGATGGACGTGTGATACGTCGCCATGTAGATGCATTAAGGTCTCAGTCATCTGCAACAGAGAACATTGAAAATTCAGGCCAGTCAGCAGAGCAACCAGATACCGAGATTCCAAGCCCTCGGTTAGATTCAACCACAGATAGTGCAGCATTGAATGCCAATGAAGCTGCACCACCGGAAGTTCCAGAGACTGATGAACTTTCCTCGAGAGAAGTTACTCTTCCTCTGCGCTCGTCAAGTCGTAGGCGACCACCTCCAGATCGCTTTGGTTTCAGCAACACCCAGCAGCAAACTTAAAGGTGGGGGAATGTAGTGACTGACATATCCCTGCTGATGCAATGGTGGTTACCAGCCATTGCTGACTGTATCTCATTAGCTATCAGATGTAGTAGTTATCATGCTTTGGTTTTTGTAGTCACACCCAGTTCACACCTCAAGTCAGTCGATCATGATCATTATATATATTGGTGTTTTGTGTCTTTGTACTCAGTTGTGTTCTGGATGCATTTTAATACTTTTAGTAAAACTTAGTCAAGGTGTTATAAACGGATCGCTATTAGCGCATACTAAGTTATTACACAGCTAAATTTTTCTTGAGCTTGTGTCTACTTAATAGGGAAGTCTTCAAAAATATCAAAATATTCTTGAGCATTAGCTATCAATAGTAACTTCTTTGAGTGGCTATATTCTCTGTTGTAGCTAAAACCTTATCCTCACACAATTAATACACTCAGAATACCTCGAGCAAGTAGAAGTTATTTCAACTACTGCACTACAAACGCCAGCAAAACAATCTAACTTTGCCATTTTCTAAAAAATTACATATAAAATATAAAAGACCATACAAAAACCTGAGCAAGGTGAAAATTCAGAAGTTGATACTTACCTTAACTTAGGTTACCTAGGCTGACAACCCCCTGAAACAAGTGGCAATCCTAGACAAGCCAGATAATAACATCAAGGGGACCTGATGAAACACCTCATTCACTTTGATTGTACCATCACCATCATAGTCACTTCATTCACATTTGTGCATTTATTATTGTGATTTTTGTAAAGTAGTTCAGTCTGAATTTCCAATAAACTATTTTTATCTAACGATTGCTTGACTGATTAGGCTTGAATATTGTGTGGCAGAATAAGCTCTTAACATTGACTAAACAAAGAATCATAGAGTCAGCACGATGGCAGTGAAGATGAGCTACTTTTGTGCTGATAGATGTTCGATTTTCTCCCTACTCAAGCGTAACCGTTATTTTAATTATATTCATAGTACTTTATAATGTTGTTGCACATGCACATGCGCAGTGTACCAAACGTTACACCCTCACCTCGCACACCCTTTTTGGCGTAGCGTTCTTCTCTCTTCTATTCGTCCATGTCTACCTAGACTATCTGGAGCGCACCTGCAGGAGCGTAAGTTTAATTTGAAACTAGCTCTGTAGTTCAAGGGTGTGTTAGTCTAGTTTGTAAATGTCAAGTAACCACAGCCGTTACCTAAGGCTACTCTGGTAACTGTGCAAAGCTGTGAAGGTGTCCTGTAGCAATAGTGCATAGCTAGCAATATTGCATAGCGGGGAAGGTGTTCTGTAGCAATAGTGCATAGCTGGGAAGGTATTCTGTAGCACTAGCATAGTTGGGAAGGTGTTCTGTAGCAATAGTGTATAGCTGCAAGGCCGTAGCAACGCTTACTGAGGTGGTCTGGCCCGGAAGTGGGTGTGGTCTTTACAGGAAGTGGGTGTGATATCTGTCATTTTAAGTGAGCATTGTAGTATTACGTCATGAAAACTATCAATAACTTAATATTGTGAAAAGTTTGACAAAATGAAATACAATATGTCTTGACACACCTTAAAGCACTGAATGATCGCTCAGAAGTAGCGTTTGTTGCTGGCATAATCAAAATCATTTGCATAACTTTTTTAACTTCATCAATAAGAGCAATTTGACTGTCTGAAAGTGAACAGAAATAATTCTTGAGGTCAAAAATAGATATCTTATCAAAGACACCCAACACTTCTTGAAAGTACTTGTCATGATGATGTCATTGTGATGTCATCATTTTATTAAAATTTGTACTGGAGTCAAAAATCTTATATTTGAAGAGATAATTTTTTGTGTGATTTTGTACATTTTTTAAATTTTTTCTTTTATTACCTGTTAATTATGTATATACTCAATTTTTGTTATAGTTAAGTTATTACATTGAATAATATAGTCACAAAGCTTGCAAGTCACTTGTGTGAACACTCTCCCTCACATATGCACACAAAGTCCATCCTTTTTGCATAAGTAGCATACATGTAAGCCTGATCAGAGACAATCTGGTCAGCAAAGGTGGTGTAAGTATGTGCGTTAGTATGTGAGGTAGTTAGTTGTCGATTGAACGAAGCGAGCGAGGCAGTATTACAGTGGATAATGCAAAATTGGGTATATGTTATAATTGGCGAGCGAGTGGAGCGAGTGAGACAGTATTAGGGGTGGTTAATGCAAAATCGGGTATATGTTATATGTATATATGTATGTATGGATGGTACACATATACCTCTCAAACGCGCGCGCGGGTGTGTTTTTTCTCCTAAAAACATGGCTTTTCAGGCTTGACCCCAGTTGCTTCAGATACCATGACATTAACCAGGTCTTACTTTAAATTTAAGCTCAAAATTGTGAGAGAATTCCTGCGAAAACGCTTGTTTTTCAAGTCACAAACAGTTGCTGCGACCGGTTGCTAAGGCATTGAAAACCCTTTACCAGACTTAATTTTCAAAACTTCGCCGTTTTGGGAGACTACGAAGTGCCAATTGTTGGTTGTCAAGATCCACCCGTAGTCAGAATGCCTTAATATTAATACTAAGGAAGCTACCAATACTCGGGGGAAGCTGAGGTAAATACATAATTCCATATTTGTGACCGGATTTGTGAAAACCCGGCTAAACGCGGCCAACACAATTTTTTATTTTTTTACACAAATAAGCCCACCAAGACCTGAAGATGAACTCCTCTAAGTTTTAGAGCCACTGCGCTAACCGTTTCCGCGATAATACACAGAACCGCTCCATTCTGCTAGCATCAAAGATCCATTGAATATCGAGCTTTGGAGCCCAGAGGCGTTGCTAAGGGCGTGCCCGCGTTAATTCCGTATTCAACCGCAACCCGTATACTATTGCATATTACCGTGCGTAATCCGCCGAAACAAAAGCTCTCTACTACTGTCTTCTCTTAGTCTACTGTGCGAAGGTGAGTGAGCTTGTCTGTTACCATAGGCGTCGGAACCGGTCCGGCCGGTCCGGCTTTGGCCGGACCACTTTAGAGCAACATAAATAGGTAAAGGTCTCTTCAACGTACGTTGGTAAAGATCGTCAATTAATTAATTAACCAAAGAAAACTAGAAAAAGACCGTATGCATTGTATGGCTACCCCAACTGGTGACCGCATCGACTCTGAAGCACCGCATCAGCCCGGTGTTAGTTATTCCTTTCCCAAAAGGAAGTTTGGGAAAAAGCAGGAAGTGCTGCGGGTTTTTCAAAGGTGCTGGTTTGCTAAATGGAATTGGCTCCACTACAGCGAGGTTGAGGATTCAGTTTTATGCTTCACCTGCTGGAAAGCAGAACAGGAAGGTAAGTTGAGGTCCACATCTAAGGACCAGGCTTTCATAAGTAGAGGCTTCACTAATTGGAAAGATGGTCCAGAGTGTTTTCGTAGGCATGAGGAGAGCAAGTGTCATAAAGAAGCATATGACATGATAGTCAGTATTCCCAATACAGTACCAAATGTTGGAAAAATGCTTTCTACCATCCACAGCAAGAAGCAGCATGAAAACAGAAAAGCACTAATGGTGATTTTGGAAAATACTCAGTTTTTAGGGCGGCAAGGAATTGCATTTCGTGGGCATGAGGAATGTGAGGGTAATTTTATTCAGCTTTTTAAGCTTAGAAGTAAGGATGACCCTAGTCTTGAGCCATGGGTTGATCGAAAAGGTTCACATTATTTAAGCCCCAGTAGTCAAAATGAATTACTTCAATTGATGTCTTTAGCTATTCAACGGGATATTATGAGTAATATTCATGATTCTAACTATTTCACAATTATGGCTGATGAATGCACTGATAGTGCAAACAAAGAACAAGTAGTAATATGTTTAAGGTGGGTAGATCACAAACTAGAGGTGCACGAAGACTTTATTGGCTTGTACAATGTTCCTGATATATCTGCTAATACTATTTTTTCAGTCATCACTGACTGTCTATTGAGAATGAATTTGCAGTGGAATAGGTGTAGAGGCCAGTGCTTTGATGGAGCCGCCAATATGACAGGAATCAGGAATGGAGTCGCTACTAAAATATTACAGCTAGAATCAAGGGCACTGTTTACCCACTGTTACGGACACTCACTCAATTTGGCAGTGTGTGACACGATTAAGAATTCAAAAGTTGCAAGAGATGCCTTAGACACATCCTTTGAAATCACTAAGCTAATTAAATTTTCACCTAAGAGGGAAGCAATGTTTGACCAGTTAAAGAAAGATTTGACTCCTGACTGTCCAGGTATTCGTGTATTATGTCCTACTCGTTGGACAGTGAGAGCTCAGAGCCTAATAAGTATTTTGCAAAACTATACTGTTTTGCAAGAACTGTGGGATATTGTGCTCGATCAAAACCTAGATTCTGAAGTTAGAGCTAGAGTTATTGGGGTTAAGGCTCAGATGGAGTCCTTTGACTATTATTTTGGTGTATGCATAGGAGAGCTTGTTCTTAGTCATGCTGATAACTTATCTAAAACACTGCAAAGCAAGACTATATCTGCAGCTGAAGGACAACATATAGCGGAGATGACCATAACAGTGCTGAACAAAATGAGAAGCACTGAAGCATATGACCTCTTCTGGAGCTCTATATTAAAAAAGAAGTCCAATATTGATGTAGCAGAACCTGTTTTACCCAGACACAGGAAAAGGCCAAAGAGGTATGAGGCAGGTAGTGAGGAATATAGCCCACCCACTGTAAAGGATCATTTCCAGAGGCAGTATTTTGAAATTTTGGATTGTGCCATTAATTGTATTAAATCGCGGTTTGATCAGCCTGGTTATAACAAGTATAGCAAGGTTGAGAGTTTGCTGCTAAAAGCAATGAAAGGTGAAGAATTTGAAGAAGAATATGACTTTGTTTGTGCATTCTACAATGATGATGTTAGCTCTACTCCTCTCAAAATACAACTACAAACATTGGCAACTCAAATATCTGAAAAAAACCCAAGTTTAATTGATTTGTTAGAATATATGAAACATTTAAACCCTTCACAATTTCCGATGTTCTCAGAAGTATTCACCTTGCTCAAAATTGTTTTGGTAAATCCATCCACAAATTCTGCTAGCGAACGATCTTTTTCTGCCATGAGAAGAATCAAGACTTATCTGAGATCTTCCATGTCCCAAGCACGCTTGAATTCCACCATGATCCTGCATGTGCATAAAGAGAGAACAGATCAGCTTTGTTTGAAGAAAATTGCTACAACTTTTGTTAACAATGAACGTAGAGAATCTGTTTTTGGAAAATTTGAGTAATCTCTTAGTGTTCAGAATTAAGCTATGTAATTTCATTACTTATTACAACTATTTTATCAGTTGTGAATTAAATCATTTTTATTAATATATAATGCCACAATTAAACTCTTCTCTTAATATTACATGTAGTAAGTATGATTCACATAAATAGGTTTGGCTAAAGATAAATGGGCGGGGATTGAGAAACCGGACCACCTCTAAAGTTGTTCCTACGCCCCTGCTGTAGTTCTATGTTGGTAGTGATAGGCTATCTTGTTACGGAAACAGCTTTTAGAAAGGGTAGGAAGTCTTTCCTTATTTCGGGGTTGTTGCTGGTAGCCATTTTCGCTGTATTTTTATTCCTTTTCTAATAGCTTTGAGAATATTGGTGCTGCTGCTACCTGCTTATCTAGTGAGGTACCATGGAAGTAGGAATTATAAAGAAAAGATAAAGGTAAGTAAGTCTGTTGACAATCATAGCAGTAATTTTAAGTGTTCATTAAAGTTTGTATACCTATGCACTTACAAGTATTTCTAGTGCATGCACGCACTACTATTATTTCTAGTGCATGCATGCACATACTATTATTTCTAATCTGTGCATGCACAAACTTGTATTTCTAGTGCATACACGCACGTACTGGTATTTCTAGTGTGTGCACGCACGTACTGGTATTTCTAGTGCATGCGCGCAAGTACTGGTATTTCTAGTGCGTTTACGCACGTACTGGTATTCTAGTGCGTTCATGCACATACTGGTATTCTAGTGCGTTCACACACGTACTGGTATTCTAGTGCGTTCTGGTATTGTAGTGTGTGCACACACAAACTGGTATTTCTAGTGTGTGAGCACACGCATTAGCAATACCACCACACTAGTATTACCACTGTGTACACGCACTAGTATTACCACTGTGTGCTCACACGCACTAGTAATACCACTGTGTACACGCACTAGTATTACCACCTGTGTACACGCACTAGCATTACCACTGTGTGCACACACGTACTAGTAATACCACTGTGTACACGCACTAGTATTACCACTGTGTGCACACGCACTAGTAATACCACTGTGCACATACACTAGTATTATCACTGTGTACATGCACTAGTGATACCACTGTGTACACGCACTAGTATTACCACTGTGTGCACACACGTACTATTAATACCACTGTGTACACGCACTAGTATTATCACTGTGTGCACACGCACTAGTAATACCACTGTGCACATACACTAGTATTATCACTGTGTACACGCACTAGTATTACCACTGTGTGCTCACACGCACTAGTGATACCACTGTGTACACGCACTAGTATTACCACTGTGTGCACACACGTACTATTAATACCACTGTGCACATACACTAGTATTATCACTGTGTGCACACACTAGTATTATCACTGTGTGCTCACACGCACTATTAATACCACTGTGTATACGCACTAGTAATACCACTGTACATGCACTAGTATTACCACTGTGTGCACAAACATACTAGTAATATCCCTGTGTACACGCACTAGTATTACCACTGTGTGCACAAATGTACTAGTAATATCACTGTGTACACGCACTAATATTACCACTGTATGCACACACTAGTATTACCACTGTGTGCACAAACATACTAGCAATATCCCTGTGTACACGCACTAGTATTACCACTGTGTGCACAAACATACTAGTAATATCCCTGTGTACATGCACTAGTATTACCACTGTGTGCTCACACGCACTAGTAATACCACTGTGTACACGAACTAGTATTACCACTGTGTGCACACACATACTAGTAATACCACTGTGTACATGCACTAGTATTACCACTGTGTGCACACACGCACTAGTAATACCACTGTATATACGCACTAGTAATATCACTGTGTACATGCACTAGTATTACCACTGTGTGCACAAACATACTAGTAATATCCCTGTGTACACGCACTAGTATTACCACTGTGTGCTCACACGCACTAGTAATACCACTGTGTACATGCACTAGTATTACCACTGTGTGCACACACGCACTAGTAATACCACTGTATATACGCACTAGTAATATCACTGTGTACATGCACTAGTATTACCACTGTGTGCACAAACATACTAGTAATATCCCTGTGTACACGCACTAGTATTACCACTGTGTGCTCACACGCACTAGTAATACCACTGTGTACATGCGCTAGTATTACCACTGTGTGCACACACGTACTAGTAATACCACTGTGTACATGCACTAGTATTACCACTGTGTGCACACACGCACTAGTAATACCACTGTGCACATACACTAGTACTATCACTGTGTGCACACACGTACTATTAATACCAATGTGTACACGCACTAGTATTACCACTGTATGCACACACGCACTAGTAATACCACTGTGTATACGCACTAGTAATACCACTGTGTACATGCACTAGTATTACCACTGTGTGCACAAACATACTAGTATTATCCCTGTGTACACGAACTAGTATTACCACTGTGTGCACACACATACTAGTAATACCACTGTGTACATGCACTAGTATTACCACTGTGTGCTCACACGCACTAGTAATACCACTGTGTACATGCACTAGTATTACCACTGTGTGCACACACGCACTAGTAATACCACTGTGCACATACACTAGTATTATCACTGTGTGCACACACTAGTATTACCACTGTGCACATACACTAGTATTATCACTGTGTGCACACACTAGTATTATCACTGTGTGCTCACACACACTATTAATACCACTGTGTACACGCACTAGTATTACCACTGTGTGCTCACACACACTAGTGATACCAATGTGTACACGCACTAATATTACCACTGTGTGCACACACGCACTAGTAATACCACTGTGTATACGCACTAGTAATACTAATTGGCATAATTCGTGGCACACACATTTTTGCGTCTGCAGCCAGTGTTTTTCTCACTCCCTATATTTCAAAGGACCATGAAACCAAATTTGGTACTTTTGTCCACTCTGTAACAATTTCATGTTTATTTGCCCTTAGTGTACTCTACTATTAAGAATATCACAGAAAATTTTAAATAATGTGACTTGATTATGTTGCTTCTTTTTCAATTCAAACAGTTGCGGGGAGCGGTTACTGTGGCATTGAAACCCCTTTTCCGCATATACGTAATTAAAAAACTCGACTTTATTTTAGTAGCTTGAGTGTTAGTTGTTAAAATCAATCGTTTAACAATAGTATAGTTTAAGGCTCGCTCACCATTTGTGCTCAAGCACACCACTAGTATATATGTATGTATGGATGGTACGTATGCTCCTTAAACGCGCACGCGGGTGTCGTTTTTCTCCTAAAAACATGGCTTTTTAGGCTTAACCCCACTTTCTTTTGATACTACAGCATTAAGCATGTCTTACTTGAAACTTGGGCTCCAAATTGTAGATAATTCCTGCAAAACTCTTTTTTTCAAGTCCCAAAAAGTTTCTGTGAACGGTTATGGCATTGGAAACCCTTCACCAAATGTAATTTCAAAACTTCATCGTTTTATGGGGCTGCTAAATTTCGCTCGTTGGTTGTCAGGTGTCACTGGTAGCCAGAGTGGCTAAATATCAAAACAAAGGGAGCCACCATTACTTAGGAGAAGCTGAGGTAAGTATGTAGTTCCATATTTGTTAGCTAAAATTACAAAAAAATAATTCTGACTAACTTTTTTGGTAGAGCTGCAAGCTTGTTCTCCAGTTACTGGTAATTGAGGCAGTCAGAATGGCTTAAATAGGATATTGTAGAATTTATCACTATTCAGGAAATTGAGGTAAAAGAGTTATTCTGTATTTGATTGGTAATATTAATTGCGAACTACAGTAGGAGACACAGAAAAATTCCGAATTCCGTTCCATAGAACGGCCGTTGCACGATTAAAAAACGGGGGGAAAACGGTACGCCGTTTGTTAAAAAACGGCCGTTCCGTTCGACCGCGTTACCGTTTTAATCTTTCTCGTTCACCGTATGTCTCGCTCAAAGAAATATAAAAAATCGTTTATCCAATAAAACGTTCCGATTTTTTGTTTACAGGCTCCAGAGGCGGAGCTTTTCGGGTTAAAAAAATTTGAAGCCGTCCTATTCGAAGTTGTCTCGCGGAGAATTGTTAGTTCGACCACCGCACAGTATCGACGTTTTCTCGAAGTTAGGGCCTTCTCCGGCTTAGATTTTGTACTACTGGAGGTCCATCGGTAGCTAACAGAAGATCTACGAAGTGCGGACCTCGTTATAGCTCTGTGCCCATCGGAATTTCGGTCTGCAACTTTATTGAAGCAAATGAAAATTTTGTACGAGCTTTTTTTCACTATCCCCGTAGCGTTTAATGGTCGATATAAGGCCTTAGCTTGCTGATATAGCTATAAGAAGAGTTTCTAGCTAGAAAATATCTGTGAATCGACGGAAATGCTTCACCGTTTTAGTAAACGGTGTCGGCCGTTTAATCAAAACGGTACGGAACGCAACGATAAAAACTACGGTAAAAAGACTACCGTTCCACGGGCGTTCTACCGGACGGAATTCGGAACTTTTTTTTGGCGCCTACTGTAGCTACTATATATATTTTTTGCATGAACTAATCTAAAGTATATTATGTAACAATACTGTAGTTTTATGTTACCTTAGGCAGGCTCACACAATGTTTGTGCTCAAGCACACCACTAGTTTATATATGTATGTAGACATACATATGCCATTTTGTACTTTGACCCTGGTATTTTGTGCTAGTTCGGTGGTCGACCCCATCCCAAACTTCACTAAACAGAATTCTCTAGTTTATCGATCAATACCCATACTATCCTAGAAATTAAATTGAATTATTTTGCAGGAGCAGTTAAAACTTAAAAACATACCGGAGTTTCATTTCTATTCGAGTTAGTGGTGGTGGTAAGTTAATGCACTATTAGTCATAGTTGTAAGCCCTACACAACAGTATTCTCATGAAAATGCATTGGCCATTAGACTAACCACGAATGTAAGTCTTATGTAGATATGTCCAGTTGTGTGAAAGTATTGTGCGCTACTTAGCTAAAAAAAATATCACAAATACAAGGTCTAAATAACGTGACTTGTTTTTGTTGTTGTTGTTTTTGTTGTTGTTGGTTTTTTCAATTCAAACAGTTGCAGCGAGTGGTTACTATGGCATTGAGAAACCCCTTTACCTTATATATGTAATTTAAAAACTCGACCTCTTTTAGTAGCTTTAGCTAGTGTTAGAATTTAAAATCAATCATTTAACAATAATGTAGTTTTAGGCTCGCTCGCCATTTGTGCCCTGGAAGCACATCACTAGTATGTGTGTTTATGTGATGTAATTAGTATATAATTTACTCTTATTAGTCCAGCAGATTGGGGGTGAAATTGTGCACTTTGTGGTTAAAGCATGAAATTTGGCACATGTTGTTATCACATATATGCATTTATTTTAATTGGGGGTGAAATTGTGCACTTTGTGGTTAAAGCATGAAATTTGGTTCACAGGCTTGCCACAAATTTGTTCAATTTCTTCATTTGGAACCAGTAGAACGTCTCGCGAAACTTTGCTTTGTGGTAACCATCATTCAACTGCAAAATATCTAGTGTCTTAGGCAAACATCCAGCTCTGCTAAATCCTCTGCCAAAGTGACATACCCTGAGCCTGCATCATGTTTCTTGGAATTAGAATTTTTTTCTTTCTTATCTAGCTGGCAGAGGATACATTTCTCCCAGTCTGCTTCAGTAACATAAGCTCTAGAAGTCAGCTGTTGAAGTTCAGGACTAACAAGCCATAGTTTGGAAGACATCCTATTTACATGTGACTGAAAATATCCAAACAGTGCTCGCCAGTGTTGTACTTATCAATTAAAACAACTATACAGAAACACAAAGATGACCATGCAAGGTAAACCAGTGCAAATTTTATCATTTAATTTATTGGCCATTGTGAGTGCCTTGCCATACCCCATGAAATTTGATTGGGGATGGCACTGTAGCTAAATTTGTTACTATTATAAATGTGTGTTCCAAATTTCATGGTTTACCATAAAAAGCACAATTCGTCATGTTTTTTTGTCCCTAACCTGCTGGACTTACTTGATGTTTGTCTGTTAATTGGTATATTGTGTAGAAATATCAGCAATGTCCTCATCAGGACCTAGTCCAAGACAAGATATCTTCTCTGTTAGCAGACATTCTTCTGTATATTTATGGGGTGGACTAAACCAGTACAATGAACCAGTGGATGATTTGGACTACTTGCATGAATTCAACTCTGCTACAAGAATGTGGACCAGACACCAGTTACAAGGTCATCATCCTCCTGGACTTTGTGATGGAGGATGTGCTAGGATAGACGGCTCTATGTACTTCTATGGAGGTTTGGATGAGGGAAGAGAGAGTACTGGATCATTGTATAAACTAAGCCTAACTAACTGGACATGGCAGGAGATGTCTCCTCCTGGAGCTAGTGGTAGTCCTGGTGTAAAGTATGGCTGTCGTATGATAGACTATAACAACACACTACTAGTACATGGAGGAATTAATGAAAATCGTAGACGTACTAATGATATACATATATTTGACCTAGCAAATGGTGAGTTCAAATATCATGGAATATGTTAATTATATTTATATTGGACAAGGTTGTATTAATGGGATGGGAGAAGGAACCCTTCAACTACCCCTCAAAGAAGTTCGGTGTTTTGAAATAGTAGCTCTAAATTTACACACAAAGTCTGTAATATTTACTAGTATTAATGTATGTTTTTGCTTGTTCATATTCTTGTATGTGTATTTTTTTTTCTTCAGGGTTTACTTTTACATTTCTTAATTACACTACTCTAATTTACTATAATATATAATAGTAATTAAACAATTTCAGTTTACTAAGTTACTTTGATTATATGTATTGTTAGGGACTTGGTCTTCTCCTCAAGTCACTGGAGACGTACCTGGTGATAGTACATGCTTTGCCTTCACTAAAGTGAGTCCTTATCAAGTCATTAGATGTGGAGGTTATGGCAGTGACAATTACATACCTATGTTGGACTTGTCCACAATGGTAAGCATATAATGGACACACAAAATATGATAGTATTATTTATATTGTTTCTATTTAGCACTGGACTATACTACATTCAAATGTACCTCGGTTAGGTCACTATCCTAGTGGTACATGTATAGAGTATAATAGCAGCTATGCCCAACTTCTGATGATTGGAGGAGATAGAGTGTGTTTATTTGATGTGTCCACAAGAGAGTTGAAGGAGATATCAGATACTGACTTGGTATGTAGTAGTTGTTATATTGTGTTAGATATGAGATACTGACTTGGTTTTGTTATAATATTGTGTTAGTATTTATTAGATATCAGATACTGACTTGGCTTATAGTAAACAAGTAGAAACCCAAAATATTTTTAAAAATGTTTTTTTAATATATTTTAAATGCTATTGGAGGGTTTTAGATACAAAGTTACTTTCTATAATAATGTGGGAGGGGTGGGGTGAGGCCAGAGCTATGTTAACTTTTACTGTCCTTACTTTATTTAATAAATATTCTGCCAGTAGTTGAAAAGAATGTTTTTATGTGTCATAGATTCCAGGTTACAAGTATATGAAGCGAACAAGTCATAGTGCAACTGTGTTGTCATCTACTCCTACTTCAGTGGAAATACTCATGTTTGGAGGACGTTCACATGATATACATGATACCATATCAGCCACTACTCTACTCATACTCAGTGAGTTATTGTTGTTGTTGTTGTTTTTGTAGTGGATATGTGTATATTGTAGATGTGTTCGTGTAACGTGCATGTCAGAAAGTCCAAATGTTCTTGTGGCTATTCTTTTTCTACCAAGTTGCTGAGTCAAGCTTGTAAATAGCTTTAAAAAGTATGGATCAGTCCCAGGTGTGTATAAGGGTTAGTTCTAAACATTTATGCCCATTGTTCAGGACTGTACCTGAACAGAAATGAAGTCTTCAAAGTGACAATTGAACTCATAATCACCTCAAGTGTTGATCACTCTAGCTAGCTGGACTTAATGATATTCATACACCTCACAAACCACTGAGTTCTGTATCATGTATGTTGTATGTCTTATAAGTGCTGTAAATTGTATATGATGGTAACTGCCAACATTCTCTGCCTTACCAATTGACTTTTAGTCTTGCAGTTCTCTATCTTTTAGAAGCTCCCGTTGCAAGCGCCATAGGTGCCAGCGATAAGAGTTTGTGCGAGTGCTGAGGTCGCGGCTCTGAGTGTAGCTAGTTCTGGTCCTTCGAACGTACGCCTGCTCTAGGAAGTTACACCCCCTCGAACACCCATAATAAAAACCCTAGAAATGCCTGAAGAATCCCAGCGATATAAGCAGGCCAATTTAAAATGCCCTAGTTAGACAAGTTAAAATTTATATTCATAAATAGAACAAAACTATTACTGTTACACTCTGAAAAATTAAGAACTTGGTTATTCAACAATAGTGACTACTTTTGCAAATTATTGCATTTTCAACTAAAACTGAGTGTTTGCACTCTTAGTGGTCTAGTTAGTGCATCACTAATGGTATAGCATAAAGTTTATTATTAGTACATCACTAATGGCATAGCATGAAGTCTGTATTATTAGTACATCACTAATGGTGTAGCATGGAGTCTGTATGTTAGTGCATCACTAATAGTGTAGCATGAAGTTTGTATTTGGTGATCGAGTAGGCGAGACACTATACAGTGGTGTCAATTTGAGAATTGGGGAATTTTGTTATCGAACGAGCAAGATGCTATTAGTGGTGGATATTGCAAAATTGGGTATATGTTATTTGTATGGATGGATGGTACGTATGCCCCTTAAACTTGCGCACGGGTGCCGTTTTCTCTCCTAAAAACACAGCTTTTTAGTCTTGAACCGACTTCCTTCTGATAATACAGCATTAATCAGTCCTACTTTAACCTTAGGCTCAAAATTGTGAGAGAAGTCGTGCGAAAAAAGCTTGTTTTTCAAGTTGCTGCAACTGATTACTATGACATTCAAAACCCTTTAACTGACGTAAATTCAAAAACTCGCCATTTTTGGAGCTGCTAAGTGCTTCTCGTTGGTTGTCAAGAGCCACTGGTAGTCAGAATGGCTTAATTGTAGAGTTGAGAGGTTGTACAAGTTACTGGTAATTAAGGTAGTCAGAATAGCTTAAATATGATACTACAGAAGTTACCACTACTCAGGAAATTGAGGTATGAGAGTAATTCTGTATTTGTTAAAATTTAATGGTCAATGCTATATTTTGTTTGCATGAACTAAGCTAAAATATATTATGTAACAATAGTGTAGTTATATGTAATTGGGCCGGCTTGCTCAATATTTGTGACAGTACTTGGGAAAAGGGACCAATTGCGCTAAAAATTGAAAAATGAGTTATTTATACCACTGTGTAGAGCACTTCATATGGAGTACAGGCTCTACTGTACATTTTTGATTTTACGTAAGTGGTCCCTATTCCCAAGTACTGTCACATTTGTGCTCAAGCACAGTACTAGTGTCTATATATATATATATATATATATGTATGGATGGTACACATGCTCCTTAAATGTGCGCAGTGCCGTTTTTTTTTCTCCTAAAAACACGGCTTTTTAGGTTTGACCCCACTTTCTTTTGATACTACAGCATTAAGAAGTCTTACTTAAATTTGGACACCTAATCGTGAGATAATTCCTGTGATACGCTTGTTTTTCAAGTCCCAAAAAGTTACTGTGACGGGTTACCAGACATAAATTCAAAAACTCACTGTTTTTTAATTGGAGTTGATAAATGCCACTTGTTGGTTGTCAAGTACCACTAGTAGTCAGAATGGCTAAATATTAATACTAAGAAAGCCACCATTACTTGGGAGAAGCTGTGGTAAGTACGTGGTTCCATATTTGTTAGCTAAAATTAAAAAAATAACTCCGGCCATTGATCTTTTGGTAGAGCAGCAAGTTTATTCACCAGTTACTGGTAATTCAGGTAGTCAGCTTAAATAAGATACTACAGAAGTTACCACAATTCAGGATATTAAGGTAAAAGAGTAATTCTGCATTCATTTGGTAAAATTAATGGTCAACTGCTATATACTGTTTTGCACGAACTAAGCTAAAGTATGTTATGTAACAATACTATGTATATAGGTTATGAACATAAGTCTTGTGCAGGTATCTCCAGTTATATGACAGTATCATGTGTCAGAACTACTAAAATAACTACAGTGGTCCCTCTCTTGAGAGACCCCTCTGACCAACGACCACTCCATTTATAAGACCAGTTTTACCTGCACTGACAGCGTCTGCAGTCTTTCTCACCTCTGTCCAGCGACCACCCTGCTAACGTGACCAACGACCTGTGTAGAGGCTTAAATTAGCGACCATTTGCTGACATCAGCAATTTTTCTGACCTTCTGCGCTAACGCAAGTACAGTAGACCCTCGCATATCGGGCCTCAATTGTAGCAGTCCAACTGCTGTCTTTATCTCCCAATCTAGGTCTAGCACTTCTGAGGCTGCGCTGTGGGTGGTAAGTTGTACTGGTTTGCTATGATAAACTTCATTACAGCTGATCTGTAGTTACAATTGGCTGAGCTTAGCTCCAGTCCAGACCAGAGCAGCAACTTTAACTGAATTATAGGCATGGCATGCTTAAATGCTTACTGTGGTAAAAAATGGAAGAACTTTTAGGTCTGCTTCATAACTAGCCAAATGCCAGAATAACTGTATACACCAGAGGTCATCTAATTCATCACTCTGTTTCTTGCACTAAGCAAGTGACAGCAGGAGAGTACTCCCACATCAGCACTACTGTCAGATAAGAGATTTAGCTGTCATCAAGAGAAGTGCAAGTTTAAAGCAAATGACTTTAAACCCATTCATTATTAATAATAATTAACTCTTTCATTCACATAAATCATCAAAAAATCCATGGCACATTTAAGTGACCTTCAAGACTTTGCCCTTGGACAAGAAAATTCTGAGCTGCTTGAATGCATTACTAAAAGCAAAGACATTGTTGCACGAATTATATGTGATACTAGAAACATGAAGCAAACTAAACTTACTGATTATTTACATCCATTGCAATTTTCAATAGTTAATACTGATTTTCTGTTAATTGTTAATGTTAATCAGATGAATTGTGGAATATACTGATTTCCTGTTAATTGTTAATGATAACTAGAGGTGCACCGATAATCTGTCGGTCTATCGTTTATCGGTTTATCGGCCTACTTTTTCGATATCGGTATCGGTCGTCAACACTACCCGCCGTACCGATATAATTAACTGATAGAAAAAATTTCATACTCGCCGCGTGGATACTGAACGGATGAGTTCTGCTTGCTCTTAGACGGCGTAAGACAAAGAAACTTAACTACGATGTCTAAAAAGAGGTCGCCAATTTGGCACTACTTTGTTCCTGACACTGAAGACTCTAGACGAGTACCATTATACTTCTAATTATGTAAAAATTAAATTTTCAAAATTCAATGAATATATCTATCGGTTATCGGTATCGGCCTTGATTCTAGATAAAATATCGGTTATCGGTATATCGGTAAAATCTTCTATCGGTGCACCTCTAATGATAACCAGATGAATTCTTAAATAATAATATAACAAATTGGTAATTAATGGTACAATACTTCTCTGGCATGACTAAGAGTAGAATTTTCTGTCCCCCCATGACGAAAGACCACTCCTCTTGAAAGACCACTTAATCTGTAACCATAGGGTGGTCTCTCAAGAGAGGGACCACTGTAGTGGTGTGCTTGAGCACAAATGGCAAGCGAGCCTGATAGTTAGGTAACATAAAATGTTACTATTTTTAGCTTACTTCATGCAAACACTATAATAGCAGTCATGACATTTGATTTCAGCAAACAAATACAAAATCACTCTCTTACCTGATTAATGGTAACTTTTGTAGTATCAAACATCAACCATTCTGATAATCTCAATCACCAGTAACTCTTGAACAAGCTCTCAGCTACGATGTAATTTTAGTCAACAAATATGGAATTACTACTTACCTCATTCTTGAGTATTGATAAATTCTGTAGTATCAAATTGAAGTTACTTTGACCATCTGAATTACCTTGAATTCTTGACAACAAGCTCTCACCTACAAAAACAAATGACAATCAATTTTAGCACACAAATACAAAATTACTTTCTTACCTCATTTTCTTGAGCAGTGGTAACTTTTGTAGTACCAAATTTGAGTCATTCTGACTATTTGAATTTACCAGTCACTGTTAACAACAAGCTCTTAGCTATAAAAAAGAAAGGCCAGAGTTATTTTTGCATATTTAGCTAACAAATATGGAATTACGTACTTACCTCAGCATCCCTGGAGTAGTAGCAGCTTCCTTAGCATTAATACTTTATGTGCTTACATACGCTTTTCAGAAGTAGTGATAGCTCTCTTAGTACTGACTACAGGTGGCTCTTGACAACTAACAAGCCGCACTTTGCCGGAAAAAAGGCGAAGTTTTGAATTTGAATATGGTAAAGGGTCTTCAATGTCATAGTAACCGGTCGAATCAACTTTTTGTTTCTTGAAAAGCAAGCATTTTCGCAGGAATTTTCTCACACTTTGGAGCTTAAGTATAAAGTAAGGCTTGCTTAATGCTGTAGTTTCAGAATAATCTGGGGTCAAGCCTAAAAAGCCGTGTTTTTTGAAGAAAAAAGTTCCCCGCACGCGCGTTTAAAGGGCATACGTACAATTCATACATACATACATATATACATATATACACTAGTGGTGTGCCTGAGCACAAATGGCGAGCGAGCCTGATAGTTAGGTAACATAAAATGTTACTATGTTTTAGCTTACTTCATGCAAACACTATAATAGCAGTTATGACATTTGATTTCAGCAAACAAATACAAAATCACTCTCTTACCTTATTAATGGTAACTTTTGTAGTATCAAACATCACAACCATTCTGATAATCTCAATCACCAGTAACTCTTGAACAAGCTCTCAGCTACGATAAAAAATAAACCAGTGTTATTATTATTAATTTTAGCCAACAAATATTATGGAATTACTACTTACATCATTCTTGAATATTGATAACTTCTGTAGTATCAAATTGAAGTTACTTTGACCATCTGAATTACCTTGAATTCTTGACAACAAGCTCTCACCTACAAAAACAAAAGACAAACAATTTTAGCACTCAAATACAAAATTACTTTCTTACCTCATTTTCTTGAGCAGTGGTAACTTTTGTAGTACCAAATTTGAGCCAATCTGACTATTTGAATTTACCAGTCACTATTGACAAGCTCTTAGCTAAAAAGAAAGGCCCGAGTTAATTTTGCATATTTAGCTTACAAATATGGAATTACGTACTTACCTCAGCTTCCCTCGAGAAGTAGTAGCTTCCTTAGCATTAATACTACGGCATTCTGACTACCAACGGCTCTTGACAACCAACAACCGGCACTCCGTATCCCCCCATAAAACGGAGAAGTTTTGAAATTAAGTCTGGAAAAGGGTCTTCAATGCCATAGTAACCGGTCGGATCAACTTTTTGTTTCTTGAAAAGCAAGCATTTTCGCAGGAATTTTCTCACACTTTGGAGCTTAAGTATAAAGTAAGGCTTGCTTAATGCTGTAGTTTCAGAATAAACTGGGGTCAAGCCTAAAAAGCCGTGTTTTTTTGAAGAAAAAAGTTTCCCGCGCGCGCGTTTAAAGGGCATACGTACCATCCCACATACATATATACATATAATATATACCCGATTTTGCATTATCCACCCCTAATACTGTCTCACTTGCTTCGCTCGCTCGCCAAGAATGCATTTAAATAATGTGACTTGTTTTTTTTTGTTTTTTTTTGTTGTTGTTGTTGTTGTTTTTCAATTTAGACAGTTGAGACGAGTAGTTGCTATGGGCATTGAGACCCCTTAAGGGTGCTGGCACACTCTTTGAGCGCGAAAAACCCGCCAAATAGGCCAAGGTTGCTAGGGAGTGTTAAACTTACTTCTGCTTTTCCCTGAATTATTTTATTTATGCAGGCCAGCAAGTACTGCTAGGCGAAAGCACCTACCAAGAATGAAGACTGGAATCAATCGCATCTCAAGAAATACCCCGTCACCATTTTGGACTTCCTGGCAGTACTGCACGGCTACTGCCGTAGTTTAGAAGCCGATTTTTTGTATATCATTTTCTTACCCGTGCGTGCATGCCATAACGTTGAGTTTTTGTTGAATTTTATTTTACTTTTCTATTTACTTACATTACCACGTGAACTAATGTCGATTATTTCCGTGAAATTCCGTATATTCAAAATATCTCAACGTTATAGGGTCAACCCCTTGTGGCCCTAAACCCTGCCAAAATTTGAACCATAGCAGTTAGTCCATTCCCGAGCAGTACGCAAGAGAAGATTCTGGATCCATTACTTTAGAGTGCGAGAATTTTTTATTGTAAGTTGACTCCGCCCCGCCCTATCAGTACGCTCGTACTGGTGAGTGAGGCACAGCTGCATTTCACGGGCACTAATTTGTTACAGAGTAGGGCGTGACTTTGTGGTAGATAACGCGCTAATATTCAGCTGGAGTGCGCTACTAAAGGCGCCCAGGCATTCCTATGCGCGAGCACCCTTAATCGTATACACGTAATTTTAAAACTTGACCTATTTTAGTATCTTGAGTGTTAGAAGTTAAAGTCAATCAATAGTGTAGTTTTAGGCTCGCTCGCCATTGTGCTGGAGTACATCACTAGTATTAGTACATCATTAATGGTATAGCATGAAGTCTGTATTATTAGGTCATCACTAATAGTATAGCATGAAGTCTGTATTATAAACCCTCAGTGCACATACGTGAGAGGGTTATAGTAGTCCTGTCTGTTTGTCTGTCTGTCTCTCACCCTTTGATTTTGGAGATTATTGACAATTAACCCTTCATTTAGGTATGAACTTACTCAGAATGATTATTTAAGACCTTTTATGGTGCTACTTTTTAAATTCAGGCTGATTTTTGAGAAAACGCGAAGCTTCAGCTCCACGTAGGTACCAGCTTTTGTGGGTAACGTCCACTATCGTCATGTCATAATCACTTGAGCAAAAATTCCTTGCAGCCTGATTTCGTTTTGCTTATGCTGGGACATTGTTATTCAGATGCAGAACTGAAGGTTCACGTTGAAAATATGTACTGGTGATGGCTCTGGCCTGTTTAGCTTTTTCTCTTATGAAGACAGCATTTACATCTATCGTTTTCATTACGCGAGCTATATTGATACCTCATTAGAACAGCCAATAAATTATTCATTTGGTTCCCGGTGATTTGTAATTTCTAGCTAGTGTATGGTAGCGCTGAGGATTTGCACCTTTAGTGCTTCATTAGTACATCACTAATGGTATAGCCCGAAGTCTGTGATAGTTAAACCATGGATTTGATGGGTTATTTAGCGATAATCCCAAGAGTTGCCATGGTTTAATTATTTTATACCATAGTTACCTTTTGAACAGAGTAAAATACCAAATAAAAGGAGCTCATATTGTCATTTTGAGGGAGAAAATATTATGCCCATTTAATGCAGTGAGGGTCCTTCCAAAACGCCAACAACAAGGTAAGTGCATTTCATTCCCTTTCTGCCGCCTTCCAACCAAAACAGTGGTTATTGAACAATGATATCCAGTGACATTATACACAAATAAATAATCAATTATACAGGGAAGGAGTAACTGCTCGCAAAAGAAAGCTTTATACTAGTAAAAAAAAAACAAGTTTTCATTCGTAGCTAAAAACAACATGGTACTTCACTTTATATTATGCATCTATCTCTATTGTGTAGACAAAAAACATATTCTGTGTGCAATTTAAACTCTCTTTGTGGTACATTTATATAGTTTTCTACACGCGATTTGAGGCGAATAACACACAGGGAAATAGCATTTTTAATCCAAGGCTGTTACCACAGCAACTGTGGTATGCATCACTAATGATACAACATGAAGTTGTATTATTATTTGGCGAGCGAGGGTAGTGAGCAGACACTTACAGGGGTAACACAATTGAAAATCGGGGATGTATGTTTGTTTATAAGTATGTTTGGACGTACATATGTCCTTTTGTGCTTTGACCTTCTCATATTTTTGTGTTAGCTCGTTGTTCGACCCCGCCCCAAACTTCACTAAACAGAATCCTCCGGTTTAGCAATCATTACCCGTATCATCCTAAAAATTGAATTGTTTACCGCTTTGAATTCTTAGTAAAACTAAAAAACTTAACGGAGTTCCATCTCTATTCGTGTTAGTGGCAGTGGTAAGTTAATAAGCTATTTGACATAGTTATAAGCACTACTAAACAGTATTTGCTTTAACATCCTTTGTCCACTAGAGTAACTACGAAAGTAAGCCTTGTGTAGGTATGTTCAGTTGTGTGAAAGTATTGTGCCTTTACTTAGCTAAAGAATATCACAAAGAAAACGTGTAAATAATGCTACTTGTTTTTGTTGTTGTTGTTGTTGTTGTTTTCAATTCTAACTGTTGCAGGGAGTGGTTACTATGGCATTGAATCCCCTTTACTGTATATACGTATTTTAAACTTGACTTTTTTTTAGTAGCTTGAGTGTTGAAGTTAAAATTAATCATTTAACAATAGTGTAGTTTTAGGCTCGCTCGCCATTTGTGCTCGAGCACATCACTAGTAATAGATAGTTTATACACTAGATATTCACTGTAATATTAAAAATTTATTCTTAATATTATTATAAGTAAAGTCATTACATTTTTTTTTCTTTTTAGAAAAAGAACCATCTGATAAATGGTGGAAGTTTGCTGGTTTTATCACTGGAGATGAGTTGAAAAGAAATTCTTACAGATCTGATCAGACATTTTTAACTAAAGAAATTATTGAAGGAATTCAACATGCAGAGGAAGTCAAAGTAGCTGCAGATAGAAATGAGGAGCAGATTAAAACTAATAATTTAGCACAAGAACCAGAGTCTATTTCTTCACAAACTTCTCCTTCACCAGCTCATCCTTCTCCTACTCCAGCTTCCACATCTACTTCAGAAGGAGACAAACATGACGTTCACAAAAGTCATTCAGATGGTAAGGGATCTAAATTATGAATTGGATCAGATGGCAATAATGAATGATTTAGTTTTAGCACCTGTTCATGAGCCTTTACATTCTGATTCACCATGGTGCTCAATGTCACATTTATTATCTGATGTAGTCACCGAATACATTAAATTTCATTTCATGGAGTTTTTATAGGCCGGGTTTAATGCATGTAAGTTTTGTTCAAAATTTAAAAGCTGATAGAATTATTACATTATGTCGTGCTGGGTTGATGAAGTTAGTCTTTAATTGTCAGGAAAAAATCACTAAAATAAACAGTATGACAGACTTTTATGCAGTCACCAAGTTACCAAAAGGGAAAGTACACCACACAATAAAGTCTAAGAGACAGCTATTATTAAAAATCTAGAGTTTATAAGCTTGACTTCAACATCCGAAGTGAAGGCCACTGTGGATCAGCATGTCTCACATATTATTTTGTAACTTGTTTGAAATCTAGCACTAACAAACTCTTCAGGTACACATTAAATTTTATTTATCACTGATAATAAAGATTTTTGACCTTATATAGTTTCCCTCTGATTGTGATAATTTTGAGGCGCTTTAATCTGAATATTTTTTAAAACAAAGTATATATCTCTTATACTTAAATTTTAAAGATGGATAATTATTGATTATTAGGTAGAGTGATTCCTGAGAAGCAAGAGTTCACCGAAGACGTGACATCAGCAATACTTAATAAACAAAGCATCATAAGAAAGATAGCCAATATTCTACTGAAAGGACTCCCTGGAACTGGAAAGACATCGTTGTTGGATCGTCTCCTGAACAAGCCACTTCGTGTGCACTATCCCTCTACTGGCATGTGTGAGAAAATAGTAGTAGTTCAAGTAGGCCCCTCCTCCACACATACTTCAGCTTACACCGGTGAAGACAACACATGGAAAGTCGCTGACTTTGAGGAGTCTGTAATTTCTCAGTTGGATAGTTACAGAGAGTTTATTCCAGGAAATGCAGTAAAAAAGCCGCGGCTACAGCATTATGAAACCAATTCAGGGTCTGCCATTCTATATCATGTGAGTGAAGTACTGAATAAACACAGCATAAAAAATATTGTAGATTTGCAAACAAAAAATTCTCTTTATATCAGAGATACAGGTGGACAGGTGGAATTTCAAGAGAGCCTTACTCTTCTGATCTTTGGTCCTTCTATTTTTATCTTTGTCATGAGAACTGACATTGACATTCATACAAAGAACATCATTCAGTACAGATCAGCCAATGGAGAAATTATCAACCAGTATCAATCCTCTATTTCTACAATGGATGCTCTCATTCAATTCCTTACCAGTGTGTCTGCCATACAGACTACTGAAGAAGGTGTGCTTGAGAAGGTTACCTCAGTGTGTCACGAGCCTATTGTCTTTATAGTAGGTACACATATTGACAGAATCACTTCAGAAGCTCAATCAGTTCTCGACAGCATCAATCTAATGCTTCACGAAATGATTTGTGAGAGAAATTTTTTCCACTTAGTTCGTTATTCTAATAGTCCTTTGAACACCGTCATGTACAAGGTCGACAATACCAGCAGTGAAGACCAGCAGTTTCAGAAGCTTCGCTCTGATATCAACAAATTCATTTGTGATAGAGACGAGTTTTTGATTGAATATCCTGTGAGTTACCTTCTCTTCTGTCTGGAACTACACAGTATTCACGAGACTGTCTTATCGATGGATCGTTGCAAGAAATTAGCAGCCAAGTTTTATATTGACGAGAAAGAGATGGGGTCACTTCTTCGTTTCCTTCATTTCAGAGTAGGTATTATCCAGCACTATGACATTGAAGGTCTATCAGACGTCATTATTAAAGAGCCTCAAGTTCTCTTTAACAAAGTCACTGAACTTATACTGGAAACTTTCTTGTCATCTGGATCTATACCAAAGAGTCAGCAAGACAGTTTCTGCAAGAGAGGGATTTTAGAAGCTTCTGTTTTTAAAAATCTTTTGAGTGAGAAGGACAAAATCACACCAGACCAGTTTCTCAAGTTTCTTCTTCACCTTCGTGTAGCTGTTTCTATTACCGACAAGAAGGGAGTGCTCAAATATTTCATACCTTCAGTTCTGAATCATGTAGAAGAGTCTTCATCAGATACACTTGGCACTGTTATTGCTCCTCTTGCTATCACTTTCAAACTTGGTCACTGTCCTAAAGGTCTATTTGGTATGCTCATTTCTTACTTATTGAATCCTGAAGGAGATCAGAATCTAACATTTGACTTGTTAGAAGACTATATTTACCAAGATCAAGTGTCTTTGCGGGTGAATTCTTCAGTAGATGTGGACCAAATTTGCCTCAGAAGTCATCTCTCTCATCTTGAAGTCAGTGCTGTTCTTGAGAATTACCCTCCAAATAAGTTAGCTCTTCCTAGAACAACTTCACCGAGTAAAGTTTGTTGTAAACTTCGGCAAACATTCGATACCTGTCTTAAATTATCTCTAAATAAGTTGCACTATGACTATGGCAAAGTGGAACCTTATTTCAGTCTGAAATGTAACCTTGAGAATTGTCGTGAACTGCATGAAGTCAAATTTGAAGCTAGATTGTGGGCTATGCACTGCCGTGCTCACAATATACGAATAACTCCCTCAGAACCTGGAATGCTTTGGTTTAATGAAGGTAGGTAATGTTTAAATAAATTTAATACTTTATTATTATTATTTTATTCTGTATTCTTCTTTAGAATCCTCTACTCCTTCAAAATCTTCAGTAGCTGAGACAAATATTTCCCAAGTACCAAGTAAGTTGGTTAACATTAACATGAAGTACTTTGCTAACTTTTTCATTACTATAAATAGTAGACTCAGACCAAGTTGGCACTAGTAATGATGAAACTCCATCTCAGAATGCTTCCTTAAGTGATGTCAATTCTACTCAAGTGCCCGACAAGACATCTTCAGAGGATGTCCAATGTATGTCACTCTGTGTTGTATTGTGTTTGTTGATTTATTTGTTTCAATATTTAAGTAACTATTAGCTGTAGTCTCATGAACCAGACCCTTTACCAACCGAGCAGTGAAGGAAATGGTATGGTCACCATCCATACAATGTTTTGTTCTACTGGAATGTAATTAATTATTTTTTTACTTCCTGTCAGGGTGATGTGGTCAACTTTAAAGAGTTTGGCTAAATTGTTTTTTGCAGAAAATTGCTAAAAAAAGGATATACCAGCATTGCTCTGTTCATCACAAAGTAGAGGCAGCAAGAAAAGAACATACTAGCTCTAAGAAAAAAACCCTGAAGGCTATAATATAGAGCAAAGAAATTCTCTGAGACAGTTCGAAGTGATACTAATAATCCCATTCCTTTATAAAATATAATACTTTGATTAATTTATTTGTAGCTAGCCCAGCAGCAGCATTCTTTATTCATTTCCTTTAAGGCATCATCGCCATATATCTCAAAACTTAGTTTCACTCATCAGCATATCACCATATGTCTCTAAACTGATAGAGGTGAGGAGCTTAGGAAGAGCTGATACTTAAATTTCTACACACTATTACTTTTTCATCTGCAGAGCTTCAGCCGCGCAATTCTAATCACATATACTCGTCTACATACCTAAAAAAATGAAAGCTGGATGTAAACAAACCGCCCCCCACACTAAAGTATTGTTCCCCATGAATCGAGACTATATTAGATATATGTTGTATTTTTCACCGGTTATTTTATTTTTAACAATAGTGTATTGAATAGGAAATGATAGATTTGAATAGCCATAGTGTAAAGTACGCTGAAAGTGTGCAAGGACCACTTTGATCTTTGAATATTCATACTCCTCTTTTACTTTAGAAACGTTGAGGTCTACTAATCAATATAGATAATGGGGAATATTGTATATAATAATGTACTAATTATGACACTGAACTCAACAGACCACATCTTCTACGTAAAGTAATGACTTTTGAGTCTGAAGATAGTAATGTTGATATTTTTACAATTTTCTCATATTATATAACAAAAAGTCCTGCATTCTTAAAGTGGTGAAAGTAGTGATGTTATAATTTATACACTTACTATAGGTGACAAATCTTTTAGAGGATCCAGCTCAGATACAAGTGACAAGATATCTACTGATCTGAGATCAAGTAATAATACAAGTGGAAATGATATCAAATGTTTGATTGAATCATTGCATGATAAATATTTGTTTCAGGTCCTCCACTAATGAAAAACTTAATCGTGTTAACTTGGACTAACAAAGATGGCCAGACTGAAACTCTGAGACTGAGAGATGGGATGATTTCACGATGGCATGATGTTGGACATTTGGTGGACATAAGCGCATCTCGATTGGAAGGTATTTTTATACATCGTCTCGGAGATGTCAGGCTATGTTGCCAAGATGTTCTACAAGAATGGATCAGTCATAGATCATCTGATTATCCAGCAACATGGGAGGGTCTGTTGAAAATACTGAGGAATCTTGATCTTAATTCATGTGCAGATTCTTTAGAAAGAGCATTACAGTGCATTTAATTCCATTAGCACCAAAATTACACTAACGTGAAGTTTTAGCTGTTTTATTGCCATACTTGCTATTCTTAGAATGCAATAATCTAAACATTGAATATATATATATAATACTTATTACATGAGTCAGAGTGTGATATGGCAAAATATTTCAGGGCACAGGCTAATTTTTTTTTTCATGAGCCTCACAGAAAATATAGCCTGAGAGTGAAATATCTTGCCATACCACTCTGACTAGTGCAATAAGTATCTTCACTGCTGTAGTTAGACTAGGAGAAGGGTAACTCACAGCTGTAAGTTGGTTATAGGGGCTACCCACACACCCCAGCACAAGTTGGAAATCTTAGTTGATCAAGCAGTGTAGATATGACAGAGGAAAAAATTAGACAGGAGTTAATTTAAAGTTGTTTGCTCCAAGTAGTGGTGTGTCTTGTCTGCTGTATATACTCTATGGTAAGTAGGAGAACATGCAGTCTAACTTATTCATATCTGATAAGGCTCCAGAAATATCACCTAATGTACTCCAGAGGCCCTTTTCAAATGTGTAATCCCCCTAGCATGACAACATATGACTCACCATGAGTCCTGGGCCATTTCCACCGTACATACTTCACAGATGCAAATAAAACTGATCAAACATGGTAACAGGGATTTCTCCAGGTTTAAGGAACTCAGTAGTTGCTTGTTTCAGAACATTCATGCCATTCTCCACCATTGCAGGGGTGGCTGCTTTTTCATAAAACTGAGGCAATAAGGCACATTTTGCTGGAGAGTCCACTGCATGATTGCAAAGCTGTCCTAGTGAACTCACGTACCAGAGTGCGTCTTGTTATTGCGGCAGAATCAGAAGGCCTTTTATGACATTAAAGAAGAATAGCTGGCCGATAGTGAGACTAGCCTGAGATTCATGCATACCTATCCTGATCCTTTAGACCAGTGACATTGAAAATTATGGAAACAAGTATCTATAGGCTGAAAATGGTACTTAGGTGTGAGGTGGGAGTACTTCTCACATTTCTTAATTTCTGCTTGGGTGGCCACATGGCCTGCTGAAATTGTTGCTTGGCCTCTAGGACACCGCAAAGGAATCTGGGCAAGTGGCATCCCAAACTAGAGGGCAGTCTGACTTCCAAGACACCAAGGTTATGCCATCTGGTCTCCTGCCATCAGACTACTAAAGACTAGAGGGTTCCAACCGCAAGGGGACTCTAGCAGCGAGGAGGGAGTGGTGGATGGTATCATTGATGGCAGAGTGTCTCATGTACTGACCTTCACTGGACCCTGCAGCTGAGGCCATATAAACCACGCTGATATACCTCAGTGTCACAGTGTCAACAGGTGTGTGGTACACAAATAGAGGTGCACTACAACTGGCATAGAAACAACCTATATTTTTTGTCCGGTAGCTAGAGACTGTAAATGACTGCAATGCAAAGGACAAGCTCTATCTATTTATTTAGATTGAGCAGTACGACTAGCAACCACAGCTAGCTAGGCTAAGTACAAGCTAGAGTGACTACTGATAGATAGAGATATAATAGATAAATATACCTACTATGAAGGCAAAGCTAAAGAGATATATTAACCCTTTCGTTCTGGATCCCGCTTTAAAGCGGGGTGAGACCGGTTGGCTTCTCCGAATTTTAAAAAATAGTTACTTTATAGCTAGAACCTTCAGATTGCGTACACAGGTGCCCAATGCATTGGAGAAGCATCTAAAATAGCTTTCAGCCAGGACTGCTTCGACAGTACCTCACAGCAGTTGCGTTTATTTCTTCGTCGGCAAAAAACAACAACATCGGTTCTCCGTCGAATTTAAAAAAAAGTTACCTTCTTCACAGCAGCTTCATTTATGGATCCAGTCATCTCCAGAGCTTTGTAGAAGCAGCGAAAAATTGCTTGAGCTCAGTAGCCTTCCATAACACATTGAAACAACCGCTTCTTTGCCGACCAAGACGTTGCGGTTTGACTTACTGTCTTCTCCATTTTTTATAAAATCGCCAGTTCAACTGGGGACCTCCCTATTACGTACAGTCTTAGGTAATGCTTATTACATCATAGGAAAAAAGTGAGCGTGTCGTGTGACCCCGGTAACTATGCAAAACATTTTTTTTTTAAAGTCATTTTTTGGAAGATGGCGTCTAGAAGTTACAATGCGGTGCAAGTTTTAGACTTGCTTGATGCTGACTCTAGCGACTCAGGATCAAGCGGAGAGAAGGGAGACGACATCTAGGGCTATAGGAGGCCCTGTATCAGGGTTGGTGGACCAGACCCCGTCAACTCTGATACTGAAAATGGGAGTCAAGAAGATGATCGAGGTAAGCTTGTCTTTCTCTTGTCTTTCTCTTGAAAAATAGCAAGCTTCTGTTGTGGAAAGGACTTATTTATAGCTATATTGAGATAGAGTAAGCTGTTTAGCTATAATATATATATATTTCATTGAGTTTTGAGATTTGAAAGTGGCTTGTGGTTTTTTGAACAATTTCAAATTTTCAAAAAAATTAAAAATTTTTTAAACCACATATACTACTAGGACCAGATGTGAATGCAGTCACCGACCCCGATTACGCAGATGAGGCGACAGGAGCAGAGTCTTCCAGTCATGAAGGAGAGGATACCGGACCTGAGTCTTCCAATGATGATACACGAATAGGCAGCAGGTTCCAATGAAGAAGAAGAGGAAATGGCTCCTCCTGCTCCGAGTTGTGGACGTCCTCGCGGTCAGAGAAGGCGGGAACCGAAGAACAAGAGTCGGGTGGATGAGGTAGGGGGAGAGTGGAAGAAAGATGACAACACACCCATTGATATTCCATAATCTTTTGTGTGAAGGACCACAGACTTTGATATTTGTGGCTGCTCCTCCCCCCCCCTGAACATCCCAAAAGTTGTAATATGTATTGTTATTGTCGGGGGGTCTTTTCCAATCGGGGCTACTATGCCCATGTAAGTTGAATTTCATGTATGTGTGTGTGTGTGTACACCAGTCAATTTATATTATACATTTATTTTTATGATCTGTATTCACCTGTATCTTCTTTTTTCTAGTGTGTGTGTGTGTATGTGTGTGCGTGCATTTGTGGAATGAGAGAGAGCAACCATGGACAAACAGTATATGGCGCTTCCGTATACAACCTGGGAGGGAACTCTGGATCTTTTTGGATCGTGACTATTATGCCCATGTAAGTTGAATTTCATGTGTGTGTGTGTGTGTGTACACCAGTCAATTTATGTATAATAAATTATACATTTATTTTTATGATCTGTATTCACCTGTAGCTTCTTTTTTCTTGTGTGTTTGTGTGTGTATGTGTGTGCGTGCATTTGTGGAAAGAGAGAGAGCAACCATGGACAAACAGTATGTGGCACTTCCGGATCCAACCTGGGAGAGAACGAACTCGGGGGTCTTTTTCGGTCTGTGACATCATCCATGCCGGGTAAGTTGAATTTCATTTCAACTTACTGATATTTGGGTGTCCAGCTGGGGCGGAGGGGGGAGAGGGGGGGTTATGGTACAAGAATCTCAGTGAATTGTAATTACGGGGGAGGGGGGCAAATCAGCGAGGCCAGCTGTTATGTTACAAATATCATTGTTGTCTGTGTTTTTTTGGTATTGTATGGAGGTTCCGGATACTAACCTGGGAGGGATCGTTCAGTCTGTGACACCATCCATGCCGGGTAAGTTGAATTCCACGTGTGTGTTCGTACTGCTTTTCATTTTCAAATTACACTTTCTCAATACAACGATTGTTTCTGTCATGTACAGTGTGGAGTATACATACCAGGGGTTCATATAGTGGGAGGCTAGCCCTGGGTTCCCCCCTAGAATTTTGGGAGTTGAATAGAAATGAACATTTTGGAAGCATTTATTTTTAGTCTGATATTGTATCCCATTATGTTTCTATCATAACTGAGTCATTTAGTGCATAGGACCGAACACTGATCATCAGTGTGAAGTATAGACTCTTATGCAAAGATGTGCATCAAAGTAGTGTAGGTTCCAAAAAATGGGTGTGGCAAAGTACACTCGGAACCCCACCCCCACCCCCTCCAAACAAAAATCCTGTATGAAACCGCATACAATACATCATAAAGTTGCAATTATATAGAATCATGAATAATTTGTTGTTTGTATTACAAATATCTTTGTTGTTTGTGTTTTTTGTGTATATGAAATTGTTTTGTAGTGGAGCTCGACGTCCGATGGCATACGTTCCTTGTGGACACTCATAGATGTCTCCTACATGATCACAATCAGCACCACACACAACAAACAACATATTTTATTGTTGAACTAATATAATATTGGTATAATATAATGCATCAAACAATATTATTTCTATTTTATTTTATTTTTTTATTGATGGGAAAAGTGGATTTTTTTGGGGAAAAAAATTTTTTTTTTTTTGAAGTATTAGTAGATGGCCTAAATATTATTCAATTTTCTCAATCAAAAAATGAGGGGAATCCCAAACTCTTGGTCTGTTTAGTGATATATGGTTGCTATGGGGTTTTCCCAGCCAGCATCGAGTTAAAAAATAAAACGGTAATACTCTATTCCGCGGTCGACGATTAGATTTTTCCGCGTGTCCAAACAATTCAGGAACGAGAGGGTTAAGTATAGATACTGAGCTTGCAGCAGCTAGGTTTCAGATTTTTTCAACAAAATGGTAATGAATAAGGAACAGAGAAAAAGAGTGATAAATAACATTGGGTTTAGTGGGTGGTGCCTGCATCTACACAAACTAACCAATTAACAAGTTCAAAGTTCATGCATCTTTGGATGACAGGTTATCTTGCACACATGGGGTCCAGGTACACCCGGACAGCGTAACCTATACTAATGAAGCACCAGGAGGTGCGAACCCGCAGCGTATGTCCACCAGGTAACCTCAATCAAGTAAAACCCCTCTCCGTTGCAGAGATCAGCAATAGAAACGAACGTCTGTTAAAAATCATTTCAAACCTTTAGCATTTACACACAGACAGTTGCTACTTACAACGATACAAAGAAAGAAGCAAGCAACAGAGCGAAGGGAATGCCTCTAGGTAAAAACAGATCAGCTCCGCGGTTGCAACAGCAGTACAAGCCGGCCGGCCTCTCTCTAGCTGCAATTTTCAGCTCACGTGATTATAACGTGCAGTAAAGGGGCGTTACCGGTAGTGCAATAGCACAACGATCGTACGTACGGCTAAAATGGACTAGCTCTTTCTTGAAAACTAAGTCGAAACAAAAAATTCTAGCACATTAAAGGGACTTACTTTGCAAATTTCTCTATCTCTATATCGTTTCAGAGCCCGGAAGGCCGTCGTCTTTGAGATCCATTGTTGAATGACACACACACATGCACGCACAGTGACACACAGACAAAGTGACTACTGTAACCCTCTCGCGCATGCGCGCTGAGGGTTAACCCTCTCTTTCCTGAATTGTTTTGACGCGCGGGGAAAAATCTAATTTTCTACCGCGGAATAGAGCATTGCCGTTTTATTTTTTTAACTCGATGCTGGCTGGGAAAACCCCATAGCAACCATATATCACTAAATAGACCAAGAGTTTGGGATTCCCCTCATTTTTTGATTGAGAAAATTGAATAATATTTAAGCCATCTACTAATACTTCCAAAAAAAATTTTTTCCCCCCCAAAAAATCCACTTTTCCCATCAAAAAAATAAAAAAATAAAATAGAAATAATATTGTTTGATGCATTTTATACCAATATTATATTAGTTCAACAATAAAATATGTTGTTTGTTGTGTGTGGTGCTGATTGTGATCATGTAGGAGACATCTATGAGTGTCCACAAGGAACATATGCCATTGGACGTCGAGCTCCACTACAAAACAATTTCATATACACAAAAACACAAACAACAAAGATATTTGTAATACAAACAACACATTATTCATGATCCTATATAATTGCAACTTTATGATGTATTGTATGCGGTTTCATACAGGATTTTTGTTTGGGGTGGGGCTCCGAGTGTACTTCGCCACACCCATTTTTTTGAACCTACACTACTTTGATGCACATCTTTGCATACGAGTCTATACTTCACACTGATGATCAGTGTTCGGTCCTATGCACTAAAGGCTCAGTTATGATAGGAACATAATGGGATACAATATCAGACTAAAAATAAATGCTTCCTAAATGTTCATTTCTATTCAACTCCCAAAATTCTAGGGGGGAACCCAGCCATGCCTCCCACTGTATGAACCCTGGTATGTATACTCCACACTGTACATGAGAGAAACATGTATTGAGAAAGTGTACTTTGAAAATGAAAAGCAGTACAAGCACACACGTGGAATTCAACTTACCCGGCATGGATGGTGTCACAGACTGAACGATCCCTCCCATAGGATCCGGAACTTCCACACAATACCAAAAAAACACAAGACAACAATGACATTTGTAACATAACTGCTGGCCTCGCTGAATTGAGCCCCCCCCTCCCCCGTCATTACTTTTCACTGACATTCTTGTACCATAACCCCCCCCTCCCCCGTCATTACTTTTCACTGACATTCTTGTACCATAACCCCCCCTTCCCCCGTCATTACTTTTCACTGACATTCTTGTACCATAACCCCCCCCCTCCCCCGTCATTACTTTTCACTGACATTCTTGTACCATAACCCCCCCCCTCTCCCAGCCCTAGCTGGACACCCAAATATCAGTAAGTTGAAAAAATGAAATTCAACTTACCCGGCGTGGATGATGTCACAGACCGAAAAAGACCACCGAGTTCGTTCTCTCTCAGGTTGGATCCGGAAACGCCACATACTGTTTGTTCATGGTTGCTCTCTCTCTCTTTCCACAAATGCACGCACACACATACACACACACACAAGAAAAAAGAAGCTACAGGTGAATACAGATCATAAAAATAAATGTATATTTTATTATACATAAATTGACTGGTGTACACACACACACACACACATGAAATTCAACTTGCATGGGCATAGTAGTCACGATCCAAAAAGATCCAGAGTTCCCTCCCAGGTTGTATACGGAAGTGCCACATACTGTTTGTCCACGGATGCTCTCTCTCATTCCACAAATGCACACACACACATACACACACACACACACTAGAAAAAAGAAGATACAGGTGAATACAGATCATAAAAATAAATGTATAATATAAATTGACTGGTGTACACACACACACATAAATGAAATTCAACTTACATGGGCATAGTAGCCCCGATTAGAAAAGACCCCACCCCCCCCCCCACCCCCGAGTTCGTTCCCTCACCGGTTAGATCTGGAAGTGCCAGAATAACATTTCAACTCCACGCACACACATATACATCGAGTGTGAAGCTCCACTACAACACCACAAAAACACAGACAACGACAACGACAATAACAATACATATTACAACTTTTGGGATGTTCAGGGGGGGGGGGGAGCAGCCACAAATATCAAAGTCTGTGGTCCTTCACACAAAAGATTATGGAATATCAATGGGTGTGTTGTCATTTTTCTTCCACTCTACCCCTACCTCATCCACCCGACTCCTGTTCTTCGATTCCCGCCTTCTCCGACCGCGAGGACGTCCAGAACTCGGAGCAGGAGGAGCCACTTCCTCTTCTTCATCACTGGAACCTGCTGCCTATTCGTGTTTCATCATTGGAAGACTCAGGTCCGGTATCCTCTCCTTCATCAGTGGAAGACTCTGCTCCTGTTGCCTCATCTGCGTAATCGGAGTCGGTGACTGCATTCACATCTGGTCCTAGTAGTATATGTGGTAAAAACTTTTTTAATTTTTTTGAAAATTTGAATTTGTTCAAAAAACCACAAGCCACTTTCAAATCTCAAAACTCAATGAAATATATATATATTATAGCTAAACAGCTTACTCTATCTCAATATAGCTATAAATAAGTACTTTCCACAACAGAAGCTTGCTATTTTTCAAGAGAAAGACAAGAGAAAGACAAGCTTACCTCGATCATCTTCTTGACTCCCATTTTCAGTATCAGAGTTGACGGGGTCTGGTCCACCAACCCTGATACAGGGCCTCCTATAGCCCTAGATGTCGTCTCCCTTCTCTCCGCTTGATCCTGAGTCGCTAGAGTCAACATCAAGCAAGTCTAAAACTTGCAACGCATTGTAACTTCTAGACGCCATCTGCCAAAAAATGACTTTGAAAAAAATTTTTTTTTGCATAGTTACCGGGGTCACACGACACGCTCACTTTTTTCCTATGATGTAATAAGCATTACCTAAGACTGTACGTAATAGGGAGGTCCCCAGTTGAACTGGCGATTTTATAAAAAATGGAGAAGACAGTAAGTCAAACCGCAAAGTCTTGGTCGGCAAAGAAGCGGTTGTTTCAATGTGTTATGGAAGGCTACTGAGCTCAAGCAATTTTTTGCTGCTTCTACAAAGCTCTGGAGATGACTGGATCCATAAATGAAGCTGCTGTGAGGAAGGTAACTTTTTTTAAAATTCGACGGAGAACCGATGTTTTTTTTTTTTGCCGAGGAAGAAATAAACGCAACTGCTGTGAGGTACTGTCGAAGCAGTCCTGGCTGAAAGCTATTTTAGATGCTTCTCCAATGCATTGGGCACCTGTGTATGCAATCTGAACGTTCTAGCTATAAAGTAACTATTTTTAAAAATTCGGAGAAACCAACCGGTCTCACCCCGCTTTAAAGCGGGATCCGGAACGAAAGGGTTAATTATGAATGATCTCTTAAAAAGCTGTGGAATAGGTGTGAGCTGGAGATGTATAATTAATAGGTGCCAATAGGTTATCCTAACTTCTGAGTATACTACATTACTTTGATCAGGTTGATTGAAGTTGGATTAGTATTATAGTGTACAAGCAGATATTACAGGTCAATGACATCCTATTTAATACCGTACAATTCAGTTATCCGAACTTCAATTATCCTAACATTTCAATTAACAGAACACCCAAAGTCCAATAATAGCATATGCAGACATGAAGAATTGCTTGACCATGCCCGTTCATTAGTGTTTGATAATGCATTTTCTGTAGTGTTCAGCATTTCAGTTATCAGAACAGTTTTCAATCCCAACATGTTAGGATAAGTGAAGTCCTGCTCTATATACCACAATTAGCTCATGAATAAACTTAAACATATACCACATGTGAATATGTTACTGATGAAGGTGTCAGTACAGTGCTTGTATGTGGAACCTGAAGCAACATGGGAGGGAGGATTGAATATTTTTACTGAATGGAGAAGTAATATAATCATGGGACTAAAATTGTGTTAATGAAACGAAAATAACATACCAGCTCGAGAAGGATGTTGAAGTTGTTCTGAAGCTGCTGGCTCAGAAGAGAGCATGGTAATATGTGCAGATGAACCTACACAAGAAAAATATAAGAAAAAAGAACATAATATTAAAATCAATGAAGAATTAATGCAAAAAGATTACAACAAGTGCATTTATTCAATCTATCCAAACACAATCCAGCAATAAATTAGAAGTAACTATGTACCAACTCAGTCAAATTTGCTTGACCAGTTCGGCCTATCTTCCCCTCTTCTATCCCAGATCATTTGATGTACATTTAACCCATTCACCATTCACGAGTACAAATTACATCTCCATGCTCCCACCACATCTGCTGCTTAGGTGACACAATCATCTCTGAGATGAACTTATTCCTCTCTTCACTTAAAACAACCCACCAAATAATTGGCACAATATGGTAGATAATAAGTATACACAATGGCATAATGAGGCACAAGAATGATTTGATAAATGGTGAAGCTAATGTGAATATATTTAATATTATAAGATAATCCCATTATTTAAGATGCAAGGAGAACAAGATTCACAGAGTCGCAATGGAGTGTGACTTTGCTGTAGGTATTCAAACCAGTCTTCAGGCCTGTATGCTGAAAAATTTTATAATGATGCTATTTATGTTTACGATACCCATGGAATGAATATTTATGACTTCCCTCTCACAACGCTTTCAGTATTGGATGAATTCAGAAAAACATTCTCACAGATAATATGCAGATTTCAAATAGACAAGATAAATTAGTTTTTTTTGAAAGAATTAAGGAAAGAGTAAAGATTGTTCATCCTTAATGGTTTATAAGTGATGATACAAAGCAATACCTTAATGCCTGAAAGAAAGTATTCAGTACAGAAAATACCAAATAATTGCTTTGTGCATGACTTGTAGACGTAAACTAAGAACTAATATACAAGACACAAGTCATCAACTGTGAGGTTACTTCAAGGAAGGGAGAATCATTGTTTAAAGTCTTCAGTTATTTCTTTTGAAGAAGTTGTATTTTGTATTATCAGTACTACTATACTGCAATCGTATGGACCAGTAGGCAAATTGCTATGTTGGAACTATAGTGAATACTAACATTTTTTTTGAGTTATTATCACATAGGGTATATTAATGAATCAGAATTGAAAAATTCAAGTAAGTGCCCGAGCTACTATTAATGTGTGGTAATTGCCAACTCAGCAATTGGTCAGGCTATTCTTCTCAGCTATTTATTTCTTCACTGCTGATGGGGAAGAGTGGCTCCATGACTGAAAACTCATCAAATCACGTGAGGTGAGATGATTATGAGGTGAAAATTAATTAATAAATGTGAGAAATTTCATTGATTAGTGTGTCCACTACAACAACTGAGATTTAGAAATCTAGTTTCTATCACTGTCATGGTGTCTCCCAACAACTGGTAGCTGTATACAAGTGAAGTTAGCTGCATCAGGCAAATAGTACTCTCTTATGTCAGTCCGCCATATGCCTTATGCTATGGGTTGTTGTTGTTGTTGTTTTTCTTTCTTTTCTGTTGAGGTGCTTTTACTTATGTGACATTGTTTCGTGCACTAACAGGGATGGGGGAAGCAATTTGGATTTGGCCAGGCCATGTAGTATTAAAGTTTAGATATAGCTTTTTTTATAACTAGTGGTGTGTGCTTGAGCACAAATGGCGAGCGAGCCTAAAGACTATACTATTTTTATTGACTTCTAACACTGAAGCTACTGAAAATAAGGTCAAGTTTTTAAATTTAGCATACAGGGTAAAGGGATTTCAGTGCCATAGTAACAACTCTCTGCAACTGCTTGAATTGAAGGAAAAAAAAACATCAACAAAACAATACACGTTATTTAAACGTTTTCTTTGTGATATTCTTTAGCTAAGTAGTGGTTGTAACACACAATGCTTTGACACAACTGGACATGCACCTACACAGACTTACCTTCGCAGTAGTCTAGTGGACAATTATTTCAGGTAAATACTTGCGCAGGCTTATAACCATGACAAAGAGCGCATTGACTTACCACCGCCACTACCTCGAATAGAAATGGAAGTCCCTAAGTTTTCAAGTTTTAACTGCACCCGCAAAAGAATTCAAAACGGTAAACAATTCAATTTCTAGGGTGATACGGGTACTGATCGATAAACCAGAGGATTCTGTTAAGTGCAATTTGGGACGGGGTCGACAACCGAACTAACACAAAAACGCGAGGGTCAAAGTACAAAAATGCCTTACGTACGTCCATACATATATACAAATAAACTAGTGGTGTGCTTGAGCACAAATGGCGAGCGAGCCTGATAGTTAGGGAACATAAAAATGTTACTATTTTTAAGCTTACTTCATGCAAACACTATAATAGCAATTATGACATTTGATTTCAGCAAACAAATACAAAATCACTCTTACCTGATTAATGGTAACTTTTGTAGTATCAAACATAACCATTCTGATAATCTCAATCACCAGTAACTCTTGAATAAGCTCTCAGCTACGATAAAAAATAAAGCAGTGTTATTATTTGTAATTTTAGCTAACAAATATGGAATTCCTACTTACATCATTCTTGAGTATTGATAACTTCTGTAGTATCAATTGAAGTTACTTTGACCATTTGAATTACCTTGAATTCTTGACAACAAGCTCTCACCTACAAAAACAAAAGGCAATCAATTTTAGAACACAAATACAAAATTACTTTCTTACCTCACTTTCTTGAGCAGTGGTAACTTTTGTAGTACCAAATTGGAGCCAATCTGACTATTTGAATTTACCAGTCACTGTTGACAAGCTCTTAGCTACAAAAAAGAAAGGCCAGAGTTAATTTTGCATATTTAGCTAACAAATGTGGAATTACGTACTGACCTCAGCTTCCCTCGAGAAGTAGTAGCTTCCTCAGCATTAATACTACGGTATTCTGACTACCAACGGCTCTTGACAACCAACAACCGGCACTCCGTATCCCCCCATAAAACTGCGAAGTTTTGAAATTAAGTCTGGAAAAGGGTCTTCAATGCCATAGTAACCGGTCGAATCAACTTTTTGTTTCTTGAAAAGCAAGCGTTTTTGCAGGAATTTTCTCACACTTCTGCGCTTAAGTATAAAGTAAGGCTTGCTTAATGCTGTAGTTTCAGAATAAACTGGGGTCAAGCCTAAAAAGCCGTGTTTTTTTGAAGAAAAAAGTTTCCCCCGCGCGCGCGTTTAAAGGGCATACGTACAATCCATACATACATACATATATAATACTTATAGCACGAGTCAGAGTACAATATGGGAAAATATTTTACGAGCACGCAAAATATTTTCACGAGCCAAAGGCGAGTGAAAATGTGGCGTGAGAGTAAAATATCATTCCCATATTGTACGACGAGTGTGATAAGTGATTTATTGCTGCCTTGATATTTTTTCTCAACCGTTTACAATACAATTTTCATTGATTTTACTCGCTACGCGCGTGCTACTTGGACCGTACAATAACATAAGCGTACAATATGGGAGAATACAGAACGCTCGCGTGATGCGGAAATATTCAAGAAAAAATATCAAAGCTGCAATAAATACATATATACATATAACATATACCCGATTTTGCATTATCCACCCCTAATACTGTCTCGTTCGCTACGCTCGCTCGCCAACTAGTGGTGTGCTTGAGCACAAATGGCGAGCGAGCCTAAAGACTATACTATTTTTATATGAATGATTTTGACTTCTAACACTGAAGCTACTGAAAATAAGGTCCAGTTTTTAAATTTCGCATACACGGTAAAGGGATTTCAGTGCCATAGTAACAACTCTCTGCAACTGCTTGGAAGGAAAACAACAACAACAAAACAATACACGTTATTTAAAAGTTTTCTTTGTGATATTCTTTAGCTAAGTAGTGGTTGTAACACACAATGCTTTGACACCACTGGACATGCACCTACACAGACTTACCTTCGCAGTAGTCTAGTGGACAATGTATTTTCAAGTAAATACTGTTCGCTTTGACTTACCACCGCCACTAAGGATTCTCAGAGCTCGTTAATTGAAAAATACTGGAACTGTGAACGCTTTACCTAACTTACGTAATTAAAAGCGCGGGCGAAAACAGAGGTCTCACGTACCCCATAAACAGATAAACTAGTGGTGTGCTTGAGCACAAATGGCGAGCGAGCCTAAAGACTATACTATTTTTATTGACTTCTAACACTGAAGCTACTGAAAATAAGGTCCAGTTTTTAAATTTAGCATACAGGGTAAAGTGATTTCAGTGCCATAGTAACCACTCCCTGCAACTGCTTGAAGGACAAAACACAACAAAAACATACCCTTATTTAAAGTTTCTTTGTGAATTCTTTATCTAGTATTGGTTGAACACCAATCTTTGACACAGACGGGACATGCACCTACACAGACTTTACCTTTTACCTTCCCTTCAGTAGTCTAGTGGACAATGTATTTTCAAATAAATACTGTTGCGCACGGCTTATAACCATGACAAAGAGCGCAGTGACTTACAACCGCCACTAACTCGAATAGAAATGGAAGTCCCTTAAGTTTTCAAGTTTTAACTGCACCCGCAAAAGAATTCAAAACGGTAAACAATTCAATTTCTAAGGTGATACGGGTACTGATCGATAAACCAGAGGATTCTGTTTAGTGCAATTTGGGACGGGGTCGACCACCTAACTAACACAAAAACACGAGGGTCAAAGTACAAAATGACATACGTACGTCCAAACATATATACAAATAAACTAGTGGTGTGCTTGAGCACAAATGGCGAGCGAGCCTTAAACTACACTATTGTTAAATGATTGATTTTAACAAGTAACACTCAAGCTACTAAAATATAGTCAAGTTTTTTAATTACGTATGCGGTAAAGGGGATTCAAAGCCATAGTAACCGCTCCCAGCAACTGTTTGAATTGAAAAAGAAGCAACAAAATCAAGTCACTTTATTTAAAGTTTTCTTTGTGACATTCTTAATAGTAGTTGTAACGCACAATACTTTCACACAACTGAACATACCTACGCAAGACTTACCTTCGCGGTTCGTCTAGTGGACAATGAATTTACAAGTAAATGCTGTTGAGTAGGGCTTATAACTGTGACAAATAGCAACTAACTCGAATAGAAATGGAGCTCCCATAAGTTTTTGCGTTTAAACTGCACCCACAAAAGAATTCAAAGCAGTAAACAATTCAATTTCTAAGGTGATACGGGTAATGGTCGCTAAACCGGAGGATTCTGTTTAGTGAAGTTTGGGACGGGGTCGAACGCGGAGCGAACACAAAAATACGGAGGGTCAAAGTACAAAATGGCATACATACGTCCAAACATATATATAAATAAATAAACAAACATCCCCGATTTTCGATTGTGTTACCCCTGTAAGTGTCTCGCTCGCTACGCTCGCTCGCCAATAAAGCGAAATCTCGATTGCGTTACCCCTGAGAGTGTCTCGCTCGCTTCGCTCGCTCGCCAAATAAACTAACATCCCCGATTTTCGATTGTGTTACCCCTGTAAGTGTCTCGCTCGCTACGCTCGCTCGCCAATAATTAGCTAAAAGACAAAATTTCATTATTCTGCATGTCATCATTTATGGTACCTCATTTAGGACCTTTATATTTTTAATTGAGTCTGTTAGGTGCTTATGTATATTGCCTATTAGTGTGCCCTCCACAGCAACTACTGCTGAGAAAACTCACTCACTGTCAGTGTGCTTGTCTCCCACTGTGTGGATGAAGTATGTATGTAATGATATTGGCATATTGTTAGCTTCACTTTTGATGGTCTTACCAATGCTTCTTTATCAGTGGAAAGCCAGATGATCACAAGTTGCAAACTGCTCCAAAAGAATGTCCACAAACATCTAGTGAAGCACTAAAGATTAAGCATTGATCACCATCATTTCGCATTGAATCATAGTATTCATTTGAATGAGGAGTGACAAAAACAACGACCCAGTGATTACCTAGATGAATCGGTATTAGTACCATCTTCGCATTGAATAGATCAACCTAGAGTCATAATATGGGGATAGAAACTGTTAAATGAGGAGTTGTGAATGTTAAACTTGCCCTATTTGTCCATCTTCTCATCTCGTTGAATCTTGCAGCTACCTGACTCAGTCAGTTAGTCAATCAGTCAGTCAGTCACTCAACATATTCAACAAGGAATCTCAAAGATAAAGGCCAAAATGAAAGAGGCATCAAAATATTGTATAGTCTCTTTAATGTGGCAGAATTTCTTCTTTTGACATACTTGTCCCAGAAAAAAAGATGCTCATAGTTTGGCCGCACGATGATAATACCCCTAGGTCACGTCGTAATCTCTTGAGTTATTTCCCATGGTAGTCTCACTTTTGCATGTGATCTTAATATATAGTGCTGAATTCACGTTGGAACTATAGGTGAGTGTTCATTTCCATTTCCTAGCATTTTTATGGATACAACATTTACGCCTACTGTTTCATATACCTGTTATATACCGCCAAACTATTTACCCGATCAGGTATGCCAGGTAATCTGAGATGCGATATCTGCTGTATTAAAAAAAGCCTGTGAAAGATCAAATAATAAAAGAAGACTGAGAAAGAAATTGTGAAGTGATAAATTGGCAGAATAAAAAATCCATTGATAAAAAAGAATCTTTGAAAAATGAAAAATTCCATTGGTTTGTTGAGAGAGAGACTGTAGCATAGCATTACCCATTAACAGTATAAATACAGAATTGGAGTGTTTGGTTGCTGGCTGGTTGTTGTAGCTCAGTGACAGAGCGCTTGTTCTTTAAGAAAGCAATCCTAGGTTTGATTCCAGGTGGCGACCAAACATAATTTAATTCTGTTCTGTTAAAAAAAAGTCTGTTTGAGAGAGAAGATGCATCTAATATCTAACGAGTTTTCGGAAAGTCTGGCAAGTGTGAAAAGCTTATTGACATTGGCTTAAGCTGGTGAGAATACTTTTAGCAATATATTAATTTAAAGTGAATTTAAAGTAAACTAATCATTATAACAATTAAATTTTTAATGAAAACATCTCAGTCAAGTGAAGTCACTCACAGCTAGAAAGCCTATTAAACTTAACATGTTTTGCCAGGGTTTTCCCTGAACTGGTCACATTGTATTTGGAACCATTGGAGAGGATTAAAAACTATTGGATGTTACAGAGGTCGTTTTTATGAGTGGGTGTTATCTGAAAGTTTAGTCCAAAATACATATGCTTTGCATCCCCTTGGAAAACCTGGCTACCCAAATTTCTTTATTTATTAAACAATAACTGGAATTTGCACTGGTAGTGCAAATTCCAGGAGCTAGATTTGTGCTATTTTTTAAACCGTGTCCAGATAAATTGGCATCCTTTTTATTAAGTACACTGTTCCAATTGCTATATGAAAAGAGTGCTGCAGTGATGATTACCTTTATACTTACCTTGCTGCATCATCTAGCCCTGCCCACCCCCCCCCCCCCCCCCCCCCCCCCCTCCAAACATATGGCCTAACAAGGCAGGGTTTGGATATCATCAGAATTAGCTAACGAACTCATCTATTCAATTTCACCCAGAACGATGGAATTGTTAATTAATTGTATTATTAATTTTTCTCCTCACCTGACCTTTTCCACACACATATATTTGTCTCTTACCTCCAATCATTTTCAGTTCTGCAGCTAGTCTAGTTTGGCAATCTATTGAAGAATCTAAAAAGAAGAACAATTTTTGCATTTTAGCTAGCCAGTTACCTACTGCTCAGTCGTCAGAGACAGAGCTGGTCCTTCACTCAAACTCAACCTAATCTCTCCATTGGGTCAAGTTACACCCTCTGAACTGTAGTAATATGGTTGATATTTTGCATTAAAAGTACCCTAATCACACTCAGACATGTTAAATACTTACAGGAATATTACTCCCAGCCTCTAGCAAGCCTTCATAGTTTTACACAGTAAAAATCAGCAAAGAAACTAACTACATTGTTCTTCGGTATACCTTGTCATTGATCCACAAGGATGGAAGAAGTGATTCAATTTCTTCAGTAGTGTAATATATTGACACTGCTTTAGTGAAGGCTTCACATCTCCTTTGTAAACACCGCAGTTGCTTTTGGCCCTTGCCACTATTTTTGAGCATATCCAGACAAGTTGCACATTTTCCACAATTTTTTTTCTTACATCCAGCGCAGTCACATGATGATGTACCACTCTGTTTCCTTCTAGAATTACCTATTATAGAGCAATGTGTAAAGGATTTGTGTAGTAGCTTTTACTTATTTAGGAATGCATACACAATTTGGCTATGAAACTCGAAAACACAGATATATTCTGCATTATAGAGACATTTGCAGTACTTAAAACAGGCAATAGTGTGCTGCTGATAGTATTAAAAGAATTTCTTGAGGAAAGGGGATGAAAATTATTCTAATCCTATGATGAACATACTATTGCATGCTCATGAAATATTTTTCTTATATTGTATGCTGACTCATACAATAACTATCATTTTTCCTTCTAAGATTTATAAAAAAATTAGTTTTCCCCTGCCTTTCTGTATATATGTATCCCAGCATGAGCTGAAGGCAAGTGAAAACACAACAATATCCTATCTATAATATTATCGTGACTTATATGATTTATTGTGCTAGGATGTTTTACTTTACTCAATACATTTTCTATGCATGTTCACAGGCTGTGTGGGAGTGTTTCACATATAACATTCAGTATCACATGATGCAAAATACTCAAGGATTAGTAAAAAAAAAAAAAAAATTCTCACACTTGTACTGTAATCTCTCCAGGCTGGTTTACTTCCTTGGCTGATGCTTCTTTTTTTTACACACTTGAAATAAGCACATCTGAGTCCACATGCATAGAAGGATAGAGAGACCGAGAAGCAGAAGAGAAACAGAAGAAGGGAATCCTCCATGTCTCAAAAGAAAGAAGAAGAGAGAAAAGGGCTCAGGAATAAAGAGAGCAGGAGAGTGGTAGAGGATAATAAGAATAAGCAAAATTACCTTATGCTACTGCATTCATAATTTTAGTTTAGTTTACTTTAAGCTGAAACTGTATACCTGTAAGAGTATCCTACATGTTTAGCTACTTCTTTTAGGCAGAAATTAGCTACACTTACCATTTTCATTACTTGAGTTATGTGTTACCTGATTAAGAATAGCCAAATACATTATTTTTTTTGGTCCAAGGATTGATTTTGTTGTGACTAGCTAGTGACTAGTAGCACTGAGGGTTCGCACCTTTGGTGCTTCATGATAATAGCACTTAACCTGACGGGTTAAGTTTGAGTAATCATTTCGCTATTAAAACTGAGAAAAATTGCTATTAATTCGGTTTTAATTAACATTTACACCGCCTGAAAAGTGTCCATTGACAACCATAACAAAATTGTAAATTAATCTATGACGTGTTGAAACTAGTTTGGTAACCTCTAACTACAGTGTTGTTGATTTTGCTATGATTGTCAATGGACTCTTTTCAGGCTGTGTTAGCCTTAGAACCGAGAAAAAAGCACTTGTATGTCAGCATTATTCAAATATCTTTCAACACATCTTCATACCACTTCCTTTACTTACCCAGTGCCTCTAGCACAAAATAGCACCAACAACAGGAAATTGCTATCACAATCAGGACTACCAGAACCACACTGGTAAACATAGCTTGACTGACCACAGCTGAGTCAATAGCAAACCTCAATTAGTTGCCAACTCTTTATTGTGACACACCCAACATTTTTCCCCACTTATGCTGATTGTGGAGAACTTTTTGGACACTTGAGAAATATAGCTAGTCATTTTGTAACAATTTTGACCAAGTACATGTAATACTTTTTCTGATGGGAGTGCAACAAATTGCAGTTTTCATAGCTAGCAGGTATAGTTGGTGAGTGAGACCAGCTATAAGTAGACAACTACACAAATGATGTAATGCATATAATGTTGTAGTGTGCTATGGGCTCTCAAAAGATAGCTTATTCTTTTTTTGGCATCTTGGCTGACCTAATACACAAGACTGTGTTCTTTAAAAAATAAACTACTTCAGCCAGTCCAGATCATTGGTTATGACTTGATTATATTTTGTTGGTTCCATCACATGAACAGCGTGGATCAATTCATTTTCTGAATTAACGAATACAAATAGTGAAGCTGCAGAGGTTTTGGCTGAAGTAAATAGAGCACACACCTGTGACATGTACTGTACAAGGATTGACTGTATTACAAAACTAATTCTGATCTTGATCATTGGACAAGTGGGAATTTTGAATACATATAGAACTTCAGCAATTTCATGGCAAGAATGAGTAAACAAGTACATGACCGCACATACAAACTTTTTTCATACTATGAATATCTATGCTAATAGAATTCATAATATGTAGGAGTACATGGTTGCTATGAAACAAAAATATTCACTGCATAAACATTTGTTCTCTCGACTGTATATCAGGGCCACCCATCTAGGAAAAGTCAATATCTTATATCAGGTGCTATTAGAGATAGTTGCAGTAATGGCTTCTACCTATGACTTCATCACTCCACCTGACAACGACCTTGTGTGTAGTATTTGTCTGGAGGTTGCTAAGGACCCCAAGCAACATGAAGATTGTGGCAAGTTGTTCTGCAGTGAGTGCATTGAGAAGAATGGGAGGAAACCTTGTCCTGACTGCCGAGCTGAAAATCCAAGGTATTTCAAAGACAAAAGAGGTAGGTCAAATTAGCTTTTTGTTAATTTAGTTGTTAATAGTTTTCCACTCTAGTAATTAGCTCAGAAAATAAATTATATATAAAATAAACAGTGTTCTTCGGCAAGTAGCTACATTTATTTAGAGTCTTACGTTCTTTAATCTCTATAAAAATACAGTGCTAGAAAAACTTTAAAAGGAATATTGTTTAATGTCCAACATGAATAATGGCTATAAAAATGGAAATTCCCAGTAATGCAGACTGGTCAATTCTGAACACTCCTGTTAATTACTGGTGGAACAAAAAACTTGGAAAAATTAAATATAGTGGTCAAAAACTACGTACATCACATCCAGCTCATGAAAGAATAGACATTTTGAAAATTTTAGCCATGTTAAAAAAGCAAAAAATCTATACTTTTTTTTGTTCATGTATAATTTCTGTGTTAATGTGTTGCTCTATTCTCTGTTAAAATGGGGTGTTCAAATAAAACCTCGCGAGGTGTTTACTAGGAGGCGCTGTCTGAACACCCCACTTTGAGGCCTAATAACTTACACACGAATACATTTTACCCAATGAGCATGTATAATTGATATCTTATATCCTATAGTTTCTTCATTTATAATATCTTTTAGTAATGGTTAATTGTGGAGACAATATGAGGCTTTAAACTGGGGTGTCCTGGCAGCACCTCCTATTCAACACCTAAAATAATTTTTCTAAACTCCCCATTTTTAACAATGTATATTTTGCGGTTTTGTGGTTACACATGCAACAACTGATGCCTTGAAGGGACTAACTTTAATAATCGTCCAAATTCTCCATCCATTCTTCTTTATGTCATCTTTATAGTCTGTGTACTTCAGTTAAAAATTCAGTTTTGTGCCCTCATCAGTTATTTTCTAAGATCTACTTTACTTCAAGCCCTCTCCAAGTGAAGTCCCTCATACAAGAGTGTTGTCCTATCTATCGCTAATTAATTTGTAATCAACCCTACAGCTAGTTATTCTTGGTGTTTTGACTCTATTAACCTGTAGTGTTAGTGACAAGCAACCATAATCAAAGTTTTCTGAATTAAATCACATTTTTTCAATACTATTGATTGTTAAGCTAGACGCATTGTACATACATAGGTGTGTCTGCGTGTGTCTGCTTGTGTATGTTTGTAGGAGAGAGATAGATAAAGGAGCTAGGTGTGAGATGTGCTAGCAGAGAGAGAGGTTGTCTATGGAGTGGGACTATTGGAACATTAGACACACACCTAGCTATCTGTGAGTATCTTCTGGTCACATGTCCCAACAAGTGTGAGGATGATAAAGATGGCGGACAGACACAACTCATGAGGAAAGACTTGGAGGAACACGTACAATCAAGATGTCTGAAGAGACTTTTTGAATGCCCCCACTGTGGAGAGAAAGGAACATATTCTAGCATTACAGTAGAGCACGACAAAGTTTGCAGTAATAAAATGGTGGCTTGTCCCAACAAAGGAAGCGGATGTCTATCACCTGTGGAACGAGGGAAAACCAAACAACATGTGAGTGTGTGTGAGTTCACTGAAGTAGCCTGTGTCTATGAAAGCCTTGGCTGTGGAGTGAGGATGATGAGGAAAGATGTGGAGAAACACAAGAGAGAAGCTAGAGAGAAGCACTTGGACTTGGCACTAGATACTGTCAGCTCACGTGAAGAACAACACAAGACACTGTCAGAAGGAGAGGCACTTGTATTCAAACTACCAGGATATGCCAGCAAGAAAGAGGAGAATGAGATATTTTACTCGACACCATTTTATACTCATCCTGGAGGCTACAAATTGTGTATTAATGTTGATGCTAATGGAAATGGTGAGGGTGCAGGCACACATGTGTCTGTATACACCAAGATATCAAAAGGTCTCTATGATGACCAGCTACCCTGGCCCTTCAAGGGAGCTGTCACATATCAACTATTAAACCAGTTGGCAGATGACAGACATCATCACTTAGAGAGCATATTTGATGACAGTGTTGACATGCAGGTTGGTAGCTGTAGTGGTTATCCACAATTTCTTCCTCACTCTTCTCTCTGCCATGACCCAGCTACCAACACACAGTACCTCCTAGATGATACACTGTACTTCAGAGTGTCAGTGAAAGTGGACAACCACAAGCCATGGCTGGTCTGCACTGACAAAATAAACATGGACTCCATCAAAACAATAAACAACAACAAATCATTGAAGGATGGGGAACAATTCATTTTCCAAGTAATTGGATATAGTGTAAGGAAAGTCAATGCATACATTTACATCAGTGACTCCTTCTACACTAGTCCTGGTGGATACAACATGTGTATTAAGATATATCCAAATGGAGATGGTTCTGGTACTGGTACACATGTGTCTGTGTATGCCAAGCTATTAGAAGGTTCCTATGATGCTAGTCTGTCGTGGCCCTTCTCGGGAACTGTCACATTCACACTACTCAAACAGTTATCAGATGAGAACCATCACACTATGACACTGGAGTATGAAACTATTGACAACAGGCATGTTGGTAAATCTTTAGGCTATCCTGAATTAATCCTTCAATCTGCACTAGCCCACAATCCAGCCAAGAACACCCAGTACCTCATGAATAACACTCTGTACTTCAGAGTGTCAGTAAAGGAGACCACTCACAAGCCATGGCTGATGTGTACTGACATCAGTAAAACTTACTAAGCCACATATACTATGACATTGATTTTCCATTGCTAGAGACCACCTCTCATCCTCACATCCACAAGACTACAACCCAAACTTGATTGTTGAGTTTCCTAGTATTGTATTGTACATACACTCCTCAAATCATTTTCAATTGTATTAGTATTTAGCACAAATTATTTTTTGTGAAGAATTATTATTAGATTAAAATTAAAATTTTCTAAAAAAAAAGAAGATACATTTAAATAAAAAACAACAACTGAAACTGTAGGTGCGACACTAGGCATTGTTAGTCCATGTCATTAAAGCAAAGAGATATATACAACCACAAGCATGCCTAATACTGCAACACAATTCACGTTTGATAGGTAATGTAGATGTGACATAGATTTTCAGAAACTAATTGTTTGATTTTAATAGGAAGTATGTAACCCAAGATTTACCAAAAAACTTGGAGCACACACACACACACACACACATACAAAATGTAAACTCAAATTCTCTTGCTGCCGCTAGGCGGTCACATGCACCTGGCAGAACCAGGATGCCTGTGCACTAAGCAGGCACTGTGAGCTTGCAAGCAAAGCTCCTGGAGTCTGGCTATAGCTCCTGCGAGTTCCTATAGGAACTCGCAGGAGAACAGGCCTTTCCTCACAGCAAGTGGTGTGGGCATCCAAAGTCCCACCTGGACCATTGCTATTTCATGAGAAAAGGCCTTGAATTTGCATCCCAGCAAATGCTAGGTACCTCATCACAGCTGTGTGTACTGGTGGGAGGCAGATGGACAAGATGGAAAATGGCCTGAGATGGGCTTAAACTCAGGCTTTGAGCCAAGGACACAACCACTACACCACACAACCAAACACACACACACACACACACAGCCAAACACACACGCACACACACACACGCACACACACTGTATATACAAAATATTAAATAATTGATTTTACAAAAAAAAAGCTGTTCAAACAAACAGTGCTATAAGGTGCTACTGACAATGAAAGGATACAATACCTGCCAAACTCTGAAGTTGTTTGCGTTTTTATATAAATTTACAGACACGAGAACCTTCCAGCCAGTGCATGTAGCAATCTGACAGAGTTTGACAAGCAGAGGTTACACGTAATTATCACATGGTTCATATGTGTATAAATCCCACACACACACACACAGCTTGTTGTATTACAAAGCTGTACGATAAGATGGGTAAGTAGTGTTTAATATACTTAATCCTACAAGCACATTTGTCATGGACAAGAACGTATCTATTGTCACTCACCTCCAGTTCAAAGGGAAAAGGAAGGCCAGAAATTCTCAATTCTCTCTCCAAATACTACAAACAAAAAAGACCATGTAACAATTGACTTAACAACAGACACAGCTTCATAGATACTATAGAAGTACACAACTTGTGATGTCAGCCTATAGGTATTGTAGCTTTGATAGTATTTCTCTTCCATTTTGCTTCCAATTAACTATACACTGAGGCGTTACTTTTATTTGGTTAAACTTGTAATGCTCAACTTGTAAACAATTTTTTCAAATGCTAATGGATATGGTGAGAGTGCAGGCAGCACACATGTGTCTGTATTCACTGTGATATCAGAAGGTTGTTATGACAGCCAGCTACCATGGCCCTTCAAGGGAACTGTCATATATAAACTATTAAACCAGTTGGCAGATGACAGACATCATCACGTAGTGAATGTATTCACTTCTCTTATGACATGCAGGTTGATAGCTGTAAAGGTAGTCCACAATTTCTTCCTCACTCTTCTCTCTGCCCTGACCCAGCTACCAACACACAGTACCTCCTGGATGATACACTGTACTTCAGAGTGTCAGTGAAAGTGGACAACCACAAGCCATGGCTGGTCTGCACTGACAAAATAAACATGGACTCCATCAAAACAATAAACAACAACAAAGCATTGAAGGATGGGGAACAATTTGTTTTCAAAGTAACTGGATATAGTGCAAAGAAAGCAATTGCAGGTGAATACACTAGTGACACCTTCTATACTAGTCCTGGTGGATACAGCATGTGTATGATGATGTTGATATGAGCTTGTCAACTTGTAGAATCCAAGAAAGCAAGGTCATTTGAAGATGCCCAGATGAAACAGGTTCTTCTTCAATAGTGTATGAGTGTTCAGTTGGAGTGAGAGAAATATTAAAAGAGCACTTTGGAAGGATCTATAGATAATTTCCAGTTCTTACATCATGAGTGATGGATGACAAGATCCTATCGCAGAGATTTTTCTGCCTTCAGGAGTTAATATAACAAACAAATTTGGTGTTGTCTGCGAATATGAAAAAAGTAGACACGGAAGAAAGAACTGGTATATCATGAAAAGAATAGGATAAGCAATCACTCCCCTGGGGAATGCCAGAATGTATTGGGAGTAAGTTTGAGTGGTGGCCTATTATCCATAAAAGTTACTTTGATTGATTAAGTAATCTTTGAACAACAACCATTATGGTCTAGTGATACTCACCATAACCTGTATTATGTGGAATACAATTATTTTAGCCTAGAATTGGCTTGTCTTGTTGTTACTAAATGGCTCTGTGACCTAAATTTCTGCCAAGCTCTAAACACAGAACATGGAAGTGGGGGGGGGGGGGGTGTCAGGGAAGCAATGCACCTCCACCAATACTGGTACCAACCACAAAACTTAGTTGGTATCATCATATTGCAAATCAGATGTCTTGGACTTCTTGGGTAAAAAGACACTAATTGATAATCCTTATGAAATTTATGATGACATGTTCAATTATGTATGTATATTCACAAAGACAAAAGAGACATTGAATAGACTGACACACATGTATCTAAAAAGTTCATAGAAAGAAGACGGAAAGAATTATTTTGAAACCAACTATTTTATCTAACTAAATCAATTATATGCATTTATATCATCTAATTTTTCATCCAATTTTTACCATGACTTTAAATTTATATTTATAGCTTAGTTCATTAGAAAGTTTTTATTTTTTATTTTGTTTGTGGTGAATAGTACCCTCCACTTTGAAGCAACTTCCATCACCCCTAACACTTCAAATAAAACTTCTTCAAGCTACTTTAAGATGATATCTTAAGGATCCTAATAGCTCAGTACTTCTAGGTTCATTGGGATTCTTGGGTCACAAGCAAAAGAAATGTTTTTGCGACCGAGTTCTTTTTGAGGTGGGTCTCAAATTCAGCAGTTCAACCAGGAATAGTCAGGAAAAAATGGGCTTGGTTGCAATAGTTTGTTCATATGACACATCAACATTTAAGATCAACCCGTGTTATGTTTTCTGGACCAGTCATTGCACTATTGGCTCCTAACTGACTTCATAGTGCCATTGGTGCTGTAAGGCTTGGGTTATAGCCCCAAAATTATGGATTTCTGAAAACTGACTATATACAGAGATGACATTTTACACATTTCATGAATGTAGTAATAATAACAGAAATTCCCAGCACTCACAAAATGCCTGAGCTAGCATAACCATTCAGAAAAATATAAACAATTTTCATGACTCTGTTTCATTTGATAAATTTAGTGGTTCTTTCTCTTGTCATTTCAGAAACTCTGTGGTAGTATTGCAACAATGGAATAATTCTTTGCCTAAAAACAAACAAACAAACAAACAAACAAACTAAAACTGTTCAGAAGCACAACTCTTAAAGAGAAGAACTGAAGTTATATATATTTACAGGCATCCTTTTGTAGGAATAAACCAGCTTTGCCACTTGGTGCAACATTGCCATCTCATTTAATAAACTATAAGATATATTATAAAGTATATATTTTTTGCTAGAATCTGATAAATAATTTAATTCTTGATATAAATTCAGCAAGTGAACAGTAGCTGACATGTAGCCAATTTCAATAACTCTGTAATTTGTGCATATTTCCATCAGAAAAGAGTTCAGTAGTGATCTCAGTTAGTCACATGTGATATGAGTGGTTTTAAGTTATTCCAATGTATGAACCTAATGATTGTTGGAAGAGTGTGAGATGATCAGGTGGCCTTGCATGGTAAATATTCTGATTCTGGTATTCTTGACCACACCTCTTTAATATCCCCTGACATCTCTGCTTGTCCCAGTCCCAAAGTTTGTCTTCCTATATACTGTATACACATTACAATACTACAACATATAGGGAAGTGTCATAAAATGTATACTAAAATTAATGTTAACATTTCTTGCTAGATTCTAATTAGTTAATTATTGATCAATTAACTTTATCAGTAAACGAGCAGAGCTAACATGTAGCCAAATTCAATAAAGCTATGGGATATATATATACATGTGTTTATTGTCATCATCTGGGTGGAGCTATAGGTGGGGCTATGTTAGACAATGGCTGTTATGTTAGGACATATAGAGTGGTTGTGTTATACTAGCAGTTATATTGGACTCACAGTAGCTAGTGTCTGAGAACTAACAATTACTGTTCCTTACTAAAGTGAACAACTCTTAAATTGATTAATTAGTGTGAGTTTTAACAAATGAAGTATTCAATATGAGTCCAAAGATTTCACTCTCTCTCTAATTCTAGAGAAGTCATGGTGACTATATACCCACATAAAAATAATACCACAAAGAAGTTAACGTCTAGAAGATGCTTTAAAGTGTACCACCAATCTGGATTCACATCAGATGTAGTTAGGTCTCACAAACTTACCGGAGTTCATGCTTCATTTGAATTAGTGACCATGGTAAGTTATATTGGTAAAAGTGCTGTTGTTATAGCTATATGCTATATGTAAAAGTAGTGCTCTTATTTGAAAATACATTGTCAACTAAAGTACCAAAAAATGTGAATCCTCAGCACTACTATATAAGCTAGCTATTACAAAATCATTTCTAGACCAAAAGAATGACTTTATTAGGCTATTCCTAAACTGGTACCAATATAGCTCGAGCAATGAAAACGGTAGATGTAACAAGAGAAGAAGATAAACAGGCCGGAGATATTCACTGGTATATAATTTCCACAGGAAACTCCACTTTCAGCATTCTGTTCACTTCCCAGCATAAATAAAATACCACAAGCAGCAGGAAATTATTTGCTCCACATGGCAATGGGAGCATTACCCACAAAAGCAGAGCTGACAGATTCGAGTTTTCTAATAATAATCATGCACAAAAATAATCTTAAATAATGTTTCTGAGTAAATTCATACCTAAACCAACAGTTGTCAGTAATCTCCAAAATCAGAGCATGACTGACTGAAAAACTGATAGGACACCTGCTATAACTCTCTCATGCATGTAAGCTGAGAGTTAATAAGTCCAGTCACAAAGAGAATACAATTTATGACTTGTGTTAGGAACACCCATCCATGAGAAACCTCAGTGATTGAAAGCAGTGAATGCCTATTCAGAGAACAATAAAACAATTAGTTGTTAATTAATGTTAATTGTCATGTCTTGTATCTTTTTGTTAGTGTCACGTGAGTTGTGTGTGGCTGGGTTTTATATACTATGGCCTACTATGCTCAGCTCAGAGTTAGTTGAGTTTGTCCAGTTTTGAGCAAGTGTTGTGCTGTTTGTATCTAATCTATTGAGACACCTTAACCCTTTCACCGCCAAGTTTACATGGGACTTGTATTCACAATAGACCAAATTTAGTTAACACCCATGGCATCAACATCTATAAATTATGATATTTATTCTTTAATAGCTAAATTCAATCAATATTATTTATAAACTGTTCTTCTTTTAAATAAAAACTTACTAAAATCTCCTTGCTGTTCTACTAGTAACTACTCATCATCTGTACTCATATCATCTAAAATTGAACGGTCTGCCACAGTATCTGAAAGATAGTCAAGAGAATCTCTTGATAATAATTGCTGGCCCATGAAAGCAGTAACTTCTTCTGTTTCTCCATTTTGTTCACCTTCACTGGAGCTATCTACTAGGCCGAATACATCGTCACTATCGTCACTATCCAGGACACACTCCAGGACCTCGTCTCGCGATAGCCTCGCCATTTCTTTACTCAAACTACTTTGAACTTTCAGGAAGTATTACCCTTAGTTACCGTTGACGTAATTATTCTATATTAAGAACAGTACTAAAATAGTCATTTCTAAAGCTTTTAAGCTTTGTTGCGTGTCGATAGCATAAACGGTTGATTTTTTATACTTTTATAAACACGGCCGTACTGCTGAGCGCCATATGGCGCTTATGGCGGTGAAACGGTTAAGGGAAGACCCCTGGGTTGCCCATATCTAGGGGCTCAAATAAGATTTTACAGATCTCCTGCGCCAGCCTTAACCCATAAGAGACTGCTACTCTCTGGTGGCAGCGGAAGAAGTTACCCTTCCCCTAACCGTCCCCACAGTATATAAGTGTGTGTGTGCTGATATAGAATTTATTGCAAGGCAAGCTAGCTAGCCACTTGAGCTGAAACACTGTAAGTTTCTGACCCCATGTGATTGAAAACTCTATACCTCTTTCACATCTTCTTCAGGAGCCACGGAAGCTGCGAGAGCCTTCAAGTCTATGTCACCATCCTAATAGAAATATACACTAACATAGACACACTTCAGTAAGTGAGAAAAATAAACAATACAAGAATGGAGCAACTTACAAATGACTTTTGCTGGATGGATATGTGCTGCTGTTTTACAAACAGCCATAAACATATGTATATACATAGTATATAAACACAATTATATGACATTTAGGCATGTCCCTAGCATTATCCTAATACAAAATATAGAGATGAAAAGTTATAGAATTCTGCTGAGAGTATAGTTCCTAGTGAACTTGCTTCTAATTATAAGGAAAAAAATTGAAGGTTACTTAAGAATAAACGTAAAATTAGTAAATCCCTATATAACTAGGCTCGCTTGCTCGCCATTTGTACTGAAGCACACTACTAGTATAAACTAGTGGAGACACTTTAACAAACTGAAAGCACAGTCAATACTTACAAGCTACTAATTATAGGCAAGCACGCAACAGTCAACTGTGATCCATCTAGGTATGTGTGAAATGGGTCAGCATTGGTATTTGACAATTCATGTAATTAGTTAACAAGAATACACTTTAAATAGTTTGTGAAGAAAATACAAACAAACTCACCAGTAAAGAGTCCAGCCTGATGAGTGAGGTCAAAGTTCAGTTGCGTATATGTAGTCACTCTAGTAGCAGTGGCCCTAAATTATTATTAATAACAACAACAACAATAGTTAACTAGTGGTGTGCTTGAGCACAAATGGCGAGCGAGCCTTAAACTACACTATTGTTAAATGATTGACAAATCACGTTATTTAAAGTTTTCTTTGTGATGTTGTAACGCACAATACTTTCACACAACTGAACATACCTACGCAAGACTTACCTTCGTGGTTCGTCTAGTGGACAATGAATTTTCAATTAAAAGCTGTTGAGTAGGGATTATAACTGTGACAAATAGCGTATTAACTTACCACTGCCACTAACTCGAATAGAAATGGAGCTCCCATAAGTTTTTGAGTTTTAACTACACCCGCAAAACAATTCAAAGCGGTAAACAATTCAATTTCTAAGGTGATACGGGTAATGGTCGCTAAACAGGAGGATTCTGTTTAGTGAAGTTTGGGACGGGGTCGAACGCGGAGCGAACACAAAAATAAGGAGGGTCAAAGTACAAAATGTCATACGTACGTCCATACATATAAATACACAAACATCCCCGATTTTCAATTGTGTTATCCCTGTAAGTGGCGAGCGAGCGTAACGAGCGAGACACTTACAGGGGTAACACAATCGAAAATCGGGGATGTTTATTTGGCGAGCGAGCGTAGCGAGCGAGACAGTATTAGGGGTGGATAAATAATGCAAAATCGGGTATATGTTATATGTATAATTATATGTATGTGGGATGGTACGTATGCCCCTTAAACGCGCGCGCGGGGAACGTTTTTCTCCAAAAAACACGGCTTTTTAGGCTTGACCCCAGTTTATTCTGAAACTACAGGATTAAGCAAGCCTTACTTTATACTTAAGCTCCAAAGTGTGAGAAAATTCCTGCGAAAATGCTTGCTTTTCAAGAAACAAAAAGTTGATTCTACCGGTTACTATGGCATTGAAGACCCTTTTCCAGACTTAATTTCAAAACTTCGCCGTTTTATGGGGGGGGATACGGAGTGCCGGTTGTTGGTTGCCAAGAGCTGTTGGTAGTCAGAATGCCGTAGTATTAATGCTAAGGAAGCTACTACTTCTCGAGGGAAGCTGAGGTAAGTACGTAATTCCATATTTGTTAGCTAAATATGCAAAATTAACTCTGGCCTTTCTTTTTTGTAGCTAAGAGCTTGTCAACAGTGACTGGTTAATTCAAATAGTCAGATTGGCTCAAATTTGGTACTACAAAAGTTACCACTGCTCAAGAAAATGAGGTAAGAAAATAATTTTGTATTTGTGTGCTAAAATTGATTGTTTTTGTTTTTGTAGGTGAGAGCTTGTTGTCAAGAATTCAAGGTAATTCAGATGGTCAAAGTAACTTCAATCAGAAGTTATCAATACTCAAGAATGATGTAAGTAGTAATTCCATATTTGTTGGCTAAAATTACAAATAATAACACCGGTTTATTTTTTTATCGTAGCTGAGAGCTTGTTCAAGAGTTACTGGTGATTGAGATTATCAGAATGGTTGATGTTTGATACTACAAAAGTTACCATTAATCAGGTAAGAGAGTGATTTTGTATTTGTTTGCTGAAATAAAAGGTCATAACTGCTATTATAGTGTTTGCATGAACTAAGCTAAAACATAGTAACAATACTTAGTTTTATGTTACCTAACATCAGGCTCGCTCGCCATTTGTGCTCAAGCACACCACTAGTTTATTTATTTATTTATATATATGTTTGGACGTACGTATGTCATTTTGTACTTTGACCCTCGCGTTTTTGTGTTAGTTATGTGGTCGACCCCGTCCCAAATTGCACTAAACAGAATCCTCTGGTTTATCGATCAGTACCCGTATCACCCTAGAAATTGAATTGTTTACCGTTTTGAATTCTTTTGCGGGTGCAGTTAAAACTTGAAAACTTAAGGGACTTCCATTTCTATTCGAGTTAGTGGCGGTGGTAAGTCAATGCGCTCTTTGTCATGGTTATAAGCCTTGCGCAACAGTATTTACTTGAAAATACATTGTCCACTAGACTACTGCGAAGGTAAGTCTGTGTAGGTGCATGTCCAGTTGTGTCAAAGCATTGTGTGTTACAACCACTACTTAGCTAAAGAATATCACAAAGAAAACTTTTAAATAACGTGTATTGTTTTGTTGTTGTTGTTTTCTTTCTAAGCAGTTGCAGAGAGTTGTTACTATGGCACTGAAATCCCTTTACCCTGTATGCTAAATAAAAAAAACTGGACCTTATTTTCAGTAGCTTCAGTGTTAGAAGTCAAAATCATTCATATAAAAATAGTATAGTCTTTAGGCTCGCTCGCCATTTGTGCTCAAGCACATCACTAGTTTATTGGCGAGCGAGCATAGCGAGCGAGACACTTACAGGGGTAACACAATTGAAAATCGGGGATGTTTGTTTATTTATATGTATGGACGTATGTATGTCATTTTTTACTTTGACCCTCCGTATTTTTGTGTTCGCTCCGCGTTCGACCCCGTCCCAAACTTCACTAAACAGAATTCTCCGGTTTAGCGACCATTACCCGTATCACCTTAGAAATTGAATTGTTTACGGCTTTGAATTGTTTTGCGGGTGCAGTTAAAACTCAAAAACGTATTGGAGCTCCATTTCTATTCGAGTTAGTGGCGGTGGTAAGTTAATACACTATTTGTCACAGTTATAAGCACTATTCAACAGCATTTACTTGACAATTCATTGTCGACTAGACGAACCACGAAGATAAGTCTTGCGTAGGTATGTTCAGTTGTGTGAAAGTATTGTGCGTTACAACTACTATTAAGAATATCACAAAGAAATTTTTAAATAACGTGACTTGATTTTGTTGCTTCTTTTTCAATTCAAACAGTTGAGGGGAGTGGTTACTATGGCATTGCATCCCCTTTACCGTATATGCGTAATTTAACAACTCGACTTTATTTTAGTAGTTGAATAACAATAGTGTAGTTTAAGGCTCGCTCGCCATTTGTGCTCAAGCACACCACTAGTTTATTTGTATATATGTTTGGACGTACGTATGTCATTCTGTACTTTGACCCTCGCGTTTTTGTGTTAGTTATGTGGTCGACCCCGTCCCAAATTACACTAAACAGAATCTTCTGGTTTATCGATCAGTACCCGTATCACCCTAGAAATTGAATTGTTTACCGTTTTGAATTCTTTTGCTGGTGCAGTTCAAACTTGAAAACTTAAGGGACTTCCATTTCTATTCGAGTTAGTGGCGGTGGTAAGTCAATGCGCTCTTTGTCATGGTTATAAGCCGTGCGCAACAGTATTTACTTGAAAATACATTGTCCACTAGACTACCGCGAAGGTAAGTCTGTGTAAGTGCATGTCCAATTGTGTCAAAGCATTGTGTGTTACAACCACTACTTAGCTAAAGAATATCACAAAGAAAACTTTTAAATAACGTGTATTGTTTTGTTGTTGTTTTTTTCCTTCAATTCAAGCAGTTGCAGAGAGTTGTTACTATGGCACTGAAATCTCTTTACCGTGTATGCGAAATTAAAAAACTAGACCTTATTTTCAGTAGCTTCAGTGTTGGAAGTCAAAATCATTCATATAAAAATAGTATAGTCTTTAGGCTCGCTCGCCATTTGTGCTCAAGCACATCACTAGTAATAATTGGCGAGCGAGACACTTACAGGGGTAAAAATGAAAAAATCGGGTATATGTTATATATATATATGTATGTATGTATGTATGGATTGTACGTATGCCCTTTAAACGCGCGCGCGGGGAACGGTTTTTCTTAAAAAAACACGGCTTTTTAGGCTTGACCCCAGTTTATTCTGAAACTACAGCATTAAGCAAGTCTTACTCTTTATACTTAAGCTCCAAAGTGTGAGAAAATTCATGCGAAAACGCTTGTTTTTCTAGAAACAAAAAGTTGATTCGATCGGTTACTATGACATTGAAGACCCTTTACCAGATTTAAATTCAAAACTTCGCCTTTTTTCCGGCTAAGTGCGGCTTGTTACTAGTTGTCAAGAGCCACCTGTAGTCAGTACTAAGAGAGCTATCACTACTTCTGAAAAGCGTATGTAAGCACATAAAGTATTAATGCTAAGGAAGCTACTACTACTCGAGGGATGCCGAGGTAAGTACGCAATTCCATATTTGTTAGCTTAATATGCAAAATAACTCTGGCCTTTCTTTTTTATAGCTAAGAGCTTGTTGTCAACAGTGACTGGTAAATTCAAATAGTCAGAAGGACTCAAATTTGGTACTACAAAAGTTACCACTGCTCAAGAAAATGAGGTAAGAAAGTAATTTTGTATTTGTGTGCTAAAATTGATTGTCTTTTGTTTTTGTAAGGTGAGAGCTTGTTGTCAAGAATTGAAGGTAATTCAGATGGTCAAAGTAACTTCAATTTGATACTACAGAAGTTATCAATACTCAAGAATGATGTAAGTAGTAATTCCATACTTGTTGGCTAAAATTACAAATAATAACACTGGTTTATTTTTTATCGTAGCTGAGAGCTTGTTCAAGAGTTACTGGTGATTGAGATTATCAGAATGGCAGATGTTTGATACTACAAAGTTACCATTAATCAGGTAAGAGAGTGATTTTGTACTTGTTTGCTGAAATAAAAGGTCATAACTGCTATTATAGTGTTTGCATGAACTAAGCTAAAACATAGTAACATTTTATGTTACCTAACTATCAGGCTCGCTCGCCATTTGTGCTCAAGCACACCACTAGTTTATTTGTATATATGTATGGACGTATGTATGTCATTTTGTACTTTGACCCTCGCGTTTTTGTGTTAGTTATGTGGTCGACCCCGTCCCAAATTGCACTAAACAGAATCCTCTGGTTTAGCGATCAGTACCCGTATCACCCTAGAAATTGAATTGTTTACCGTTTTGAATTCTTTTGCGGGTGCAGTTAAAACTTGAAAACTTAAGGGACTTCCATTTCTATTCGAGTTAGTGGCGGTGGTAAGTCAATGCGCTCTTTGTCATGGTTATAAGCCGTGTGCAACAGTATTTACTTGAAAATACATTGTCCACTAGACTACCGCGAAGGTAAGTCTGTGTAGGTGCATGTCCAGTTGTGTCAAAGCATTGTGTTACAACCACTACTTAGCTAAAGAATATCACAAAGAAAACTTTTAAATAACGTGTATTGTTTTGTTGTTGTTTTTTCCCTTCAATTCAAGCAGTTGCAGAGAGTTGTTACTATGGCACTGAAATCCCTTTACCCTGTATGCTAAATTAAAAAACTGGACCTTATTTTCAGTAGCTTCAGTGTTAGAAGTCAAAATCATTCATATAGTATAGTCTTTAGGCTCGCTCGCCATTTGTGCTCAAGCACATCACTAGTAATAATCATGATAATAATAATATAATAATAATATTAATAATCATGAATATAAACACTTTTGTCATCATCAGTATTAACAATATTTTACCAACACACTCTGTGTTAGCTACTCACAAATATAAACAAGATCATGATCATTGTCATTACTGAAGATCTTTAACAACCTGACTCACATTACAAACACGCTGCAGTCATCTTTCTTCTCTTATTTTTCTTGAACCATGTAATTCATTCATGAATGCACATACCAAAGTTGTTGTTACTGACAATGCCTTACCAACTTTCCTCAGCTAGTGAACTATTAATGAACACATATTTTAGTCGTAAATGACACATGAATGAATTCTTATGTAGATAATCCAACAACAACTACAATAATTACGACAATAATAACAAAAACAATAATAACAGCAATACTAACAACAACAATGCTACTAATACTACTATTGCTACTATTACTACTACTATCACTACTACTATACTACTGACAATAATAATAAAATAAATTTTTGGAAAGTATCAATGCAAAAAAAAAAAAAAAAAATACTACCAAGGAAAAAAAAAAGAACAATAAAGCTATGATGTTAGACAATTTTACCATATTACCTTTCCAGGTGTGTGTTTCTGAATATGAAGTGATTAAAATTTTTCAAACATCAGATAAACATACACACACAAGTACTGTATTTATCTTTTGTTTGCTTATGCAGAGGGTTAATACAAACTATTTTTCCAATTTATCCTAGAAATATAAATAATTTTAAAAAATCTGAGAAGAAAATAATTATTTTGAGTTAGATTATTGCTAACTTTAGACACCCAAAAATAAGAAGACAATTAGTTAGAGTACAGCAGTATAATAGTAGTAACTGAAAAGAGTTCCTAAGTCATAAATTAGTCTTTAAGCTCATCAATTAAAATAGTCAGACAATTAGACATAATTCCCATAGGGAAACCCTTGAAGTATTGTGCTGATCAAACATTAACCAAATAAGGTAGATTCTTGTACCTTTCTTCCTGTAACCCTGCTTCCTGGCACCTTGTTTCCTGTTCTAAACACTGCTATAATGGCTACAGCTAATAGATTTGATCTGTTTATTTCTCCTCCTCCTGACAATATGAAATGTGTCATTTGTCTGGAGGTAGCTAAGACTCCCAAGCAATGTGAAGACTGTGGCAAACTGTTCTGCAGTGAGTGCATTAAGAGGTATGGGAGAAAGCCTTGTCCTAACTGTAGGAAAGAGAACCCTAACTACTTTACAGACAAAAGAGGTGAGTCTACTAACATAGCAAATGAAGCTGAAATAGAGTGCAATGTGTGTGTGTGTTTGTAGGCGAGAGAGAGATAAAGGAACTAGGTGTGAGATGTGCTAGCAGAGAGAGAGGCTGTCCATGGACTGGGACTATTGGAACATTAGACACACACCTAGCTACCTGTGAATATCTTCTGGTCACATGTCCCAACAAGTGTGAGGATGATAAAGATGGTGGACAGACACAACTCATGAGGAAAGACTTGGAGGAACACGTACAATCAAGATGTCTGAAGAGACCTTTCGAATGCCCCCACTGTGGAGAGAAAGGAACATATGCTAGCATTACAGTAGAGCATGACAAAGTTTGCGGTAATAAAATGGTGGCTTGTCCCAACAAAGAAAGCGGATGTCTATCACCTGTGGAACGAGGGAAAACCAAACAACACGTGAGTGTGTGTGAGTTCACTGAAGTAGTCTGTGCCTATGAGCGCCTTGGCTGTGGAGTGAGGATGATGAGGAAAGATGTGGAGAAACACAAGAGAGAAGCTAGAGAGAAGCACTTGGACTTGGCACTAGATACTGTCAGCTCACGTGAAGAACAACACAAGACACTGTCAGAAGGAGAGGCACTTGTATTCAAACTACCAGGATATGCCAGCAAGAAAGAGGATAATGAGACATTTTACTCGACACAATTTTATACCCATCCTGGAGGCTATAAATTGTGTATTAATGTTGATGCTAATGGATGTGGTGAGGGTGCAGGCACACATGTGTCTGTATTCACTGATATATCAGAAGGTCGCTATGACAACCAGTTACCCTGGCCCTTCAAGGGAAGTGTCACATACCAACTATTAAACCAGTTGGCAGATGACAGACATCATCACACAGTGAACATATTTACTGACACTACTGACATGCAGGTTGGTAGTTCTAGAGGCTGTACACAATTTCTTCCTCACTCTTCTCTCTGCCTTGATCCAGCTACCAACATGCAGTACCTCCTGGATGATGTACTGTACTTCAGAGTGTCAGTGAAAGTGGACAACTACAAGCCATGGCTGGTCTGCACTGACAAAATAAACATGGACTCCATCAAAACAATAAACAACAACAAAACATTGAAGGATGGGGAACAATTAGTTTTTGAAGTAACTGGATACTGTGCAAGGAAAGCTACTGCAAATGATTACACTAGTAACTCCTTCTACACTTGTCCTGGTGGATACAACATGTGTATTGAAGTATATCCAAATGGACCTGGTACTGGTACACATGTGTCAGTGTATACCAGGCTAATAGAAGGTTCCTATGATGATAGTCTGTCGTGGCCCTTCCTGGGAACTGTCACATTCACACTACTCAACCAGTTATCAGATGAGAATCATCACACTATGACACTGGAGTATAAAAAGAACAGTAAATTTGGATATGCTCATAGAAGTTATGGATGTGTCAAATTTATCCCTCAGTCTGCACTCTCTCATGATCCAGTCAGGAACACACAGTACCTCAAGAATGATACTCTGTACTTCAGAGTGTCTGTTCAAGTGAAGGATTCCAAGCCATGGCTGACATGTACTAATGCATAATTTATACAGCAGAATTAGTATCATTATTATTATTTGGAATATATTTACATGTATGTATGCTATATTTGTTTATTGTTTATTGAAAAGTATTACTTGTAAGAGTATTTAGCTGGAAATCTTTATTTCTGATGCCAAAGCAGAGGGATGCAAGAAGACATACATTGTGTTTACCACACAGTAATTGAGGCTGATTTAATTTAAAGAATCTTGGAGTCGGGCAGGTAATAATTTATTTTTGCTGAAAATAAACTATATGGGTAGAAAAAAGCAACAACAAATGATGAGCTTTTTAAATGGTTAGACACTTTCTCTTTTTTTTTACCTTCCCCCCCCCCCCCCCCCACATACACACACATGCAAACATGTGCACCCTTTTATCAATTGCCTAAAACTAATCCAAAACTTGAATGCAACTCACATTCAGTTCAATTAGTTAAAAATATTTTTGGTGCCCTGTGTATGTACTAGGGTTCACATGTGACATGCTATTGGTACCTGAATTGTGATAATAACTTTTTTATTTCCAATTAGTCATCATTTCTAATGTGGTTTTCTTCCTTGAGTTCCTTCTACTGAATGTGATGACCCTCTACCCATCAGATTTCTCACAAGTGACTAGCTATGTTCTCAATGTATACAATACAGGGTGAAATGACAGTGATGATTTGGAAGGTCTACCTATGCAAATCCTATTTTTACAACAAAGAGTATCTACCTCACTACTTGGATCACTAGCTCCACTAATGAAGAAAGTCTATTAATGAAGTGTCAACTATGCACACTGCAGGGCCAGTGTTCCAAACTTACTTGAAAATGATTTAAATATTTTAAACTAATGACATGATATATTAGTGATATTTAACAAATCAAAAAGTGATTAATAAATCCATAAAGCCATTATTTATTATCATGTCTACTTGCTAGCAACATAGAAGCCAGATAAAACATTAAAATTTAATATGGCGCAAATATAATCTTTGAGAATTTAGTAGCCGTCTAACATATTTCCTTTGTGGCTTTCCTTCAGACATATTCAACAATAAATAACGACCACAGTCACATATACAGTATATTCTTAGGAAACACATCCCTCACTGTGGTGGCAATTTTATATGCACAGTCTTTACATGGGAATAGCCAAGTGAATGGCACAATGTAACCAAATGCTTGCACCAATGCATGATGAGATCTTCTGCACTACATTTCTAGTCATCAGGTCTGTCTTTGATGTACCAAGTCAACTAATCATCACGTGGCATCAGACTATAGCTATTGTTACTAGGGAGCCATCTTGGTGAGGATTCAACAGCTCTTCTTCTGATGAAGACAAGTATACGACTACAAAGTGTTTTCCCACCTCGATTAATGTCTTGGTGGGAAGTTTAGCCTGGTGCCTGAATATGGATATTAGAGTGTCACCAATAATGTATATTTCTGTCTTTGTGAAAATAATTCTATCTCTTATCTTCACAGTATTAGAATCTTTATGTAGGCAAGTGAGAGAAACTCATAGACAAAATTTTAGAATATCTAATTATAGGACATGCAGCTACATGAAAAAATAAAGAACTATTTAACCACACTTTGCTTCCATGTTTAACATTAATGTGGTTTGCATTAACACCTTACTATTTCACTAATTTCATTGAGCAAAACACAAAAATACCACTAACCTGAGCTCAATGGAACTGACTGAGACTGAAAATTCTACAGCTGATTCCACTGTCATAACATCATCTTCATCTCCCCATTTCAAACTACTTTATTGAGAAAGTAGCTTGGAGTGCTCCATCCATGCTATAGGATGTAATTAGAGCTGGGGGGACTCCTGCAATGCAGGGCAATTACAACTGATCACCTTGGACCTGCCAAGCATACAGTGTTGGGTCAAGGTCATTTATTTACCTCACGCAAGGGGCATGCGTACGTTTGACTGTGGGCTTACACTGCTCAGACTGCCAATGTGCAGTTCAGGAAGATAATACAAGGTACCTTATCAATAAGGTTAATTGTAGATAACTAAACTTCCTCTGCACACAATAGTCTATTGTATCTGCCCCAATAGGAAGACAAATAGTGATTTCGTAACTCCTGAAACTGCAATGATGGTCAGACACAGGATTAGTGAAATTGTCATGTAACTTTGGCATTACATCTTCAATCTTTTGTTAATTCATGAGTATTGTGGTGGTTTTCCTGGTGGTGGTGTGTTTGTGTATTGCTGTGTTGTTGACCAAGTCTTATTGGTATGAAGATGATGACTATGAGTGAAGTGGTATGACTGACCTGTCAGGACTAATATACTTGACAGTATTCCATTCGTGTGACCATTTTGTGCATGGTCGTAAAAGTAAGTATAATACTAGTAACTTCAGAGGTAGAGAAAGCACATGAAAAGTGGGGGTGGAAAGGGCATATTTTTGGATTGGCTCTTCATCATGAACACACCCTTCATTCTCTCTCTATCTTTTTAACTAACTCTTTATGTATCTCCACTAGAAGTTGAAAACCTAGGTCTTCTTTACTGCCATTCTTCCACATGGCTAGTTAATAAATAAGCTGCTATTTTATGTGCCTTATGGTTTATTTAGATGAGTACGATGTCTGTGACTTCAATCCCAGGTCAGTCTGACAATTAAAATGTGTAGACATTGGGTGATATAGACTTACAGATTAATTGTGGGAGGGTAATTGTGCTGACTATGTATAAGTAGTGGGCACAGTTGCTCCCATGTCCTCCTGTTATCTCAGTCCATGTTACTCTATCCACACACTTATGCAATATTTTCAATCTGATCAGCACAATACCAGTGCTTCACAGCTAACATTAAATAAACTCTTCAGTATCCTATATTGGCAGGTGATTTCATAGAATCTGGGAGAATACTCCTCACTGATTATGATATTACTATAATCAACTCTTACAACTCTTGCTTCTAAGCAATAGATATATAGCTTCCCACAAATGGTTTTTAACAGGTTTTTTACAGCTTAGTCACATGAGGTAGCGAGTCAATTAGCATTAGATGTATTGGAGAACAAAGTTAGTTTATTTCATTTGGGGAGGAGGGGGGGGGGGGTTGAATAAAGTATATTTTTCACAAAAAACTTCTGACAACTTTACACAGTAATTTTTTAAGGCATGTCAGCTTTGGTGATGCTACACAACATAAGATGACTCACCATTTCCTGAAAATGAAGTGAAAACAAAAAAAATCTGACAATTGAGGACACTTTATTGCATGTTTTAGTTAAAAACAACATAGAAAAGGATGTCACCTTCGAGATAACAAACAAATGATTGTAAAACAGACAAAAAACAAAAACAAAACAAAAACACAACAAAAAAGAGACAAACAACCAAATAGACATTCAAACAAGGAATAGTACCATAATCCTTTATTACTTGGGCTGAGGTGTTAATACCAAATAGCTACCTTAATGAAAATTTTCAAACAATTAAATTTGTAAATTATGGGAAGGGAAAGCTCTTTCAAGAAATTAATGCCACCTTCTGTATGACACTGAAAAATAAAATCAGGCCAAAACTCCAGTAAATGAAAAGAGCTACGGAGTCATATAGCAATTTGTTTAATCCCCTTACCGTAGTTAGTCACTCAATTCAACAGGTGAAAAATAGTCAGAAAATGAATATACAGAAACGTTAAATTACCAGAAGAAACCCGTGAAGTGTTCTGTAGGTCAAATAAGGAAGACTTCCGTACCTCATGTGACTTTGATTCCTATTATTAAACACTGCTACATAATATGGCTACTGCTGAACGCTTTGATCTGTTTATTTCTCCTCCTTCTGAGAATTTGAAATGTGTCATTTGTCTGGAGGTAGCTAAGACTCCCAAGCAATGTGAAGACTGTGGTAAACTGTTCTGCAGTGAGTGCATTAAGAGGTATGGGAGAAAGCCTTGTGCTAACTGTAGGAAAGAGAACCCTAACTACTTTACAGACAAAAGAGGTGAGTTTACTAACATAGCAAATGAAGTGAAGTCTATCTATAGTGTGTGTATGTGTATAGGAGAGAGAGAGATAAAGGAGCTTGGTGTGAGATGTACTAGCAGAGAGAGAGGTTGTCAATGGACTGGGACTATTAGAACATTAGACACACACCTGGCTACCTGTGAGTATCTTCTGGTCACATGTCCCAACAAGTGTGAGGATGATAAAAATGGTGGACAAACACAGCTCATGAGGAAAGACATGGAGGAACATGTACAATCAAGATGTCTGAAGAGACCTTTCGAATGCCCCCACTGTGGAGAGAAAGTAACATATGCTAGCCTTACAGTAGAGCATGACAATGTTTGTGAAAAGAAAATGGTGGCTTGTCCCAACCAGGGAAGCGGATGTCCATTATCTGTGGAACGAGGGAAGACCAAGCAACATGTGAGTGTGTGTGAGTTCACTGACGTAGCCTGTGCCTATGAGAGCCTTGGCTGTGGAGTGAGGATGATGAGGAAAGATGTGGAGAAACACAAGAGAGAAGCTAGAGAGAAGCACTTGGACTTGGCACTAGATACTGTCAGCTCACGTGAAGAACAACACAAGACACTGTCAGAAGGAGAGGCACTTGTATTCAAACTACCAGGATATGCTGGCAAGAAAGAGAAGAATGAGACATTTTACTCGACACCATTTTATACACATCCAGGAGGCTACAAATTGTGTATTAATGTTGATGCTAATGGAAATGGTGAGGGTGCAGGCACACATGTGTCTGTATTCACTGAGATATCAAAAGGTCGCTATGACAACAAGTTACCCTGGCCCTTCAAGGGAGATGTCACATACCAACTATTAAACCAGGTGGCAGATCACAGACATCATCATAGAGTGGACATGTTTACTGACACTACTGACATGCAGGTTGGTAGTTCTAGAGGTTGTATACAATTTCTTCCTCACTCTTCTCTCTGCCCTGACCCAGCCACCAACACACAGTACCTCCTGGATGATACACTGTACTTCAGAGTGTCAGTGAAAGTGGACAACCACAAGCCATGGCTGGTCTGCACAGACAAAATAAACATGGACTCCATCAAAACAATAAACAACAACAAAACATTGAAGGATGGGGAACAATTCGTTTTCAAAGTAACTGGATATAGTGCAAGGAAAGATGCCAAGTTGTCATTCTATAGTAATGCTCATTACACTAGTCCTGGTGGGTACAACATGTGTATTAGGATATATCCAAATGGATCTGGTCGTTGTACTGGTACACATGTGTCAGTGTATGCCAAGCTATTAGAAGGTTCATATGATGCTAGTCTGTCGTGGCCCTTCGTGGGAACTGTCACAATCACACTACTCAACCAGTTATCAGATGAGAACCATCACACTAAGACACTGGAGTATAAAAAGACTGATAATTGTAACATTGGTGATTACAGAGGCAACTCACTGTTTATTGAACACTCTGCTCTCTCTCATGCTCCTGAGAAGAACACACAGTACCTCAAGAATGACGCTCTTTATATCAGAGTGTCAGTACAAGTGAAGGACTCCAAGCCATGGCTGACATGTACTAATGAATAACTTATGATAAGCTGATTTATTTAGAATGTTTCTTATATTATATACTATATTTTATTAGCGGAATTGTAAGATTGTTTAGCTGAAAATACCTTGTGTTACAAAAGCTGAAAGCTTATGTTGAGGTTGACTTGACATGAATAGACTTGGGGTTGGGCTGGCATTGATTTCTTTTTGCTGAAGAAAACTATCCGATCAGGCCTTTTGTTTTTACTCATTTCTCTGCATTTTTAAAATCTCATTACCTATTTCTTGCCCCTCCACCACTTATATTGTCCCTCACACATACACATGCACACACACACATCACATACCTTTTATCATTGCCTTAAACTAATCAAAAGCTCATCTAGAGTTCAAGTGAGCATGGACCCACGTGTGATAGCATTGTCGGGCAAGCAATTCAAGTTAACTGTCTTGAACAAAGCTTTTCAAGTTTGAGTAGAACCCAAAAACTAGGTAAAACTTGTTATCTATAGCCATGGGCCCAGATAGTTAAATAAAGATCGCCTAATTCACTTACAAAAACAAGGAACCGTGAGTAGTCTAATTAGTTGGTTATTTGTTGACCATTACCCATATCTCCTTTATCTATGTATGTTTAACTATGATAACGCCCACCATGAGAGAGAAGGGAATGCATTGATAGAGCCATGAGAACATAAACATTAGCCCATGAAAACATAAACATATGTCAATAGAATTATTTTGTTAATTGGGTGAATAAAGCGAGACTTTTCAATAACGATTCTCAAATGAGATTTTGGTATAATATATAATGGCGAAGTTCAAAGAGGTCTATGTGTAACAACAACTAATCTAACTAAACTTTGCCCTTTTATGTAAAGGTATACCTGGCATTCCATCTCAAACTTCCTTTGCACTCAATAGTCTATTGTCTCAGCCCCAATAGGAAGACAAATAGTGCATTGTATGTTTTCGTAACTCCTGAAACTGCAATGATGGTCAGATATAGGATTTGTGAATGTGTCATGTGACATTGTTTGGCATTACATTTTCTACCTTTTGTTTATTATGGTGTTTTTTTCTTGTGGTGGTGGTGTGTTTGCGTATTGCTTTTTTTTTTACCAAGTCTTACTGGTATGAAGATGGTGAATGTGGTATAATTGAAAGACATGGCTATCTAAAGTTGCTAGCTGTAAGGACTAATATACTTGTGACCGTGTGTCCCTTGTCAGACCATTATTTAGATAAGTATAATGTCTGTGACTAATTGTGGGAAGGCACTTGTGCTGACTATATAAGAAGTGGGCAAAGTTGCCTCCATGCCCTCCTGTTATCTCAGTTCATGTTAATCTATCCACACACTTATGCAATATTTTCAATCTGATCAGCACAATACCAGTGCTTGACAGCCAACATTAAATAAACTTTTCACAATCCAATGTGCAGATGATTTCATAGAACCTTGGATAATACTCCCCTACTGATTATGGTATTACTATAATCAACTCCAGAATTAAGTTAATAAATGTAATCAATAGTATGACATACCTATCTCATCATAGCTAAACTTACCTTATGAGGGTAGCACTCAAAAATGTTTTTTCGTCAACCATCACTGCCCACGTAAGCTTAACACTAAGTTCTCAATATTTTTATAGGCAAGCATTAATCTCAATCAATTCTTGTTGCCATGTTGATGTATTGAACTAAAGAGATTTTAAGTTTTATCATGACAATTAAAGGCTGAAGTAAACTAACTTTTTTCCTCCAATACATCTAATGCTAATTGACTTACTCATGTGACTAAGCTGTTCAGTGGGCAACCATATATATCTGTTGCTTGCTGATTTGTACTCATGTGACTAAGCTGTTCAGTGGGCAACCATATATATCTGTTGCTTGCTGATTTGTAAGAATTAATGAGAAAATTAGATTATGTTATCACCTGAGAACTAGGACATTAGCTACACCATCTTTACTACTTTAGGGATTCAATAATTTAATTGACTGACTTTTTAATAGATTCTCAAACTTCCTGTTGGGTAAAATCTCCACAATTTGGGATCAACCCACTAAAGATATTCACAAGTAGTGGTTTGTTGAGAGTTGTAAAGTGGTCACTAGATTGGTTTCTAGTCAATTTCATGGAGCCAATGGTACTTCTAAGGCTTCAGTGATAGCCCCAACATCTTGGACATATAGAAATATTCAGCATCCACCTTAGCTAACATAATAAAGAGTTCCAGCATTACTAGTGATAGTTAGCCAGTTTTTGGAGAAAATGGCGAGCTCGGTTTTAAATGACTGTATTTTCATTTGATAAATTTAGTTGTCTTGACATTTTGTAATACATTGGCTAACCCATTTTAGTCTTAATATACTATCAGGTATATGAAGCTGCATATTGTGGGTATTTCAAATATACAAGAATTAGAAAAGAAAGCGTTCAGTTGCTGTAAGTGATCTCAGTAAGTCACATGTGCTATGAGTAGCTTTATGACTTGTTGGTGAGAGTGTGAGATAATTAGGTGGCCTTGCCTGTTATATATATCCCGGACTCACTGGTACAAGAGTTAGATTTGGTCATCATCACATTTCGGTCTGATATTCTTGGGGGAGGTGGGGAGCTCATTCCCGTGAAGAACAGAGTCAATTTCATATGTTGTCAAGCAAAACTGCTGACTGCTAAGTCAAGTGAGACTGCTGAGTCCGAGTGAGATCGCAACTGGTGACTTTGTCCTGTATGCTTGCTTTCATCTACAAGCCACAAGCAGGTATCACGGTCTGCTTCTGCTAGGTTAAAGGATCATGAATATAATTAGATGATAATTAGGTAATGTAAACATGTTAATTTATTGTTTGCTACTTTGCTGGAAAACGGACAAGATATTGCCCACAACAAGCCGTACTATAGTCAAACCAAATACCTCAGAGAGCTTGGAGTAAGGCTCGTAAAATTATAGTGTATTAATAAGCATTAACTATACTTGATTTTAAATACCTCAGAGCAGGTGCAGAGGATTGTTGCCATACTGCTTCATTCCTACGATGTTTCATTTTAAGCCTTAACTATCAATTTTATATTGTAAATATTTAGAATGTAGCTAATCACATGTGAGCAATCTGATTGGTCTGTCATTTATTCACATACATGTACATCTATATGGTTGAAAAATAATTCACTAAACTATTTTACTAACTCTAATTAACACTTACTCACCAGAATCAGAGTACTCTCTCTTCAAACGTATGCTAAACTTAATCATTACATAATGTTAGCGAGAGTTTCCCTGAGATAGGGTGACACTTGTGGCCAGTGTTTTTATGCAGACTTACAACGTATTGCTTGCCAGAGACTTTATGAAAAAAATTGGTAAGGTTTTTAACTTTTTAGTGTAAGTTTGAGTTAGTGCTGTATATTATTTTACTTTCGGCCATTATTTATTAAAGCTTCAGCTTTGTGCAGATGAAACTGGTGTAGGTGATTCATTCCACAGATTCTTTTTTACTTAACATATTATTAAATTAAATACTTTCATGTTCCACTCCCCTTTAAACTGTGTTTAAAAGAAATTGTGCAAAAGACATGTCAATACTGCCTGCATGATGAATAAATGAAGTTATTCTCATGTACCATATTATGTGATTGGCTACAAGGAAAAGGATTATTGTGGTAAATGAATTAAAATTGATTAAATGTGGCATTGGTCAATTAAACTCAATTTAAGAATTTGGCATATTCTGGAACATTTATTATCAAGTGATTCAAGGTTCACATTTTGGCTGATTTGGGTGAACACTTTCTGGGTAAATAAGGGTTTTGATTATGGGAGTCAAACGTTCTAATGGCACCCAGCTGCGTATCAAGAATACAAGTTGTCGTTTCTGAGATAATACCGACTTTCCACTTCAGTGGCCTCTAAATGACCATTCTGAAAACTCTGGCATTCCCTTGTTCCTATAAGCTTCACTCAAAATCACTGCGAAATTGCTAGATAGGTGGAGCTATGACACATTTGACAATGAGTGTCCGTAACTGCTCTGCTGTTGTTAGGTTGGTTGTTGACTAGATTGGTGTGGCAACAACCTTTACCAGATGGAACAGTGTTACTTTTATTGAACTAGCAGAAAGTGAGGGAATGTAACGTCAATGAGGGTGAGTAGGAAATAGTGACTGCAAGATTTGACCCAATGAGTTGGAAGGTCTGCATATGTTTATCCTGTATTCATACCAAAGAGTATCTATCCCACTTACCACTTCACTAGCTCACTATAAGAATTCTATCAGTGAATAGTCAACTACACACACTGCAGGGCCAGAGATCCAAACTTACTTAAAAATTAATCGGAAGGTTTAAATATTTTGAACTAATGACATGATACATAAGTGGATATCTAACAAATAAAAAACAGTGATCAATACATCCATTAAAGTCATTCTTTATCACCACTGCTGCTTGCTAACAACATAGAAACTAAATAAGAATATTATCAAAATTTAATATGCCGTAAATGTATTCTTTGTGAATTTAGTAGCCGTCTAACATATTTCCTTTCAGGCTTTTCCTCCGGACGTATTCGACAATAAATAACGACCACAGTCACATACAGCATATTCTTAGGGAACACATCCCTCACTGCGGTGGCAATTTTAGATGCACAGTCTCTGCACGGGAATAGCCAAGTGAATAGTACAATGTACTTCACTTCAGAGTCAAACACTTGCACCAATTTATAGAATTTCTTCATGATGAGATCTTCTGCATGGCATTTCCGGTCATCAGGTCTGGCTGTGATGTACCGAGTCAACTGATCGTCTGGTGGCAACAGACTATAGCTATTGTCTGTTACTATGGAGCCATCTTGGTGAAGGTTCAACAGCTCTTCCTTTGATGAAGTCAAGTATACTACTGCAAAGTGTTTTTGCTCAAGTGGATGGGTGGGACTTTTAGCCTGGTGCCTGAATATGGACACTAGAGTTGTACCAATAGTGGACAATTCTGTCTTTGTGAAAATAGTTCCATTTCTTAACTTCACAGTATTAGAATCTGTTTGGAGGAAAGAGAGAGAAACTTATAGACATTGTTGCAGATTGTCTGATTTACAGCTACTGAGAAATAGAAAAAAACATAAAGACACTGAACCTTTGAATCCGACTTTGTTTCCATGTTAAACCCATATCTGGTTTGCATTAGTTCCTGGCACTCGCTTAATTCATACTAGCTAAACACAAAGATATCACTAACCTAAGCTCAATGGAACACACGGGGACTGAGATAGAAAATCTACAGTTGACTCCTCTATAGTGACATCACCTTCATCTAACTCATAGTCATCATCTTCATACCAATAAGACTTGGTTAACAACACAGCAGTACACAAACACACCACTACTACAAAAACCACCACAATACTCATCTTACCACTTGCAGTCTACCTCAGGCAGCTTAGTAACCACAACACAGTCTAAACATAACACCAGTGCTGGCACAAGGAAGAAGCTTTTTTTATGGGTGCTCACGGAGACAGACCTCCTCCCCTTTTTAGAAGAGGTCCGTTCCGCCCAACTACTCCTACGCGCTCACCGCCCATGCGCTCAACCCACGCAAACCTATTAAGAATCAATTAACTTTAATTGACTGTTGATGGGGATCGTAACTTCAATGTCGAAGCTAGAAGCTTACCAAAAATGGTGGAGAAATTCGTCTCTACCTAGGAGTTACAAAGTTACAATGTTCTTAACTAAAAGAAAGTTTTACCGGTCAGTGGAAAATATTTACAAGCAGAAAATTAATGTTCTTTCTGCTGAAGCCCTAGCCCTCGCGCCGCGCTATAATTGGTCACGCGCGGCGCTATAATTGGTCACATGATTTGATTAACCAATGAAATGAGTTTTTTGATAAGAACTGCGGGACTGTAGCCCTCTACATCCGATCGGAGTTACTGCACACGTGAGTGAAGTCTTTGATTTAACTAGCTAAATAGTTAGTTTGCTATAATTGTGTAAGGACAAAATTATACCTGAATCACAGAAAGCTAGCTAGCTTATAGTACAGTTGGCTATAGTCATATTTCAGCCTTCCACCTTGTCAAACCCCCCACACCCCCTTTTCTGTGTCCAGAAATGCCTCCTCTGGAGGAAAATCTTGCTGGAGAAGAAATCATATCCATCTTCACTTGCAGAATTGGATGTAAATCTATCTCAGACATCAAACATATTACTTGCTTACATTATAAATATTACATTCACATTCCATTTATTTTATAGTACCTATTTATCTCAATTTATTTTTGTTCATCAATGAAGACTGGATCTATGCTGACAGCTTTCTTATGCTGGCCACATTTGTAATATGTTCCAGCAATTGTCTTGCAAACTTGACTTGACTGGATCCCTACAGCTCACACACAGACCATATAATTTACAAGTGCAGCTATTATAGCGACCCAAATTTACTTGGGTCTGGCTAACAATCCTTATCTGTACAAGGTTATTAAAGGCTAACCCACAACCTTACAACTTAGCACCCTTAAATTTTGTTTTGTATATCTTCCTAAAGATGTAACTACCTATGTTTCGAGTAGCTAATTACCATTCCTAGATTCTGAGGAGATATACAAAATAGGTTTCAGAACTAAAATAAGACCTCACGATCTTCAGGAGAAGCAGGTTGCTGACAAACCCCGCCCATTACCTGATTCATCTACTTTTTCAGTCTCGGGGCTGCCAGCTCCATCACAAAAATTACTCAAAAATTTTAACTCGATTTCTCTTTAGTTTAATTAAAAAATTGTTAAATATAAAAAAGAAAAACAAGAAAGAAAGATTCACATGCACCAGCTTTTCTTGTTGGCTATGTTGGGTGTGGCAACAACCTTTACCAGATAGAATGGTGCCAAGGACTTTAGTGTTGGACATAGGAGCGCTAATGAGGGTGAATGGAAATAGTGCTAAAAGGACTGTGTTATGACATTGTTGAGTTGGGAGGTCTGTATAATGTATATCCTGTATTTGTACCAAAGAGTATCTATCTTACTTACTACTTCACTAGCTCACTATAGATAATCTATGAGCTGTCAACTACACACACTATAGGGCCTGTCTTCTAAACTTTCTTGAAAATGACACCTGAAAGTTTTAATATTTTAAACTAATGAAGTGATATAATAGCCATAGCTAACAAATCAAAAGGTGATCCATGAATCCATTAATAATATTATTACTGTTAATTGCTAACCAGATAGAAGCAGAATAATAACATTATCAAAATTTAATATGCTGCAAATAAATCCTTGGTGAATTTAGTTGCCTGCATTTAACATATTCCCTTTGTGACTTTTCTTCTAGGCATTTTTAACAATAATAATGACCACAGTCACAAACGGCATATTCTTAGATAATACAGTCATCACTGTAGTGGCACTTTTTGAAGTACAATCTTTTACATGAAAATAGCCACATGAATAGTACAATGTACTTCACTTCAGAGTCAAATGCCCGCACCGATTTATAGCATTTCTGCATGACGAGATCTTCTGCATGGCATTTCCCTTCTTCAGGTCTGGCTGTGATGTACGGAGTCAACTAATTATCTGGCGGTAACTGACTATTAGCTACTGCGGGTTGCTAATTGCTATGCAGCCATCTTGGTGAAGATTCAACAGCTCTTTCTTTGATGAAGACAAGTATGCTGCTGCAGAGTGTTTTTTGCTCAATTAATGTCTTGGTAAAAGATTTAGTCTGGAGCCTAAGTATAGATATTAGAGTTGCATCAAAATGGGCAATTCTCTCTTTGTCAAAATAATTCCATTTCCTATCTTCACCGAATTAGAATTTTTATGGAGGCAAGTGAGAGAAACTCTCAGACAGAATTAAGAGTATCTGATTGTATAATATGCAGCTACAGAAAACATAATGAACATTTTAACCTCACTTTTAGTAACTATGGATACATAACGGCCAGGCCATTTTAACTACACTTAATTCAAAGTATTTTATTAAACTGAAGTTAATTTATTGTAGTTTATAAATTCATACAAACTTCCTTAGCCATACCCTTTTCTGCTCTAGAATACTGCGAGGTGTTTATGAATATTTAGACTGGGACTATGTATTTTTAGTCAGTATTCTATCTAAAATACAGAAGTGGGAAACATTGTTACATTGGACGTCTCCTTGACACCAAGATATAATTCTCAAGAGATGGCTGTGTGAAGAGAACTGTAGCCAAGGAGGATTCGCAGGGTGTCTGACCCTTCAGCTGGGCAAACATGTACTCTTGCTTCAGGTAGCTGATCTGGTCGTCCATAGGCTAAGAGGAGACCAATGCGAAGGAGGGTCCATCTGACCAGAGGGAGTACTTGAGTAGATCAGCAGGTAAGAGACCACGACTGGCATGGTCTGCTGGGTCCTTTTGAGATGGTAAATGTCGCCAATGTGAGGAAAGAAGAATAAAGAGAATCTGAGTTACATGATTGCTTACAAACACCTTCCATCTGGAGTGAGGATTGCTCAGCCAATCAAGCACTATATAACTGTCAGTCCAAGCATACAAATGAGTAGGTGGTATCTCCAAATCGTTCAATCTTTTGTTAATTCATGAGTATTGTGGTGGTTTTCCTGGTGGTGGCGTGTTTGTGTATTGCTGTGTTGTTGACCAAGTGTTATAAAGATGATGACTACGAGTTAAGTGGTATGACTGACCTATCAGGACTAGTATACTTGACAGTCTTCCAACCGTGTGACCATTTGCGAATGGTTGCAAAAGTAAGTATTATTCTAGTAACTTCAGAGGTAGAGAAAGCACATGAAAATTGGGGGTGGGGAAGGGTATATTTTTAGTTGAATAAATGTAGTAATCTAGCAACTATTTTGGTTTTTGTTGGGGGAAGTGATAACTCAGTCCCTCTTCTGCACCTCCCATCCCACAAGGGGATTAGCCTAATCCTCATCTTCCTATCTTCCCTTTCCTGGATTGGCTGTTCATCATGAACAACTCTTCATTCTCTCTCTCTCTTTTTTAGCTAACTCTTTATGTATCTCCACTATAGAAGTTTGAAAACCAATGTCTTCTTTGATTACCATTCTTCCACATGGCTAGTTAATAAATGAGCTGCTATTTTATGTGCCTTATGGTTTATTTAGATGAGTATGATGTCTGTGACTTCAATCCCAGTTCAGTCTGACAATTACAATTTGTGGACACTGCATGATATAGTCATCCAGATTAATAGTGGGAGGGAAATTGTGCTGACTATGTATAAGAAGTGGGCACAGTTGCCCCCATGCCCTCCTGTTATCTCAGTCCATGTTAATCTGTCCACACACTTATGCAATGTTCAATCTGATCAGCACATTACCAGTGAAGGGCAGGTGATTATATAGAACCTGGGACAATACTCCTCAATGATTATAGTATCACTAATCAACTCTTACAACTCTTTCTCCTGAGCAACAGACACATATGGCTGCCCATTTAACAGCTTAGTCACATGAGGTAGGAATTCAATTAGCATTAGATGTGTCTGGGACTCAGTCACAGACAGATCAAGCAGGCCTTGAAAACTAATCACTACTCATTGTCATCCTTTATGTACGAATCCCTTACCAACCCTTAATTATATTCATCGTCACCTTAACCACTGGCTTCCGCCTTTGGTTCCTGTGTATTTAGGGTCATTTAGTAGTTGTTGTCTGATTAACCGAACTCTGGCTACCATAGTTAAGGAGTAGGCGCTTTAGTTTTGCTACATGGCTGCAAGCTCACGCCAGCGGCTGCGTAGAGGCATCAGACACCCTGGTCCTTCATTTATGGTGGGACACTGTGCGGGTGCCACTAACCCGTACATTTGGTCCTTCGAGCCGGATTCGAACCAGCGACATGTTGATGGAGGTAGGGCAGTAGGCGGAGGAGCGCTCGTCCAATGAATAAGTGGCATTCAGCAGTCTCCTTGACTCAGCAGTCTCCACGACTCGGCAGCCTCCCCCGACTCTGTAATGTCTCCCGCCTCGGCAGTCTCCTTGACTCAACAGTCTCCACGACTTGGCACTCCTTCGACTCATGTATCCCGCCTCGGCAGTCTCACTCGACTCATCAGTCAGTCAGCAGTCTCGCTCACACTCGACTCACAGTCAGTCAGCAGTCTCGCTCGCACTCGACTCACAGTCAGTCAGCAGTCTCGCTCGCACTCGACTCACAGTCAGTCAGCAGTCTCGCTCGCACTCGATTCACAGTCAGTCAGCAGTTTCGCTCGCACTCGACTCACAGTCAGTCAGTAGTCTCGCTCGCACTCGACTCACAGTCAGTCAGCAGCCTCACTCGCACTCGACTCGCAGTCAGTCAGCAGTCTCGTTCGCACTTGACTCACAGTCAGTCAGCCTCCCGCCTCGGCAGTCTCACTCGACTCATCAGTCAGTCAGCAGTCTCGCTCGCACTCATCTCACAGTCAGTCAGCAGTCTCGCTCGCACTCGTCTCACAGTCAGTCAGCAGTCTCGCTCACACTCGACTCACAGTCAGCAGTCTCGCTCGCACTCGACTCAGTCAGTCAGCAGTCTCGCTCGCACTCGACTCGACTCACAGTCAGTCAGCAGCCTCGCTCGCACATCTGCTCCCGGAGGATGTCTGGGACTCAGTCACAGACAGATCAAGCATGCCTTGTAAACTAATCACTACTCATTGTCATCCTTTATGTATGTATCCCTTACCAACCCTTAATATATTCATAGTCACCTTAACCACTGGCTTCCGCCTTTGGTTCCTGTGTATTTAGGGTAATTTAGTAGTTGTTGTCTGATTAATCGAACTCTGGCTAATATAGTTAGGGAGTAGGCGCTTTAGTTTTGCTACAAGGCTGCAAGCTCATGCCAGCGGCTGCGTAGTGATTTAACTAAGCCTCAGAGGCATCAGACACCCTGGTCCTTCATTTAAGGTAGGACACTGTGCGGGTGCCACTAGCCCGTACAAGATGTATTGGAGAAAAATATTAGTCATGATAAGACACAATGCACTCTCTTTAGTTCTACACATGAACATAGCAACAGAAAGATTAAGGCTTGCCATAAATGTTGACCACTTAGTGTTAAGCTTATGTGGGCAGTGGTGGTTGGCAAAAAATATTTTTGAGATCTACCCTTGTAAAGTAAGTTTAGCTATGAACTATGTTGAATAGCTGATGCAGGTGTCTTTTATAGCTGATAAAAATAATATAACTCTGCCATTTTGTTATACATTGGCCATTCCATTATTTGTCTTAATAATTAAGGTAGATGAAGTTGCATATTGTGGGTATTTCAAATGTACAAGAATTAGAAAAGAATGAGATTCAGTAGCTATAAGTGATCTCAGTTAGTCACATGTGATTATGAGTGGTTTTAAGTTATTCCAATGTCTGGACCTAATGACTTGTTGGTAACAGTGTGAGATGATCAGGTGGCCTTGTCAGGTAAGTATATTCCAGACTCACTGGTACCAGAGTTGGATTTGGTCATCATCACATTCCGGTCTGATATTCAAACAATAAATACTACCTTAGTATAAAACAAAAAAGATACGATGTTAGATAATTCTATTATATTGCCTTTTAAAGAGTGTGAACCTACATAGTATTGCAATCAATTTTATGAATATCTAATGATTCAAAATTTCAAACGCCAGATTAACATACAGATACACACAAGTGTACTATATTAATATTTTGTTGCTTTTGCTGAGGGTTAATACAAAATATTTTCCGATATAATTTATTCTAGACATAAAAATAAATTTAAAAAAAATCTGAGACAAAAAAAAAAGTTTTTTGAGATAAGATTATTGCTAACTTTAGACACCCAAATAATAAGAAGACAATTAGCTAGAGGACAGCAGTATAAACAGTATTAACTGAAAAGAGTTCCTGAGTCATGCTCATCACTTAAAATAGTCAGACAATTAAAGACAGAATTCCCATAGAGAAACCCTTAAAGTACTCTCCTGATCAAACACAAACCAAATAAGGTAGATTCTTGTACCCTGTCACCTTGCTTCTTTAACCCTGTTACCTGTTACAAACACTGCTATAATGGCTACAGCTATTACATTTAATCTGTTTATTTCTCCTCCTCCTGACAATTTGAAATCTGTCATTTTGTCAGGAGTTAACTGCTCTTATTGCTGTTCTACTTGCTAAAGATAATTTTATATTGTTATCTTTTAAGGAGTGCATTAACCATCAATATTCTGAATATGAAATGATTAAAAAATGTCAAACGTCAAATAGACATACAGATACACACAAGTGTACTATATTAATATTTTGTTGCTTGTGCTGAGGAAATATTTTCATATACAATTTTGTTCAGGCCACACCCTGAATGATGACTGTCGGGTTATGACTATTCTTATTTGTCTGCCCCTCCCTCTGTTTTCGTCACCCCTTTATAATATCACTTCACACATAGACTCTCAGACTAAACCCTTATTCACACCTGGGCCCATAGCCTGGCCTATAAAAGTGTCAGGTTAGGGCCCTCAGTTCAGTTGCTGTTCTTATTGCTGTTCTACTTGCTACTACTATTGTTGTTCTACTTGCTACTACTATTGTTGTTCTACTTGCTACTACTTACATATCTTTAATTATAGTGCTTAAACATCAGTGCGATTTCCTGTGCCTAGCCTCTCAATTATTGTTCACTCGGAGCACGTCTAATCAAATTTATCATAATTTTTTTTTTATCTGAGGAAAAAAAATTATTGTGAGATAGATTATTGCTAACTTTAGACACCCCAAAAAAATAAGAAGACAATCTAGAGGACAGTAGTATAGTAGTATTAGCTAGAAAGAGTTCCTGTAAAGAGATTCTTGCATCCGGTAACCCTGCTTCCTGGCATCTACCTTGTTTTCTGTTCTAGACACTGCTATAATGGCTACAGTTAATAGATTTGATCTGTTTATTTCTCCTCCTCCTGACAATTTGAAATGTGTCATTTGTCTGGAGGTAGCTAAGACTCCCAAACAATGTGAAGACTGTGGCAAACTGTTCTGCAGTGAGTGCATTAAGACGTATGGAAGAAAGCTTTGTCCTAACTGTAGGAAAGAGAACCCTAACTACTTTACAGACAAAAGAGGTGAGTCTACTAATAGCAAATGAAGCTGAACTAGAGTGCAATGTGTGTGTGTATGTTTGTAGGTGAGAAAGAGATAAAGGAGCTAGGTGTGAGATGTACTAGCAGAGAGAGAGGCTGTCCATGGACTGGGACTATTGGAACATTAGACACACACCTAGCTACCTGTGAGTATCTTCTGGTCACATGTCCCAACAAGTGTGAGGATGATAAATATGGCGGACAGACACAACTCATGAGGAAAGACTTGGAGGAACACGTACAATCAAGATGTCTGAAGAGACTTTTTGAATGCCCCCACTGTGGAGAGAAAGGAACATATGCTAGCATTACAGTAGAGCATGACAAAGTTTGCGGTAATAAAATGGTGGCTTGTCCCAACAAAGGAAACGGATGTCCATTATCTGGGGAACGAGGGAAAACCAAACAACACGTGAGTGTGTGTGAGTTCACTGAAGTAGCCTGTGCCTATGAGAGCCTTGGCTGTGGAGTGAGGATGATGAGGAAAGATGTGGAGAAACACAAGAGAGAAGCTAGAGAGAAGCACTTGGACTTGGCACTAGATACTGTCAGCTCACGTGAAGAACAACACAAGACACTGTCAGAAGGAGAGGCACTTGTATTCAAACTACCAGGATATGCCGGCAAGAAAGAGAAGAATGAGACATTTTACTCGACACCATTTTATACACATCCAGGAGGCTACAAATTGTGTATTAATGTTGATGCTAATGGAAATGGTGAGGGTGCAGGCACACATGTGTCTGTATACACCAAGATATCAAAAGGTCTCTATGATGACCAGCTACCCTGGCCCTTCAAGGGAGCTGTCACATATCAACTATTAAACCAGTTGGCAGATGACAGACATCATCACTTAGAGAGCATATTTGATGACAGTGTTGACATGCAGGTTGATAGCTGTAGTGGTTATCCACAATTTCTTCCTCACTCTTCTCTCTGCCATGACCCAGCTACCAACCCACAGTATCTCCTGGATGATACACTGTACATCAGAGTGTCAGTGAAAGTGGACAAACACAAACCATGGCTGGTCTGCACTGACAAAATAGACATGGACTCCATCAAAACAATAAACAACAACAAATCATTGAAGGATGGGGAATTCATTTTCAAAGTAATTGGATATAGTGTAAGGAATGTCAATGCATACATTTACATTAGTGACTCCTTCTACACTAGTCCTGGTGGATACAACATGTGTATTAAGATATATCCAAATGGAGATGGTTCTGGTACTGGTACACATGTGTCTGTGTATGCCAAGCTATTAGAAGGTTCCTATGATGCTAGTCTGTCGTGGCCCTTCTTGGGAACTGTCACATTCACACTACTCAACCAGTTATCGGATGAGAACCATCACACTATGACACTGGAGTATGAAACTATTGACAATAGGCATGTTGGTAAATCTTTAGGCTATCCTCAATTTATCCATCAGTCTGCACTAGCCCACAATCCTGCCAAGAACACACAGTACCTCATGAATGACACTCTGTACTTCAGAGTGTCA
>WLWD01001908.1_pt1 | contig 94349 bp, 71 predicted proteins | sample 6712731 | NCBI WGS metagenome assembly WLWD01 (sample SAMN12718690, study PRJNA576275) | sponge metagenome | isolation source: marine sponge | host: Mycale hentscheli | place: New Zealand: South Island, Marlborough, Capsize Point | collected 2014-11-01
TGTGGTATGGATGCATTCATAGGGAGAGGACAATTTATTTGTCATTAGTATAGGTGTGGGTGTGGTCATAGAGTGGGATCACAGGGCAATGTGAAGTAAGTATAGTAATGAGGTTGGAGAAGGATCCACAATTGCTACAAGTTTAAGTCACATGATTCTCAGTGTGATTACCTACGTCATCATTGAATGTCGCTCACAGAATTCATGCACAGTTCATTTGTAGTGCACAAGATCTATTGTAGACTACATGTTCGACAACACGGTCAATTGGGGGGAAATGGAAAACTAATAATTAACCATTTTAAGTGAATTTTGCATGGATATCCCACGTTGATTTAGCGTTTGTTATTGCAGGTGTTCCTGATTCTCTCTCATTCTTCTGTCATAGCACCTCTAGCTTATCTCATCTTTACTGGTGACACATCCCTCACTTTACCGACTCTTCTGCAGCAGGTGCGTGTTTGTTTTAGTGGGTGTCTGGATCGTAAATCAAATTAGGATTGTACAATTTATTGGGTACATGTGTGGTAAAGGGTCATCACAGGAGCAGTTCTTACTCCAACACGTGTGCTTTTGTCCGTCCTGAAACCACTCTTGAGGCGTCATTCTCCCTCCAATCCAGCCAGTCCCGTACCATCTCCATGGCGATGAGCAACGGTGGCTCTCCGAGCCTGCCTAGGAGGTCTCGCAAGAGGAGCAGCCACGGCAGCAATAACACGGTGGCGTCTTCAAATGCCTCCATTGATGGCTATGTGGCAGTAATAGATGACCAGTATGTGGTCATTGAGGCTTCACCCTCAGGCAGCTCCAACAGTGTGCAGTCCCAGGTCAGATGGCTATCTCCTGAATAGTTGTTGTTGTTGTTGTTGTTGTTGTTTTTTCCTTCTGTCTCATTTCTTCTTTCTTTTTTCTTTTCAGGTTTCATCTTCGGCAGTGTCTCCTCTCTCTTCCCGGAGTGCATTGCCGGGTCTCTCTTCCAGATCTTCTTCTTCCGTAGAGAACCAGTCAAAGCCAGCTGGTTCCCCAACTGTGTCTCCAGTCAAGTCTGCGTCTAATGGCACAGACGATGATGGCTGCCAGTCGGCTCCAACTGCAAGAAAGAAATTGCCTCTGGACGACTTAGTAAGAATTAATTTGTGGAGTCACTAACTTACGTCAAGGCTTTTCTTGGTTGATGAGGATGGGAACACAAGCTTGCAGATCTATGTGGACATTTTTATTGAATGTGTCCCCTCCTTGTCTCTTTGGTGCATGCACGTATGGCTGAACTTCTCACCTTATAGACTTGAATTCTTGCTCTAGGAGTGAGACATTTTCTACGCTGTTACACATACTTTGCAACCAAAAAAAATTCTTTTCAAGGTGTGTACCACTCGAATATTGTAATTAAAGCAATGCAGGTGTTAGTACACACATGTGTTAGAATAGAATTGTCATTGTTGACATTTGTGTTGTCTAGCCGATTCAACAGTGTCGTCATGGTATCCCAGTAGTGCACACGCTCTTCCTGGACTCCCTCATGGGAGCTCTGGTCATCAGCAACGACGACACACGCTGTCTGTTTGCACTGAGCATGCTCTATGGCATGCTCAATAACAAAGGCAAGTGAAGCAAGGCATGGATAAAATATAGAAATATTATTATATTTATATTGGATTTGAATTGTCTTAGGAATCCACCAGAAGCTCTTGGAAGCTTTCTCTATGAGACCCAAGTCTACTCCTCAGGTTAAATGTGTGTGTGTGTGTGTGTGTGTGTGTGTGTGTGTGTTTACAGCAACATTTTGGCTTTTCATTACAAGAATTTTGAATGCTGGGTTAAGTTTCAATCAATACGTTATTTTGGCTCTTGGGTACAGAAATACTGCTGTAAGGTTTTGGCTTACATGAAAAAATGACTATAAGTAATGAAATAGTAGTTGTATAGTAGTTGTATGATTCTCCATCAGCTTTGGATCCTTCTGTTTAGTATTCAACACCATATGATAATATACCAGATATAGCTACTTTTCTTAGCTGGCTTAGTGTGGAGGAAAGAAAGAGGAAAAGAGCAAGTAGGAATGAGAAGAAGTTAATTTAATTATGTTCCACTTCCAATTCTTCCTCCTCTACACCCAACCACTCACAGACAGTATTGAGTAGTGAAGGGCCGAGGCCCAATCTTTATTGGTATGAGGCACGGTATTACAAGTATTAGATTGTATTGAAGTCCTAATTAGAGTAATATTTAATGGAAGGGTGAATTCCTGACCACATTTTTCACAAATTAGAAGTTTTTAAGTTTGTAGGTGTTAAGCATTAAAAATAACTCGCTGTCCTACGACACTATATTCACTATAACTCGGCAGTGACTAATGGGTTTGTTTGTACATGTGTTAGTATTCCAGAGATCCGGCTTCTCCTCGCTACAACAGTGAACTGGTGGCCCTCTTACTCTCCATCCTGGACTCTTGCACGGCCACCAGCAACTGCATCCGATTGGTCACTCTTAGGCTGGCCGTCATGGTCCTTGAGGAGATCTTGGACATACAGAAGGTGGGCGTGGTTGAAGGAGTAGCTGTGGCGGACGAGGAGCATGTCCCTGTGCTGCAAGACCACCATGTTGCCCTGGTGGAGAATATCTACGAATCTGCCATATGCAAACTGAGGCTCTACTACAAGGTGAGAAAAATTTGAATGGATTATTGAGTTGAGATATTTCATTTATGCTGTAGTTGAACTGTGCTATCTGGTTTAAATAGTATATTTCCAAGAGAAAATTACGAGATATTCTTTAATTGTAATATCTATTATTCAACATAATACATTTTTTATTTTTTTTATTTATTTATTTTTTTAACTTTTTACGTTAGTAATACTACAAAAACATTTCAGCCTCGTAAGGTCTTGGTCACATACAAAGTTTTAAAAATGGTTGTATTATTATGTTGAAGCTTAATAACGTAGTAATTACATCTCTCTATAAGTAATATTTATTTGATGGTGAATTTTTTTCATATTTTCTCCTTTATTTTGGCAGGGGCCTCAAGACGAAGTTTTTTTAGAAATATTTGAGCAAGAATATGAAAATGAGAGAGTAAGTTTCACTCGTCTCTTGTTACATGCTATTACAGAATGATCTCGTCGTGTGTGTGTGTGTACGTGCGTGTGTGCATGTGTAGTCATTCAAGTTGAACGTCCCATACCTCATGATGGACGAAGCCATGCTCCTCCCACCCACAGACACGCCCCAGAGCGGGATTGACTTCACACGGCGCCTACCTTCTGGCGAGTACGAAAAGACAAGAAAGATAATGCGAGTTTTCTTTGCCATTCGAGCACTCAGTCAGAAGGTGATGGGAAAGGAAGAGAGTGAGCTCCCTCTGACTCCGCCCACTAACACTTACAAAGTTGGAGATACTTTGGACATGAGTGAGTGGTTTATTTTACTTTGTAATTTTTCTCCAAAATTTATCTTTGGTATGTTTAATAAATCCTTATTACAAACTACTGTGGTACAAATGCTGACCTATTTGCAATACTCTAGTGTAGAGCTTTGCTGTCGATTGCCCTTGGGTATCTCCACCTATTTATATGGGTTGTCATGTCTTACGGTCACACTTACAATACATGGACAGGAATGAATGCTTTTTTTAAAAAACCTTTAGTTTGTCCCTTCCCAGCTTGGACTGTGTATTATCATGCTAGTATTCCTTTTGCAGCCCCCCATGACTTGGTGCTGTGCAAGGTGTCGTGTGGGGAGGAGGAAGTGGAGGAGCACTTCATGGTTGTCACGCAACTGGAATTCCTGCTGGTGGATCCTCACAAGACCAAGTTGGGCCATGGTGTCGTTCATTTCATAGCCTTCTTGCAGGTAAGCTAACCCTTGTCCACCAACCAGCCATGTGTTTTGGTGAAAAAATGCTTTATCAGTGCACATGCAATTAATAGCAATCAGTCATCTCATCATTATGTCATACTAGCAGCTTTATCCCCACCTATTCTTTTCCATGTATTTTCCCCGCCAATTCATCATTCAAAATCTGTCATAGAATTTTATGTAGTCATCAGATCTCCACCTTTTTTTTTTCTTTTTTTTTTTGTGTTTGTTTGTTTCTTTATTTATATTTATTTTATCCAACAGAACTTGAACTACATAGATAGTTTTGTTTTTTGTTGTTTTCCCCCTGCCTCTGTGAAACACTCTATGCCTGTAATTAGATTTTCATTACTATTACTGTGATCTTTTGTAGGACTTGGACATATCGGGTGACCCTGCGGATGGAAAGGCTCTATTCATCATTGCCTACAACAAGAAGTCCTCACAGAAGCGCCCCGCCCTCTCCGGTCGCTTCATCTTTGAAGATCACATTCGATGCAGCGCAGCCAAGAATTTCCTCCATCGCTCGAGGGAGAAGCTGTTCATTAGCAAGATGTCTCGCGTCTCCAAGCTGCTCCACTTGCCAGTTCCGGATAGCTTGTCTTCTGTCCCTGGTCTGCCGGGATCTCACCGAGGCCTGCATCAGCAGCACGTCATGTCCTTATCTGACGACACGTCGCAACCGTCAGAGCTCGGTGCCACTCCCACTCTGGCCATCCCAACTCCACCTCAAGTCAAGATTGACGACGGTGGCGAGGGTTCCGCTGAAAGGTTTGGTCTGGTCCCTCGGCCTTCTCCGCCCAACGAATTAACGGCTTCGGTTCTCCACCGTGTCTTCACCCCACCTCAGTTGTCTTCTAGGGAGTCTAGCAATTCTTCTCACAACATTGAACTCTCTTCTCTCGTGCCCTCTTTTGACGGCAGTGGTGGTCTTCCGACGACTCTCCCAAACCCAAGCCTTCCCCCTCCCTTACCTCTCGGAATGGCAATGCTAGACCAGACGTCTGTACGCCTAACCACACCCATCCCTGAGACAGATCACCACAGGGTTGGAGTGGGAGGGGTGCAACGGCTCAGTCTGTCTCCCACTCCGGAGCCACATTTTCCCGATGAGGAAGGACTGACTGCCAGTGGTGGGCTTCTGGAACGTCAACGGATGTCTTCCAGCGAGAGGTCCAGGGAGCAGAGCTTTGAGCGCAGTCTGGAGATGAGCATGGAAAAAGAGGAGAGGAACAGAGATAGTGAAAGGGAAGAAAAGGAAACAGTGTGCCCTCTCGGACTGGAACTGATTGCTGAAAATGGAAAACTGCGGGAAGAAAGGTCTGGGGACCAAGTAATGGAGACTGAAGTCATGAACAGGACCAGTGTTGATGGAGGTGGTGTGGATGGTGCTGTGTGTGAACCCAGCAAAGAGGATTCTGGTAATTCCTGTGCTGTATCCACGCAAGAACAAGGAGAGCTCGTGTCACGTGACCTCACTGGTCAACAAGCTTGTCCCATTTCTAAAGAACAGGTTGGCCCAGTTGGTGAACTGGCTTTAGATGATAGCAATGAAGTTTCTGATCAAGTTAACGAGGTGGTTGAAGCTATGCAGCATAATGGCGAGCACTTGCCTTCTGGCCTTGCTGGTGGGCTTGGACCCAACGGTATGCCTGTGCATGCAAGAGCCAACAAGCCTCATGACGCGGACCTGTCACAGAACTTCAATTCCACCACACCTGAGCAAGACCAGGGCCCCAATGGCCGACAGTGTGAATCAGCAGGCTGTTCCGTAGCTAATGGTACCAAGTCAGAACCACAACTTCCTCAATGTCCGCTACCAACTGGCACGTGCGATTCCGAAAGTTTGACCAAGGAACGGTTGAAATCTGAGACACAGTTTTCAACTTCGATCACTGCGAACAGTAATGGGGTGGAAATTAGCCGCAAGCTGAGCGGCTCTGACGGGCACGTTGCTGGTAGCTATGACAGGAGGACAGAACACTCCAGTGTGGGTGATGGCGATGAGTATCTGAATGGAGAATATTTTGAGAATAGAAAAACCAGCGAGGATGATTTGGAAATGTTTTTGTGAAGGTGTGAGCTGAGGAGGCTGGATGACCAATAGTGATCTCACTCTAAGTATTATTATTATTATCGTAATTTTTTATTACTTTAATTATTATTTATTATTATTACTTTTTATTATCTGTGGTGGTAACTGGTATGTGGAATTACAAACTTCTCAAGAAAATTTTTAAATGCAAGTTATTGTGAATATTGTCACTATGATACTTATATTGTTTGAACTTACTGCTGGTGCAGCCTAATAGAATTTCCAAGTCATTGGGGGATATTACGAACAATTTTGGGGACGGTTTACAAACAATGCAGTTGGGGTTGGAGACATCGTTTTTATATGTGTATTGTGTGCTGCTGTTACATGGAAACAACTTAACCAGGACAAACGCAGATCTGTTTATCTAGTAATGAATACTTATACTTCTAACTACTTTGAAAATTAATTCTTCTGTGACTAGGTATAGACTTTCTTTTTGTTGTAGCTTTGTCATGACGACCTATTTTGTTATAGCTCGGTCATAACAACAAGTTCCTCAGGACATTGTTTTGACTTTATTATCATCCACACACACACTGATGATGACCATTGTAAAATGGTTGAAGCGTTTGTGTATTTTATAAAATATTTTATGACTAGTAAAATACAAAATATATGGAACTAACTACCATAGCCTTGAAAATGCATCCCACCAGTGCATTCCTTCACCTCTGGAAACACCACAGTTGTCCTTCCTGCCCCAAAGTTCAACGTGAGGTCTGAATTTGAAGCCAGCTTGCCTACTGTACTACTACTGAAATACAAATAATTTTGCCATTCTCCTGTTTTCCTTTTATTCATTTGATTCAACTCAATTTAATCTAAGACACCCAGTCACTGACAAATAAAAGCTTCTGAAACTTGCACACAAAGCATGACTGATGTACAGGTCTGTATTTTGGAGTAATGAAAGGCAATGATTTCGTATACTTCAATGTTGTGTTGGAAGCAGGTTTGACCTCTAGTTTGATTCTTGTGTCTAGCTTTTCCTGTATTATAACAACGTAATTACAAGATCTCACTTTACCTACCTCCCCACCCCCATGCAATGCAACCCTGTAGCAAATCAACATACTTCATTGAAAGGTTTATTTTCTTAATTGAACAAACAGCTTCAGCATCTGCATTGTACACACTGCAGTATTTAATATCACTAAAGGTACAAGGAAGGTCAAGGAGAGGATTATTATTATAACTTTCCACTTCTTACAATAACAACAGTTGGATTACGTATATATAACTGTATTCATAGAACTCTCTGCAAGAGGCTATCCTGAACTTCATGAAATTTGTTCTGAACTCCATATTGCTATAATTATACTTGAGGTAGGTGTGAACTTGGTCTGTCTACCACATAAGAATCCTAACAAATGTGTGGCAAGGACGAGCAATTAACTACCACAAATTAAATAAGCAAGGAAGGAAGGAATGAGTAGAGAGGGGAAAAAAATAGAGTAAGGTAACCAACACTAAAGTTTAGTTTAAGACAAATCCACTTAGTTCAAGAGTGTATCGATTAACATAGCATTGTCTCCACTATCCTTAAAAGTCTATTTCATTGCACAGCGGAAGAAACACAAAACTTGAAAACAAATTAAACAATTGATATTCATAGGAGAAGTATACAACAACCACAACTTCCTTTGTATAATACAGAGAATGAAATGTATTACGTATCAGTCATGGTAAACAACAACAACAACAACAACAAACAATGCAAGGAAAAAAAAATTGCAATGACGAAACACAGTAAATTCTCTCCTAATAACAGTAACGATATTTCCGGGTAACCATTATCCGATTGTTAAGCAGTAAATGAATTTTTTCCCTAAAATAATTCTCCTAAATAGATCCCAATCCAAGTAGACTCCCTCATTCAGAGGATGGGTTGGCGGCAGGGGCAGAGTTGGCTGCAGTCACAGGAACCGGTAAAGGGACAGCCTGGGTGCCGCAGTTGAAATAGCCGGAAAGAAACGGGTGTGGAGGCAACGGCATGCTTTGAGGAGGCATGGCAGGTCTCTGGGGATTGGCCAAGCCAGCAGCTGCGGCGGTAAGAGAAATCGGGATGAAGAGGCCAGGAGGCGGGGCGCCTGGCATCGTTGGGTGCTGCATGGTGGCAGGAGGCAGTGACATAATATTTCCAAGGGTTCCGAGAGAGGTGGTAGGAATGGCCTGTCCTGCGCCGAGAGGAATGGGGCGTGGCTTGATGATACCGCTGACCTCTTCATCAAGGCGGGGCTTCTTCATGGCCGGTGCAGAGGGCGCCTCTTTGCTGCTGTCCTCCTCTCTCTCCTTCTTGGGAGCCATAGGGAAAAACTTGGCAGCTCCAGGGGGAAAAGTTGGGGGGCGAGAAGGGCTAGCTGGGAGGGAGTGGGAGGAGTTGACAGCTTGTGGGAGGTTGGGGAAATAGGTGTTGAGGGTGAAGTGTGAGGTGGAGGGAGGAAGGGGGAGGGTAAGACGAGGTGTCTCTACTGTGGCTGCTGCATTGTGTATTTCCTTCAGGGAGTTCAGAGGATGGTCATTGGAAGGGTGGTGGGTGGGTGAGGGTGGGGCACTCCTGCTGGAGAGGGGTGGGAAAAAGAAATACTATCAGTTATTGCCACCAAAATAGTGAGTTGGAAAAACTAAAACGCTATCACAAGATTAAATGCCCCTATAATCAAAATAGCCACACCGTATGCTCTTGAAGTAAACGGCGTCCCTGCCCCAGGCTACAGTGAGCTGCTGTCACATCTGTGGCTGTGAATGGGTTGTAATGCAATGTTAGTGGGTCAGACTGACCACCAACAGAGTAAACACTGGAAAGTTGTTGTAAACAAATTCCACTGGTTTAATTATCTCACGGTAAGCTTATAAACATGTAATTAAACACAATTACCATGACTTAAATAACAGAAACACACTGTGACAAGCACCTCTCTGTTGCCAATTAATTACCAAAGATACATGTTCTATTCCACTTCCCACTCTATCCATACATTCCATTCATCTATTCCTGCTCCATCATACTCCATACTATTCTATTCAATCATTACCTGCTCTACCCAAACTTTCATACATATATTCCCTGTTCCACATATTCATACCAACTGTTATATTTCCACCACACACTCCAATACCATACATTCAATTCCTCATTCCCATTCCACTGCACCCACAAATATACACCAGAGCCCATCAAACTGCAACCAACACCAGAACCACTACTCTCAAAATACACTCTACCATAGCAACTAGTCCTCCAGACAAATAATCATTCACTTACACACACACACACACACACACACACACACACCTTGAGATCAAATGAGATGAAGGGAATACTGGGATGCCCTTTTTCTTGCGTTTGACGTAGGCCTGGGAAGTTAGCTTGTCTTCATAGTCGGGATGCATACACCAATAACCACCTTTGCCGAACCCGAGACCTTCCTTCTCACGAGGAGCTTTGGCAAAATACTGGTTCAGACTCAAGTTGTGGCGGATGGAGTTCTAAAGGCAACACAAAATTCACACAGTCATAAAGTATATTAAAGATAAAATATCTCTCATAGACACAAAGGTGAATATTTTCCAAAAGCTGGACCGAATTCATTAGGAAGTACTTTCTGAGACCATCAAGTGAACAGGGAATTCATTCATGATTCAATGTGATAGTTTACGATCTGTAAATCCTGACTAATCTCAAAGCAGAACTAAGTGAGGATGGAGACCTTAGCTGCATTTACCACAGATGACAAGGCCTGACTTTCTCTATCATTAAAAAAATAAAAAAATTAGCAAGGACCCATCAGATAACTCAATGATACTAACAAACCAGCCAAGATTGACTGTGTCCCAGCTCATCCTCAGCACAATACACAGGTAGACCTCTGTCCCACCCATGGTTTAGACTGAGCACAGCTGTAGCTGCTACACAAACAATGTCTCTGCTCTATGAAACAGAAGGCATGTCACCCACCACTGTGGCTTTGCCTAAACAAGCAAAAGAGCTGCGTTGTTTTGGAGGTCATGCTTCCCAGAACTAAACAGTTACAGAACTTTTGTCAACAAAGTCAAAACTAAGACTGCTTCTGAGAAAAAAAGTTTGTAATAAAGAAGGTATTCTGTAGCCCTTCTCTCTCTCTGGTTCAGCACAGAATGTAAACATTGTCACAGTTTTTGATGCACCAAATGACACAAAGATAAAAGATGCATTGACACATTCAGCACTACTTGCGTCTTAGATCTGACTGTGTGTGTGTGTGTGTGTGTGTGGAAGTTCTTTACAATGAACCCATTGATAATGTAATACTTAAATCAACACAATGAAACTGACAACTATTGTAAGGAAAGCCTGAGGACCGGAAACTGAAATGTAAACATTGTAATAGAATAAAAGTGAAAATCTGGATTAATAGACATGTTTCAATTGGCCGGGTTTCTCTTCCAACAAATCATGATGGTACATCTTGTGATACTAGCACAGATCAGTACATGACACCTTAACTTTCACATGGGGCTGCAAGAAGAAAACACAACAACAACAAACAGCAAGGTTTTGAGGCTGCATGAAAACAACAACAAATAGCAAGGTTTTTGAGGCTGCAATAAGAAAATAACAACAACAAATAGCACGGCTTTGAGGCTACAAGAAGAAAACAACAACAACAACAAGCAGCAGGAAATATTTAGCACTTGTGAAATCCCAAAGTTTATGAATAGCCTTTAGAGCTCCAGTTTGTAGCCTCTGAGCCGGAAGTGGCAAAGGTCGTTCCCAAATAGAGGATGAACAACGAACAACACTGCTGAGCCCATTATGAAAGATGAATACAATTAAGAAGGAACAAATATAGGCATGAATACACGCACACACACATATACACGTAGCAGCACAGGAGTATGTGTAGAAAACTCGCAACCACAAGCCAGATTGTAAACACTGAAGATGCTCTTTAAACAGGTCATAGTACTGACTGGCAGAACCTAGGCCTTACTTCATGGCATGGAGGCTACTGGCTGGCTTTGCCTCTGTTTAGATTAGGGCACACTACTCCAAAGCTGCCTCAAGTGAGCTGCCTTGTGTAAGCTAACGCAACTAATCTGTTTTAGCACAGTAACAATGATGCACAAGCGGGCACTCTTTAACGCAATTAAAGTGTTTACATTCTCAAGTGACTCGGGCAAGCATTCCTGGACGGGAGGAGAGACTCGACCACTGTAACAAGCCATTGTGTGTAGCTCTCAATGAGCAGCACATCGGCCATTTCTCCCATTGAACCCCACTGCCAAACAGATTAGTTCCATTAGTTGAGCATGTACACTGACATACATGTACTATCAGATACGTGTGCTACTTCTATGCAGGAAACAGTTTGTCCGTTCAGAAGTATGTAAGCAAACGTTGGGACTCCTGCTTGTCCAAGCACCCATGTGAAGCTTTCAGTCTGTCCTTAATTAGTGCCAAATTCATGTCGAACTTTCCCGACGACTAGTCAGTATAATTTAATGTTAGTGTATTACTTACTGCATGAGTCAGTGTACAATATGGGGAGATATTTCAAGAGTACATGTAAAGTGTGTGAGTGAAATGTCATACTTTGATATTGTATGACAAGTGTAATAAATTGTTTTGGATATAAACGGTAAAATGGTTGTGCTTCTAACCCTCATTGTTCAGAGGTAACTCTATCATACATCTAAAAAATAGTTGTCCAGAACAATGCATGGGTGAGTTGGAACAGTCAATGTGGTAAAATATTGAATGCTTGCGTGATGCGGAAACATTCATGGAAAATATCCAATGTACTATATATATATTATATTGTAATCAGTTATGTGCTGTGTTGTGATGCTGAAAAAGTCTAGAGCTTAGGCCATTCCCCTAATCCTGTCTGGAAAAAGAAATCGGACATTGTACCTATCACAGAAGCCATTCAAAATGCATTCGCTCTACATTCTTTGAACAGCTCAGGAGAAAAAGACTAGAGATAACCTGCCAAGAAGCCAGACAAGGAAATGAAAATAGCACAGGCTTAATTCCAGTCCATTAATCCTGGACCTTCAACAGAGCCAGTACAACTAACAGTCAACGAATCACATCCCACATCTCCTTTAGCTGGCTTGCAATATGCAATGATAGTAGACCCCACTCGGCAAAGAGAGACATGGTTACAATACACACCCACAGGGCACCCACACATAGACTGAATTGTACCAGGAATTGAGATCATAGCCTAAATAAGGACTCCAAGTGACATTCAAACATTTCCCTTTTCCTAATTCCCACTCAACTTCCCATGGTAATGAAGAAACACCCCCAACATTACTACAGAGGGAGGAATGGAGGATGGGTTGGGAAGGAAAACAAAACAAAACAAAACAAACATACAAACAACAGTCAGAGATAACCATTTTCAACATTACAGATATGCTGCCTCAGGCTTAAACAACTAACCTTCCAGCCTTTGTCTGCCATTTTGTAGTAAGGGTACATTTCGGATATGAAAGAATAAATGCTGCTCAGTGTTTGCCGATGGTCCTTGGCTGCCAGCAACGCCTGGACAATGAGTTGGGCATAAGAGTAAGGAGGCTTCTGCAGGCTCTTCTCCTCTCCGCCGCTTCCTCCTCCTCCTCCAGCATCTGATGCCACGCCCTGACTGGACTCGCCTCCTTCCCCTTCTTCATCTTCCTCATCAACCGTCTCCATACCAACTGGTGGAGCTTCTCTGCCATCACCACTGTTCAGATTGCACGGGTCGCATGAAGTAGACGTTGTCTCTACCACTTCAGTAACGTCATTATCCTAGGAGGGGAAAAAAAAATAATAATAATAACAAGATAAGAAAAAAATTGTACTTGGAAAATCTTGATGTGTTTAGTTTAACAAACCAACAAAAAAAAACAAGCTAACATTAATACTTTAAAAGGAAGAAAAGGTCATGCATACTGTTTTGGCAATTTTCCCATCCAATAACCAATCAACACTTCAGAGATTTCATCAGCTGTTCCCAGAACTGCAAAGAATGACCTCTATTCTACCAGCAGACCCAAATCACATGACTTTCACACCTGTCCTTGGCCCATTCATTCACCCAATAGACACCCTATTAAGTCAATTAGCATGAGATACAATCCAGCATTACTCAGTGAAATTGAGCCTTAACCACTAAAAAATAAAAAAATAAAAAATAAAAAAAGCTGCTGAGGGTAACTTCTAAAATATAGGTGCTCAAACTCCTCAAATATAAAATTACCTGGTTTTCATCAGACAATTGGCCCTCCTCTTCAGTTTGAATCTTCTGCTGCGACTGGTGGTGGTGCTGCTGCTGATGATGTGGATGCTGATGGTACTGCTGAGTAGAAAGTAATTTTGACGCATATGTTGCCATCACTTTGAGATCAAAGTTAGGCACACGGTTGCGAAATTCCGAGTTGGGACTGACTGGGCATGAATTTACGGCACTAAATTAAACAACATTATGTACAAACAACCTCGTAAACACAGCACAGAACTTGTTTACCAACAGCACCAAAACAAAAACAAGGCACTTCAACTTAGATGCTTATGTCCTTTGAATCTAATTGACAAAAACCACTAATACACTAAGCCACCCACGAGGTATGGAGAGAACTAATGGACTCTATAAGGCGAGGGCACCTCAGAGACACAAGTACCTGCCAAACAACAACTTCCTGCTCAAAGATTAAGAAGTGGAACTTTGATGTGGATAAGTTATAAGTCTACTAAATAGAACAACAACAAATTGAATGAGCTGTTACATCACTAAAACAAATTTAAAAAAACTATAATAAAAACAACAAACAGTATCCTCCAATACAAACATTCACACTAAATCATCCACAATAAACAAACAAACAGCAATGTGTTGACAGCAAACCATGACTAACCTGATAGTGCCAGTTGGGGAAGGTACTGGTGAGACAAAGGGTGAGCAGAACTGAGGGTCTAATTTTGGAGGGAGGGTCAGCGGGCTGTGCATTTGTCTGACCGGTGCAGTTCCAAATAACAATGAAGCGAAAGAGAACTTGATTGTAGTTGACGGAAAGCGGATCACACACCTGAGGCAATAATAATACTGATTGTAAGTATTCAAGGCTTTTAAGATTGATTGGGAAATTTGGGAAAACCCAAATAAAACTCAGTTCAATTTTTAAGCGGCGATCATAAAGATATTTTTACTGGTTGACCAACTAGAATTTGCTAAAGACTGTTCCTGATCACGCTATAATTAAAGGTCCTATACTATTACTGAATTTAGCCAGTTCCACCTGAAGCAATCGGATGCACTCGAATAGACAAGATAATAACAGTATTATTTAGTGGAATGACTTGAAAAGCAGATCAAAGAAGTCTTGAAAGAAGTTAACGACTATCACAAATTAAGTATAATTATCTGCAAAACAGCTTAGCACATGAACTGGCAAAGGAGCTTAACTATTTTTGGTATGCAACACATCTGCCAGAAGCCACCCAATTTGTAGCTGATACCAAAACAAAAAACAACTTAACTTAGCTATCCAGTACAAGTTATTTTTAAAATCCAACTCCTTTGCCATGCCCATAATTGAAGCCGTCTAGAATAAACTTACTTGTCTGGCAATTCGATCCTTTTGTTTTCCCTGCGTTGAAATATATCATCTACAAATACGCCGTTCTTCCCGCGGCACAGATAGTAAAAGCTGTCGTCCCAGATTATCTCCAGGTGTCTCCGGCTGATAAAACGGGTAGAACCCATGTTCAGGTCGACATCTCCCAGTTTGCTGTTTCTACCGATCACCACCTTTCTCTTCTTCATAAAGAACTCAAGGTTCTTCCCTTTAATTTTGGCGTACGGGCCCTCCATGCTGTCTGACGCTAAACGGGAGCGCACCACAGCCTGCAAACGGGTGTCGCCCGATAGAGCAATCCAAGCGGATGGTTTTAGGCTTTTTGTTTACAAATAAAACCAGAGCACATGGTTTCTCACATGATGACTACTGATGACGTAATACCGTGCAGTTTTGGGCTGGTGCTCGTATTTTTTCTACGTTCGCTTAATTAGAAGAGTAAAGTGTCGTCAAAAACCTGAACCCTGTACCAAGTTGCGGTTTTAGCCAAGGATGCAGCTGCCCAAGGAGCAAAGCATTCGTTCTAAGCTTGGATCAATTTTAGGAATTGGGTCTTCTAGAAGCACACCTGTACCACAGAGGAGCCTAGATGAGCTTGGCAAGCTAGAACATAACACTTTTTTCACTGCAGATATTTTGAGGGTAACATTATACGAATGGGACCGAATAACCTGCAGAACTACTGTAAAAAAGTATTACTTGGATTTATTGTGTAAATATAGGAATTAGATAGCAGTTTAACTCTTCAAAGAAGAGTACGTGCTCTCAAAGAAAATGTTGATGTTGTCACACATAAACGATTGGAAGAGGTTGGTTCATTGTAAATGTTAATTGTCCTTAGTGTTGTTACTCTCTCCAGCATGCTGTAGAAGCAATATGGGTGGCCATAAAGGATATGATAGAGCCATCTCAACCTATGGATGTGAGACAGTATACACTGAAATTCTTAAGGAACCTCATTTATGGGCAGGTAATGATAATGTGAGCACATGGTTGATAGCAGAAGTGATTCACAGCAGTATGTACACTACAGCCAGTATATGCTATTAATGTGCTTCAGTGCGAGTATCGAGCGACCTAGCCTATTTGTACATTGAGCATGTTTATAGTATCCATCCACATTCAAACATTCAATTTCTGCGAATAGACAATAAGGGAGAGGCTGCTATAAGCTCAGTATTACTAAGTAAGCCCTGAATTTAGCTTTCTTGAAGCCGATTTGTTTTTTTTGTTTTTTTGTTGAAGAGCGGTGCAGAATCCTAGAGTGTTTATCTTTTGATTATTCACCAGCTGAAGTGCTATTCACCTTTAAATGGCATGCAAAATAGAAATACTGCCATCTTTTTTTAATATACTGGTAGGCCACTACCATAGTTAATAAAGTAAGTGAAAGCTCATATGGTTAGTTCTTCTACCCCAGCTTTGCATTGAAGACCATTGAAAGACACTTGCCTACTAGTTGTTAAAATTATTCATCACTCGCACGTAAGCCACACATGCGTCCATTTATCTCTGTGACTTGAATTTGTGCACCTGTAATTGTGTCTTGTTGTTGGCCAATCTTTTCACACGTTTCCTATTGAAGTCTACTTCAAGGATTACCAGGTTAGGCTGTACTTGATGAAGAAGACTTTAGCATGTGATTTAATTGTCGGATTAAGTTATATTTACTATATTGGCTGTCAATATGGAGAAATTGAACATCAGCAGAGAGTTACTGGTCATTTGCTGTTGCATTTGGATAGTATTTTATCTTATAACATCTTTCTTGTATTAGGCAGCGGTGACCCTCCAATTTAGTATTTAGTTTAGGATGGTTCCCATGGCAAGCAAGTGCAAGATATGAGCTCTATTAAATGATATTACATGTGCACACATGTACATGTAACAACAGTTTATTTTCACATGTGTGTCATGTCATGTCGTGAATTAGTTTGAAGATCTCGGGGTATTGCGAGCTCATTTTATGATGGTCATCAAGAACCACAATGTTGCTGAAGATGCTCACTTGAGGTGAAGTGTGTGTGCATGTGTGTGTGATTCAAGACTGTTTGATTTTAGGAATGATTTATAATTATGGAGGAGCCCCTCAAAGTTGTGTGTTAATATTATATTATGAACTGGGTGTGTGATGGTCCTGATTGGTGATATGTCTTGGTTTTGACCTTGTGGTTAACTTGTGTAAGCGTGTGCGTTGAGAGTACGCAAGTATGTATGTGTGTGAGAGTATGTATATGTGGTATGTGTGTGTGTGTGTGTGTGTGTGTGTATTTGTGTGAGTGTGTGTATGTGTGCTTTGCTGTGGTGATCATGTTTATGTTTGTTTCATTTTAAAGGTTAGACATTCTCTGTGTTTTGACTCAGAATGGCAAGAACATCCACCATCTCGAGGAATCCATTGGTATGTAGTAGTAAGTTGTGGATGTTTTCCTAGAGTTTGTTATGACTATGTTCTATTCCTTCTAAATAAGATTCTCACATGACAACAACCTAGGGTATAGAAATATTGTAGAAAGAAGTGTTGGACAGACCAGCGTTGTTGTTGTTGTTGTTGTTGTTGTTGTTGTTTTACCTAGTCAGCATCAGCTGAAAACATTTGCCATGCCAAGTGAACTAATACCGGAGTTGGAATGTTGTCATTGGCTTACGTAGCTACTAGAGATCTATTCATGATCTTGTTGATGTCCTACCTAATATTACTGATATCAGCAGAAATTAATATTGAGCACATGCACGCTAACGTCATAGTAGGCACAAGAAATTTTAGTAATTTTCAAAGTCTTGAGGAAGTAGTTTCTATGATAGGACTACTTGATAGTTGAAGAAAGGAATTCTTTCACAATGAATGGAATGCTATGATTTCTAGCTGATTAGCACCAGCAACACAGACTTAAATGATAAAAGTACACAATGAAAGGCTGAGGTGTCTATTCAGTCACTTTTTTAAAATTTATACTTTAGGTGAAGAGAAAGTGGTGCTACCATATATGGTCGTCACTGCAATCACTAAAATGTCAATTATATTTAGTAGCTTACTGTTATCTATTGGAAGAAATTACTTATCCCAGAAAGCTTCGGTTGGGTTAAGTGGTGACCCCTTAATATTTTATGCTGTCGTGCAAGACTTACATTCTTACCCTTTTCCCCAAAATAGCCAGAGCATAAGTTATTTCCCTGAAGCTAGACATACTGTCTGTAGAGTTTCAGAATTTCACATTTTGGGTGTCTTATGGTTAAGCTTTCACTATTGTAATGAAATAATTGCAGTGAGTCACTTCGAACTACATTAAGGTAAAAGAAAACGTAATCGCCATTGGTAAATAGCCTTCATAAGAAAAGAAGCTAAATGAGCCAGAGACACTCACCGGTATTCATTTTCAACACGAAACTTCACTTCTTTCAACTCTGTTAACTTCCCTAAGCATAAAGCGAACTACACTGCGGGCTGCAATAAATTATTTGCTGACATGATTATGATGTGATGTTAGGGGGCGTTACCCATAAAAGCTGGTACCTACGTGGAGCTGAAAGCTTCGTGTTTTCTCAACAATTAGCCCGAAATTTTAAAAAGTAGCACAATAAAAGGTCCTAAATCTTCGTCCTGAGTAGGTTCATACCTAAATCAATGGTTAATTATCAGTAATCTCCAAAATTAGAGCGTGACATACAGACAAACAGACAGGACTATACTATGACCCTCTCGCGCATGTACGCTGAGGTTAATAATACATGTACATGCACTGGGAAGGAGTATTGGAAACATGCTATTTTAGACGAAAAAAATATGGTGGTCCAGTGACCACAGATAAACATACATTTCATGCTTTATTTCTTCTCTCCATGCTCTATGAAGAAGAACTTTCAGATCAAATGAACACAGGTAGTTAGACAAAGATACGGCTCATCTGGAAACAATAACGCAAAGATCCAGTTCAGCTCATGTAATGTTTACAGTTATTGCCTCAGTGAGACTGCATTACTAATGTGCGTGCACACACACACAGTAGCACAGTAGCACATTCTTGCAAGCCAACACTGGCCTCATACCCAGGCTCTAATGCCGTAGATGTGTGTTGTTAAGCACCCATTTATATTAAGTGCTAAGCACCTGTTTTCTTCCCAGCTTTTAGCGCTTTTTAATTTTTATCTTTTTATCAAACGCCCACCCCCCCTCCCCTTCCTCCCTTCCTGTCAATGACTGATTGGCGCTCAACCCCAGACTTTAAAGTGCCCACTTGCTGTGTAAGTGCCTTTTTGTTTTATGAAGTGCCTATAAGCAAGGGCGTTTGACCACCTGCATCTATGGTACAACAATATATAGAAGAGGAGTGTCCATCCACTGTATGCATATATATTTCAAAAATACTGTGAAAAATTTATAATTATTTCAGGATGATACGACGGTTGTTGGTACTAGTCCCTGAATTCCAGTTTCCTGGAACAGTTAAGGCCACTCAATCACAATCACTTGTGTGTGTGTGTGTGTGTGTGTGTGTGTGTGTGTGTGTGTGTGTGATTGCTATTTGTTAGTACTTGCCTAGCACCCCAGCGGAAGTAGAAATAAATTCCAGGATCTGTTTTCTCAATGGCCTCAGCTTGAGTTGACTGACCATATACTTGTAATAGGAAACTAATTAGCACAAGTGCAAACTGTCCCTCTCATCTTCCTCTGTTGCTTCAACATGGAGGCCTTTGGTAAGAGCTCAAGCCAACACATCATTACCATAGGCCAGTCTTAACTTAAATGTTCTGATAAAGAAAGCTAACTCTTTTTCAACGATTTTTTACTGCTCTTTTTGCATTGCCGGGAGTTTACATTTTCCCAAGAGTTAAACTAATTTTATTCCTTGTCTTTTTTTTTTTTTTTTTTTTTTTCTTGAGGCACTTTTCAAGTTCTTAGCCACAGAACTGTGCACTCTGTTACATAAGGTGCAGGCTATATATACATTCATTTCAAACCAATGAAATAAACTGTATTCTTTAGATTGAAGTTTCCTAACCCCATCCCCCTCCCATCCCCAAGGTTTCTCCCCTTGTTTGTACTAATCTAGTGTGCCCTTCCCTCTAACACTCCTCTCAAGTCTATTTTTGTACTAGTTATGCTTTAACATTATCTTGTGCTGCCTCATTCTCACAGATTTCTTGTGTGTGAAATCCACCCAGGTTACTCTCCCAGTATGACATTGGACTGCAGGAATGAAATAAGGGACTATTTGGTTATTTGCATTGTTCTATCTCTGCTCACGTAGCTTGGGGGAGCTTGTTAATTGTAGTTTATTAGCTAAAGATAAATCCCCAGAATTCTTAATGGCAACTTAACACTGTGTAATATGTTGTTGTTGCCCAAGAGACAAGGATTTTTTAAGTGGGGCAGTACAAACCAATTTTATAGCTAGCAAACAAGTCACCTTCTGGACTTTTTTTAAGTAGCAGTATATAGTTTAATTTCTATAAAAACAAGTACTTTGCTTCAATGTATCTGTACAGCAATAAATGAAATAATTGTTAGATTAGGATGTCACTAATCTGCCTCGACCTGTAGCGTCCAAACATAACGAGGATGCTGCCCAAGGCCAAGACTTTTTAAGCCTTGCAGATTCTGAATCTAACTGTTTTAGAACTTAGCAATGGCTAAAACCTAAAAAACAAAACAAAAACAACAACAACGAAAATTTCTGGCAATAAAGCAAGTACTTTCAAACAAACAGCGCATCCCAAGTATTTGCTGAATAATTTAGTTTGCTAATTAAGCACAAATATTGAGCAAGCCAGCAGCCTCGCTAATTGCAATTCAAGCCACAATTACACTTTAAACTTTGACTATTACATGCGATTTGTACACAAAACTACATTATGCTATAACAATGTTCTAGTTTTTGTTCATGAAGCCTGCACAGTAGTTTCATTTCTGAAAGTACAAGTACAAATACTTTCTTACCTCAGTATACTATACGATGTACCAGTAGCTCTGGCCAACAAGCTCTCAGCTGAAGTATATCTGTATCTATAAGCTGCACTGATAATTATTCTTTGATATTTTTAAAACCAATATTTACAATACCTATCCTCAGTTTGAGTTACTATGGTGATGCAACGGGCAATCAGTCTTCCCATCCTGACGAGTAGCCCTTGACTTGCTACATACACTTACTAGGGTTGGTCACGTGAAGACTATACTGAAGATCTTATTGACTATCCACGACTTACTAATGGTCATAGTGTTAGTCACGTGAAGACTATACTGGAAGATCTTATTGACTATCCACGACTTTGCCACGCTTCATCCACTAGGCGATATCATGGTGGAATTCCTGGGCAACACTACGTTAGCTACAAAAAGAAGAGTAATAGCAGAATCAGAGTGGGGTGTTTACTTTGGCAATAATATATGTAATGTATACTGATGATACAGGATAATGATTCCTTAACTGCAGAAATTATTTAACTTTTGCTATAGTATCATATGTTGACATACTAATATATCTCCCAATCAGATTGCCTGCCCCCCCTCCCCTCTTTTTGTTTTTGATATTTCACAATCATTTCCCAGGTAGGGTTTCATACAGGGGTAGGGGTGCCCTGGGATTTCCCTCCCCCCTCCCCCCAGAATTTCATGAAATAGATTAATAATATTTACTACTTAATGTTATTCTGTGGCTATGATTTATAATGGTATTCTGTGAGTTTGTTGTTTGTATTATATCTAATACTTGGTGAAAGTTCACTTCAGTTAGTTGAGGTCCTTCAATTGCAATACACATTAGTCTTCCAAGATTGGTGTCACTAATTCTAGACCTGAGACGATTTTTAATTAAATGGGTGTGGTTTCAGAAGGTTTCAGAAAAAAATTGGGTGTGGTCAATCAAACGTGTGGGCCCTCCCCCTCCTTCCTAAACTCTTTCCTTCCCCCCAGAAAAAAATCCTGTATGAAACCCTAGGTATCTGTCCGTTATTAGCATTTCATGAATCTAACTTCCATTGTAGGAGACGCATTGTTCCAGACTTCCCCGTATAGCCAGGCTTAAATTCTAACTTCCACTTTGCAGGTGGCTTTTAGAAAGTTGTGGTTCTGGTTAGTGAGGGGAGGGGGAGAGGGAGGTTGATGAAGGAGCTGAGCATATAGAACTATGGCTGAAGTCTGGAGTTATCTGGATAACTAGACCAGGCAAAGTTGTTACATGACGACTGCCCTATTTTTAAATGTGTGTTATTATTAACACCTCTCGACAATAAGTGGCTGTTGCAGTGATGACAGTTGTTATATTCCGTAACAACTTCATGATACTATTTGTTATTTTCAATGTGGTTGTGGCTTGACAATGTACAGTTAACAACTCATTCAAACTTGGTAAAGGATCATGTGAAGTACAAGCACCATTGACTATGGTGATTCTGTACCAACTACATATATTGGTGATTTAGTTTGTTGTCAGATTACCTACTACAGTAGGTGTGGAGGGTTTTGCTCTGCTGCTGAAATCCTTCCACATTCAGTGGAAAAGGAGTCTACCCTCAGCTGTTCGCCTTCTTCTAGGGAACTGCTCCCTGTGTGTCCTTAGGCTGCCACTAGTTGACTTGGCCCCTCCCCTTCATCTGGACTGGTTCCCTTAGTATTAACCAAGAGTGAGATTGTGTGAATGGAATGAGATGGACCAAGTGGTGTATCCGCAAAAATAAATAAATAATAATAATAATAATAAATAAATAATAATAATATTGTGGTCTTGACTTTTATATCTGCCAAGTCTCAATAACATACAGTACATTTCCATTCACTCAACAATGCAATTATTCGTGTTCATCTGGAGCTTGGCTACACAATACTGAGGGGTTTCATCTGTTATATAACACCACTGAGTATGATGCTGTCGTCAGAAGAACTGGTGCTTGGCTGAGTAGAACTGTAGGGGAGCAGAGCTATTCACGAGAGTTCATTACTGGATAATCAGTTTAACTATGCAAAGAGAAGAATGAACAAGAGCAAATAATTCTAGCAAAAAAATGTAAAAGTTAGACTTAGGCTCTAAAAGGTGTGGGAACGAAAATCATGCCTCAATTGTATCCTTGAATATTATGCTGTACACATCTTAGACATCAGTGATTACAAAGTATTACTATACCTTATTATGCAGTTGAAGCAATAACATGATGTGAACTGGTAAAGGGTTATTAAAAGTGTGATCAGCATTGACTAAAATGGTGAATCCATACCGAATATAGACAGCCTGGTAGGGTGTTGTCATAGACATAAACACTAGTACATATAAGGATATGGGGTTAGAGAATAAGATGGCTAAGAACTGAGTAATATGGCTGAGTTGATTAAAACAAGTGTCACAGATCTGCTCAGGATCTTGGCTTTAGTGTGAGCTTTCTAGCTGCAGTATGACTGCAGTAGAGAAGAGATTTTTTTTTCATGATTTGTAATGAGACATCAGAGTGTCCAAGTATGTATGTGTATATGTTATATATATAGCTATATTATATATATAAATATATAATATACATACATGTATCAAACTGCTTAGTACCTGCAATGTGATAGAAGTGATGTCATCTTCTGAAATAGCCTATAGCCAAAGCATAACTTGGTACCCCAATATTACATAACAGTAGAATTTTTCTACAAAATAGAGTGAAACTCACAAATTATGGTATAAAGCGATATGTCATGGTCCTTTTAGTGACGAAGAAAATATATTTCTTTTTTTCTTCTTGTTTATGAGTTTTGGTTTGTGATCAGTCACTCCTCCTTCCCAGTCTAAAGTTGACTTGTAACTGGACATCTTTTTCCCCTTCATAACTATCATACAGTGAACTATAGTTAAACCGTGGCAACTCTTGAAATTATCACTTATTAGCAAATACCCCTCCATGCTTGATGTACTAAGTTTTGCAAATTAAAAATGCAGTAGCATATGGTAATTGTTTGGGACTATCCAGCAAGTTGAGGACTTGATCCCGGTGTAGTCTGTTGACGCGCACTACTCTAAACAGAAACAGAGTAACTAGTGCAGTGAAGATCCACTAGCGGGTATGGTAATGTCAGAGTTCCAGTAAGAACAGTCAACTCGACGACCTGACTCCGTCAGAAGATGTCTATACGAGAGAATAGAGACAGAGGTCGTAAATCTCTCCTCGTTCTCCCGTTGACTGGATCCTCTGAATATAGGCTGTCCACTAGCTAAGAGACAGACCTGATATATATATATTATTCATTTGATACAGGAGAATATCACGAGTCTGTTGGCTCAGTATTTACGCGAGTGCCGCAGGCACGAGCGTAAATACCGCCAATCAGACGAGTGATATTCTCGGGTATCCAATGGATAATAAATTTATTAGGTACTGCTCATGCGCGAATACCTTGGTAACATTCTATAACCTAGGGGGACGTAATAACCCAACGTAATAACTATGAACACAGGTGATATGGAAAAATATTGCCCTAAGCCACATCCTGTTTACTTTAATGCATTTTCTATGTGGCAACAGTTATCAGGCTCTGTTCAGTACCTAATAATTAATATTACTAAGTAGGTAGAATAATATTGATTGACCAACAGGTGGTATGCAGAGAAAGAGGTAAAACTGGTAACTAAGGTGAATGACAGTGTTCTAGGCGATAAATACAAACAAAAAAAATGAAACCTCGCCGATGTATGATGATTGACAATAGCTACTCGAAAATAAGAATAATGAGCACGCGTGAATAATAATAATAATAATAATAATAATATATGAAATAAAGCGTAATGTTTAGTTGTTCTAGGGGTTCAATCCCAAACATCTCCAGGCGGGGAAAGAGAATGACTTTCCTCCAGAAGTGGAACTAGTTTATGGATAGCTCTTCTGTAGGTTCCCTTTTGTGTTTTGACGGTAACTACACAAGCCAATCCATCTTCTCCAGGATGAGTCTGAGTGACTCTAGCCAAAGGCCACGATCTAATGAAGAGGTCAGAATCTTTGATGAGAACTAAGTCACCGACCCCTATAGAACGTTGAGGCTGATGAAATTTCTTGAAGTGGTTGAGGTGAGTATATAGTCATTGCTCCACCTTTTCCAGTAGAATGCAATTAGTCGTTACCGAAGATTCCAACGTGAAAATCCATTGATTTTACGTGTTGATAAGTCAGGAACTGGAATGGCTTTAAGAGGTCATAGTTATCCTGGAAGGTCATTCCGTTACATATCATGTGAGGTCACGTCAACGTGATCTTCAGATAAACCTGCACGATATTGTAATAATTGACTTCAAGATCACTATAGATTTGGAAACTGTCTTGGGTGATGTCATGTCTGTAATTCATACATATGGTAACTATGTATGATCCCGTATGACCTTGCTAAAATCTATGTGGTTGGCTGGCACTTATGTTAAATAAAGATCACAAGTATTTTGAACTGTAATCTGGCAAGTTATTGTTCAGTTTATTTTGTAGTTCAATCAGAGACGAATCGGTTTATCTCAAATGATCTCTCACATTACTCTCTTGGGATATTTCTTTCATAGGGATTTTTGTTATTCTGCACTAAATATCTTGAAATAGGATAACACTGTATATTTTTTTTGTTGAGCCATTGTATAAATCATGATACGGAAAAAAAAATGCTGGTGAAATGGCAAAGTCAAAGTCTAATTGTGGCTTCTCATAGTTTTGCTTAAACTTCTTCCTGATCTTTGCACTTCAGAGAGAGGGAGAGACGACATTGAGGATCTACAATCATGTCCTTAGTACCTCTTTTCTGCACAGTCTAATAAAGCATAAAATTACTGTGGTAACATTTTATAATTATATAGATATTATGTACCAAATATCATTTGCATCCAGCGTAGGGATAATAGTGGCTTTGTATTTTACTGGTTTGTACCACCGCTGCCTGGCTCTGCTCTTTCTTAGTAAAAAGAAAAAAAGAAATTTAATAAGCTATGACCATAAGCGCACATATCTTTTGCAGGGACAAGGGGTACAGGGTACTTAAGCCTTCAGAGTATGGTTATGGGAGCAAAGCCCCCTTGTCATTGGGTGCACCAGTCATTTGACTACAAACACAAGACTAGCAACCACACGGAGAGGTTTCCCTGCAGTGAAAGTTTCAAGTTAAGTATTTGATGGTACGACACATTGGTTTCTCTATGAGAACTGAGTCGATGGAAGAGAAAGTAGCAAATTGATGGTCTGGGGGTAACATGGCATACTATTTTGACGATTATATAGTTTGGAAACCAGTGATATGATGCCAGAACTCCTTACATTAAGTTAGTTTAGCACTCTGTTTGATGTTCTTTATAATAACAACTCAATATCGGCTATCTGCAGTTCACAAAGAATATATATTTTTTATTCATTTTTTTCTTTCTATATTCTTTCCTCACAGTATTCCTGTATGACTCTTTGGCTTTCTTCAATTTTTTTACTCGACTGTGAAGAGAAGTCATCTTGTCTTTCTGCACAAACAGCAGGAATAAGGTGGTTCATCAGTACAGTGGCTTCTATTCCATTTATAGCGCAGAATTCAATGGCTATTTTTTGTTACCGTGCACAGCACGTTAGATACAAGAAGTAGCCGATACTCTATGCAATTTCATAAATTCCACACCCACTCAACAAGTCCAATTGGTACTAATAATTCAATATGGGGGATGCTCACCTCTTCAGATTGTGCCCCAAAGTGATGACACCCCCTCCCTCTTCCTATGCCACATGCATGGAGTGAGAATGTCTGGCCTACACAATGTGCATGCCATCATCAGGCAAGCAGTGCCAGAGTGACTTGCTCTGAGAGTCCGGCAGCAGGTTCAAGTTCTACTGTTCATTTATTAGCTAGATGCCCCAGTGCCTATTCCTGTCTGGGATTGCATGTCAGCTGAATACAAAGAATATTCAATCTTTAACAAATTCGGAAAAATACACAGCCCTGAGGCGTGTGACAACAAGGCCAGAGCACATTAAACCCCACCACACCCTCATTCACAAATTCTATTAACGAATAACAAATTAGATGGTAAATAAATCTAGATATTCTGTATCCATCTGCACACACAAAGTCTAAGTTAGTGATCTACTGTTCGTGCTCTGATTTCCTGTATGTTACAGATTGATATAGGACAACTGGTCCCATGTATTTCTTCCTTATTTGTACAATATATTTATTGGCGAGCGAGCGTAGCGAGCGAGACACTTACAGGGGTAACACAATCGAAAATCGGGGATGTTTGTTTATTTATTTAGATGTTTGGACGTATGTATGTCATTTTGTACTTTGACTCTCCGTATTTTTGTGTTCGCTCCGCGTTCGACCCCGTCCCAAACTTCACTAAACAGAATCCTCTGGTGTAGCGACCATTACCCGTATCACCTTAGAAATTGAATTGTTTACCGCTTTGAATTGTTTTGCGGGTGCAAAAACTTACTGGAGCTCCATTTCTATTCGAGTTAGTGGTGGTGGTAAGTTAATACGCTATTTGTCACAATTATAAGCCCTACTCAACAGCATTTATTTTAAAATTCATTGTCCACTAGACGAACCACGAAGGTAAGTCTTGCGTAGGTATGTTCAGTTGTGTGAAAGTATTGTGCGTTACAACTACTATTAAGAATATCACAAAGAAAATTTTAAATAACGTGACTTGATTTTTTTGCTTCTTTTTCAATTCAAACAGTGGAGGGGAGTGGTTACTATGGCATTGGACCCCCTTTACCGTATATGCGTAATTTAACAACTCGACTTTATTTTAGTAGTTTGAATAACAATAGTGTAGTTTAAGGCTCGCTCGCCATTTGTGCTCAAGCACACCACTAGTATTTGTTATCCTCTAGTTTCACTTCACAGTGAACACTGCCATACATGGAGTGAGAGTGTCTGGCCTACACAATGTGAATGTCATCATCAGGCAAGCAGTGCCAGTGGTGTAGGAAAGGAGGGGGGCTTTTATAATTTTTAGATAATAAATAAACCTAGATATCCCATAATCCATCTGCACACACAAGTCTTAAGTTAGTGGTCTGTTGTTCATGCTCTGATTTGTCTCTAATTTGTACAATATATTTTTGTTTGTTATGTTTATTTTTTTGTTGAGAGAGATTTTTTATCATCCTCCAGCTTCAGTGAACACTGCCATACATGGAGTGAGAATATTTGGCCTACACAATATGCACGCCATCTTCACAGAGCCAGGCAGTGTTCACTGTGAAGTGAAGCTTGAGGATGAAGAAGATATCTCTCTCAACAAAATATATAAGGAGAGCAAATACATAAATAATATAATATACAAATTAAGAAGTAAATCCGTGGGACCAGTTGGCTTAAATCATAGCAAATTGAACACGAATGAAGACCACCAACTTAGACTATGTGCGCAGATGGCTACGGAGTATCTAGACTTTTTTTTTTTTTAGGTTAAACGTTTAGAAGGTTATTTTTTTGTATTGTCATGGGCATGTGCCATTGTTCTTCTCTTCTTGAGCTCAAAAGCTAGAAGAGAATGAACATGTACTTTGCCTGGCTAGAAGTGTGATATTCTTTCCTCACAGTATTTTGTATGACCCTTTGGCTTTCTTCAATGTTTACTCAACTGTAAAGAGAAGCCATCTTGTCTTTCTGCACAAACAGCAGGAATAAGGTGGTTCATCAATACAGTGGCTTCTATTCCATTTATAGCTCAGCAATCAAAGGCTAATTTATTTTGTTCCCCTACACGACACATTAGTTACAAGCAGTAGCAAATATTCTACTTCATCATAAAGTTCCACGCCCACCCAACAAGTCAAGAAGGCATTTATGATTCAATATGGGGGGTTTGCTCCAAGGGCACGTGTTTAGTGGTTTAATTAAATCACTTTTTATATTTTTCTCAAAATTATAACCCCCCCCCTCCCTTCCTCCCTTCCTACACCACTGGCACTGCTTGCTTGAAGATGGTATTCACATTGTGTAGGCCAGACATTCTCACTCCATGTATGGCAGTGTTCACTGTGAAGTGAAGCTAGAGGATGATGAAGATTTCTCTCAACAACAATATAAAAAAACTTACAACAGTTGAGCTGCTCATGGAGCACTGGCATTACCCTGATGCTTATCTCTACTAGAGGTAGGCATGCAGCACCAGGCTTCTGTTGTATAAATCCTATCAGTTTGGCGGAAAGATCCAGTGCTGCTGAGAGGTGGTTGGTTTCAGCAGTTATAAATGCAGCTGTCCACTAACCGACTGCATTTTCTAAATTTCCAGCTTGTCTAAACCATTCCTATTTCATTTAGAGGATTGTTGGTGGAATTTTTTTTGTTCACATTAAATTTTTGCACATATATTTAACTTTCACATGAAATGCTTCTGTGTGTGCCATATTTAATTTGCTCATATAACCAGGGACTTGGTATTGACTAAACTAATGCAAATATTCGATTAAAATAAGTTTATCAGGGAAAAAAAACCCGGCTTTGGTTGGACAAATTATCTTAGACATTTAGAAGGCGTTTTTTTTTTTTACTTTTTAAGGTCAGATTATTTTTATCCTATATGTTCCACCCATTTACCAAACACTGATTAGTGTGAAGTATGCACTCTAATGGTAAGAGGTGCATCAAAGTAGAGTGGTTTAAAAAAAAAAAAGAGTATGTCTAATTACATTACACCTGGCCCCTCCCCCCCCCCCCCCCCCCCCCCCCCCCCCCCAAATATCCAATATCCTGGTCCATCCTTTGGTATTTTGTCCAAGTCCATGCCATTTTGGCTTTCTTTATAATTTGCTCCACCGTAACCATTTATGTATTAGAACCAATATTGTAATTCCTTTTGAATGGCATTATGTTGATGCTGTATGTTAAATCATTTATTAATGTTTTAGCAGTTTTGTTGTGAAATAGAATTCTATGTTGTTATTATGTGTTGTTTTACTTCAGGTCCCTTCCTGAGGTCCTGGATGCCAGATATTGTAAATCTTGGCCTCTTGAAAACATTTCTTCAACTCCTCATCAACTTTGTCCATTATAATGCTGCCTACCTGGATGGGGAGGTGCTAGTGGGTGTGGTCAGGTAATTTTAGTGCTGCTATATCTCTGAGTAACAAATTTCACTTTTCTCTTTCTTATGGGGTCCCACATTCTGTAACTTTTTATTCAATGCCATTTCTAGTGCAACTTGTGCTGTTCTTTCCCTCCCTCCCTCCCTCCCTTTATTTTTAAGTTGAAATTATATATCAGTGCATGCCTTACTTCATATCTACCTTTTTGTCAAACTTGGTCACTATATTATGTGTTGTGGGTGGGTATAGAGAAGCTATGAATTTACAAATACAGTTGATTAATGTCCGAATATTTGGATAGTACTACTCATTACGTGGAGTGTTTTTATTTTTTACCATGTTTATTGAATTGGACACGGAATGTAGTAATAGGAGAATATCTACTGTATTCTGTGTTTTAGACTATTATATTTAATATGATTGTTTAGGACTACTTGTGTCTTTGCTGGCCGCTCTCAAAACCCAGAGATTCTTGAGGTGAGTTGGGTAGTGGTATGAAAAAGCCACACATATCAAATGGCCTCTACCTCAGATTATTTAAGTACTAGACAGTACCCCGCCACAGAGTGGCGCTTGATATACTGACTATGCAAATTAGGAATGCCGTAGCATTGTTATTATTCTCTACCATTTGATTTAGTTGCATCAATCCACTTCACTTTTTCTTGACCTATTTATTCATGAATACGTACACCTCTTACTTCCTGACCCATCTCAGCTCTTCCTCTCCTTTCCTCTCTTCAGTTTTCTTATGTCTATCTCTCCTGCTCCTCAGTCCTTTGACTTAGGCTTTAAAAAAAAATTGCCTTCCCTTTTTTCGCTGTTATTTCCTCACCAATTTCACCTGATTTTAGCGCTTTAAGTGTGACGACACTTTACCCATTCAGTTTGTGGTGACGCTTTACCAACTCAGATAGCTTAAGAATTATTCATGAATGCACACACCATCGTTGTTGCTAACACGCCTTTGTCTAGTTACTAAATATGCAGAAAACATGAGACTTGCTACTAGTAAGTTCTCTCTCTTACTGTAGCCAGTGTAAATAACTAGTGATGTGCTTGAGCACAAATGGCGAGTGAGCCTAAAACTGCACTATTGTTAAATGATTAATTTTAACTTCAACACTCAAGGTACTAAAAAAAGTCATGTTTAAATTACGTGTATACGGTAAAGGGGTTTCAATGCCATAGTAACCACTCCCTGCAACAGTTAGAATTGAAAAAAAAAAGCAACAAAAATGAGTAGCATTATTTACACGTTTTCTTTGTGATATTCTTTAGTTAAGTAAAGGCACAATGCTTTCACACAACTGAACAAACCTACACAAGGCTTACCTTCGTAGTTACTGTAGTGGACAAAGAATTTTCAAGCAAATACTGTTTAGTAGGGCTTATAACTGTGAAAAATAGCTTATTAACTTACCACCGCCACTAACTCGAATAGAAATGGAACTCCGTTAAGTTTTTGAGTTTTAACTAAGAATTCAGAGCGGTAAACAATTCAATTATTAGGATGATATGGGTGATCGGAGGATTCTGTTTAGTGAAGTTTGGGACGGGGTCGAACAATGAGCTAAAACAAAATGACATACGTACGTCCAAACATATATATAAACAAACAAACATCCCCAATTTTCAATTGTGTTACCCCTGTAAGTGTCTCGCTCACTACGCTTGCTCGCCAATTAATATTATTATTATTATTGTCGTTGTTGTTATTTTTATTGTGGTTAAAATGTTACGTCAAATTATGTCAGAACTAATGGCTCCTTGAACTAAGTACTGACCCTGCTTCACTTTAAAGAGTGTGCTTGCTAACAATACTCCTACTACTTATGTCTGAGTACTTGGCAAGACTTGCAGTATAGAAGTACATGATGGGGGGAAAAAATCAAAGAGAATCTCAAGTTTATATGGTCAGAAATGGTAAAGTGTGGTCAATATCTTGACATTACGGACAGTGTAAACACCATGAATTGAATTAGATTGGCCAGCTCGCTCACCATGCTGCTCAGTTGGACCACACCCTAAACTGAGCACCTAACCAAACTTTCAATTAAACTGTGGAGTTGCTCACTGTAGCGGTAATGACCCTTACCAGTTAGCTCTTCATAAATTCATCACTTCATTTTTCTACTACAGTATTTTTCAGTAAAATTTGATTGTTTACAGTGGCTAGCCAGACTGGCAGACTACAGAGTTAGTTGTTGTTGCATTTTTGTTAATCCATGCTTCTTTTTTTACATGTGAAGTATTCTGAACGTTGCATGTATTGTAGCTGTGTCTGAACTTCGTCAATGCAGTGGTGTGCTATAGTTCCTTACCGAGTGAGTGTTTGGTGGACATTGTGACTACACTCTGTCAGATGCTCAATATTGAGAAGATGGCCAAGCAATGCCTGGAGGTAAGTAGGGCTCATCTTGCTTTGTGGTTCATGTGAAGGAATTAGGAAAAGGGGAGAAATTATGTTGGTTGTGTGTGTGTGTGTGTGTGTGTGTTGTTTCCATCTGTTAGTTGACAAGAAATCGTATCTAATATTTTGAAATCATAGCATCTAAAACCATTTGATAAGCAAGTTATTGACTTAATGTTGAAAAGCCTTTACTTGATCATATTTTGAAATCACTTTGAGCTTTCCAACATTAGAAATTGATTGTATTTGTACGTAGTCAATAATTCTCCAGCATGCCTGTGTTTTGTTCACTGAGTTTATATGTGTCTAAGTTTGGTCTCCTGTGTATTATGATGTTTTATCCTGCAGGTGATGTTGAAACTCCTGGGCACTCATCTGGGTCGCAGTGCCATCTACAGTATGTGTACCATTCTCCAAGAAAAGTAAGTAACTATCTTGGAGTTGTGTCCTATGCATTGTCTTGTTGGTTTGAGTCATTGTTGGATGACGATCTTATATGGGGATCATTCTATATTTTATTTTCTGATTTATGACCTAAGCCCCTCAAAAAAAAAAAGATCTGTTTGAATCTAGCTATAGTTAAAATTCTATTTACTTACGAGCATTTATGTCCAGAATTTAAATGTTGATTCTACTAGTGATGTGCTTGAGTACAAATGGCAAGCGAGCCTGTGCAAAAACGAAACAAGAATTTATCATCCATTTCTAAATATTTAAGTATGTAGCCGTTGTGATCATACTTTATCTAACAAATACAGAACTACTTTCTTACCTCAATTTCCCGAGTACTGGTATTTTCTGTAGTTTATAATATCACATTCTGACTATCTGAGTTACCAGTAGTGTTTGACAACAAGCACTCACAGCTACTGTAAATGACAGAGAACAGAAAGATTATGTTTAGTGGAGGTATGGGAAGGGGTTGACCACAAAGGAAGCACAAAAACGTGAGGGTCAAAGTACAAAATGACATACGTATGTCCACACATATATATAAACAAACAAATATCCACGATTTTCAATTGTGTTACCCTGATAGTGTCTCGCTTGCTTTGCTCGCTTGCCAAATATATAGAATAAGTTTTTCTGTATTCTGACATATTTACTCAATATACTGGATGGTCTGAGAAAAGGATTGTAGTTGGGTACCCAATCTGAAGTACTTCATTTTTTTGTCCATTGTATCATTGTATCCAAATGCCCAATATGAAAACTTATATTTGATGTGTTAATTCCCAGCTTTATTAGCTAACTATGAATTGATTTGGAATTCTTAAACTAATTCAGAATCCTTTACCAATGTGGAGTCTTTCCGTTAAATCTGGTGACCTTTACCCAATCTGGAGTCCTTTCAATTTTGAAATTGCACTTATTTACTTACCCGAGTCTTTAGATCCTATTTAATGTTCTTTTACTACTCCATGTTTTGCAAAGCCAATCATTGACGATATATCTGGGGAATAAGATTGTGTGCGTGTGTGTGCTGAGCCAATGGCTGATCCGATTTAGTGATAGGTTGTCAGAAATATCAAATGTTTACTTCTTTTTTTCAATTCCTCTAAGTGTGAAATCACAAATGTCCCAACAAGCTATGGTACTTTGTGCCATGAAATATCCAAACATTTATTGCTATGTACTCTCCTTCTATTTGTAATAATGTCCACTATACGCTCTTAATTACTGGTCTTGACAATATCTTTGGTGTTATGAATTCAGTAGAGTGCACATCCCATTCATGTACAGTTCATAGCCTCAATATGTCTAGACACAACAAACTTGCAATGAAGCAGTAAAAACAGACAAGTCCACCCGTGAAGGTGTGGTGCCGTAGTAAACACTTGATGAGAAAGTTTTGGTGAACAGGATATGATATATGGGGGTGTGCTATTCCAATGAATGCCATTCCAATAGCCAGATTCGTGATTTGGTGTCCGTTAAGATTTTGATGTTGTTTTCATCGTCCTTCTATTTGTAATAATGTCCACTATACGCTCTTAATTACTGGTCTTGACAATATCTTTGGTGTTATGAATTCAGTAGAGTGCACATCCCATTCATGTACAGTTCATAGCCTGTTTTGTATTGCACCTGATGCAGCTAGACTGCTTACGCATTCATGAGGGCTTGTAGGCTGAGAGCCATCAGGTTATGGTACTGATACTAAGTACAAAACACTTATAAATTCCATGCATTTATTCAAAATTCTGAACCATCAGCAACAATTTTTTTTAACTTGATTGGAGCTAGAAATTTATTGATGTGAGCTTTCCTACAATGGAAGTGGCACTCAGTAGTAGGAGCATTAATAATAATAATAATAATAGTAATAATAATAATAATAACAATAATAATAATAATAATAATGTTAATAGTAATAATAATAATAATGTTAATAATAATAATAATAATAATAATAATAATAATAATAATAATAATAATTAATAACAATAATAATAATGATAATGTGAAATAATTATGAAACTGGTACTTGTACCCAAATTACATGGATAAACATTGTACATTGCCCTGGAATTATTCACTTAGCATGTATAACACCAACAGAGTATTCAAATGAGATGCAATGGTTAAGTATTAGATCTATAGATAGCATTATGACTTGGGGTGGCATCTTGCTCCCTGATTCTGGGCTGGCCTCTCTCTCTGTCTTGCAGCAGAGCTGTGGGTGGGCTACATTGTGAGATAGCTGTTCAGAAGTGCTGGTAGTGACAGTTGAAGCTCAGACTGTCAGCAGAGTGTGGAGTAAAGATACTCGCAACCTCTTGAGAGTCCTATTTTATTTAGGAGTATATATTATTAATCATTTGTAGCGATTAACTGTCTAGAGGCCTATACTGCAGAGGTGTAGTGTAAAGGCTGGTGTTTGTGAAAAACAAGTCATGCATGATGTGGAAAATAGTTCATGAAGTGTTGAAAAGAATTGCTGGCGCCAAATTAAAATGACACACAACTTGCTAAATTTAGCTAGTGCAGAAAAAAAATCATGGAAAAGCAGGCAAGTGCCAAGAAAAAAATGACACTAAAGTTGTGGGAAAATTTGCTGGTGCAAAAAAAATCACAATAATGGTGTAAAAAGTTGGTTCATGGCAAAAAAAAAAAGTGGAGAAAGTGGATCACAAACAACAATAACTCTCACTGAGGTGGAAAAACAGAGTTTTTGTAGGAAAAACAACTACTTTGTACAATTTTGTGCACTTTTTGTATTAATATATCTGCCATTTAATAAGAAACTTCGTTGAGCAGATGTACTTATTAGGAGAAGTATACTTCTGCTTTTATTCCATAGGACATCTGATTGCAATATTGAAAGGGGAAAGGGGTGTGGGGGTTTCTCAAGTGGCTAGGTATAACCCCTGAACATGTTAATATACTACAATAGTACATAGCTTATTTTATGAGTGTATAGGCGTCACTATTAGGTCTATATGGCATCCATTAAAATGTTGTAGCATGTATTATGTATACTTATTACATCTTTAGATGATTTGGTGATTTATTCGATAGGTCGGGTGAGTCGAATGCGTATTTATTGAGAGGCGCGGTGTTCTTTGTGAGCATGAGTTTGTGGGGAATCAGAAAGGTAGAGAATCTGGATGTCACATTCGCTTCAGTCCTCCCTTCCATCAGACAGGTGTGGTTTATAATGAGGTGTGCATGGGGGGTGCATTTATCTACACATTGGATTGCTATTTATTTCCAAGTTAACTATTATTGCTTTCTTTCCAGTCCGTTCTGTCCCATCAGACCCTCGTTGTGTTTGAAGCTGCCCTCTCTCTTCGACGGTTGGTACGCACTTACGGACACAAACTGAACTTACTGGAATGGGATTCTATTTATGACATCATGGAAGGAATCCAAGCCCATCTTAGACTGCTCAAGGAACGGACGGGTCAGGCTATCTTGTCTCCGAAGAATACTCTGGGCCAGTGCCAGTTGGACTTGTTTATGGCTATTGAAGATTGTTACGATGGAGGGAGGGGCAGCAGTATCGGCGAGCCTGACAAGTTTTTTGATCTGGTGGAAGACAATTTTGATTATTTGCCTGTGAGTAAATGTCTGTGCAAATGTGACCCATTCTATTTGGTAGAATTATTTGCAATCAATTTCTTAAGTTATTGTTGGAATCTATAATTATTTTTATTACAATAGAATTGTGCACATTCTATAAGACAGTTTATCAACCTGAAGTATCCACAACACTTGAAACTTTACCCAGTAAAATAGACAAACTAGGTAACTCGGCTTATCCGGTGTGAATGGCATGGCAATATTTATATATAATATAATTATTATTGTTGTTGATGTTGTTATTCTTATTATTTGCATTTGTAGATAGCGAGCTGTCAATTGATTAATTCATTAATCTTAGATAGATTAGTTTTAAACAATAATCGGTCTTATTAGAAATAGCTAGCTCACTTGCCATTTGTGTTTAGGCACACCGCTAGTACTGGTGATTGTGGTGTTATTTTCCCCAGCTCAAGTCCGTCCTTACCCTGGTGTCGTACAGGACATCGTCTATCAACAGTGGCGGCATGGGGTTGGTTGAGAAAGTGGTGAAGCTAATGGAGAAGTTCTATGTGTGAGTTGGTGCAGATTGTGCTGCTGTGTATGTATCTTGTAGAAGTAAATAGTGCAGTGGCAAGCTCGTGGAGCCATTTTACAACTAAGTAATGGCTTCCTAATACACTAGAGCTGAATGTTGTGTTTTCAGATGGTTATGCAATATTAGTGGCTAAATTATTCTGATAGGAAAGTCATGAATTCTTTCAGTGAGTTAATGACTTATTATTATTGGGGGGGGGGGGGTATTAACAGAACAAAAGTTTAGGGTGAGGTCAAATTTTGAAAATCAGGATTGGTGGGTGTCATTTCAATGCATATGGGTCGTTAACTTTCTCCATGAATGAAAACCCGAAATAATTTTCAAGGGAAAAAAATTTTTTTGGGGGGGGGGCAAAATATTCCCCTAGAAATTTCTGCATCATGCTGACTATATAACTGGTTATGTCAATTTTTCCCTTGCATAAATCTATCCTTAGTTCCTGGACACTAAGATTTGTATTTTTATGATTCACTCATTTTACTGATTGGAGGCTGAGTTTAAAACAATGTCCCTAAGGGAGTGAGCCAAGTATGAGAAACAGTGGACAACTGTCTATTCAGTGAAGCTGCAATTATTCCTACTCTTCAACTTTCTTATCACTTATAGCTAATGGTGTTTTTTTATTTTTTTATTTATTTATTATTATTATTATTATTATTTTTTTTTTTTATTGTAGTGGGCCTAGCCATTATCATCTTTAGTAGCAGCTGCTGCTTCAGAGTGTAGTTTTTCAGAGCTAGAGGCAGCTGTACCCTGCCTGCAGCTGCTAACGCTACCTATACCCCAAATAAAGCCCACTCTCTTGCGGCAATAGCTAAAACTTGGACTTCCTCCTAGCCCTAAAACTTGGACTTTTGGACTTTGAGCACTAAAACTTGGACTTTGAGCACTAAAACTTGGACTTTGAGCACTAAAACTTAAACTTTGAGCACTGGGGTTGCATGTAGTTTTCTGTAATTCTTGTTATGGGCATGCTTGCCAGTAAGTCAGTTTGGTACTATGCTGAATCTATAAAAGACTAGTTATCCTTGAGTTTTCATCAGTTGGAGAAGCTCTTAAATTTCTTCTTTGCCTCTTGAGGGTGCTGGAGAGAGAGCAGTCTAAGACTTGGTTCAGAAGTAGACATAATTTTTTGGAGAGCAAGGCTAGAGACCTGATATGCTTGCCACTACAAGTAAGGCAACACTACAAGTAAGGCAACACTACAAGCAAGGCAACACAACGAGCAAGGCAACACTACAAGCAAGGCAACACAACGAGCAAGGCAACACTACAAGCAAGGCAACACTACAAGCAAGGCAACACTACAAGCAAGGCAACACTACAAGCAAGGCAACACTACAAGCAAGGCAACACTACAAGCAAGGCAACACTACAAGCAAGGCAACACTACAAGCAATAAAGCTTAGCACTTGGGCTTTAGTAGAAAAGACCCAAGTCAGCTGGTAGTCCCTTTTGGGGCTAGCTGCTGCTGCAGCTTGCAGGTAGGTTCAGTGCCTATAACTGGGGGTGGTAACTTAGATCTGGTGGAGAATATATATTCTGTATGGTAATTTTTCTTCTATGGGTGTCCCAGGTATTGGTACAACTAAAAAACGTAACTTCTATTTTTTTTTAAACAGGATTTTTAGCCAGTTTAGTCAGGGCAGGAATATTAGTAAACATATTGTGTAAAATGTTATTAAGTTTTCATGTGTATCTGATTCTGACTATGCAAGTTTAAAATGAAGTGTAAAAATATGACTCATATGAAATGTAAAAATATGACTCATAAATAATATTGTTAAAGGTTCAAGCTGCAGAATTACTAAAGTTTGGTGAACAACATCAAGAATCCATTCCGTGTACAAGTTTGAAGCTCTGATCGACCGCTGGGAGTGATCACCATCGTGTCCCTCTTCATTACTGTTGGAGCACAAATCTGATCCAGACCCCACCCACTCATACAAGTTAGGGAAGACAGACATGTTGAGGAGAAGTGTGGACAATCAAGTCAAGCCAAGGCTCTGTCAACTGCTGCCCTCCAATCTGCTCTCTGAAACTGCAATGGACAGCAGGCAGGCAGGCCTTGGATGGTAGTCTTTTCTTCAGGGACGGCTCATCAGGAGGTTTTGTTACACTCTGAGGACTAGATTGGGTTAGCTTCGATGGGTTTGTCTCTCCTGGAGTAACACTCTCCAACTCAGGCACCGTGGGCAAGACAGATATGCTCTTCGTGAGCTTAGGTCTTATGGACCTCCTGTCTGCAGTATGGTGCTTTCTGGAGTAGTCAGAGTGTTTCTCGAGGAGGGGCACTCCCACCAGAGCTTCTTTAATTTCATTCTTGGTGTTGGCAGCCCCTCTGACGGGTCATCACAGCGAGAATGTTGCTCAGGATTTCCTGCTGGCCTACCTAGGCACAGTAGCGCAACACTATGTTGCTTTGCATATCGTTGGCAAGCAAGTCGCAAGCCTGGCTCTCCAAAACCATGTCTATTTCTGAACCGAGCCCTAGACTGCATGCGTGCATCAGTGCTGTCTTCCTGGTGATGTCACTGAGGTTAGGATCACACTTGTGCTCCAACAGAACCTCCACAATGGCTGCGTTCTTCAGGTAGCAAGCAGCAATATATCTTCGCCTCCCACTGGAATGGAACTGGATCCTTGCATAGGAAGATACTTCACTTCGTCTACGTCTCCGTCCTTCACTGCTGAAATGAGAAAAGATTCCTGTTTCAATTCTTTGCTGCTTACTTTACTGACAGCCATGATATACTCCTGCTGGACTATAGAGGAAGAAAAAGAAAAACTTGAGAGCAATTCCAAGAACAAACTTTCTGTGTATTACAAAATGATTTATGATTCAAATTTAATAAAACTGGTTTTATAAATACTTGTTGCTGATTTTTCACATGTGAGGTGTTTAATACCACTTCTCAGTCTAGAACTTTATGGCAATGTGACCCCTGGGGTAAATTTGTTTCTGGTCAGATTAATTTTCAGCCTGACTACTGCCAGACATCTGTCAACAGCAATGATAAAAATAAAACGAGATCACACATTTTCACACGTGCTTATAGTAGATTAAGATTGAATGGGGCAGCAACTAGATTTTTTTAGGTGTGAGAGGCAATTTATAGAAAATTTTTGAGGGGCATCAGATTTTGGAGGTTTAAGGGACATAGGATTGAATATTTGGAATTTTGAGGAACAACAAATATTAGACAAGATGGAATATAATCCAGTTATTTTTGCAAAAATAAATACAGCAATTTTTATCACTTAAGTTTTAGTTTTAATCGAGTCTAATAATCTGATCTTATATTATGTTCAGCTATCAATTTGAATTTCTTGTTACCCACCACAGGCACTGTAGGAGGTCAGCAGTACGTATAGAGTTACTGAAGTATCTGTCTCGCCTCATGGATGAAGCGTCTTCCTGTTATGAGGTGCGGTTTGGTATGGTGAGGTGCGGTTTGGTATTGTGTAGTGCGGTTTGGTATTGTGTAGTGCGGTTTGGTATTGTGTAGTGCGGTTTGGTATTGTGTAATGCGGTTTGGTATTGTGTAATGCGGTTTGGTATTGTGTAGTGTGGTTTGGTATTGTGTAGTGCGGTTTGGTATTGTGTAGTGCGGTTTGGTATTGTGTAGTGCGGTTTGGTATTGTGTAGTGCGGTTTGGTATTGTGTAGTGCGGTTTGGTATTGTGTAGTGCGGTTTGGTATTGTGTAGTGCGGTTTGGTATGGCGAGGTGCGGTTTGGTATGGTGAGGTGCGGTTTGGTATAGCGAGGTGCGGTTTGGTATAGCGAGGTGCAGTTTGATATGGCGAGGTGCGGTTTAGTATGGCGAGGTGCGGTTTGGTATGGCGAGGTGCAGTTTAGTATTGTGTAGTGCGGTTTGGTGTGAAGTCATTATTGTATCTCCTCCAACTAGACTGGTTGGGCTCTGTTCCAAATTTGAAGTCATTTCCATTCCCCATTCCTAAGATAAAGTCCAAAGTAGTGTACAGAACAGAAATTAAAACTACGCTAACATTAATTCCATGCACCCCGCCCCAATTTTAGCCCCGCCCTAGTATACGGAGGAGGTGAAATATTTTGTTTATTGGTGGTGGGAGAAGAGCCGGGCGTGAAAAAAAAAGAAGATAAACGCTGAAGCAGTCGGCGCAGCGGGGGAGGCTACTTTAGCGGGACTTGTGAAGGGCCTTTGTCAGCTTCTCTCTAAGCGGCTTGCTCCTCACTCCTCGCTCCTTCAAAGCCGCTTGAAACGCTTCTGTTCCTCCACATTGCTGGCGAAGGAGTGACAGAGAGTCGAATGTGAAGCCCAGAGAGTCCAGCTTCTTAGCCTGTGTAGAGGTAAGTGTAGGCTTTCCAATGGCTTTGATCAGCAATGCTGCTCTTATGAAAATCCTCTTCTGCTGAATCCACAGCTTAGTCTGCTCATGGGGGAACCTAATGGAGAGAGCTGCCAAATGTGGTCTGATGTCTTGGTGCTTGAAGACTCTCTCTATAGCCAATACATCAGGTAGGGCCCTGTGTGCTCCTACAATTTATACAAATAACTATAACTAGTGATGTGCTCTAATAGCACAAAATAGCAAAGCGAGCGATGCATGTTCCCTGTAATTGCAGCTATTCCATGCATGCTTGGTGTGGCTACAAAATACTGTCAGATTCTTTACTTTGCTACCTGTTTCTGTTTCGTTTTAGCTCTCCTCCTCCTTGCCCTGTCTTTTTCATTTCTTATCGCTCTCCTTACTAATTTTTCTTCAGGAGCTTCGAACGCCCTCAAAGCTCTTGACCGAGCGTTTCTAACGTTTTGTCTACTGGGCATCGCTACTTCGTACGGCGGGTAAACACAACAAAATGTTGCTAAGAAGGTTACCCGGCCCGCGCAAGCGCGTAGGAGAAAGGGTACACACGTACGCCCACGCAAGAACAAAAACAATTTCTAGACCTAAATATATATATATATCGCGAACTCATTAGAGAGTCAGCTCCGCTCGCTTCGCTGAATTATTAGGCTTTATATTTAATTTTAGAGGTGCCTCGCCTGCAACTTCATCTCCGGTGACTTTTTTGTGGAGTTTCTCCAAACCTAAAGGTGAGCCTTGTAAAATGACTTCCCCATCCTGCTTCATCTGCCATAAAGCAAATTAATATATAAGTGCATGTATGTAACTATCTAATTTTAGCTACAGTAGTAGTAAAGTACCTTCCTCAGCAAAGGAAGGGTATCACTGAAATGCATATTGGCTGATTGAAAGACGGTCAACTGCAGTTCTGCTTTCTGTTCCACCTCAGCCAGAAGGATAGGGAAGTCAAATGCAAATCCATTGTGAGCTACTAGTACTAATAGACAGAGACAGAAATATTTTTTCCATTTTTTAATATAATTATTTTTACCAGGATGATGAGGTCTCTAAGAATAGCGGTAGCACCACTGAGAGAGGATTGTCACGCCTTAGCATGTTATTTGTTATGCCAGTAACCTTGGAAACTATATAAATTATAAATTTATCGATAATATTATTTTAATTATAGAATTGATTTCAAATTATCATTGTAAATGTAGTTGTAATTTACTAGTTAAATATTTGTACATTATTACCAGCAGATGAAATGTTTCGGCCAGTTCTCACAAGGCTTGAGAACGTAGATCATTGAGGGTGATAGGAGGATTCATCACTTTGGCAGCGATGTCCGTGATGTGATCAACATAGATGCTCAACCCAGTTGTCTTGCAATCAAACAGAACCAGGAGGGGACGAGAATCACCAATTACAGGTGAATCACCTGCTTCATCACTGCCCCCTCCTAAATTCTGCTGATGCTCATCTTCTAGGTCAGCATATATGTTGTTGTCATCGACCCCTGCCCTCTCCGATGTATTCTCCCACGTACTTTCCCTGTCATTTCTCACAATGGTGTTATATCAAATAGTTATTTATTTATTTGCTTATTTTGTGTGTCAATAAATTATTTTTTTAATTGGTAGTTATGGCTAGAATAGCATTACACTTTTTTTTTTTACTCATTTAATCATATGACTTACATATTGAACTGCTCAGGTCCTCAATCGCAGGGATTGCTGAAGTTGACACCAAGCTGGACTCCTCAACTACAGAGGTAACACTTCCACCATCACTTCCAGCAAGCTGGGGTAACTCTGTAGCTGTGAGTGTGCTCACTGACATGGTGGTGTTCATAGCATCACCTTCAGCGTTCGCCCTTGCTGCTACAAGGTCAAGCTCAGGAGACTCCACTACTGCAATTTTATTATTTGGTGTATTATAACAAAGTATATTTTGTTGTGCAAGCATAAAATAATATTTTCCCTATATTTTGTTATATGTTTTGTTGAGATAAAACGTAACAACAGTTGTGTGCTTGAAGTATAAAGCAGTTTCCTCCTTTTGGTGGCTTCAGCCAGTTGCAGCTTCTTTTTGGCAGATATTCTCTTGGGCATGGTTGAGCAACAGCAACCACACACAGTCTCCAGAGACTGCAACCACACAGTGAGTAACAGTAAACAAGCAGAGTTATTACAGCAAACTACACGTGGTTTCCAAGCCGTGGGAATAGTTAGAGAATATCCTGACTGCCGGGAACTCTCCCCAAGCGTTATCAATTCGTGAGGTACTATTCCACGAAACAGGATGCCACATTTCTGTGGTTAAATTCACGGAAAAAAAGTAAAAGTGCACGCACGTAGCTATGTGCGAGCACCCTTATACTGGGAATTTGTATTTTTAGCATGCAACCTTACTAGTATATGTTTGGGTGCTAGTTGACTCCAATTTTAAATATACTTGGCTACATAAGAGGTAAATGTGTCTTGAGGTGCAAGTGCCCGCATTATTTCACACTAGCAAATACGCTGCTATACCGTGGTGCTTGATGTACTAACATTTGCAAACTAGGAATGCAGTAGCATGAAATATTTTTAGCCATGGTTTCCCTCTCCTGGTCCCTTTCTTCCTGAGCCATCTCAGTTTTTCTTATTCCTCTCTTCAGCTCATGGATTCCCTTCTCTTCCTTTGTCTACCTCTCCTGCTCCTCATTATCTCTGTCCTTCTGTATATTTTCTTTCACTTCTTCATTGAAGTAGTTACATCAGATCAGTTGGCCTTTTCTCACCTACTTCTATATTTCTTGACCCTTGCGTTCTCCTGCTGCTCTGCCTTTCTTCTACCCATGATTTGTGGTGGTCGTCATTGGCAAGCAAGTGTATTATTATATAGACTAGTGGTGTGCTTCAGCACAAATGGCGAGCGAGCTAGCCTACTTTAAGGGGAGAGCTAACTATGAGCTACAGACAGCCCTTGGCATAATTTATATAGTTGTAGAAATTGAAATGTGCTAACTTGACTTACACGTTCAACGACGAAGAAGAAAAATAGTGCTGTTGGGTCTGCTATGCTTTTATAAATATAACAAAAAGTTCGGGCGCTTAGGTCTACTCCAGTAATAACTGCAACTCACTATTAGGCAGATCCATATCTTTATTTTATCAAGACACTTTACCAACTTATGTAATTAGTGGCACGGGCGAAAAGGGGTCGCACGTACCATACAAATAAGCAAAAATATATATAAACACACGGAATCTCGATTGTGTAACGCTGTAAGTGTCTCACTTTCTTCGCTTGCTCACCAGTGATCCTTTTCTTGTCTTTACATATTCATTGCCTGTTGTACTTATACAACCCTTTCGGTACATGACTGCAGATCAGGAAAATTTTGTAGTTGGTAAAGGTTTGCCACAAGTTATGTGTCTCCTTTAATTGGATTTGTAGTTTGAAAAAAACTTTGTAAAATAATGTCTGATGCAACTGATCGTGTTCTGTTGCTTTTGTTTGTTTATTTGTTTTTTTCTTCTTCTTATGATGCTTTTATTAGTAATAGTTAAACCATGGAATTATCGCTGATCACCGTCCCAATCCCGATCAGTTATCTAGCGATAATTCTGAGAGTTGCCATGGTTTAGCTATTTTATACCATAGTTACCTTTTTTAACAGAATAAAAGACCAAATAAGAAGAGCAGATGTTTTTGATTTGAGGTAGGAAATTATGTCCAGTTAATGAAGCGAGGGTCCTTCCAAAACACCGACATAAAATAACAAAAAATGGTAATTGAATGATGATGATATCCAGTATGTTCACTGAACAAGACTTTATACTCTAATAAATAATTCTCTGTATCAGTTATACAGGGATGGAGTAAATCACTTGCAAAGAAAGTCCCATACTAGCTAAGAAAGACAACAACATGATACATCACTTTATACCATAATTATTTATGCGCCTTACTCTATTTTGTCGACACAATTTTTTTTTCTGTGTGCAATTTAAACTCACTTTGTGGTAGAAATGTATTTTTTTTGAACATTTTTAATCCATTGCTGTTACCATAGCAACTATGGTATAAGTGAAGGATATTAAAAAAAATCAGCCAGACATCTGACATGTGCAGACATAGATATTATTGAAGACCCTTTAAAGATTTATTACTATTACTATTATTATTATTATTATTATTATTATTTATTAATTATTATTATTAATTATTATTATTGATTATTAATTATTAATCACATCAGGGTGAACTGATGCAGAAAGTGGTTCAGAGATACTTGCAAGGTGTGGCCAGAGACCCGGATGTGGATGTGCGATGTCACTCAGCCCAGCTATTGGTGCAGCTTCTCATTCGCTCGTCTTCTCAATGGTCTACTCTAGTACTGGCACTCATTAACTCCATCTTGCAGTATGGACTTGAAGTGGCTTCAAAACAAGTACGGAATTGAGACGTTGTGGGACTTTTTCACTTAATATTTTCCCTTATTATTAGTTCTGCTTTCTTTTTCTTTTTCTTTCTTTTTTTTTTTTTTTTTTTTTTTTTTTTTTTTTTTTCTTTTTTTTTTTCCCCTTCTAGATTAGAATACTTTTATAAAGGCATGCTGAGTACAGACTCATCGTTAATGGAGTGTCCTATGTACTGTGGTGTGAGCGTATGTATTGGTATACTTGAGTTTGTAAAGGGTCTTACTTTTCCTGCCATAACTTGCACAATAATTCTTTATGAGCTAAATGAGAGGGTGAATATGTTATTGAGGTTGGTGGACTTTCAGTCAACCAATTTCAAGTTTTTACGTGTATGGCATGTCACATATGTAAGTGGAGTTCTAAATGCGTATTTATCACTCGGTTGAAGAAGTTATGATGTCTGTTTCCTCCTGTCTGTTTTACAGAAGAAGATTGACCCTCTGTCACTGCAGGACTCTATATCTGTGGTATATGGTCTGACACAGGCATTCAAGGTGGGCAGATGGAGTTGAGACTGAAGCATAGCATACCCTTTTACAGTATAAACAGAATTGGAGTATTTGTTTGCTGGCTGGTTGTTGTAGTTCAGTGGCAGAACACTAAGCCAGTGGTCCTGGGTTCGATTTCTGGTGGCGACCAACTATTTTTAAATTCTGTATTGTTAGAAGAAAAAAAAAAAGCCTGTGAAAGAGAGAATACATCTAATGGTTTATCAACTGTGCAACACCTTACCATTTTGAAATGGCTACATTCCTGAGTGTGATATATACTAAGTTTGTGTGTGTGTATTGTGTGGTGGTGGTATGTGTGTGGTGTGTGTGTCGTATGTTTAGGAGAAGCTCCATTCTTCCTCTCCAGTTGCAGCCCAGATTCTGAGCATGCTCGTGGTGTTGCTACAGCAACATTACGAGGAGGGTTACTGCTTCCCTGCAGTATGTGAGATGAGGTTAAAGGTCAGTTATATTGAGCATTTATTGTAATTGATAAACTTTAGACGAATTCATATGAAGTGAGCCTATTTTTTTTTTTTTTTTTGGCATACTTGGCTTTTGTCTAAAAGGACGAAATTTTTCAAATGTAATATACTAAAGGTTAGCTATTTTATATAGTTGGGGGGGGGGGGAGGGGGGAAGTGTGTATGGGGTCCATAATTTTTTGTTAAGCATTTAAGTTGCTTTATTAATTTTAATCACTTTGCATCCCAAATGATCAGCTCTGATGCACTCCATTGTATCCCTGTGTACCAGCGCTGCATGGTTAAGTGATTGTTCTAGTTTTAATTCGTTTATATTATAACATTTTTGGCAGAAGAAACCTAAATTACTTCCAGCCTAACATCAAACAATTGGTTCTTCTGCTACCTTTCAAGTACAATTTGTTTGCTATACTATGCACTATTTTGGTGCTTTTTGTGGGGGAATTTGGTGATCTTTACTAACCACGCCTACCAGTACACCTACTAATTTTAATTCTTGAGTTATTAATGATTCCTATCGTACCTTGGAATGGTAGTTGTATGAGCTCAGTGAGCACTGAACCCAAATGCTGTAGTGTCTTGGCTAAAGAGCTGTTTAAGGCGCATTCTTAGTTAATTCTGCTTTCTTGGTCAAACATGATACGCTTTTTTAGCAGTGGTAATTGATAGATTATATGAAGTTTTAGTTCTTGAAGAACATTCGTCAGTAAATAATGCTACATTCACATTTATCTGGGCAGCTACTAGATTTTTACAGCTAGAACTCTAAACTTTAGGAGAGAGAGAGGGATCAGAGCATTTTATGATAGTCATGCCTGTACGTACATATGTGTTGTATATGCTATATGCATGCAGGTGTGTGTGTGTGTGTGTGTGTGTGTGTGTTGTATGTGTAGATATTTGGATGTATTCTGAGTCTACGCTCTAATGAGTATTTCCAAGTGGGGCTGATAGACGAGGGTTCTATTACGTACAGCCCATTTTACGTGTGTCGACACTCTGGAAAGATTGCTGACCAGGAAGTCAAGATTTCTCCAATGTTGCTCGACTACAGGTCCACTTTTTCTGCAGTGTTGGCTTGTCTGGAGAAGGTAGGTTTTAGAGTGGATTAAGTAAATGATTTATTGAACTACTATCTAAACAACAAAATTTTATACTAAACATTTATTACCCATGTTATTTATTCCACAAACTAATAAAAAAAAAGAAGAAGTAATGTCTACCTCAAAATTATTTGCTATGGTTATATTTTTCACTTTAATAGCTGACTACAAATTACTATTGGCTCCATTACTTGATAAATATTACAGAAAGATATATAATATTGTTAGATTTACTCCCCCAAGCATTACTGAAAACTAACACTATGCATAATTTTAAGTGAACTTGTAATTGTTTTTTGCTATGCTAGCTTCCTCGCCGTAACTTTTCGATCAAGCATATCATTAGGTATTAGAATTAATTTATAATTATTTAGGAAGAAGCCGATCCTGGTGGCAGCTGTAATTGTCTGAGTATGTATGTAGCTTTATTAGGAGATACAATAGCATGGAAAACTGTGGTATTCAGGATTAATAACACGAGTGGAGCAAGAAAAACTTTACAAGGCGAAAACGGAGTGAAATTTCTTGCCGCACGAGTGGTATTTATCCAAAGACCACAGTTTTCCATGCCATCATATGTTAATACTATAGCCAAAGGTAACAGTTCATTTCTGCAGCTTAGGAAACCATAATCTTGTATTATATTTTCGTCAATTTTTTTTCATTCTGATTTTGCTATTACATACTTTTCTTACCATTGCTAAATAGCTTAGCCCTGACATTTAACTGTGATATTGCCTAGGGCATGAAAGTGCGATGAGGTCGCGAAGAGATCGCTGTGACCAATCAAATCATTATTTCAGTTTTCCACTGCTGTGGTATTTTGAAATAATACCACCCTTTTTTGTATCGAAAAATGACTTGGCTATGAAATTATATACTGAACAGGGCCTAATACCTATTACCACATAGGAAAAGCATTATAGTAAACAGTATGTGGCTTAAGGCACTATTTCCCATATCACCTGTGTTCAGAGTTATCACGTTGGGTTATTTATGTCCCCCCAGGTTATACTTGCATAAGAAACTCATCACTATGGTATTCACAAATGAGCAGTCCATAATAAATTTATTATTCATTGGATATTGTAGAATACCACTCGTCCAATTGGCCGTATTTACACTCGTGCCTGCAGCACTCATGTAAACGCTAAGCCAACAAACTCGTGATATTCTCCTGTATCAAAAGAATAATATATATACACATTTAGCTAGACTAGATTAAGCTCACTGTACAACTTGGGACATTATGTCCTTTGATTCAAGTATATGTGTTAGCTCTATCGTAGAGGTTCGTTGCTATAAATTATAACAACTTGAATGAGTAGATTCACTTAATCTCCTTGTAGTGCTTTATAGTGAAGCTCAGTATTGGTATGCTGGTGTTAGCTGAGTGGCAGCTGTTTCATATCACTGTTATTTAATGGTAGTATGATTATGTCATGCAGCATAACATGTGGTTGCTGGCTTTTAGTGTATGTAATAGAACGTAGTAGTCTAACTACAACCACAGACATATGGAACATCTGGGGTCCATTTTCTCTAGTTGTTTGTCCACTGTGAACCCACTACTGCAAGACTACACAAGAATGTATTGATGTACAATGTTAATATTGGTTTCTATTGAAGTCAGTGAAGTGAGCTTTGCTAAAGATTGCCATAGAACTTCATAACTTATGCAGCTGCATTAGTAGAAAGGGTACATGCACGCCTATGGCGAATTGAAGAGATAGATATATACATTAATATATATTACCTCAAACAGTTTCGCTATCATATAATAATAATTATTATTATTTTTAATTATTATTATTTATTTTAATTATTATTATTATTATTAGTTTTATTATTATGTGCAATTGGCTATTTCTAAAGTGCAATAGTGGTGCAACGTTATGGCTGTGACTTAATAATATGTGTGTTCACTTGCATCTTCCTCGTCATAAAGCGTTCTCCTGTAATCCTGGCTATAGGGATGATGGTGAGGATGGATGCCGCTGTCTATTTCATCCACTCTTCTCATTTCTTCAATGTTCATATAGTTGTCTTCCTCAATGCCCACGGCAGTGCCATGGCTAATACTCTGATAGCTATATCTTCCTCTGTCTGGTGATGCCATCAGTGTGCTGTCTTGTTCCTTGGGAGGAGTCGTTTCTTCCCTGGTCCTAGAGTTGAAGTTGATTCCAAGTCTGCTGTCTTTCTCCAAGTTCATGTGAGTACTTCCTTCTTCTTTGGTATTCGGTGAAACAGATATGTTCACAGCATAGGAAGGGTTTCTGGTGAAACTAATTCGATTAGACCTTTGGTGGAGTATTCCTGATATCGGGTCTGTGATGGCAGCATCCATTTCTATCGTGCGCATATCTACGATAGCATAAGGCTCTGAGTTGTAGACTTCATCCTCGACTCTATCTTGGACTTGTCTAATCTCTTGTTTTCTTGATTTCCTTATTTTCAATAAGACACAGCAAAGTGCTAGCACTAGAATCAGAAGGGATAGTGTGAGGATGAGAATACCTCCAGATATTCCTATGAGCATCCAGAATCCCAGCTGAATATCTATATCACACAGCAAAATAAGATAGGATGGTGGCAATACAATGAGCTGAACAAAGGTATAGATTATTGGGGGTTGAATTTTGTATAGAAATAAAATTCAGTTTATCAGTCATATATATTTTGTGTAATTGTATATGCTCAATCAGGTGTCTCTCTGATACATTAGCTGCTCTCAATTAGTAGCCTCCCCTCACACTTCACAAGTCACCACTCTCGCTCTTTAAAAAATGCAGTTATATATATATATATATATGTCTGGACATAAACGTTGTTTTTAAATGTTCTGGAGGACAACCATTTCAATAAATGATCAACCATCTTTTTCGGAAAGTTTGTATAACTCCCATAATTATCACACCTTCCTAATCAGTACTCATGTGGGCAACTAATTTATGTTAAAAGCTCTTTGACTAGTGGCCTCCCTCAGTGGTAAACTGGACAGAATAGAAGCTGCAGTTTTGATTTGGGCATATTCGGTATTCACTCTGATTTGTGTGTGTATGTCTTTGCTGGATTAGCAAGGATCAAAGAACTGTCAGTCAGTTGTGGTCATTTACCAATTAACGAGTAATTGGCGGATGGTCACGTCTAACAAGCAATCTTACAAACAACCGAATATGTGAACCCTATTTCCTTGTTTTAGTATATGGTTTCCTTTTTTGAACTTCTTCCTTTCTTCCAAGTATTGGAGGGGTTAATGTAGAGCAGCGATAAGGCTTTATTTTGCTGGATTGTGACTTGTAATTATGGCTATTGACTTTAAAATACTATGCCATGCAGAAAAATGATATATCGTTGTGACTAATATTATTATTGGAGTGTATATTAACTTAGATCAATTAACACTGATCAATTGAAAAAAATATGTTTATAGCACCAAATATTGTGTTGCTTACTCCATATGTCAATGCTTCCATTGGCATTATTCACAGTAGTCATTACAGTAGCGGTAGTACTTGTGTCTGCTGTTGTATTAGCATCAGGATAGTCTGTCACTGCAAGGAAATAGATTCAAATAGATAGATCAAATTGTTAGCATCACTTTGCTTGGTCATTCAATAGAATGTTTAACCAAGCTTCCATGTAATGTGACCCTCCTCTCTCTCTCTCTTTCACCCTGCCGCCCTTTTAATTAAACGTGTATGTTTGGCTGCTAGGTGAGATTGTATTTTTTTTTATGAATGTGTCTTTGGTATGGTTATGTGCTAGTTCTAAGGCTACTCTCTCTGACTGGCTGGTACAACAGATTTCATACAAAAGGGATTTCTAGTAACAGCATAATGCTACTTGTATCCTGGATATGAGGAGAGTTTAGGAAATTTAGATGAATGTGTCTTTGGTATTGTCATGTGCTAGTTCTAAGGCTACTCTCTCTGACTGACTGGTACAACAGATTCCATACAAAAGGAATTTCTAGTAGCAGCATAATGCTACCCCTTGTATCCTGTGGATATGAGGAGAGTTTAGGAGGTTTGGACTATTTTGTGACATGTTTAAGTGGAATTTTACTGAATATGCTGGTGTGGCTTCACATAAACAATGTAAATGATGACTTTTCTTTCTGATACCTGTATTTTGTGGCTAATAATTATTGCTGCAGTACTGCAATATTAAAATGTATGAAATCATTGTTTTACTAAATATTTGAATTCAATTGAAGAATTTTTTTTTTAATTTTTAATTTAAATCTTATATAAATTTAATAAAACAATTTCTTAGCTACTTGGAATAAATTGTCTTTTCGTTGTTCACCATCTTTGTAATATTTCTAGTTACCCGCTAGATATGATATTTTTAGGTAGTGACCATGTATCTCGGGTATCACAAAGTGTTATCTCATGGCTGTGCAAGGTCATTACCAGAGTAGTTATAGCAACTGGTCCTGGCTACAAGTTTTCTGGGTTTTTACAGCTACCTTTACTCTAGTGGAGCCTACCCAGCCAGGTTAGAGCAGCTGCTATAATATCAGCTGGGGTTGTGGGGAGCCCCTAGAGGGTTTTGCTAACTTAACTACTTCAGTGAAAATATCTAGTGTGGAATAAACCACTTATTATACTAGGCAGAGTGATATGGCTAGATATTTCACTCTCAGGCTTTATTTTCACTCTGCCTTTGATATTTTTAGGTACATGACCCTTCATTACCCCTGTAGTTATAGCAACCAGCCAAACTTTTCACAATTTTCTCAGTTACCTTCCTCTGGTGTACCCTGCTCTTTGCCCTGCTCAACAGGGTTAGAGCAGCTGCTAAAATATCAGCTGGGGGTGTGGGTAGCCCCTACAACCAACTTTACCTGCTGTGAGTTACCCTTTCTCTAGTATTAACTACAGTAGTGAAGATATCTAGTGTGGAATAAACCACTTATTACACTTGTCAGAGTGTTATGGCAAGATATTTCACTCTCAGGCTTTATGCTCTGTGAAATATTTTAGCCTGATCATGAAATATTTCGCCATATCACACTCATGTAATAAGTATTATATATATTATATATATATATATATATATTTTTTTTTTTTTTACAATTGATAAAATTACAGTTTCAAATGTTTGTCTGCAGTCACCTTCAGGGTAGGGAAAAAAAACATTTTAAGGCATAATGTTTTTGTATTGAAGATTGGTATTAAACCCTATCAGGAGTATCAAAGAAGTCATATTTACTTACTATTTTGGTCCTGGTCAATATTGTCTTGTTTGATGTCCACAGAAAAGAGAGGTAGTAGTCTAGTTGGTTCATCATCAGACGTCAAATAATTCTGTAGTGTAGTGCCTCTAATAAAATGAATTTGTGGCAGGTTACGGGAAGATTCATCAAGGAAAGGAAAGAACCTGTGGTGTCTATTGGAATAGTATGGTATTTCCATGCCCAGCACATCTCCAGCTTGTACTGGCAGTCCTTGCTGGAGCCCACACTTGTAGACTCGATTGCTATTGGGAAAGATGAGGTCCCCATTGCAATACAGCAGAGGTATCCTGTGCAGTGCTAGATACTCATGTGGATTACTAGGACTGGGTCTCCAAACAATCAGAGTTGGGCGGGTGTCTAGCCTCTCCAGAACCAGTTTGCCAGCGGCTGTCCAGTTAGCCAGTGTGCCATTACAGCTTATGGTGAGGTGGTCGAAGAAATAAGTGAAGCCTCGATTGCTGGTTTGCACGCAGCTTGAAGAAGACGTGCAGTTGTTTGCTAGAGTCTGAATGCTGTCCTTAGGCAGATTACCAGAGTAGCAAACCTGACCTTTAAAGTAGAAAGTAAATTTTAATCATAAAGCAATCAGTAATCATTCGAGTTAGACAAAAACCAACCTTGGATCGGTGACAGAAGTAGCAGAATTGACACAAACGTGTGAAGTGCAGGTTTTAACATATTGTGTAGATCAAATTCTCAATGGACTGTTTATTTTATCTATTAGTTTTATTCTTTGTACCAGTAGTAAGAAAGAGAGATACTTATATATACTCTACTCTGTAAGCCATAGAAACTTGCAGGTGTGTCTTCAAGGTCTCCATAAGGTGTGGCTTATCTTACTAGTATGGTTGTGCACTTTGTGGGCTTCCAATACTATTTCTTCTTTGGCACTAAAGTCAGATGTTAGTGAAGTACAGTAAGTGCTAGTATGGTGCCAATACTGCTATATCATGGATTTATGGAATGCAGCTGTTGTAATGTTTGTATTTGACTTTGATTTGAGTCATGGGGATTTGATGTCTATTACAAGCCTAGAGGTACATAAAACTGTTTCTTGCAGACTCTTTTCTTGGCATCGTTTATTCACACTATTTGTTATATATTATATAAGTGTCAGAGGAATTAGGATGTCTTTTTCACCTCAAAAATGAAATACTATTGTTTAGAACTTTTCTTCATGATTTTAATGGACATCATCCATAACAAGCCTTATGCCTGCATGGCTTAAATTTAACTTAAAAATAAACAAACAAAACAAACAAACAATGACAACAACAACAACAACAAAAGCAACTAAATCCTAAATCAGAAGAAATTTGGCATCTAAAAGGCACTTAACTTGTTGAGCATTTGAGACTGAGTCACAAGGGGAATAACAGCTATTACATTATGGTGAGAAACTGTATCGAGCTTCAATGCTTGGCTACATTGTGAAATCTTGATTCTCAAGAACTGCTTGGCATAGACACAGACTGCTTGGTGTAGACACATTAACTTGGACTGGTGAATGTGCATGTGCTCAACTTCCTGTTTTTGCAGCCAGCTTATGTATTGCACTGTCTTTATCTAAATTGTCGATAAATCTATTGGTAGCACTGGAGAATCAAGCTTTTACATTAAAACATCTCCTGGAACTACCAATTGCTAGAAAATAGTGCCATTTAATTGTTGATTACTTTAGCTCAGAAACTACTCCCTTTTGACTCTGCTTCTGACAGAATGGCTGCAGAAAGCAAAGCAGAGCTAATGTGTGGGAACAACAACAACAATAACAACAACAGCTCATTATACTGACAAGTTTAATTATGGCATGCAATGCTAAATATTTTTTAATGATATTATTGCAAGGTACCCGCTACTTGAAGTTTAGTTGGTACAATGAAACAAAAGCAAAACAGTAGATCTTTCAAGGAAATGTTGTGGATACTTACATGCAACATTTTAGGGTAGCTCTGAGTTTCTTTGGCATTGTTGGCTGAGAACAGACTGGTTCTTTGAAATAATGTAGCATTGACATTCGATAGTAAGAATCGTTTAGTATAGGCATGGTTTTTAGGTGTGGCCAATAACTCTGCTAGTCAAAATAATGTTAAAGATTGATAAAGTTGGCTGGGAAAGCTGGATTGTGCAGTTACAGAGTAAACAAACACGCATTACTAGTAATATACGGTTTAGGACAGCTAAAAGAAGTTAAATGAAACTGGTTCCAAATAATTCAGCTTTAATATGAAGCAGAAAAGATAAGTAGTAGAACCACAAGGATTTACAATACATCAGAGAAGCAAGTGAACTTGAATGATTGGAGCAACAAAAAAAAGTTGAGCAGGTAAATATGAGCAGAAAGAAAGTTGGATATAAGGTATTTATAATAATAATAGCTGAGCTGTATAAGTTTTCACTCATTTCATTTCATTCTTCAATACATTAACGAGATCAAGCATTTGGTAAAGGGTTTTAAGAGTAAATATGCTAATGACTTGTGCTGTGCTAACTTCTGATAGAACTCTATTTGCTTGGCTAGCTTGGTTGCTGAATTCTATTGACTTTAAGCCCCCCCCCCCCCCCCCCCCTCGCCCTTACCTCTTTTTTTCCACATACACACACACACACAAGCACACACACACAATTGTCCTAAGAAACTCTAGGGTCAGTGCAGTCAGTTATAGTAAATTTAGAAAAGATTTTTAATTGGAGGGGGAGGGGGAATAAAAGGAAAAATAAAAGAGGAAAGTTATGAGGTATTGGGATAGAAAGCAATGGCAGCAGGTTGTAGCACAGAGATAGACTGGCATCCACTGATCACTACGCAGAGGAAAAGGGTCTGGAAAATGCATCGAATTGTTCCAAACAGATGTAATGAGACTGTCAATTGTGTGTCAACATGTCAAAATGTCAAGTGTCAGTAATGATATTCTTGGGCACACATCGTACACTAGTGTCAGTTTTGAAAGTAAGTTGTGAGAATCAACTACCAATTTGAGAGACATCATTTAGTCACTATAGGCACTTAATTTATAGACTTGTATCTGCTTGCTGATGTACAAAGTATAGGTGGTCGATGTTAATAACCCCTTACCAACTTTAAAAGTGGCTTCACCCAGTATTGTCAAGTGAAGAGTAAGAGTACATGAACATTACATGAAGCCCATGTTAGATGAAGCTATCACTACTATGGTCTATGGCTACATAGCTGCTTGTAGCTACTTATAGGACTAAATAGATTGAATGATGCCTTCTAAAACTAACTTAACTTCAAGAAAACTGAATGAATGAAGCCTTATTGTTACTTTTATATACTGGAATTAACTTTATCAGATTCTACCTTGTGTGAATTACTTGTGCACAATGACTGGCTCACCATTTGGCCATTTGTGCTGAAGCACATCATTATAGTATTATATATATATATATATATTCCAGGCTAGATATCTTCACAGTGTTATTTTTAGGGGCACATCATCTCACTATTGCCAACTCATTACCCTAGTAGTTATAGCAACTGGCCTGGCTTACCAGTTTTAAGGGTTTTACAACTACCTTCCTCTAGTGTAGCCTACCCTACTAGGTTAGAGCAGCTGCTAAGTATCATCTGCTGGTGTGGGGAGCCCCTAGAGAGTTTACAGCCAACTTTACACCAAGAGTTACCAACCCTAGCAAACTACTTCAGTGAAGATACCTAGCATGGAATAAACCACTTATTACACTTTATTGGAGTGATATGGCTAGATATTTCACTCTCAGGCTTTATTTCACTTGCCTCTGGCTCGCTCATGAAAATAAATTAGTGAAAATAAATTAGCCTGCTCGTGAAATATTTCGCAGTATCACATTCTGACTCGTGTAATAAGTACTAATATTTCATGCTAGGTATCTTGACACAATGGTAATTTTAGGTACATGACCCAGGAGATATTTCATGATATCACATGGGTGTTATCACATGCTGTATTGTGCCTGCCCTGTTTTTTCTTTCTGTTCTAATTTACTGAGCTCTGCTTATCTATGCCCGTGGATGTTTAATTCTACTCTTAATATTGCAATTTTTAGACGTACTTTTATAAAAGAGTAAAAGTTAATAGCCTTTTCTTCAATAGGATTTTCAGCAGATATGTTTACTTGCCCCCAATGCTCCTCCCCTCAGCACCCACATTGCTACACTAATGTATAAAATTCATGCCAATCATAATGCAATCTCAGCATCAGACCTATACACGTGATGTGCAGCTTTATCATTCATGCTGCTACTAATGACAACACGGAGAATCAACATATTATTGTTGGACTTTTACAATCTGTATTTTTTAAAGAGTGAGTTAGCATATTTTATTCTCAGGATTTGGCATTGGGGCTCAGTTAACTGAACTGTAGGTGTAGTTAGTCTCATGCAGGCTGACCCTTTACCCAACTGTTACACTTGGGCTTAAGTGCCTGGTGTCCATGCTGAATGAGCCTGTGTTACTAGGTAAAATCTAATGCTAAATTCCATCTCTGTTCTTCTATTCTTGTGCCAAATTTCCACATTGAAACATGATTGCAATTCATTCATTGCCACTGATGGTGAAACTGCAAGCATACTACAATCTAATAATTATTTAACAACTAAAACTCAGAGAAGCACCAACTATTTCATCTAATAAAGCCAGCTCCATCCCTAAAGGCCACCATAATTAGCCCATGTGCGAGCCTCAAGAGTCCATCCCACTTGTAGAGTTAAACCACAGAAGACTGTAAAGGAATATTAGTCTGTATCCAGGGGTCAAGTATTTGTGCTTTACAGCTTAGGCTCAGATCATTTAACCACTGATAAGGTCACTGGATAGTAACCAAATAATCTATTCATTGGATAGTAAAGTGTTAAAACTAATGTATACACTTACATATTGAGTTGTTTAATTCCCCACCGGTCCAGGGGTTGCTATTGTAGTTAATAGTGGGTCTGATAACTTATTTATCTGTGAGTGTTAATAATACTGCAACCTCGCCAGAATGGTTATAATAATGTGTGAAATTTGCCTAATAGAATTAATTGTATTCATCTGATGTATAGCCAGCCCCTTCTATCTAAGGAATAACGAGTGTAGATAAATTATATTAGCAAGGTCCTGAGATTGGTGCACACAAGTACTCGTCATTCACTCCACAGGTGTTATCATCTTCCCCATGGCTGCTTCTACATCCTTATATGCCAAGACTGGGCTTCTGTTGGTTCCTGGGATATTTCAATCCCCAGGTTGGATAGCTCCAGCCCATAGACTACACTTAACTTAATTTCACACACTCATGCAGGTTTCTATTGTGTTCATTCTCTTCTCGATTGTGTGGTCTGCCTTTTCTTGTAATTATTTTTTAATATCCCATCTCCTTTGTACAACATTGTCTGAAAATGGTTGTTTGAACTTTGGCATTCATTGTTATTATATAATACGTCTTCACAAGTTCATTACTTCAAATGAACAACATCTGGCACAGATAAATACTATGTTTGTGAAATAAAGCTACTTTGGAACTTGGGTTTTAAAAATTATTGTTATCCCCAAATTAAAATTTGATATGGGTAATTGAGCATTGGGTGATTTTAAAAAATTTACACTGGATTTTTGGTGTTTAGTAAAGAAGGGATGTACTCAATTGAGTTAGCTACTCATCCTATTTTTAGTATCTGGTGGTTGTGTGCAATGGGAAAATCACTCAAGCAATAACTTTCTTCACTAGCTAATCCAACTAGAGTGTCAGTTATTAATAGTATAATTCAGAGTGAGCACATCTCTAGCCTACCATGCATGATTTCACTCTCAAGATATCACCTAAAGTTAGCCCTCAACATGTATGTGTGTAGCATACCTCTTGTTCACATTTTGTAGGTATTGGCTATCCTAGCATAATACGGCTTTAGTGCCTTTAATGTGCTAGTCTGTATCATTTTTTTTAAAGCAAGTCAAATGTTAGCTGTTATATATAATATATAGACTGCCGACATAATTATATTCGTATGAGTTTGAGTCAAGCAAAGATGCAGAGATTGTAACTTTTTTGAGAAAGGCAAGGTGAAGTAGTGTCAATATACAGTGGCTGGCATTCATATTGGAAGGTCCATTCTTTTTGGATACAAGTGCGACATTGTAGTATGGGTGTGGCATACCTACGCATTTTTCCATCACCTTGACATCAGATATACACCAAGCTATTAAAAGTTATCATTGTAACATGAGATTTTTGAACTAGTTAGAAGTCTTATAGGGAAAAAAAACTTTCAGAGAGATTATATTTCACAAATGCAGTTATGCCCTAATACTGTGGAATGATAAATGAAAGTGCAACACTGTGATTCAGATAAACATGCAATGGGAAACATTTGCAATTTGATTTTTGTGACTAGTAATAAATATGTTCACTACCATTACTGTATATGGGTTCAGTTGTTGGATCTTGTCTGTATACATGTATGCCACTATCTGCCTCGTCTGATTGTTGCCCTTGCCCTGCAAGTGTCACATTCCCTTCTGAACTGCTGTGACTGATGAGCTGATGAGAACTGTGGTTGTCAAAGTCCCTATTAGCTGTCATCGGCGACAATCTGAGCGCATAGCTGTTCTGCTGCTGTTTGTTGCGATGTCGTTCCAGCTCTTCTGCAGTGTAGGAGCCGTCTCTGATTCTAATGTCTTCACTGCTGACGTACATGTACTCTGCGACTGGTGTGGACATGGTAGTAGTAATGTAAGATTGGTTTCTGGAGATTGGAATGTGGTGGTTTGGGACTTGTGAAGTATTTTGAGACGTATTCATACTTGATAATGACATAACCATCCCGCTCATATCTACCATGGCATACGGTTCGGCAGTGTTGATTATTTTTTGTCTTCTGTTTCTTTTAATTTTTATTATCACGCAGCACTGTATGCCCACCAGCAGAATGAATGCAACTAGAATGAAGACTCCACTAAGAGCGATTCCCACTTTTTGTTCCAATGTTATAACAATATCTGGAAAGAAAACCAAAACATATACATTTAAGTATAATCTCAAGTTTTAAACTCTATAAAAAATTACTATCTTTCATTTTTGTTAATATAGACCATTCTTGTTTTGACAAGCCACTGCATATATAGAAGGCTTAAACGGAATATAATAAAAATGAACACACACCGCCAAAGCTTTAGTCAGTTTTAATTCTTGACTTTCTGGAATTTCCTTCCCTTACAGCCAACTTTTGCTTCCCTCATCACCCCTTACCACCTTCACACCCCCTCCCTAAAATCTGTTTCCCTTTGGACTAGTATTACTGTTCAGTCCTTATATTACTGCTCAGGGATGCTTTGCTATACATACTTCTATTGGCACGGTTGGTTCCTGTGGTACTTCTTGCAAGTTCGTAATGTGTTGCCTTTGCAGCAGAAGAAGTAGGATCACTGGTAGCTGGTTTAGGAATAGGTTCTGTAGTATCTGTATGTATGTATGTATAAGTAAGTAATAGACAAAGCGTAAGGCTAATATTCTGTGAACAATTTGTACTACATTTGACCTTATTGGTGTTCTAAACAAAAGAAGAACCAACCTAAATGAGTGTCAATATAGTCTATGTATATAGTGCAACATAGTCTTGGATGTATACAACTATTATATATTTTCTTATTTTAACCATGAAATTGCTACGACCCAATTGCATACTTTTTTTTAATGCTTACCGATAGGAGTAACTCCTACTGACAGAAGAGGGAGATTGTTGGTGGGTCTGCTCTCTAATAAAGCAAAAGAGGAAATAGAAGTACCCCGTATGAAGTGTACAGCAGGTTGGTTCTCAGATTGCATATCAAAATAAGGATCAAAATTATCAGACTGTGAGGCAGAGTAAGGCACCTCTATGCCTACTACGTCATTTTCCTGGACAGTCAGTCCAACTTGCAGCTCACAGGTGTACACTTGGGGATGGATAGCTTCCATGCGCTGTCCATTGCAGTATGTCAAGGACGTTTTCTGATGAATCTCGTATTTATTTTTATCTTTAGTGCTTTCCCTCCAGATGACTAAAGTGGGGTTGGTTGATACTTCTCCATACGCAAGGGACCCAGCTATAGTCCAGTTCACCAATGTCCCATTGCAGGTGAACGTTAGATGAGGGAATAAGTAATTCACTCCTCTTCTGTTGGATAGAGTGCACAATGACCTTGTGCAGTTGGTAGATAGAGACACGACCTCGTCTTCTGTCAGTGAATCATTGCTGCAGTGCTGGCCCAACACTACCAATCAAATACACTTGCTTTGACTTTTATGATTATTTAAAAAAATTAATATAAAAGTAAAGAGAACCATGTTTAATTTAGTAGAAATCCGTATAGTTTATGCACATACACTTCCTGTTGGCTTACCTGGGACTATAAGTAATACATTTAAGTATATTCCCATTAGAATAACTTTAGACATCACTGCAGTTAGTAACACTAAGCTGTTTTAAATTAAGTTTCTTAAGTCGGACTTGCAATTTAACTGAGTCTGTTTACAAGTGAATAGATTTATATACTGCTGCGTATTCATTGAATAACAATGGTTTCCCCTAATGAGCTCATAAGGCTTCTCCTTTTATTAGTGGGAAAGAATGCAGCAGGAAGTTGTAAATGGATAAAGTATCATTAAATATGGTAACAAGTAGTAAGATCATAAGCAATGAATGGATCAAGTGACAGTTTGTACATATACATAGTATTTTTTTTATACAGTACAGTGAACTAAGGGACCAGCTAGTTGTTTATGTTCTGTCCACTTCTTGGTAGTTGAAGTCTGACTCGTTCTCCACAGCCCCGTAGTTCATCGCAACATTGTTAGCTGGCAGCATGGAGTACGATTCATTGGCCACAACTTCTATGCCCACTGCCTCAATGTCCAGTGAATTGATGGAGGCATACACAGCCCTATTGTCAGCGTCGATTTCGGCATAGATGGGCTCGGACTGGTCATCTATGCTTTTTACGTCTGGCGTGATAATGCCACTATGTTCAGTGCTGGAGTCTCTTTGACTCCGTTTCTTTTTCTTCTTCCTTCTTCTTGCACACAGACAGATCACAATGAGCAGAATGAGGAGGAGGAGGAGCATGAGAGCTGAACCTGCTCCTACGGCAACCCATATCCACCACTTGATACTTGGAGAGTCAATAGTGATTCTCCCAGTAGTAGGAACTATGCAAACAGTGCATACATGAAACTTGTGTGTGTGCGTTGTATTGTAATAATGTGTTAGACTCACTTAAGAATGGTGTTGGTGGAGATGAAGTGGAGGAAAGCACTGAAACAATTGAAAATTTTAAAATCATGAAAAGGGTTTGTTAGTTTATTTATTGACAAACTGGAAAATTTGGTAAAATACCTTGGATGGAGGTGGGCACTGCTGCTACTGTTGATGGTGGAGAAGGAAATGGAGTCTGCGGTTCTAAAAAAATATGTTTAGATAATATGAAATAAGTATTGGTCATATGAACTCTAAAGTGGGTTGCTAATGGAAAAAAATATATGCTTATTAACAATAGGGGTGTTGTCTCATTCAAATTCAAGGATACTATCTCTAGATGAAATTGCTTACTTCCAGAAACAAGCATGCATTTCGTCCTCTGTGCTTGTCTATAATGAGTAAAGGTCACTGAACTAAAAGTTGATAGGACAAAGTGGTCTGCGGCTTTCCTTAAAGTTAATTATTAAAGGGACTGTGACACAGGATGTACCATGTCCTTCTAAGAATTTGATCATAGGTTTATGCAGCTAAATGAAGACTCGTACCACTGTTGTACTTTTGTATATACATTACTTCAACTTTTATTATATTTTGAAAATTCTTCTGTGACTAGGTATAGACATTAGTTCCATATATGAAACTAATTACTTCAACCTGATATTCTAAAAAGAAAATCAGACATTCAAAACCTTAAAATAATTTAGGAAGGCATTAATATCTCCTGAAGTGCCACCAGCTATAAAGTCATTGATTGTAATCCAGGATCATTGTCCTTAATTGTGGTATGGTGCTACGATCATTGTTCAGATCCCTTCCACCTTTTAATATTAACTTTATTTTTCAAACTTGCCCTTGTGATATAAATAAACATACCCATGTTTAGTGATAACAATGGAGCTGCATTTGTGAGTGACTGCAAAGTCCTTCCAGAGTCCTTCCCAGCACTGAAAAAGCACTGGTTCGATCCGAACGTCAGTGGATGACTGGCCACGTTAGTATGATACCAGATGGTTTCATTACTGTAGGACTCGTCCAGTCGTACCCTTGGACTGTTGGTATCACTTGTGACGGTACTGTTGGCATAAAACTGAGCATATAGACCTATCACATCACCTGGCATGGCATTGATGTAGTCTTTTTCCAGAGGAACGGCCTTCACTAAGCCTTGTTCCGAGACACTGATGCTGTCAAACATGTTGGCTCCCACTAAAGTGTAACATCCGCTCTTTTGATAACCCTGTGCCTTACGCCAGACTTGGAATATGAAGGAATAGCTCTGAGATTGTAAATATGTGGAGTCAGAGATGGCTATGTAGGTCCACCAGGTTGTGATGTCTCCCTGGCAATCCAGCGTGTAGCTCTCCATAATGACTTGGGTTTTACTGGGGAAGGAGCTTGAGGTAGCTGTGGCAGGGGGAAAAGGCACATCTCTGCCACCTGGGTCAGCCGGTACTAAGCAATCTTGAGCTGAGGTAATTATTATAGCTATGAATGAGTATTCCTGTGAGTCTATTTAACTAATGCCAACTACTAGTCAATTTTAAACTCACCTTGAATGACACTGAAGAGAAATAGCAATAAGAAGATATTTTTTTTCATCTCAAGTACCAACTAGTGTGGAGATCTTCTAGGTAGCTATTGTTAGAGTAATGCTATTGGGATGGCTGCACTCAGAAGAACTAGTTCACGTGAATCAGTGATAATGATTGTATGACTTGTTCATTTTGTGATTCTGTACAGCATTCTGCAGTGTAGGTTGTGTCTAGGGCTTCTTCCACTTAGTAGAACTTTTTGTAATCAATGTTTTGATTCACTGCTTAATAGAATCTGTAAAAAATACTTCTGTATTTCCTAATATTAATTTATTATAATCTGTATGCATGGTTTTATAAGTAATACAATTGGTGCATGTAGTTCTGCTTTATATGTAATTTTGAGTGACTTCTGGACCCTGGAAGAAACTTTTTGACTGTAGGTGTGTGTATTGCTCAAGTATCGAAGTCATAAGGTAATAATTTGATAGAGGACCTAAACTTTTTTACAATAGATAGAACTAGTCAAAACAATTTTGAGTCTAACGATTTTTAATTCAGTTGTTCTATTTATAGTTCTACATCAGGAAAATTTCTTACACAAAATATCTTACACATTTTTAGAAAAGGTGTGGTGGAGTGTGTGTGCATTTATTTCTGGGACAAATGACATCACATTTCTGAGGCTCACTTTTGTTTGATACAAAAAAGACAGACGTACCTTACGATGTGCTTCTATTCAAGGCAAGACATTCTCGATGTATGGAAACAACATTTATTACTGCTAGCCTTGTGACCTCAAGATGTCAAGCTACATCGAGGCTTCCCTATCTCTGGCACTACCAGCTATGCCGTATGTGGTATTTATTGGAAGGAATACTATTTTCACAGAATTACGTATAAAAATGCCAGTGCATGGAGAGAATCAAAGGATTAGTTCGTAAGTTTCTTAGAAAGTAAAGTCATGATTCTTCTTTGAAGGTTTCTTTTCCTTTCAAAGGTTTCTTTTCCTTTCACTATGTGATTTTAACGGAAGTCATTGGAAAAGTAAAAGATAGCACGAGTCCTTTCAAACTCACTAAATTCCTTTATTTTGCTTTGATGTGAAACATAATGATGTTTAATCATCCTTTATGAGCAGCTGACGGACTCTAATAGTTGATTTGCGGGTAAATACCACTGTTGTTGTGTATGACTAAATTATTGGCGAGCAAGCGTAGCGAGCGAGACACTTACAGGGGTAAAAATGAAAAAATCGGGGATGTTTATTTATTTGTATATATGTTTGGACGTACATATGTCATTTTGTACTTTGACCCTCGCGTTTTTGTGTCAGTTATGTGTTCGACCCCGTCCCAAATTGCACTAAACAGAATCCTCTGGTTTATCGATCAGTACCCGTATCACCCTAGAAATTGAATTGTTTACCGTTTTGAATTCTTTTGCGGGTGCAGTTAAAACTTGAAAACTTAAGGGACTTCCATTTCTATTCGAGTTAGTGGCGGTGGTAAGTCAATGCGCTCTTTGTCATGGTTATAAGCCGTGCGCAACAGTATTTACTTGAAAATACATTGTCCACTAGACTACCGCTAAGGTAAGTCTGTGTAGGTGCATGTCCAGTTGTGTCAAAATATTGTGTGTTACAACCACTACTTAGCTAAAGAATATTACAAAGAAAATGTTTAAATAACGTGTATTGTTTTGTTGTTGTTTTTTTCCTTCAATTCAAGCAGTTGCAGAGAGTTTGTAACTATGGCACTGAAATCCCTTTACCTTGTATGCGAAATTTAAAAACTGGACCTTATTTTCAGTAGCTTCAGTGTTAGAAGTCAAAATCATTCATATAAAAATAGTATAGTCTTTAGGCTCGCTCGCCATTTTGTGCTCAAGCACATCACTAGTTATATATACATTGTCCTCACAATTAGTTCAGCTCTCCTGCTTATAAAAACGAACGCAAAAAAAAAGGGAGGGAAAAGAGGAGATAAATGAGAATAGGCCCTCCAATGATAGCCAGAGTTTGTTATTTTTTTTCATTTGAATACATGCTTATTTATATTTTGAATTATTCATAAATACATGTGTTGTCTTAGTGTTGTACCATGGTATGTTCAAACTGTCCAATCAGACTGCTCAATTCGCGGTGAATATTTTTCATGCCCACCTCTTAGGAAGTGAATAAGTGAACCTTCCAATCAAAGTTAGTTTTTATGCACTTCTTATAGCCTTCGGCCCTCGGTTTAGTAAATCCCACCAGCCTACACATTGTGGTGTAACCTATACACAAAGCAGTACCCAAGTTTAAACAGAAGAGTCAGTTTGTCATGGCAGTTCTCCACTTCTGCTGGTTACATACAATAGTAGCTACCTAATTTCTTTTTCTGAATTTGTATAACACTAAAATATATCTGAAAGAAGCCAGCTGCTTAGAAGTGGAGATGAGTGGGATGTGACTGCCTACCAGCTGCTTAGAAGTAGGGACGGAAGCTCTTACATGTGATTCAAACATGGTTGTATTATTTGGCTTCTTTATATAGTCAATAATAACTAGTGTTTGCTGTGTATTATGTCCTTACTAGCCTAAACAACTGGGCTTGTATATTATGGTGATCTACGATCTACTTGCTCGAGCTTCATTTGGTGTGATTTCTATTATAAATGTAGATTATGTAGAACATTAAGTAAACTGATGTAAAAGTACATACATTTGTCTACAAACAACTAGTCAGCCCAATTTGTAGCAGTTTTGTGGTTCTGAGGTTTTAATATGTAAATGTCCAAGCAGGTCTAGGTGGTATGTCTGGGAGTCTTGTAGATCTGGTTGATACGGCTGAAGGCCTTGCAGATCTGGTTGATCTGGTTGATCGGTCTGGAAGTCTTGCAGATCCTAGTGGAACATCTAGGAATCTTACAGTTTTATGTGTTTTGTCTGAAAGTCTTGCAGGAGGTGTGGTTTTGAGGAGGGGCTTATAACTGTGGAGATGAGCCTGTCTCTGCTGGGTAGGAGCAACTCTGTGATTGGTGAGATCATCCACAGTAAAGCATCGTGACATTTGGCCAGATTGGGCAACGTGACTGTTGCTGTGGGTGAATGGAATGGCATTGAATGTGGATGGCTTCATCTTCCTGTCAAACTTGCAGTCCATGGGCTTGTGAGGCGAATGATTTGATTTTCTGACAATATTTCTATCTTGGTTTGCTGATTTTGACTCGGCTGTTAGTAGAGGGGTTGAAGATTTTGGCTTAAATCTCAGCATCCAGGCCAAAAAACAGAGGTACTGGAACACAGTGAGAGCTACCAGCAACGTCACTAGCAGTAATAATACAAGTATCCATGTGAGGCTGCTGGTTATTCCTGGATAGTTGCCTAGATTTCATTTAAAATAAGTTTTAAAAAAATTTCATTTAAAATAAGTTATTGTGAATATGTGTCTTGTGCCTAATTATGTCCTACCTCCAATAACATTTTCTTCTGGTTTAGAATCTCTACTAGTTTCACTTGCTAAAAGACCTATGGAAATATGTAAAATTAACACACATTAGTTATATTAGTCTTTGCTGTACCTGAAAGTTGTAATAGCAGTAGAAATGTAGAAATTTCACATCGATAAAGTATTCTCAGAATTGTCATCCTGTCAGTTAATGTTGGTAATTTTTTAATTCAAATAATTATAAGTTAGTATTGGAATGGCTGTACCAACTTACTGCCCATATTTGGTATGTAATGTAGACTGGTCATGTAGTTGGGTGGAGTTTGGGTTCTGTTGTGGGTAAAGGGTGTTAACAAATGAGTTATTTAACACTTAATAGAATGTAAGGTGATATATTTGAGCTTGTAAAGACTCATCCAATTTGTGATGATGCTAAAATAGGCTATGTATGTATCTTCCTGTAAATACAGATCCTTTAATTGCAACTGGCTAACAGTGGCTGCCAGATATGCAGAAATCACCCATTGTATGTTAAGCTCAAAAATAAAATACGTGAGCAGTTTCTTTACATTTTCTTGCTTAGCAGATAAACCTCCCATACTATGTTCAAGCTCAAAAATATTATAATGGAGCAGTTCCTTCACATTTCTTGCCTAGCAGATAAGCCATTGGTGTAGGTGCTTAGATAATAATAAGCACCATCAGAAGTTCTTACTCTATGCTGTAGTGCACAGACAGTTACAGGTCAGAAATTCATAATATTTTATATGGATGGACCGAATTCCAGTTCTTTGAAAAGGAATGGTATGAATTGTTAGCAATGATCAACTGTGGTGCAACTTGTTTGGTGCAAACCTAACAACTATGATATCAAAGTGACAATGGTAAGGAGAATGCATGATGTCTGGGTTCAGTCAGTTCTTGCAGCTATGAGTGTATCATTGTGCCACTAGTTGATGTAAATATATTTTACCTATTGAAATGGACATTCCCATCACACATGCTAGTGGCCAATTCTTCACTACTGAAATATTTACTCAGTTTAACCAAGCAAGATCAACAACCCAATCAAAACAATGAGGATTGAATGCCAATTTTTGTACTGACATCTTTTTTTTTATATAAGTCTCTGTGGTAGTTGTGCTATTTCTCAATACAGATATATATTTTTTAAGTTAGAGTAGTCTTACAAAAGTGAAATTTTGTAGCACCACACAAGGGTTCACTCAGGGAGACCATCCTTACCAGAAAAATTTGTTATTTCCGTACGACTTTGCATCAAGTAAACAACTTATTGTTGCCTGAACTATGACCTACCAGTCTAATCATGAAGAATAAAATTTACTCTGTTATTACCTAAGGTTTTTAGGAATCTTTAGAGCTTACTACTGTATAGTGCTTATTTTAACTCCATATATAACCCTAAATTAAATAGCCATAATAGATTGATTTAATCTTTTATTTACTTATTTATAATTATTTAATGGTGGTTATAAGTAATAACAAACTCTCTGATATTTTTACAAATTCAAAACTACGGAAGTAGAAAGTAATAAAACAAAACGACCATTTAATGATGTAGTTGCTGTTTGTTTTTGCATCATCTCTTTTTCTGATATCAGCAGTACAAGTTGTGTAGCCTGTCAAGTTTTGAATGTAATCTATTGCTGTACGGTCATCCATTCTGGCTTTGGAGGCAGTGGGGGGCCATGTCGAGATTTTCTAGGAACTGTTTCACGTTGATTCGGGAGAGGTGGAGGTTGGGTTGGTAGTGCTGCTGTCGGTAAGGTGTGGTTTGGGTGAGCTTGCCAATTTGGTAAAGGAGGTACTTGTCTATCTGTGAGATCATCCAAGCTGACACATCGAGACATGCGGGGAAATGGAGCAGCGCGATAGTCTTGGCTAGCACCAATATTGCCGGTTCTGATTGCATTGTTTCTATACTTGACAACCCAGTCCATAGACTCGTAAGAAGAGTTAGGGCTCAGAGCCATCGTGCTGTGTCTGTCTGGGCTTTCTATGTCTGCAGATTTTACATCCTCTAGTGAGGACACAGCTTTTGTTTTCAGCTTGGAAAGTAAGGGGTATATGATCACAATGCACTGTATCACAGACATAACTTCTATTGGGACCATGAGCACCAGAATTATCCAGAAGTACACAGTGGTGGTTTCAGCTGGATTATCTACAGGGATTCATTAATTATACTCTTTTTTTTAAGTTGGAAGATTGAAATATACATACCTTTAGCTATGTCTTCTTGTTCTTCAGTTGAACTACAATTTGTTTCACCCATTGAAAGGCCTAATGAGGTTTGAAATAGTAATTTGAGCTAAACCTGAACACAGTACATTATTACCTGACAACAGAAGAAGGATCAAAGTAGCAATAGTTTTCCAACATTGTATTACTTCCATGACTGGAACTTGCTTGGCTTTACATGAAAGGAAAATGCCTGATCTTTATATATTCCAACTTTTACTTAGGGATTTAAGCCCATATTTGGGCAACCATGTGGTTTTGGGGTGGTTCTATAGAAGGTGTTATTCTTTCTTATGAGGTAGGCATGTGTGGAATTATTCACTGGCATTCAATGAAACCACTGGACTAATTATTACCTATGGATACTAGAACCTCCACCCTAGTCTGTTACATATCACACAAACATGAATGTGGGAAAAGTGTGAATTTTATTGTCACAATTCAAGCTAGAATTAAATTGCCATGATTTGAAAATGACTGTTTGGGACTTGCTGTTTCACTAGTCTCAATATAGAATTTAATGATGGGAGGATGAGTGTTGAGTGTAACATTTTAGCTTGGTCAAGAAGTAATGCTGCTTTTTACTAAGTGACTGAGTAATGATATTTGCTGCTATTGCAGCTAACACTGTGACTTGTGTCTCCAGGCAGGCAGATATCTGTGTGTATTTCTTTATTTAAAAAAAAAAAAAATTCTTTTATCTCATAAAACAACAACAATAAAAATAAATATTTGGTTTATTATCATTAAGATTATAATTATTTTAGTAGCAGAATGAACTCTGTACTGACACTCAACAGTCTGCCTCTTCTTCAATAACATCTGTATATTTAGGCACTGCATAGTATGGAGTGTGATCCAGGTTCTGATCTGCATTAGAATACTTAGGTGGTTCAGACTCGAGCTCTGTGGGACTCATTGTGTCACGGTATGCAATATTAGACTGGAAAGAATATCCTCCGTGCCTCTGAGGTGTAGCTATTTGATCTGATTCCCTGTCACAAGTATTAGAATACTGAGGTACAGGATCTTGTCCACTGGGGCTCACATTGTCGTGATATGCTACGTTGGATTGAAACGAATATTCTGCTCGTCTCGGCGGTGGCACTGGCTTTATAGAGGAATAATAGGCATCAGAATTGTTGGCAGTAGTCACTGAAACTTCACTGTAACGAAGGTTTCTGTGCGGCTGTAAATGCCTTACTTGTATAGGCTGGAGCTCATGGCTGCCCGTTTGTGTGTTGGATAGGTAAGCAGAGTTTGGTAACCACTCTTGGTCTAGAGTTGAATACTGCTGTTGATTTTGCAGTGGCTTGATGGTATTCAGAGTGTTGTAGTCATTATTATTCTCCTGCGATGCTGGCATTTTTGGTATTCTCCGGGTTTTCTTTGATTGGGAGAGTCTAGTCACGGCTAGTGCTGCCACAGCTATGGTGATCACTACAAACAAAAAGCAGCCCGCTGCTATTCCCGCATAGATAAGTATTTCTGTCACGTTAGAGTCAGCAGACAAATTTATTGGATCGTCAGTGATAGAACTGGTGTCTGTGACGGAGTGACTCATGATTGTAGAGCTCGTGTCAAGTCCTGTAGGTGTGTCCATGGTGAGGTTGGAAGGGGGACATTCTATTTAAACAAAAAGTATTTAATGATTGAGTTGTGTGTGTAACTATGCATGTGGTTTGTTTGTTTTTTTACATCAAAAATGGCTCAGCTACACTTCACAGTACTGTGCCATTACATAATCGTTTACTAAGTTGTTGTTTGTTTTTTTTAATTGTAGGCTTATGTGCATTACAACAGTATTTACTGCTAAGCATAACTTAAAACTTATTTAGCTCAGAATGACAGATATGGGGGGGGGGGGGGATTAAAAGACTTACTGAAGTACAGCCTGAAAGATGGGACATGACCATCATTCTTCAAGAAAGTCCTGAGGTCAGGAGATTGAGGAATTTGAATGTCATTATTAATTGATCTTGACTGGACATAGTATGAGGCATTATAAGGATCTGGTAGCCGTAGCAGTGTGGGGAAATCTTGTATATTTGTTATGCCAAAATGAGATACATCAGTCAGAGTTGGGGGAGACAGAAGTGGTTTGTAAGAGCAGCAGACAGTCGTGCTTCTGGATGGCACACTGGTACAGTTGCCTGGTCTCAGTTCACTCATAACTCTGACAGTAAATATTAAGTCCAGGATATTAGAACTCTGCCTTCTAAGGGGAAAAAAATCAAAATGTGTTCTGTTCTCTCCTAGTCTTTCATTTCTTTCTCTATAACAGTACTCCAGCCCCACTATGGTGATTGTTTGGCAAAGATCTGCTCCTGATATTTCGAATATGTATGTGAATGGTCTATCCAAGTGGTGATCTGCCACTGGGTTGAAGGTTGACACAACAACCTGTGATCTGAAGAAATTATTGGGAAGGTTGGGGGTGACACCCACTTTCTCGTTATCACCATTGTTGGGTGGCTGGAACTGGTACTTTATGGAATTTCCAAGACACAAGTTACTTCCATACAAAGTCAGTAAGAGAGTAAAAAATAGAGTTGAAGTGAAGACTTTTTTCACCATTTTTTTTTTTTGTCCTTTTAGCTAACTTAACTTGTATAATGGATGGCATTACAGGCTTATATACATTTTGAAGTAGCTAAAGGTTTGACTTACACAAATTTTATACCATATATAATCCACCTGGCCAAATGGTTGTACTATACAGCTATAAATGGTGCTTTATTGTAATGGCATTGTAAACGTAAAGACTTGATTGCTGTATAAATATTTGAGAATGGTGTCGTTCTTTCTTATGAGGTGTGCATATTTTGTGATGTGTATAGTTATTCACTGGGCATTCAATGACACCACTGAAGTAATTATTGCCTATGAATACTAGATTCTCTCATCAGCTGCACACAAACTTGTATGTGAAGAAGGTGCTTGCTTTCAATTCCGAATTAAATTCAGTTGCCACAATTTGAACTAGAATTTTATTGTCAGGATTTCAAAAGACAGTTTGGGATTTGCTGTGGTATTTTACTAGTCTCAGTAGTCAGTATTCAATTCAGTCATTGCAACCATTTCCCCATGGAATCTCTAGGCTGCTAGTTCACTCGCCATTTGCAACCAGTTCTGTAATAACCCAGTAACCCATAATATACACTAATTGACTTTTTTTAAGGGGCCACTTGAATGCGTACTTTAAACAATCTGTCCATGTTTTTAATTCAACCAGTAGATTAAAAATATTACAGTTTGTGTTTTGACAATAATAGATGCTATTGTAGAAATTTATTATTTATAAAAATGACAAACTTAGAGAGACATTTTACCCATTTGCTGATGTAGTCCCATTGTTAGGTAAAAAGTATAATTTATTTTGTTTTATAGGAATGCAAGTGGGAGGTTCTGGCTAGAGTACTGGAGCTGCTGAGGACTCTGCTGCAGGATCGAGTTCTCACCTTGTCTGCCCAGCCAGACTTGAGTCCACTCTGTCAGAGTGTCTGCAATCTGGTGGGAGGTCAGAAACCGCGGTTGACGTCCCTGAAGGTGACAGCAGGCACAATGCCTCGTGGAGATCCTTCGTCGCTGGTTTTTCCAGTTCTTTCAACTCTCACGACCTATCCCAGTCACCTTGATCGCAAGGCGCAGGTATGGGATAGTATATTAGTGTCTTATAAATGATGAAGCTATTGAGAATTTACATTATAAGTATTGTATACATTATGGAAGTCCAAAAAAGAGGAAGGAAATAGTTGTGGAATAATATTAGGTAGAGAATTTGGGGTTATATTTAATCTACTGTTTAAAATCAGCATTGCCCTGGCTATAATTGTAAATCAAGAGCATTTGCCAAAACTTCTGAAATAGAGAATTTAAAATTGGTCTAAAGGAAATTTATAGACCTATTTTACGTCACCAAATAATACTTGTGTGTGTATCCATTTATGTCCATGTGTGTGTGTGTGTAGCTCTCTCTTGTGTTCTGCCTTAACTACGGTGTGGTTGGAAGCTGTGCCCAGATGTGTGTGTCTTCCCTGACCTTGTGCTCTCTAGAACTACAAGCCACCATGATGCATGTTCTCCCTCACATTTTGTTCCGAATGAACCAAGTGGCGGCCACTCCAGCCATGGCTCTACCAGTTCTTGAGTTTCTTTCTAACCTGATTCCCATACCTGCCCTCTACAGTGGCTTTGTAGACCAGAAATATCTGTCAGTGTTTGCCATAGCTTTGCCGTACACAAATCATCACAGGTGAGATTCTTGGTTTTTGTTATTTATTATTATTATTATTGTTGTTATTATTATTATTATTCAGCGAGCGAGCGAAGCTGACTATCAGTCGTGTTCAATTGAGATTTCAGATATATATATATGTATGTATGTATGTATATGTACGTCAAAATATTTCGCCCGCGCTTCTAATTACGTAAGTTAGGTAAAGCGTTCACAGTTCCAGTATTTTTCAATTAACGAGCGCGGAGAATCCTGCTGCACTGCCTTACGCAACTGTTTCAACCCAAACGTTTGTAGCTACTCTCTTCTTCAAACAATCGTGAAGTCTTTGTCAAGCTGCGCTTCTTTGCCACTGCTTTCTAAGTTTATTCAAGTAATTCTGTTATTGTTAACTCTTCATGCCTAATCAGTTAGATGGAATTTCTGTCCTATTTTTCTGTAAAAAGAGTCTGCTTGCTCGCCATGCATTTGCGCTATTCGAGCGCACCACTAGTTATTGTTATTATTATTATTATTATTATTATTATTATTATTATTGAGCGATCGAGATACTGTTAGGGGTGGACAATTGAAAATCGGGTATATGTTCGATATATATATGTATGGATTGTACGTATGCCCCTTAAACGCATGCGCAGGCTCTTTTTTTTTCTTTCTTTTTTTCTCTCCTAAAAACACAGCTTTTTAGGCTTGACACCTGTTTCTTCTGATGCTATAGCATTAAGAAAGTCTTACTTTAAACTTTGACTCCAAATTATGAGATAATTCCAGCGGAACGCTCGTTTTTCAAGTCGCAAAAATTACTGCGACTGGTTACTATGGCATTGAAAACCTTTACCAGATATAATTTCAAAATTTTACCTTTTTGGGAGGCTGCTAAGTGCCACTTGTTAGTTGTCAAGAGCCACTGGTTATCAGAATGGTTTAATTTTAATACTATAGAAGCTACCACTCATTGGAGGAAGCTGAGGTAAGTACGTAATTCCATATTTGTTGGCTAAGATTACAAAAACTCTGGCCTGTTGTTGTTGTTGTTGTTGTTGTTGTTTTGTAGCTGAGGGCTTGTTCAAGAGTTACTGGTAGTCGAGGTAGTCAGAATGGCTTAAGTTTGATACTGTCAGAATGGCTTAAGTTTGATACTACAGAAGTTACCATTACTTAGACAAGAGTGTATGCTATTATACTGTTTTGCATGAACTAGGCTAAAATATAAATTATACAATACTGTAGTTTTGTTACCTAATAATTAGGCATGCTCGCTCGATATTTGTGCTCTAGCACACCACTAGTTGTTATTATTATTATAATAATTATTATTATCATCATCATCATCATCATTACTACTACTACTACTACTATTACTCTATTATTACTATTACTATTATTATTATTATTATTACTATTATTATTATTACTATTACTATTATTATTATTATTACTATTACTATTATTATTATTGTTACTATTATTATTATTATTACTATTACTATTATTATTATTATTATTATTATTATTATTATTATTACTATTACTATTATTATTACTATTATTATTATTATTATTATTATTATTATTATTATTATTATTATTATTATTATTATTATTATGATTTGAGTATTTTCCTATTGCCATTCTGCAGGTATAATAACTATGTAATTGCTATGGCACATCGAGTGATTGCCCAGTGGTTTGTCAACTGCAGGATGCACTACAGACCAGTGGTGGCCAATTTTGTGTGCAAGGTACACAACACATTCTTACTAGCCTCACTAGAATATTTATGAATGAAAAATATACTATATAGTACTCCTGTACTATATGCACAATCAACTTTAATATGCTGTCTATGTTTTAGTTAAACATATTATATACATTCTTTCATTAAAGTTGCATTATCACTGCATTTCAATCCTTTTCCATTACTCCTGCATATAGTGGTGTATCAATCCTTACAGAAACTGTCCAGTACTATGGAGGAGGCACTGTGTGCCCATGGCAGCAGTCCAGTGAAGAATGCGAGGAGTGAGAGCTGCGTGGGCGTGGAGATGATGGAGGTGTGCATGGACGTGATGGCCAGATATACCTACTCCAATCTCTCCACTCTTCCTAGCAGGTTAGCCTTGCGGGATTGTCAACTCGTGTAGTTTACCATTACTTATTCAATGTTATCTTTATGTTTAACTTCTCTGACCATAAGAATAATTCAATATAAATGTTTCAACTCACTTTACAGTAGCCCTCAGTGTAAACTAGCCCTAGACCTAGCCCTAGAATGATTCTGTATGGTAATTTAGAATTAATTGTACATGCACCTGATCAAAATATATTTATATAATTGATTTATTCACAAGGTGTGAATTTTTTTAGACCGGGTTGTACTTTAACTCTTTTGAATACAACATATTAATTTTATATTGCTGGTTGTTGTTGTTTTTTTTAAAGTGGCATATGATTTTTTTAATGTGGCATACGTAGAAATTCAGGTTCCGACTTTTTGGTCTCTGGAGGACCCAGCAAGTCTTGGTTGGTGGGGAACTCTCTGGTGACCATCACAACTAGCGCAGCTCAGAGCTTTTGCAAGTTCTGCCTGTCCAACAAGGCGAAAATGGATGCCAGTAGTCCAGTGGCCAGTGGCTACTCTGCTCCCAGTAGTCTGTCTGACTACTTGGGGGTGTGTACTTGCCAAAACACTAGCTGGGGCGAGATTAAGATCAGACGTCCAGCCGGAAACACTGGATGGATGATGCACCTTCAAAACAGGCCCCACCCACTATCTCTGACGCACCCTGCGGCTAATAGTATCCCTCAGAGCAATATTAGCTTGCTTTCTACCAGTTTACCCACAGAGAAGCTCTCAGCAGCAGGGGACGCTGATAAAGAATACTTTTACAGTCGGGAAGTGGGATCATTCACAGACATTGGCTTTCTTTCTAATTTGTCCGCTGATCTTTCTACTGCAGAAAACAAAGAGGACCTTTCAAAGAAAGAAGGTGAAAATGACGCTACTGGTGGTGTTTCTATCAGCGAACCAATTGAGGCCAAGACTGGCAATAGTGATGTTATAAATACTGGTCATCTTGCGGAAACTACGAAGGAAGAAGTTATTACTGAGAGAGAACAAGTGGAAGTTACTGAAGAAAAGGAGGGTGAATATATTCCTCCTGAGGAAGCAGAGGAGCCTGACATGGAGGACAGTGGAAGTGCTGGAGAAGCTATAGATGGTGAGATATCACTAAATGATCTTTCAGCCACAGAATTTGATGCCTTGAAGATAACCGAATCTTCTAAGAGAAGTGACGATGGCGAGTGTGCCTATGATGCGTCATCACCTCTGCCATCACATCTCGGTCGTCCTGCGAACAGCAAGTCTTGGAGTGAAAGTAGTGAAGCATCCCCTCTGGGAACCCTCTCTGTGGCACCCCGGGCATCCAGCTTGTCCTATGCGATGGATTTCCTACCACCTCTGTTCTCCTACGATGAAGGGGATGAATTTGGTATATCTCCTTCTTTCTTCGAGGGAGAGAAGCCTATATCAGATGAAGAGCAGGTTTGACATTTCTGCCAGCAGCTCTCATTTTGACATGGTTTGATCACTATCTGTTCTTGTGTCATTTAGCTTACGCTACATGCAAGTTTGAACGACATAATGGGTCAAGAAGCAACCACTCCCAAAGCAACAGATGAAGAAGGTAAATATGATGTCTCATCATCATCAATCATCATCATCATCGTTGTTATTATGATCATCCATTCTTCCACAGAAATTCTGAGTGGGTCAAGCTCTACTGGCTCTACTGAAATTCCTGCCACTCCTCTGGCAGATGACAAAAATGAAAGCAATATTGGAGAGATAGAGGCCACGGACAGCAAAGAGGGAGCAGATCCCACAAAGGAAGAAAATAAAGAGGCAAAACAATTTTTTTAAATTTTTTATTTGTTAGTTTGTTTTTACAATTTTTGTTTACCAATATTGTATTTCTCTTTTTAACAGCCAGTATAGTTAATTATAACTTACCCGATGTTTCGACTTCTTGCAGGACTTCGGCAAGAAGTCGAAATGTCGGCTTAAGTTATAATTAACTATATTGGCTGTTAAAAAGAGAAAAATGTGCTATTATTATAGTTATCAGCCGAGAATGACTGAATATTGTATTTGTATTCAGCCTGTAAGAGCACCTAGAATCAGAAATAAATCTCTCTCTGTACCAGACGAAACTTCAACATCAGCAGCAGTGACATCAGGTGGTGAATCAGCAGCAGAGCAAGGACTAGATCACCAATCATCTCCTGCTAATCGAAGGCGAAGTGCTCCTGTTTGTCCAGCCACACCTCCTCCTAGAACCAACACCAGTCCTACAATAAACAAGAAAAAACTAGTACATTCTCACCGTCCTTTCAGTGAGATATTATTGTTATATTTTTCGTGTAGTGGCTGTAACTGTAATTCCATATTTTTTTCCTTAGGTGCTTCTATGCAAAGCAGGATGTACCTGAAGGAAGACGAATTTAACAACCCAAGCTTTATCTTCCTGCAGCTCTACAATAGTAACTTCTTAGGAGACCAGAAAGATCTCCCCATTCTGGTCCCTCCTAATGAGGTAGAGTCACTAATGCTATGAAATATTTCAAATCCAATTAAGACTGCATCACATCTACACAAATTTAGTTAGAGATATATCTCTTTGCCCTAAGTTAGTGTCTCATCACTTGCTACTTACCATCATCCTCATAAAGTTATTGTGGCTGTCTAGTGTGTCACTTTATTGCATGTTCTGTGACCACTCCAGACCACAGAGAGAGCAATCAAAGTCCTTGATCACATCCCGCCCTATGAGACACACAAACTGGGTGTGGTCTATGTCAAGAAAGGACAAACCACGGAACTCCAGATTTTGTCCAACACATTTGGCTCTTCTCGTTACTTGGACTTCCTGCGTGGACTGGGCCCCATCATGAAGCTCTCTGACATTCCCCCGGATATGATATACTTGGGTGGTCTGGACCAGTCGGGAACTGATGGAGACTTTGCGTACTGTTTTCACGATGACATCACGCAAGTAGTCTACCACGTGGCGACTATGATGCCCAGTAACCTCGAGGCTGATCCTTCATGCAGCAACAAGAAGCTTCACATTGGCAATGATTTTGTTACCATTGTGTACAATGATTCAGGAATGGAGTACAAGTTTGGAACTATCAAGGTAAATGAAGTGAGCAAGCCCAGTAAGGGACAACGGAGTGAGGTGATGTGCACTGATACGGTACAAGCTTATATTTCTGAGAGCCAACATTTTATTGTGTTATTAATGTACAACCTATATTGCTAATATTTTTGTATACATACACTATAGGGTCAGTTTAATTATGTGGAGGTTGTGATTGAACCTCTTCTGGAAGGAGTAAATCAAGTGACCCTACATGCCAAGCCAGGTCTGGAAGGCATCCTGCATATGAGTCCAGTGTGTGTCTCAGACTCTTGTCTGTCTCTTCTCGTCAGACAGAAGGCGCTACAAGCAAATGTGAGAATGTGCTGTAGTTAAAGTGTTTATCATTTTTTTAAATACAGTTGCAGTTTTGTTTTTTTCTTTTTGTTTTTGTTGTTGTTGTTTTTTAGCTTCGTTGTTGTTGTTGTTTTCTTTACAGCTGGCTTCTATAGCTTATGCCAGTATGTCTGTCCCCGGTATAGCCAGTGCACTTGATTGCAACTTGTCCAACTGGTTGGCACGCCTCCAACATATCAAGAAGATGCGAGAGAAGTGTCACCGGGGGGAAGACCAGCCATCATCAACACATCAACATGGCAACTCTCAGGCCAGCCGATCCAGCGGCCGAAGCAATGCAGATGGAGGAAAATCTGGTGGTACAAGCTCATCTATCATTACCAACTTCACTAACTTTTCTTAGATTACTAAAATCATTTTTTTTTATAGCTATAGCTAAAGCTTTTCAACAGCTATCGGAATTCTAATAATTTACAGGGTATTGGGCAAAGGACAAGGCAGGTTTTGACTAATGTTCAACTTCAATATTGCTATGTGAATGTATAAATACCCAGCTAGGTGTTAGGTGCAGTATTGCAGAGACAAAAAAGTCTATAATACTGATATTTGTTGGCAGTAGTTGGGACTAAAAAGTCATTATAATACTAATATTTGTTGGCAATAGTTAGACTCCATGTCACAGGTTTGCATGTGTATGTTACACAGCCCACACTAGTTTCATTGTGCTACAGAAGTGTTTAATATATTTATTATGCTGTATTGTAGCAGAAACCATTATTGAAAAATGGGTTTGTGCTCTCCAGTATTATGACTTCATGTCTTAGGGTATGTGGAGATTAAGTGATGGTTGCGTTTGTTCCCAAAATAACTAAAGAGTGCAATGCAAGTTACCTCATCCATTTTTATCTATGCCTCATCTTAAGCATGAGAATAATATGCCAGCATAATAGCTAGCCTAATATTATGCTGGCATAATAAGTTATTGCTTTTTTTTTTCTTTTTCCCTTTTTTTTTTGAGAGAGAGAAAGAACATGAGCACGACCTAGCACAAACATGGATAGTCTAGTTTTGGAAGCATTCAGTCCAGCTACTCCAAGTAATACATGAATAGCTTACTCGTATATACTATTACTGCATATCAACCATACTTCATACCGACCATTATACTGTACTATACATAACATTCTCGTAACTTACCTTTTTTTTTTACGGCAAAGTTAACAGTGCAACTCCGCCCCCACGGTCAATCGCGTAATGTTTTCTGCATACGTCAGCCACGCCCACCCAGTTGATGCCCGCCCTTAATCGCGTTGCTCCGCAGAGATGAATGTGTCTGAAGAATTCGAATGTGGCTTATCACCGGAATTTCCGGATTTTCTACAGATTCCTGAAGCTGTGAACACAATCCAGGCGTTCATTGCAATGTTATCTGCTGCAGTTGGGCTTCCCCTCAACCTCTTCCTCTTGGCTGTGATTATCAAGTACCCAGCACTGCACCAACAGTCTCTGTTCTTATCCCTTCAGATTATAGGGATTGAGATCCTCTATCATCTAACTATTCCATTCACCATATTGATCTCCACTATTTCTGGATATTGGGTCCTTGGTAACGTGGTTTGCAATGTCTCTGGGATGATTCACGATGCTTTTGCAATGTTCAGATTTACCATGACATTTGTGCTGACAGTGGATCGATTCATGTCCGTGTATAAACCATTCCTATACTTCAAACATGGGAAAAAGATTTCATGGGGTCTGTCTGCTATTGTTTGGTTTGTGACGTTAATTCGAATAATTCTTCCACTGACCGGGATTCTAGACTGCTTCGTTTACATACCCACATTCAAGACTTGCACCGTGTACGCCGGTTGCTCCAGAAGCTGCGAATATTTTGCAGCATGGAGTATTGGACTCATAGTTTTATTGGGCGTCGTCCTACCAGTGATCCTATATGCTATTATATTCTGTATTATTCGCAGGATTACCCGGTATCACATCTCTATGCAAGACTCGGTAAGGAGCGGAATAAGAAGAGTAACGCAAGTATCCAGTGAATTGGAACATTATAAAATGACAATCAACAACAGAAAGAAGTTCGTCACTGCTTCAATTTTGTTTGTTTCAATTATAGGGACGACACCTGCATTTACCCTGTACATGGCCTCCATTTTTTATCGGACGCCTAACAGAGTTTTGTTTATTGTGAACATGCTGGTGGGAAGAACTTCATTTAACATGATTCCAGTGTTTGATGCCATAGCGTTTTTCAGGCATAGAGACATCATTGAAGTTACTTCAAATCTTTACCATTCACTAAAGCGAAGAATTCATCCCGCAGAGAATGAAAGAATTCATCCCGCAGAGAATGAAACGCTGAACAACATAAAAACGAGTGACTCCTACGCCTCATGTGATGCAGGCAATTTAGTGGTATTGCAGACTTTGGTGTAAATTTATATCAGCTTTTGTATTTTATATTCATTCAGAAATATTTAAATACTTTTTTTAGTCCTCAAAATACATTTTAATTGTGGGTGACAGTGTGGTAGCTAGTTGGTCTTAAATATGTCCTGCTTGACTGATTATAGAATAGGAAAAAAATATTGGAGAGGTTGTTGTCTGGCTACCAGCTACTTACTTAAGACTACTGTCAATGTGATGTCGCTGGCTAAGTGCAGTTGACAAGATATTTTACTTCCTTTTTCCTTTAGAAGTTTTTTCCCTTTCCTCCATTTTTTCTAATTGAATTGATTGGATTTGGGAATAATTATTTAAATGAATGATTATTTGTTATTCCAATGTTTAAAAACTCTCAATACTATTATCACTAAGTGTCTATGTCAGATGGTTATGGTATTCTTAGTTTGATTGAAGAAGGCAGACATGTTTTAAATAAATGATCTCTTAAATCCTGGCCCATTCACTTTGAATATGGATCTTTGGTACAGATTTGTTTGAGGATATGACAAAAGTAACTGTGTTCAACTTTCAACTTTAGCTATAGCTATAATATAGTTTTAGCCACTAGCTAATTGTACAAGGAATTTGTGCACAAAATATGGTGAGTCAGTTTTTTCCTTCCTTTTTTCCCCCCATGTCCTGTACTAAAACAGTACTCCAGCATAGAGCTTGGTTAATATTGATTTGAGTCATTTTCTGTTTATAATAAAATACTTGTGGGTATTTGGAAAAACAACAACAAAAAAAAAAACAGTACTCTTTTTTTTTTGGCCATTTCTCAGTCTTCTTTGTGAAATAACTACATTGGACATCTGCATGCATGTAGCTTCACGTCATCCACTGAGAAGTGGCTCAGGGCTGGATCCAGGGGGGGGGGGGTTCAGGGGGTTCGAACCCCCCCTTTCTAAATGTAATATTTAATTATCGGCCTGCCACAAGCCAGGCCCTGCTCTAACATTGCACATGTCTACAACAATATAGATCGCATTTCCTTCTAATGATAAATCACATGTTCACTGAAGTGCTCATACAATTTATTGCTCACTCTGTAATTCATTTCATGTTCGTAACTAACCAAAAATTAGTTGCTACCAGAAACTCTGTCAGTTTTTCCCTCTAATTCTACACCAGGTCTCTGCTTCTCCCTGCAGGCAGTGACACGTCTCTAGCTCAGCTTGATATTCTGCTACTTATAGGTGTACAGGCTAAACTTAAAGAAATTTCTCCATTAGCCCTTTACACACATTGCTACTCCCATTGCCGTAATTTATCTGTTGCTGCTTCAAGCAAAGTTCAGGACGTATGAAATCGTATTGGCCATATGAATTGAAGCACACTTGTTTCTATATCATAGCCCAAAACGGCAGAGGATGTTTGAATTGACTCTGCATGAATACCTCCCTAACTCATCATCTCACTCTAAACTTCCTGGTCTTTGCAAGACTAGGTGGGTAGAGCGACATACTTGCTATGCAATTTTTCATGAGATGTATGAGGTTTTGGTTACTTTCTTGGATGCAATACTTTCCCCACAGGATTATCCAGAGTTAGTATCTCAAGAAGGAAGTTGGAACTGGAACAGTGACACAAAACAAAGGCACAAGGGCTTAATACTTCCCTTCAAACCATAACTACATTCATTATTACAAAGAATGTCCTTGACGAAATCAAAAGCATTGCATCGAAACTACAAAAATGTGAGCAAGATGTTTATGAGGCATATACTATGGTAAATACTGTTATTGAGAACATTGATACCTCTAGAAAGAATATCGATATGGTTTTCAGTTCTTGGTATGAAGAAGTACTAACTTTGGCCAATAAAGTAGGTGTTGCTGAATTTGTGCCAAGAAAAACAAGCTTGCAAAGGAATAAAAGCAATACTCCTAGTGAGTCTCCTGGTCAGCACTACAAAAGGGCAATTGCAATCCCTTTGATTGATTCACTTCTGAGTCAAATAAAGGAGAGATTTTCTAATGACCATGGTCACTCTAAAAGATTATTATTCCTTATACCTTCCATTATAACCCTAAGTGACAATTTGAACATAGAAAGTATTAAAGAGGCCAAACAATCTTTACTCTTTTGGGAGAGTGATCTTCCTTTCCCAAGTTCTTTACAAAATGAGCTTAGGCGGTGGCATACCCCAAATATTTTTCTCTTGGCCCTTGGATCATGTGACAGTGATTCGTTTCCGAACATACATCAGCTACTTTTAATATCATGTATCCTACCAATTACAAGTGCTGAAGCTGAATGTTCCTTTTCTTTGTTAAGAATAATAAAAACCTGCTTAAGATCTACCATGGCTGAAGAACGTATGTCTGACCTTGGAGTGATTGCCATGCATTATAGTGAAAGAATTTCAGTGGTTGATGTCTGCCTAGCATTCACTCAAACTCATGCTCGAAGACTTTTTCAACCTTCACTTTTTGTTGACTAAATATCATTCCATTATACTTTCTGTTGGCTATAATCATCATTGTATTACTTAATCAGTTCTTTTTTTTAAATCGTCATTGTTTTTCCTAAGGTGGGTGTGGTTTGGGTTTGGTTATGGGTGCAATTTTCTTAGAACCCCCCCTTGTCAAAATTCCTGGATCCAGCCCTGTGGCTACTTCCTGTAGTAGGGAAGGAACAAAGGTATGTTGCTAGGCAAAAAGTTTGGCATTAAATGATGTAAGTGACAGACAGGGCAAACAAAGAGGATCATTTTTGTTTTATTTTGTTTTCCAGTTTAAGAAGTCATAATGTGCACTACGCTATTCTGTGAACCTTTGTTGTGTTTTATTTTCCTCTGATCACTTGCTGGTTCAGACGAACAGTTACGCAATTTGACAAGGAGATTTCTTTCACACTAAGCGAGGATCACTCAATATTATTCTAGGTGGATAAATTGAATTTGGAATGTCATTGTTAACTTTTTCTGACAAATTCTGAGATAATGATGAAGTCAAAGATCAGATGAATTTTGGTATGCTTTTTTTGGTGCAAATTCGATTAAACAAAATAGACTGTTTACCCCAGCTACACCCTATCATTAACACCTGCTATCCTAGTCTGGAGTATATAAGGCCTAGCAATTGAGACAAAATTCAATTCCTTCAAACTTTTCACATTGTCAGACATCTTCAGTGAAAATAATGCCAACTTCACTTCAAATATTCATCCCATTCTTTGTTGGTCTCTCTATTTTTGTTTACACAACTGAGTCATCATGCTGCTTGAGGTCTACTCCCATTAGCAGTCTATCAGATGGATTGTACCTTCAAAACCTATTAGTGTCAAACCACCAGAGGAGCAATAGGGTAATGTTGAGTTCATTAGTCTAATTCAATATAATTATGATTTCTTTTTTTGCTTGTTTGTTTGTCTTTGAAGGAGTTTTGGTTCCTTCCTAATGCTCCCAGTTTAGTACTCAAAAAGTCTCAGAGAGATCTAGTGCAACTTCTTTTACAAGTTATGAAGCTTAAAGAAGCTTTGGAGAATCTGGAAGAAATTAGCATAATCATTCCCATGAAAATAATATACAACGTTATATGGTCGGACGCTTGTGCTTATGTAAGGCTATGATTATTTTTAGTGTGAATGATAAGTACGAAATTTTTTCTTAGATTTCTGATGCACTGGATGAACAACTTGACTGCTCCACGGAAAAAATAGAAGACCTGTTTAACAAACTGGAAATCTCAACAATTGTACAGTCTTTAAATCGTCAGATCTATGATCGCAAGTCTCCTCTATTTGGCACAACTGGTTCCAGCAAAAATCATTACGCATACTGGAATGAACGTGTTCTTCAAACGTGTGCTGACTTTAGTTGTCCTCACATTGAAGATATTGAAAAGAAAGTCATTTATTTTCCTTTGAATTCAGATATCTGTTGGTGTAATTAACCAGGACAGAATTTGCCGAGTCATGTCATTTCTTAACAATGTCTTAGTCACTTACTTAGTTACTTAGTCAAGCAGCGCCCTCATGCATCACATAATTTTGTATCATTTCATGCTTTGGGCATGTATTGGAGGGTTTTCTATATAATGGCCTTCCCACGTGAGTCCCACTCAGTTGTACTTTTGCTTTAATCTATCCTTATTACAAGATTGGAACCCTTGTCAATCGGGAGGGAGCCTTTAACCCTTTCGTTCCCAATCCCGCTTAAAAGCGGGTGAAGACCGGTTGGCTTCTCCGAATTTTTAAAAATAGTTACTTTATAGCTAGAACCTTCAGATTGCATACACAGGTGCCCAATGCGTTGGAGGAGCATCTAAAATAGCTTTCAGCCAGGGCTGCTTCGACAGTACCTCACAGCAGTTGCGTTTATTTCTTCCTCGGCAAAAAAAAAAAAACATCGGTTCTCCGTCGAATTTTAAAAAAAGTTACCTTCTTCACAGCAGCTTCATTTATGGATCCAGTCATCTCCAGAGCTTTGTAGAAGCAGCGAAAAATTGCTTGAGCCCAGTAGCCTTCCATAACACATTGAAACAACCGCTTCTTTGCCGACCAAGACTTTGCGGTTTGACTTACTGTCTTCTTTTTTTTTTTATAAAATCGCCAGTTCAACTGGGGGCCTCCCCATTACGTACAGGCTTAGGTAATGCTTATTACATCACAGGAAAAAAGTGAGCGTGTCGTGTGATCCAGGTAACTATGCAAAAAAAAAATTTTTTTCGAAGTCAATTTGGAAAGATGGCGTCTACCAGTTACAGTGCTGTGGAAGTTTTATACTTGCTTGATACTGACTCTAGCGACTCAGGATCAAGCGGAGAAGAGGGAGACGACATCTAGGGCTATAGGAGGCCCTGTATCAGGGTTGGGGACCAGACCCCGTCAACTCTGACACTGACAATGGAAGTCAAGAAGATGATCGATGTAAGCTTGTCTTTCTCTTGTCTTTCTCTTGAAAACTAGCAAGCTTCTGTTGTGGAAAGGACTTATTTATAGCTATATTGCGATGGAGAAAGCTGTTTAGCTATAATATATATATATTTCATTGAGTTTTGAGATTTGAAAGTGGGTTGTGGTTTGTTGAACAAATTCAAATTTTCAAAAAAATTTAATTTTTTTTACCAGAATGTACTACTAGGACCAGATGTGTATGCAGTCACCGACCCGATTGTGAAGAGGGATTGTGAAGAGGGATTGTGAAGAGGAAGCAGATAAGGCAACAGGAGCAGAGTCTTCCATTGATGAAGGAGAAGATGCTGGACCTGGCGAAGTACACTCGGAGCCCCACCCCCCTCCCTCCCAAACAAAAATCCTGTATGAAACCGCATACAATACATCATAAAGTTGCAATTATATAGGATCATGAATAATTTGTTGTTTGTATTACAAATATCTTTGTTGTTGGTGTTTTTGTGTATATGAAATTGTTTTGTAGTGGAGCTCGACGTCCAATGGCGTATGTTCCTTGTGGACACTCATAGATGTCTCCTACATGATCACAATCAGCACCACACACAACAAACAACATATTTTATTGTTGAACTAATATAATATTGGTATAAAGTACATCAAACAATATTATTTCTATTTTTTTATTATTATTATTGATGGGAAAAGTGGAATTTTTTGGGAAAAAAATTTTTTTTTTTTAAAGTAATAGTAGAGGGCCTAAATATTATTCAATTTTCTCAATCAAAAAATGAGGGGAATCCCAAACTCTTGGTCTATTTAGTGATATATGGTTGCTATGGGGTTTTCCCAGCCAGCATCGAGTTAAAAAAATAAAACGGTAATGCACTATTCCGCGGTAGGAGATTAGATTTTTCCCCGCGCGTCCAAACAATTCGGGAACGAGAGGGTTAATGGCCAGCTGGTTGTACTTCTCGGGTGGCAGCGTACCCTTGGCCTTACTCGAGCTACTTGAGCCTTCGTCCCGATCCCACCACACAGCTGATACAATTTGACATTTATCTAAGCTCTTCATCATGTTACATAATATGTAGTCACATTCTCTCTTTTTTTATTTCCACATCTTTAACTGCTAATAAAAGCTCATCCAAACACTGGACAATCCCTTAAATTATGCTCTTACATTGTGATTAGCATAAACATTATACAGAACAACTACAATAATAGCTACTTGATATGATGTATCTTATCTATTACTTCACAAGTTCATCTTGCTGTGGGCATGGGTCCACTAGCAGCACATGGCGTGCATAGTGGCTTTATATACTGTGAAATTGGATTCATTTTCAAGAAGTGGTACTCCTTGTGATAACATTGGGGGACCTCCTCCCTCTCTGTACTGCCATAGTCATCCTTTTCCTCCACAGTTAGACTCACTTGGACTCCAGGACAGTGGCTCATGATCACCACTATCAAATATTCTCTAATGCATACATATTGATAAGTATAAATTAACTGCAACACACTGATTAAAACATCCTTACAGTTGAAAAAAGTACTCTCTTGAATGTAGTTGTTGGTAAATATATATGGTCAACAACCATGTCTTTGTTGTGGCGGATGGAGTTGACAGTTGGATTGGATGCACACAGAGTGCAGCGACCATCTTCCAGTACATAGGGGCTATAAAATCCACGGCTGTGGATGAGTCCATAGTGAATGGGATGCTTCCAGGTAAGGCTTCCTGGATAAGCAGGTCCATGGTGGAAGAAACCCATCAAAACCGGGTGTGATTTGTTTTGCATCGCATCAAATAGCACTTGAAGCTCTTCATATTGCTGCTCCTCATAGTTCCGGTATTGAAGTGGGTAGGTAAAAGGTGGGCCATCTGGAATAGTAACACAGAGTGGACATGTAACTAGATAATTATGAAGAACACAGAGTTGATTTATTACAGTAAAAGGGTTTTTCAAGCAAACCGCTCAGATGAGTACATGCAACATTTCCGACACCATCAACCTATATATGAACAGATACAGAATGAAATGTTAAAATTACACATACACCATGCACATATGCACACATGCACACACATACATACACATACTCACACATACATGCTAGCACACACACGTGCACACACTACATCAAAATTACATAGGCCTCAAGAAATCCTTTGAACTGGCTCAATGATGAAAAAGGTGTAGCTTTAGTGTTTTTCAGCCCTCTCTTGCTCAGTAAGAGCAGCCCATAGTTTGTCTCAAAGCTGGACGCTGGAATATTCGAACAAGATGCACTTCCTTTTGCAAATCTGAGACTAAAGCAGTTGCGACACTCTGCAGAGAAGTCTTTGAGTAAGTTCATGCAACTGCAATGAAATATAGCAACATAATGTATAAACAAGACGAAAAATATAATTTCCTATGTCTCCAATGATAGGATGGTTCACCTTTTACCTTTCATTCTACACTTCCTAGTAGTTAAAGTTGAAGCTATCCTCAGAAAATGTTGAACGAATGGTGAACTATCCCATACGGTTGGAGGTGTAGGGAAATTTTAGTTTTCGTGGTGTGATAGGGACAATATCTCAAATTACATGTATAAATGAAGAACTATCTATTGTAGATGTATTGCCTCTGTTTCACAGGCCTTTTTAAAACAAAGAATTTAAAAAATGTTTGGCTATCACCTGTTCAACTCATGATCACATGCTTTGTACACAAGCAAATTGAGCTACAAAATAACCAACAGGCAACCAAATTGTCCAATTTTGTATTTTTTAATGCTTGTTAAAAAGAGAATACATCTTATAAATAAAAGACAGAAATTTTGAAGTGACAACTTACCGTAGCAAACAATATGTATAATTTCTTCCTGTCACATTTCCTGTGCAGGTGCCTTGTATACATCCGTATATTGATTTTATCTGTTGACTTGTGCAAGCTGTCCTTGTGCTGGTTGTAGGTTCCAGACTCTGTGCACTGAATGAATATGGATACTCAGAGTGGACACCAGCAACTATGTCACGTTGAACATTTGACACGAAGACCTCTTGAAGGCAGTACACATCCACTTTACTTTCTTTTATCTACATATTAAACCTTTTTCTTCTTCCATTTCCAAACACACTAGAATCTTAACAAACCTTTTGTATTAGCAATGTAGTTCGCTCTGGTATTCTGTCTGTTCCGTTAAATGAAAAGTAGTACGGAGCCAATGCTGTGTTGAAGGTTGCCAAAGTAACAGCCTCCCTTCCATTACCTAGCACCCCACATCCTAACAGCAGAACTAATATAATAGGGAAAAGCATACTACTATGTAAGCTGTTTAAAACTGCCATAATCATGTAGTGGTTGTTGAAATTAGCTCATTATATATAGGCTGTAGGAGGAGTTGTTGACACTCTGAAATTCGAGACTAACATGCTATGCAGGGCTAGCTACTGAACTGAATAATGAGCTTACTAGGACTTACTTAATGTTTGCATGAGAAGCAGATTTTAAATGGAAAAAATATGGTTGTTAATCTGTGTTTGGTATGTTGAAAATGCAGGAAGTCTAACACAAGCCCATAAACACTTGGTCACTCTAGAACTCATTGGTATTTACTGAAATACCTCACACAACATTAATTGCTCATAGACTGAATGAAGTGTACATAGCAACCTATTAATTTTCTTGTCACACTGTAGTTAGCTAGTCCGAGCTAATTTTTATTCCAACTACTCTCCTTATTCGTCATTACTAATGATGATCTGTGCCACAAAAGCTAAGGAATTCTACTTATACTATATTGCCACTTTTAGCCAACAAAAAGTTCAGTAACTTATACAGATCTACCTCTGGCAATCTATCAGCTTATTTATTTTATTTTTTCAATGTTACTGGCAGCTCTTATTTTGCTCTTTTGATTTTTATTATTTGTGGAGTGAAAAACTGGTCAGGTGTAAACAATGTTCAATTTTCCAAGGCGTTAATTTCAATAGCTTTCCTTAAAACTTTGAACTAAAATACTTAATATCTGCAGTGTGGTAATCCCATTCTGCCTAATTAGTTAACAGTGCCCACCAATCACTAATTTAATAATTCACCACCATTGTGCCACTGTGCTGTATAAGTACAATGTGGGGAAACAAATCAACAAATAAAACAAAAGCAAACAAAACAACAACAACAGTGCTTAAGGTAGAGATATCACATTTAGATCAAACCTGGTATTTGAAAGAAGATTCAAAATCAAACTTGTGACAATAAATAATGAAAATCAAGAAACAACTGACAAAGAGAAATTTTCACACGTTATGATACTAAAAAATAGAACAAATCATAAAGAGAAGACTAAATGTTGGTATTGACTAGCTGAAGTAGAAATTCAGTGCTCTGTTCACATCCATGTCTGCTGCTAAGAGGTATTCCTTTAAAGCATCATCAGATGATTCAGCTCCTACCACACCTCGCAATTCTTCCAGTGCCTTCTGGAAGGCCACAGATTCTGGGGAGCCATAGTCTTTGCTCAAACTGGCACCAAAACTGTCCAAGCTTCTCTCGATGTTTGCCTGAAATGATGATACCACTGGAGGACCAGATGCGGAAGAATTGCTACTGGTAGAGCTGGAACAGCTTGATGTACTGTTACTGTGATTACGCACATCCTATAGAAAATATAATACACATAAATGATTTACGAAGTGTAAATCTGTGGCAAAATAGAACAAAACAACAACAACAACAAAAACAAAAAAACAAAAAACACAACAAATAAAAAACAAACAAACAAACAAAAACAACAAAAACAACAAAAGGCAAACTCACTCGCAAGTCTTGGAGTTTGGTTTTGCTGGCAGAATTGGATGCAGCTGTGTGACGAACAGTCAACTGAGGGTTGGCAGAGTTGGTAATACTTCTAATTTCATCTCTCAACTCTGTTGGTAGACCATAGAAACCGTCAATCTCAGTCATCATTAACTCTGGATAGCTCAAGATGTGCTGCAAAGTTGCTTCCTATGGGAAACAGAAATACAAAGAAAGACAAGAAAAAGGCTCAAAATATTCATCTTCTACTTTAAACAAATCTAAACTTTTTTTTTATAGTCATAACAAACAAACAAGTAAATAATGAAATCACGTGTGATGGACCTGCTCTAAGTCTATCTATTCACAGCTACTCAAGTCCGCCTTACCCTCAGTCTCCGGGCACTGTAGTGGTCTGCTACTTGCAGAAGAGCAAAGACACTGGAGTCCGAGACTTTATCCACTAGCAAACTCTCGCACATGCTCCGTAGGCTAGTCGTCTCGTACCGGTCGGCCACTGCCAGCAGCTCGATGATGTCATCCACACTCATGGAGGATGTGTCCAGAGTGCCACCGTAGAGGTAATTCAGGAATGTACGGAACACTGGCTCCTCACAGTCGTGGATAATTATACACCTAATACACACACACCAAAAAATAAATTTTTATAAACGTGGGAATTATAGTACATTTGATAGCTTATTATCTATTGTATTATGTCAACATGTGAGTTTAATCAATTTCAAATAAAAAACAAAGTGGACTGGCACAATTGTGCTCATAACTAATTGTAATTCTAGACTGTCACCAATAATTTAATAATAAAAAGTGTGCTTTTCATTGAATAAAGATGGTGCGTTACATCAATAGTACATATACTGTTATTGAGAAAGCTATGCCAACCAATGATGTGAGCGTGTGAAGACTTGTGGCATGTACGTGTATGTGATGTATGCATGCATGTGCTTCTCCTCCTCCTCCAACCCTTTACCTGTCAATATCCTCCTTCATGCCGCACTGTAGAGCTCTCTTGAAGTACTCGCATCGTGCAGCCACAATCACCCGATGAGCCATGATAACCACGCCCTCTCCAGAGTCCGCTGTCCTCGTGTCTGCCGACGGCTCCGATGTTCCATTAGGAGGTGTGAATGGCATGAGGACAAACTTCATATCACTGTAGTCCATGGAGGAGAGGAGTTTGAGGCTACCCTGTGCCAACTGGGAATCGGTGGATGTCAGAATGGCTCGCAGTCCTGGCTGTTAAAGGTAGGCAAACACAAATATTGTTAATCAGAACCCCGTACAGCGATCTTCACAGGAATGTTTCCAGAAACCACTATATTTGCCAACTCTGCTCTAGTTGGCTAACTTTTCTACTGCGTAGCTCAAATCAGTTTGGTATGCATGTGTGAAAATGAGTTGCTATGCCTGCGAGTGAGATATATGTGTGTGCATGAAATGCCTTAAGTGTGCTCACCTGTTTAAGTGCATTAGGTGCCATATCCTCCTGGTCATCTTCCCTCAGTTGGGCTAAATCTTCTTCGTTCAAAATGTCGAAGTACGTTAGTGCATCATTCACCTCAGGTTTTTGGACAAACTTGCATCCCTTCAGAATGGCTGGTCGAAGAGGAGACTTGAATCCCTGCACTTTGCGGAGTCCCCAAGACTGAAATGTAGCATACAAACAAACAAAAAAATGACAAACTATCTAGTTCATTTCCCCCCCATAATTTATCTGCCTCTCTAGCGATAAATAATCAAATTTCTATACACTCAAATACACTGTATGTATATATATATCCAATAACAGACTGTCCTGCTTCACTGTGCTCAACAATATAAACTAAACTTATGTGAGCAATAGACCCACACTGTACACACTATAGCATTTACAGCCAAGTACGCATATATTGTGGTAAATTTAAACAAATAATTTGATGTTTTTCAACTTATATTGGCATACTTTCTTAGTCTCCGTGAATGAAAAGATCCAATAAGGATCACTAGCTATGTGTATACAGGTGTGACTAATCTAAATAGTGGAAAAGACCTACAAAGTCAGCAAAAATTAGGATTGTGGAGTATAAATTAAACTAATTGAGTGCAAAACTTGGAGGCAAGAAAATTAAATTCTGATTCCATACACATATACATGGGACATTTAAATTAAATCATTTGGTACAGTAAGCCTACAAACTAGTAGTGCTGGATAGATCAGAAATGGCAAGCAAGCTAATCCCATTAAAATATCATCTGGTAAGGGTCATCAGTGTGTTCAGGATTTTATGAGCTCACTGACAAAGTCGCTTGCTCTCTAACTAACTCAATTCTTTCTATTGGAAACGATATTGGCCAACACATACCCATGCATGCATGCATGAGAACAACTTAGTATAAGAGTATGATAAACTGCATTCTGGAATTCTTAACTAGCATTTATTTATAACAAAAAATGTTTTCACTAAAATGACGTTGTTCAAGAGAAACAATGTACCGGCCTAACTATATATAGTATGAAAGATTTCAAAATTTAATTGATCATTTCTTACCACATAGTTACAGATAATGGCAACCAAGAGCTTGAATTTCTTCCAGTCTAGGGCGTTGTCCACCAAGATATCTCGCTTGAGATCTGCTAGTTGCTCCATTTGGTTTGAACCCTACACACAAAAACAATCAAACACCAACTAAATAAACACACATGACAGCAACTACACATACAAAATGAATTGTAAGCTATTAACACCTGTTTGTTTACACAGTAGCTATCACAGTTGCCGCTATACTCCTGTCCAGTTGTCGTCCCTTACCTCTACTTCCAAGCCTTCCACGACTCTCATCATCTTCTCTGCCTTCTCAGACTCAGTCCATTCTCTGAACTCTTCTCTGGAGTACAAACATTACATGACAAACACACACACACACACACACATTGTATACATTGTCAACATCACCAATGGGGGTTAACAGCAACAATTGTCATGTCTTGTCCCTGGGCGTCCTTTTTAATGAGGCAGGCTAATGTGTTTCATCCCACAGGTCAAGATAAACCTTAATTAAGGGTGGCCGCACAACGCCTACGCAATTTTTTTGTTGATGGTTGCTATGCACGATTACTATTATTGTATACTTACAGGGGCTTCTCCACTACAACACAAGGACAAAGTACCTGCCGAAGGCGCCGCTCACTAATTTTAGAACGCATCTGGAATAAAAACGGGGCCCGGTTATAAAAATTTGTAGCACTTTTTTGGAGCGGTGCAGTAAGTTGGAGCTCCGCAATTTGGTGCACTACTAGCCAAGCCGATAC
>WLWD01005852.1_pt1 | contig 94338 bp, 14 predicted proteins | sample 6712731 | NCBI WGS metagenome assembly WLWD01 (sample SAMN12718690, study PRJNA576275) | sponge metagenome | isolation source: marine sponge | host: Mycale hentscheli | place: New Zealand: South Island, Marlborough, Capsize Point | collected 2014-11-01
ATGAACAAGTTATTTTTGTATTTTGTTTGTTTGTTTTTCTCCATAGAATGACTTTGTGGATCTCTAAAATTTTATCAAGACATTTGTCTTCCCTGACCAAATGTTTTAGTTGTAGTATTACAGCCACTCCAGGCATGAATAAATAAAAGGTTAGCCAATTTTTGCAATTAGGTTGCATATTATCCAAACATGCAAGCTCCAATGATCCAAATTCTCGAGTTAGGATAGGAAAATCACATTAGGCTCTCAGTCCAGTGATGCATTAATTACCTTCAATAGGTTGCATACAGAAAATTCATCTATTTTCATAGACTCTAAGAGGGGCAATGGAGTAAAATACAGAGTCTGTATGTATAAGAAACCCGTGCAGTTCTTAGAAACTAATGCAAAATTATGCTAATTTCACCCCCAAAGAATTTCCAATTTATTCAATTATTTATTCTGTTCAATTAGATCATCTTAATTTACAAAATCTCTCTCAGCTGCAGCTATAATCAAATAGAAAGCACAATCCATATCACTTATTGAGTGTCTAAAAAAGTTATGCTGAAGACAGCATAATTTTTCTGTGCTTCTAGAACCTCATGGAGCCCTTGGACTCTGTAATCATCTCTATTTCTTGAAGAAATCCCTTTTTTTTTTAAAAAAGGCTCACTTTGGCAATATGTTTCGTTTGATTAATTTGTTCGCCAACTAACGAAAAATTAACTCAATTTTTACACTCGAAATTCCCTCCCCTCCACCTTCTAGGAAAGTAGAATTTTGGACAGTTTGATCATCGTATTCCAAGTATGTATTGTGATGACTGAAAGAAATTGAGCTTTGTTTCTTTCTTTCATTGATAAAAGTCTCCTGATATACATGGGTTTGCATGGATTCCACTAGCTGTATGTCTGCACATGCTGGTCTGACTCTTATCCTGTGATCATGATTTAATTACTAAACTTTGCATGCAGCCATTAAAAACAATGCAGCATTATCCTTGCTTCTCATGGACATATTATTGGTATGTCCTTTATTCAACCACTGTACCTTATAAAACAGAGATATGCCATCAATGATATACTTCACTTAAGTATCTAGTGTGAATGTGTCTGTGGAACTTGCAGAGATTTTGGAATAAAACCTCATTGTCTTTTCTTTAAATAATAGCAGTTAACCTTGAAAAAAGTATAATTGGGTTTATGTACAGGATTTCTTTTTATCAAGGTTTCAAACGATTGAGAGATTTAATTAAAGTATCTCCAATGCTAATCATATCCATACGTCAGTGAAGTTTTGCCCTAACCTTTTCTGTTTAATCATAATATCATCTGTAGCAGTTAGACCTAAATGACACAGGAACACAATTCACAATTTCTTTCTCAGCCTTCGTTTACTCATTATATGTATTCTCTCTCTTTCACAGGCATTTATTTTTTTTTAACAATACGGAATTAAAAATATTTGGTCACCACCGGGAATCGAACCCAGGACCGCTTATATAGCGCACAAACGCTCTGCCACTGAGCTTTCACAACCACCCGGCGAACAAACACTCCAATCCTGTATTTATACTGTTAAGGGGTACTGCTATGCTACAGTCTCACTCTCAACAGACCAACGGAATTTATCTTTCTTTTTTTTGAAATTTTGAAGTGATAAATTAGATGAGTAAAAAAATTGCAACAAATGATAAGAATCTTACTGTCTCCACACACACACACACAGAATTAGAGATACTGGTTAGACAAGTTTGATATAGAATAGTTGATCACAAGCACTAGAGCAAATGACCACAAAACACAATAGTCAAGTGACCACAAGTACGACATAAATACTATAATGACCTTAAATCAGCTAACATGGTAACAGCTGGAAAGTATGCAGTAATAACTGACCAATCAGCTGCCAGCACGCAACAACCGGAAGCAGAAGTGTAGGCATGAAAGTTCCTATGCATTGATTTCTATTTTTGTCGCTTTTGAAGTATCTGCAAGTACTCTCTTGACCACTGTTGCCAGAACTCAGCAGACACCTTTTGGCAGAGATTCCATAGCTTGACAGATGACATAGGCAAGCCTTTCAATGAGTGTTGAGGTAATGCAGTGAGAGGTCTTCCCACCTAAAAGTGGCCTGAAGTGAGAACTTCCAATCCGTCCTCAGGTGAAGTGTTTAAGGGACACAACAGACAACTGTTGAGAATTGATTCAACATCAACAAGGACAGACCAGTATGTATCCACAGTTAAACTTTGTGATCCAAGAAGTTTCTTAAGCAGTGATTTTGTGGATTTGACCGCAACTTCCCACAATCCACAAAGTGTGGTGCTTGTTCTGATGAAAATTTCCAAGTGATGCGTTTAGACGTGAAGTACTCGCAAATTTCTTGCTTGCTTTCTTGAGATTGCTAATGTTGGTATAGTTCCTGGAGTTCATTATTGGCTGCAACAAAATTAGTGCCATTATCACTAAGCACCTCAACAGGACAACCACGTCTTGCCACAAATCTACGAAAGGCTGCAAAGGAAGTCAGCAGTAAATAAACTAAGTTGACTAGATGTCCTAGCATATGTCTTCTGGCAGACAACACAGTTGAGAGATGTGTTTTTCTGACAAGTCATCAAGCTCCAATCATGTAGTAGCACTGTGCAAGTAAGCCCAACAAAAATGTAGGACCTGCATGGGGATGATTGATGTGAAGCTGGTACACAATAAGTTTACTAAGATGTGCCTACTTGTGTAAAATGACTGGATGACATTGACTATAAAGCAAGCCAGACTGGGATAGTCTTCCTCCAACTCGTAGTACACCATGAGAGTCCAGGATAGGATTAAGTGAGTGAAGAGGACTTGAAACTGATACAGCCATTTTAGTTATGAGAGCAGCAAGTACTTTGGACATGAAATGTTGCTGATGCAATTTGAATAATACAGTTTCAGATGCTTGAGTTCCTGCACCGACAGTTGAGATGAGAAGACTCTGTCTGGCAGTTTGCTCCTTGCATGAACTTGTACATCCAAGAGACCAGCCTCGAAAATGATGAAAATCTGGAAGTGATATCCTCATTAGGTTGATGGGTCTCATTATTGAGTGCAGTAGTCTGTATCTGTAGCTTCTGTACTGGCCAGTAGTCAGGAGACTGTGAGAGCCATGACAGACCTGGCCACCAAAGTTGAGATTTAACAAGTACTTTTGCTGTGGTTCCCCGAGATCAAGGTCTGCAGGATTGTCTGGAGAGACATGTCTACAGTAGCTAGCTAGAATTCGATCGACAATTGACACAACACGATTAGCCAAATAAGTTTTAAAACAGTGTGGTGTCCAACCTAGAACAATGGTAGAATCACTCCAGTCAAAAGCATCCTTCAGATCAATGTTGAGCTCTACTCACTGTAGACAATTACTTTCTCAACAAAACTGCAGAAAACTCTAGTTTGGGAATAGTTTGAGTCTTCAGGTGGAGCAACTTAAGACTTGGCTATCACCAGTGTTGTTGAAACTGAATTATCAGTGTGTGAAAGTAGCCCGAATGTAAACTACACCAGCAAAAGCTACTTTCAAAGAGTCACAAAAATCATGTATCTGTAGATTAAGTCTTTCAATGCTGTGATGGTAGTAGAAGCGATGAATTGGAAGTACTGTCACAAAGGGTAGTTCCTTTCTCTAAGCGCTGAGGGTTCGCACATTTGTTTGCTTCATTAGATAGGCAGTTCAATTCAACGTCTACTCCGGACCACTATATTTATAGCAATATCTGTGTTATTTTAATACAACAAAATTAAGTTTTAAAGTAGAAATTCATATAAAAGGCAGTGTGTACTGAAACTCATGGAAGTATTATATTCCAGTCATTCAAAATCGTGGCACATAAGACAAATTGAGTTCACTGGTAGGTTCGCATTGAAATTATAGGTCCACGTTTAGATCATTTCGGATCTGCCAGTCCAGTTTGGTCCAGAATTTGCATGGCCATAATACTAAATATGTTCAGTTGCACGTACAATGTGAGGGTCAATTGCCATTCACAAGTAACTAGGAATGGCCCTTTTTCACCACAAAAAGAAATTTGTGTGTGTCAGCCACTTTTTCTGAGCTAGATTTAGCAAGCATAGCTGTACCTGTCTACAAATGGAAATTCCTCACAATTATCAAGTTCTGACGCTTTGCTTCTCTGTAGACCCTTTTCAATCTAATGTAAGTTCTGCTTTGTGTCAGGCACCCTTTCACAAATAGTTAAGGAAGCATGGCTAGTTTGAGTAAAAAAGCAACAAGCAAAGCAGAATTTATGGCCATATCCCGATAGAAAATTTCTGATAGCATCCCTACCTGCCACTAAAGGTCTGATCACTGCCACTAGCAACTCCTTCAATTTGTCATAGCCCAGTAGTCTGGCAGCAAAAGCTACAGAAACTTTAAAAAAAAAAAAGATCATCTAAAAATTCAGATGCTTCTCCATTGCAGTAGAAATTCAAGTGTTAAAGTGGGGTACTGACACTTCCACATTCCTCTAGAGCAAAATTGGTACGGCCATGTCTCCAGACCGTCAGTGGGCCTGGCTCAACCAAACTAGACCAAATTCTCCTTTAAAAAAAATGAAGGTTTAGAAAAACTGATTTCTGGAATTCAAAGAAAGTAAACAGGAATCAGGTTTACATTTTCTGAAAGCCAATGGGCTAGATAGAGAACTTACCAACAAAAAAAAACTCATAAATTGCTCACTGATTAGAATAGGCTGTTCCTTGTGACACACGTTTACATGTTGGAAGTAATTTATTCACACCTCTTTGTCCACAATTTGCATGTATGCATCTAAGTGCAAATGAATTACAAGGTAACAACAGTTTCAAACACCCATACTTCCTGAGTAGTAGAGCTTTCCAGTTATTCAACTAGGAAGCATTAAAGCAACCATCAGCAAATATAATAGAGCATACTTTGTGATGAGTATTAAGTGATGATTGCAACCTTTAATTTGTGGATGGTGTGATTGCCTTGCATTTGGATTTAAAAGTGACTGGGTTCAGCATATTCCAACTGATCATCAAACAGAATTTGTTTTCATGAGCTTCTTATGCTTCACTAAGTTTGTACTGCAGAAGCTATCATTAATTAAGAAAATTGAGGTAAGAGAGTATAGTAGTAGCTAGCTAAAATCAGATATGGGGCAAAGTACTTTGGCACTTGTGCTTAATACATTCCTGCAGGATAAAATATACTAATGAAACAGACTTTTCTGATAGATTGAGTAATTTCATTATATCTATCATTCTGTACTTTTTTGAAGTACTTGTAACTATATAATTCATACTTACTTTATTCAATAGGCAGCTAAGTGCTGCTGCAAGTGCTACTAATGTCATCAGCTAATGAAGTACCTACTGAGTTTAGACCAGTTTTTCCTAAACTCAATCTATGTTCTTCAGTCGGTATTTAAGTACAAAGAAAATATACTTGTATTTATACAAGTACCAATCATGAATTTGAGGTATTGGTCCTCGTATCCACTCATTTAAATGTATTCATGGAGTACCCAAATACTTTTCATAGTACTTTGCTCCATGTCCGGCTAAAATGATTGTTTAATTGCTATATACTTGCAACTTTACAATAAATCTACTATAAATGTAAACAGTATTTTTTTTTGGGGGTTACAGATGTGGTAATGGCTAAAATGAAGTTTTATCAGATTAAAGGTTTAAATAAAAAAAAAAAGTTTTATCTGGTTGTTTGGACTACTTCACGCTTGCCATTTATGCTAAAGCACATCAGCAGTTGTTTCAGCATTAAGCTATATTGCAGTAGTTATGTATTCATTTAAATCACAGCGCATATGCTTGAGAGGATCATGGTGCTCACTTGGTCTGTCATATAATCACTTACGACAGATCTCGAAGACAGCAGCTACACAACCATTAAAAGAGGCAACAAACTGTTGTATTGGACAAGTTAAGACTTTAAGATTTGTTTTGATCTAGTTTTCCAGGCAAAGTACATGTTTTAGGCGGTACAATTGTTGATTGTTGGCTTTGTACTGTGGGTGACTTTCTCTATGTCATGCTGCAATTATGTAAACAATGTTGTTACCCGTAGTAGTTTTCTAGTGCTGTGCTGCAATTGTAGGAATTAGAGCTTGACGTTAGGACTAAAGGTGACACAAGTTGGACACATAGGGTGGGGAGGTGGAGACCTCACATATTCTTATGTACAGCAGTAAAGAGCTGCTAATTTCCTCACCTATGGTACCCTCTTCACACACATGCACACATACTATTTTGGTTTGCAGTCTCACTCTCTGGAGAATTTACTGCACACTGAATATTTCTACCTTTTCTCTTTTTACATCCACTATTTTTTTAAATGTATCAGCTGTATTACTACAGATCAAGTGGTAGGCTTTCAGAGATTAAACTCCTTTTGATAATACCTGGTTAATAGGTATGCCAAGTAATCCTGTTTGTCTGAGAAATGATTTTGTAATTATAGCTATTGTGTAGTAATGCTGAGGGTTTGTACCTATGGTACTATTATCATAGCAGTTACACAATCAGTTATTACAATAAATTGGTACTTCTGGCATAGATTTGTCTGGAAGAACACATAAATATAATGCAGTCATTAATGTAACTTCATTTACCTGTCAAGTCTTAGAGGTACTAAGGCGCAATGCTAATCACAGCTAAAACTAGAACATCAATACTAATCCAGCATAGCTACACTACTATATAGGAATAAAACATTGATAAATTGTGTATGCAGCAAGCTTTACAATTGCCTGTATAAACTAAATTAACTGTAGTGTTCTTTCTAATTGGGAACATTTGGTATTCCTGGTGCATGCATGTTGCAATGTCACAATATCCTTAAATAGACCCATGAAATCAATAGAGTTTATTGTAAAGCTAAAGTTTTATATAGGTGCCACAAAAATATTATATGGAACACATATATCCAGATTAAAAAGTGTTACTGATTATATTCATGCTTGTCCGCATATAACTACAACATTAAGTTTGTACACCATAGTAGAAAATGTCGGAATATGTGAACTACTATTCCCAAAAATACCCAGAATTGTGAAATTGTTCAAATTATTCAGTTTCTTACATTGCCCATCAAAATTTACTTGCTGGTATCATGAAGCGTTTTTGATTAACTGTAAACTAAGTTCCTACTAAGTTTGTGTTTTGACCTTGAAAGATCTTTTAGATTACTTGGTCTAACAATGATAAGAAATAGCTCATCAACATATTAATATTCTCTTTACTTGTTAAAAAAAATTAGTATGAGTTGGTAAAAATATATATCAAAAACAAGTGCTGAGCAAAAAAATTTCATGTGAAAGAAAATTCTGAAGCTATCTCAATTTTTTAATAATTTGGCCAGTTTGTGATTATTTGCAAAAATATTTTTGCCCCATCCATTCTATCATTGACTAAATAAAAACAGCAACTATAAAAGTTCTATGGCCTTTGTAAATCATTTATCATTCCCTGACCCTGAACAGATCAAATCTCAAAGAAAGTATTCGCCAATTTTTTGCTCCATCAGTTCTATCAGTTTGTTCTAAACCTGACCAGAGAGAAACAGCCAGTATAAAAGTTTTTATGGCCTTTGTAAATCATTTATCATTCCCTGACCCTGAACAGATTGAATCTCATAATGCAATTCCTCAGCAGGTTTAAGTGTGGCTAATACATTTTGGTTGACTACTATTATGCAATTTATTTAAGATAAGATAATAATTCATTATAGCATAACAACTTCTATAATACAGCATACACAGTTTTCCATATCAATGATATATAAAACTAAAACTTATTTATTAACATGTAATTTATGTCATGTGCTACATCTCATTTTTATACTGATATATTTTATTAGACGTCCTACCGTTTACTTTCGAAATGCTTTAAAGGATTGTTGCAGTGAACTAAGAAATGAAATACCAGTGGAGCTTCCTTGTCATGTGTTGTATGCAATACTTCAACAGCATTTTAAAGAAGCATTTGCATGCAATATATATGATGTCATTTCAGAAGCAGAACAACACGATTACCCCCTCCCAATACAATATCATGAAATTTGTAAGTTTGCAGAGTGTGTAAGTTCAAGAACTAAGCTTATTTTTTTAAAGAATCACTTAGAACCTGATAAAAGTTGGATAGTAATAGATATTGAGTCTCTTTTTAAAAAAATTCATGGGAAAATATTTGCACCAGTTGGACTACCTGAGCACGTTTTTCAACCAACTCAAGTGGGTGTTTTGCCGTGGTCTCAAATAACAGGTGAATTTCCAGATTTGGATCCATCTTTAGTCGTTGCCTTTCTACATCGGCTAGAGTTTTGTCAGGTAATTGCGGATCGTGAAGTACTTAGTCTTATTGAAGGAAAACGATCACCATCAGATTCAAACGAAGAGGAGAAAGATGGCCCAGTATTATATAAACGATCACAAAGTGATGGAAATCATACCAATGGACAGTCATTGAAGTCTGAATCAGCTCGTCGCCGCTCTTGTGAACAGTTCCCACGTATTCAGGATATAAAATGGGAGTCACATATACCTCCCGAAAACCAGTATCTTTTTTTCCCATCTCTCATTACGCCTGAACAACCCAGTGGTGACATGTGGATAAGTGAAGGAATATACAAATATTACTTTGGTTGGTGCCTTCATTGCACTAATGACCATGAATTTTTTGTCCTTAGATTTTTACACATTCTGTTACTTCGTTTATCGTTCAAATTTGCTGTATCAAAAAATAAAAGTGGAAAATGTAATCAACTTGAGTGTACACTTTGGAAGAATGGTTTGAGATGGTTAAATTTAAATGGAATTGAAACCATAGTAGAATTTATTGAAGATCGAAAGGCACTCATGGTATTGATAAGAATATCAGAACTGTCATTGATGAGTGGGCTACATTTACGATCAGCAGTAATACGAAAAATTTTGGATACAAAAAATGAGTATTGTTCTAAAGTTGATACAGAGGAAAGTTTAATACACCCAGAGGAATTGAAAGCACGGCATGGTTATCCAGTTATAAACAGACCTGTCAAAGATCTGAAGCGTTATGATGTGCATCTTGTGGCAAGAGCTTTTCGTGACAATTGTAAGATTTAAACTTTAAATTAATATGTTTAAGTATAGTTGTTTAAAGATAAAATCAGTTAAAACTTGATGGCACAAAAAATTAGTTTAATAATTATGAGTATGATAAAAAGTGTTCCCCATTAAGTGTTTCATGAAAGAAAATTTAAATTTTTGATTTTGTGGCCTAAAGCTATTAATAGTTTACTCCTCAGGAACTTGTGATAAAATTGTGCAATTTTTTTTATCCATTATGTCATTATTCAAAAATAATTCACTGGTCTTTGTATATACATTATAAAAATGATGTTGTTGTTTTTTGAGATATAAACATTGCATGCTTGTTAATTTAAAAACATGGAAATAAGAAAGAAAAAAATGCTTCTATATGAGGAGGTTTTCTGTGAGGTGCCTCTCCAGCCCGTAAGACCCCTCACGGGAAACCATAATTGTCTAATTTGCCACCTCTTAAATCTTTATCACATATCCTTTGTCTCTCCACGCCATTTTTATCCAGTCACTTGTATTTTTTTAATTAGTATACCACTAGAGGGCCCTTTTATAGTCGAGAATTTATGGTATTGAACTTCACTGTAATTTTTGACAAAAGTTACAACAACTGGGTTAGCCATAGAACCTTAGGTTTAAAGTAAATATATCATAATCTTCTTCACCAAAAGTAGTCTATGTAATTCATGTTTAAATCGAACACATTATATCACATGGATAATAAACTAAGTAGGAAAGCTTAAGCAATTATTCAGCCAACAATAAAGTTTAACAGCAAATAATTATAATCTCTATAACATGTTGAAATCAACATACTGGCAATATTTAATTTCGTTTCATCGAGCCCAAGTAGTGTTTAGTACTTCACTAAAGTCAAAGTATCTGGATAAAAGTGTACACATCTTTTAATGCACAAGAAAAAGTAGTTAATTTAGAAAACTTATAGCTGACTATGATTTTTGACTGACAAAGTAAACATCAAGGATCTTAATATAACCAATCTGCTCTACAGCTCTACAAAACTTGAAAGTTTTTTATGTTCAGAGTCAATAATTACAACTACTGCATCAGCTATCAGTGGCTTCAATTTGTAAATTACTAACTTTTCTGGGTTTTTTTTCTTTCTTTTTTTTTATTGGTCTTTTGTTCAAGCTGATAAATATTTTACAGAGAATGCTACAATTTTTTCTTGGTCTTTCGTTCAATCTGACAAATAAGATTCAGTGAATGCAAATGATGTTTATTTCACCTACTACGGATGCTATCATAGTTCGTGTCATATTAAAACCTGATTGCGATTATTTTGCTATGTATTACTTCTTTAACATTTTTTATCATTAGTTTTGCTATCCATTGAGACTTGAAACCCTGTTCCAACAATCTTAAGTTAAATTGTTACAGTCTAATGATAAAATCACACAGATTGTTTTTTGTCTGGAATTAGTAATATTCTATTGCTGTAATGGTATACGACAGTAGTGTCATATTGGATATTTTGTCATTTTGGAACATAATAATTACTTAATGTAATGACAGATTAGTTTAATAAGATAGCGTGTTAGTTGCCATGCTCATTAGTTCCCATTAGCTTTAAATTTTATTGCTGATTTTTCAGAATTAAGAATATTTTGTTTTAGTATTTCGAAAAACTGATAAAACATGATAGCTTGTGTGGAGTTTTACAAACCGTTGTTGTTGTTTTTCATACCAACAGCAGAAACATCAGTTTATACAATTTAGATTGAGAGCTTTTGTGACTGAAGGATTGTACTCCATAAGCGACCTAATTTAGTTTTACTGCAGTTGTCAAGGCTTTTTTTCTCTACTTGTTTTGTTGTCTTCATTAAGCTAGAAAATAAAATCCTAACTATTGCAATTATTCTGTTCTGAGTAAGTTTATGCCTTTTTTGTCTCTAATATACTTTTGTACTTATTCTAATACAAGTTCTCATGTCTTTAATAGATAGCAACATGTTTAATTTTGAAGATTCTTCATTAAAGTAATATTTTGGCGACACTTTTTAATAGATAGCACCATGTTTAATTTTCAAGATTTTTCATTAAAGTAATATTTTGGCGACACTTTTTACATCACTTTTGTTTCAATTTTTTAAATTTAAAGCGTGTTAATTTACATATACTTTTTCCTATGGTAAGTAGTACTCAAGGTTTATAATCAATCATGTTTATATTGTGTGTACGTGAAATGGTGAATTCTGATTCATCTTGCAGGTCCATATGTTTATGATACGGAAAACCGTGCTCATGTTGGGATAGAAGTAATTATTGGATTTGATCCATATATGAAGCTAGGAATCAAACTTCTCAGAAATCTGTACAACAATGGACCTCTACAATATGATGTTTTACTTCAAATATCAGAGCGCTATCCAGACTTTTCCGAATATTTTGAACACATACTGTTAGATAACTCTACAAGGTAAGAAAAATATATTTATACAGGGATATATGTGCAGGGACTAAAAATAATATATGCAAGCAGTTTTAACAATCTTGACTAACCAGGTGAACTTTTATGTATGAACTTGTGAATGTGCTGGCCTGTCCAGAAGTTAATCATGCTTCAGTGAAGTGGTAAGAGTGGATTTACCCATGTGGCTAATACTCACTAGCGAGTATAATATTGAGAGCGTCAATAGGTGTCAGTATACAGAATGTACCATGTATGAAATATTGGTAACTAACTATAATGATGCAAGGTTTACCTAAACAAAATGATGTATCAACAACTAATGTCAACAGTGACGGTCTAAAACCGAGCATGCATGAGTAGGTAGCTTAATGAGTTAAGCGCGAATGGAGTGTTCTTTTTGTGGAAGACTTAATACTCCAAGGAAGAGCGAGGCTTCTTCCAAAAGAAGACCGAGTTTGCATTGTCATGGCAGCGGCAGCAATTATCTGCTACAGCCGACATGCTAACAACCTCCTGGAATAGGACTCACAAGCAATATACAGATGATGAACAGCAGGCTCAGGATCATTTTACACAACCCACAGATAAGGCTAAGTTAATTGATTGTTTGCTAACCTTTCTATTCCTCTTACAAATGTGTACACCTGGAGCAATTCCACAATTGTTTTGTACTTTCAGCTGTATCTCATCTTACACCCTTGAGATAAAATCCAGGGTGGTCATTGATTATTTTAGTTTCTGCTTATCAGAAAGCTGAGATATGTAGCTTTAGAATAGGATCCAGGAACTTCAGTTTGTGCTATTCCAGGACTATGAATGGGGTTCATAAATCTTTCCTGCTATCAATTGTTGGACCAATTGAGAGAGGTCATAAATAAAATATTGGAACCACTATGAAGTAAAGCGCAATTTTTTTGTAACATCTTCATAAGTGCCAGGTCAATTCCTAAGAATATGGAGGGAACTTTGAGTAGCCTTGAACTATGATGGCAATGTTGCAGGGAGTTGTGTCAACTAATGCATATTTTGCATGGCTTAACAATTTGAACATGCCTTTGGTCTTGAGACTGTCTCCAATATCTGTCCTCCAATGACTCGGCCTTGAAGGCTGTGCATCGGTCAAGTGGATGATTTTCATTGTGGTGCAAAGAACAGTAGTATCCTTCAAATACAATGAGGTACTAAATTGTAAATTAATAGAGGCTTGGCTTATTTAGAATTAGATGCCCAAACATCTGAGTTGTCCTTGTAATATCTCTTCTCCCACACTGTGGTAATTAAGGTTGTCTGACTGTGTCCAGTAGTTCCAAGAGATTTTATACAAAGTAAGCACTAACTTTGTTGAGAGTTGCATTATCACTGTACTTGGTAATGTTTGACTGTACTGAACATAGAATAGATAATTGCTTTCTCTACTCTGGACTCAAGCTGCAAATAGGAAGCATTTTACAATGCTGAACATGGTGATTATTTCCTCTTTCTCTATCTTTTTCTCCTGAAGGTGAACTAGAATGGCATTTTTGTATACAGTTTCGGCAATTGAAAACTTTTCCATGATTTTTCCATATGATGTTCAATTGACCTGGCATCTTAAATATGCGATGAACATTACAACACAATCTTTACAGAAACAACAGGCACACTCAGTGGAGGAAGTTTAGAGTGCTACTGGTAGACCCCAATGTACTCCATGTCATGTACTTCACTTTTTACTGCTTCCCATTCACGAAAATAAGATCAAATAATTTTTTACTCTTTATTATAGCATTAAAATGGGCCACGATTGGCAAGTTAGAATATAACGTGTTTGCAGTGTCACAAAACTACAATGCTATGCTTATGCGACACAGAATTGATGCAACTGTACTAGATTGAAGAGGCAGAACTTTTTGAAGATATTTAATTGTAATTTTAAAACATGAGAACAGAAAAATAGAAATAGTAAAGTATACGATGTGGGTCTCACTGAATGAGGTTATTTAATATTAGTTCATGAGCTAGAAGGTCAGGTCAGTATTATCTCTATGAATAATGCTGGGATTGTGGATTGGCTTCTGTTCTTCAACAAAATTAATTCAGGGTGGAATTTTAGCAACTTAACAGTACTTTTCCTGTCATTGCCAATAAATTGGATCTTTGCTAACATTGTACTGTGTTATCACATATGCGGTTAGATATAAAAAAAATTTCCCAGATGTCCTGGTACTATTTAAGGTTTTAATTAACATGAGTTTTGTACACTTGAGTGTCAAATTGCTTTAAGCTGGAATCTTTTTAGATCCGTGGAGTTAACTGTTATTTATTAATTTAGTACTTAAAAACCAAAAGCCATGTACCAATCGACTATTGCTATCATGCTTTACCATACTCTTATAACAAAAAAAACAAAAAAAAACACTGACACAGCTAGCACACTTAGGCTCATTTGTTATGCACAAATACTTATGTGGTTCACGTTTTCTTGTACAATCAGCAAGCCAACAGATCTAAAATAGCTTCAGGAGGTAGTTCATGGGCCAGGGGTATCTTGACACAAACAGTAGCCAGGAAGAGAAGTCCCCAATAATGCATATCTTTACGTTATTGGAGAACTGAGGCCTCAACCTCAGTTCTGCAACAAAGCACTTAGTACACTGAGGCCCATTTGTTATGCATGCATGCTAGCGTGATTCACATATTTTTGCACAATTACAAGCCAGCAGATCCTAAATAGCTTCAGGTACTAGCCTGAGAGCCTGACACACTATTATAAATTGGGACATGCAACAGTATGCAAGAAGAGAAGTCAGCAATTGTATATTGCAATGCATGAAAGTCGAAAAAGAATCATTTAGACCGTGCAGAATCTATCTTCAGTATATTGAATGGTTAAACGTTCGTGAAATAGATTCAGTGCACAACTCAATGATACAAATCTTATATAGTATTAACAGGGTATCAAAACATCAAACATAAAATCACAAATACCAAACTGGATGATAAAATAAACATTTGAGTAGTCAGATTGTGTGGTTTTTACATTTGCTTAATTAAACCTTGCGCGAGCATTGCCATGAACGAGCACCCCTAAACTGAAGAAAGTTACACTTACCTCATCTGGCACTACACTCTTTCAAATCATCTCCTCCTGCTTGTGTCATCTTGTTTTTTCAATACATTTCATTCAATAATTACACACACTAGTGTGACTCGGTGTCTCCACTTCACTATTTGTATGGCCACATGTCAATCATGATGTGGGCTGCTGGAGCAAGGAATGCTTGGACTGCCAACACAGCAGAGTGAAAAGACACACTTCATCCCCTCACTCCCCTTTTACACCACTATGCGCTCGTTTTTATCTCCATTCATCTCAATCTAGTTGGTCAATTGCCTGCTTCCAATGGCTACACGCACTTTCTTTGACAGTAATTGACGGATTCACTCGTTGGCCAAGAGTTTTTCCATTCACAGACTTTCTGACCAAAATTCTTGCTCAAACCTTCCTGCAAGGCTGGATTGCTATTGGCTCTCCTAATACCATTATTTTTGACAGAAGTATCCAGTTTCAATCTAACTTTGGAGTAATCTTATGACTGTACTTGGATCACATTGTCTGGGAACAGCTCTTGTCACCCACAGTCAAATGGACTGATTGAACGCTTCTGTCATCACACGAAAGGAGCTTTTATATGTCACCAGCCTCAGACTTGTTGGACTGAAACAGTGCCATGGGTGCTACTAGTTAAAAAGGGCAGCAAATATACCAAACACCCACTTTGTGTTTCAGAAGTTGTCTATTGACATCCCTACGATGACTCTGTCACATAATCCCTGCATATGATGGACATCTTTGTTGCTTTATTGCTGCTCTTAGTCCAATTTGAAGTTGAACATAACCCAAAACCTCTTCATATTTATGGTATTCATGCATTCATTTGTTGTAACTCTGTTAAGAAACTGTTAGTCACCTTATGATGGCTCTTTTAGCTTTGTCGAGATAGCCAAATCTCAATCTGTAGTAGACTCTTCAAACACATCTACTAAGCAGTCTTCCGCTCTTCGCTACTCATGAGCCTCCATTGTCACCTGCTTCACTGTATCAAATCCATTGCCTCCTTATTCACAGTCAGCAACTTTAATACCACTGACTTTGTCACTGCTAATGAACTTTGCTTCAGCTACTAGGTGTACCTTGCAGTCCCCATCACCTTTCTTCTCTGTTTATACCCTGGTCGTCACGCAAATTTATTTCCTTCAGCTCTCTTGGCAAGGGAGTGACGTATCAGTGAGCGCCACTTTTGAACTTTGAACTTTCATAGCATAATCATCATTTACAATCATTATTAGCTATATTATTCATTTTTTTACTAATTTGAAAATTTTTCTGTGACTAGGTATCGACATTAGTTACATATACTTTGTATTTTCACTAGTCATAAAATATTTACAAAATGCACAAACTATTCAACCATTTTACAATGGTCATCATCAGTGTGTGGATGATAATAATAGTCAAAAATAATGTCCTGATGAACTTGTCATACAAATAGACAATGTTAATCATTCATTCTTACGATATTCTATGCGTGCGTGTGCATCAATTAGAAATAAAATATTTTGTAAAAAAAAATGTAATTGTTATAATTGATGTAGCTATGTAGTTCAATGCTTGTTCTAAACAAAATGATATTAGTGGACTACATGACAAGAGTTATCAAACCAGACCTAAGCTGTATGATAATGATGTACAGTAACTGTCATATGAATACACTTGTTTCCGCCAATTTCAATACCACACAAAGTGTACATGAACTTTTTAAAAGTTCAATAGTATTTTGTTTCCAGCATATAACTAATGAAGTTTTTTCAATATTTTTTGTAAATAGAATCGTAAAGGATACCTCCGTTAATCAGGGCTCATTCAATCCTTGTTTTGCAGTCTTATGCAGGTATGTCCTTAGTGTGGTCAGTAACATTGTATTGCAGAGGTTGCAGATGTCATTGTAGAGCTTTACAAAGCATTTAAATTGGTTGTAACATTCTATTTATATATAAATGACTAGTCACTACTTACAATGTGCCTATTTGGACCATTGATAAAATAATTTTACCAACAGATCACGTGCGCTGTATAAACTGTACAAAACCCTAATCTTAGGCGTGTAACATTACATTTAGAGGCGTTTCGTAGAGCTGGTTACCACCTACCCAGAGCTGTTAAGGTGAGCTACCCCAGGGAATAACTATTTCTTGGTTACTGGATATTTTCTAATATGAAAAAATATCTGTGTTTGAAATAATGTCTACATTTTGCAGTCATTCAACTAAAACTGTTATAATCCATATAGCTGGGTAAAAAAAAACTTGAACTGCAGGTTTGAAGTCAAACTATTCCTAAATAAACAACTATACACTGTTTTGAACCATTTCAATGGACATAATGAGAATATAATCTTCAATTAACGTGTGTACTGTTTGTGTTACAATCCTTTTGCTAGACAGCCAACTGTTACTGATAAAATAATAGCAATTTGATAAGTAATGTACTAGTAAATGCCATAAGCATTGTGATTGTGATCACGTATAGTTATTTCGAGATATTCCTACAAATTCACATTGATAAAGTTTCAATCGGTTTAAGATCCATTTAAAGTTATACATGTGTAATAAAGTAGCAGAGCAACCTTGAGCATTAATTGCTCAAGTGTACTTTGATATCAGGACTAATGCAAATTAGTTTCTTACAAAAGCTATCAATATTGCATGTGTACTCTAGCTAATAAATACGCTTCAAGATTTTTCAACTTCCTGGCACAGGTCATAATGGTACGTACAGCAGATGTTACAGTCTCTGTGTCACTACCTATCACTTTAAACTCAGCGGATCATACAGAAGTGAGGGAGCTGGAAACAAACAAATATGCACATAATTATTTTTCATATGCTATAATTTTATAAAGTGATGATTGATGTTAGTTTTTAATATTGCAAAGTTTTTTTTTATCAGACATGGGAGTTGCTTTAATTAACTTTTAGTGTAATTAATTAGAAAACAATTATGCCCGATTAAAATTACACTTCAGCATTAAATTCCCGGCCATGGCCAGCAAAAGGTTCAGGAACTTCTGGTGAATTCTCTAAGTTGTGCTTTTAAATTGCTGCTTGATAATTGGCTCAAAGTGTGTGCTGCCTCATTGTGTCTTCACAAGGGAAAAGTTAACCAGATTCAATGTCACCGTTTTTTGAACAAAACATTCGATAGCGTAGCTCATTGACTTTAGTCTCTCTTGTGTGTTTAGAGTATAACTGGCATGTTAGGGTTTGAATACGGTCTAAAGTTTCAGGTACACAGTTCCATGATGCTCCAAGACAGGAAAATGCCTGTCTGCATGTTTGTTTGTTTTTAGCAAAATCTTCCAGACTTTTATCTTTCCTTGGTTGGCAAGTGAACTAACACTGTCACATCCAGTCTATGCGTGAAGTCCATGTAGTAATAAACACATTTCATTTCCCAAATATTAATCATCCTGACACGAGATTTCGAGCCATGTCTGATGTACAAGTTACAGTTGATTAAACTGCTTAAGTTAAGTCCAATTACCAAGACATTGGTGTCTTTTGCCAAAATAACAAGAGATCTGTGTGTCTGTGCTGCATGCTGTGCATGCACGAACAGGCGAGTGTCTGCCCCTTCTTGACAAGTTGTCGTCAATATGTGGACCTCTTCATAAGTATTTGTGGTAAGCTTGAAGCATCGTTCTTGACATGTAATGTTCATTGTTTGGCTGCCTAGTTTCTTAATGATTCTTGCCATGAATCTGACTGACACTCTGCAGTTTTATAGATTGAATCCTGTAGACATCAAATACAACATCTATGTGATCACTTCCTTGTCCTACATGCAATACATACTCAAAATGGCGATTAGAAAGTGCTTCAAAATTGCAATTCTCCCTTGACTTTCTGGATAAGTGCCATTGCATCAATTAATGTGTCATGTGGCCTGGCAATCCTCTCTGCAGGATCCACCATAACTTCAAGATATTTAGCTAAGGCAAATATATTTTTCTTCGTAGTTCCATCCACATCTGCTGAAGACCATGGCAACGGCCCTTGAGGGTGACTAAATACAGAATGCATGTCAAGTTCTTTGTTCTTTGCAATTAAAATCATAGTATTAAATAGCCTGCTGTCTGCCTTTAATATTATGACTTCTTAGCTAGCTTTCTTTACACATTTACTTTTAGCCTGACCAAACATTTTTGTGGGGGTGTGTTGATGAAGGAAGGAGTGCTGACACTTAGGCTTCCCCAACTTTATATCAGAGGTAGATATTCACTGCCACCAGAGAGTTGATAGCTTGCAGCTTGCGCTGTTGTCTCAAAAGCCAACACACACACATACTAAAACTACAAATACAACTCTGACAAAATGAGGTACGACACTTTTATGAAGTTGGGCTCTGCCCTTACAAATGTACTGTGGTGAAATACTATATTAGACAATGAGCATGATAAAATATTGTTAGATATTGTTGACACTTTATACAAGATTATTTTAAGATGTACTTTCACGTGTAAGTCCAATAGCCAGCATGTTCTTTCAGGTCTTCATGGTGGGGCATGCCCCACACTTTTCAAATTTATTTTCTTGATAGTATCATAGAAATTTTCACCTTTTTCAAGACGCTCTTTTTGAGATGCTAGGTAAGCCCCTTCTCCTTTTTCAAATGCAAATAGGTCATTGCAAACTTCAGGTGTGGCAGCTGCTAAGATCAAATGGGTTTCTGTCGAAGTGATTGGTCCAATCATTTTCTAATAGATCAACAATTGTTGTAATATCCGATTCATCTATGGGACTTCGTTTATTGATGAGATCTGCATGTTTGAAGCCAGTGATGCTCTTGTTGCTAATTATCTCCCTTAATTGTCTTAATGCAGAAGCTCGATGTTCTGCAGTAAGATAGTAGCAAGACACAGTTCCAGGTTTCAGTCTAAATCCAGTAGTGCCACCTGTATCCCGGTTAACAGTTTCTTCTTCTATTGTTTGATCAATTGCAGTTTGGCCAAATACTTTGCCTTGCTTGAGTTTGCACAGAAAAGTGACCGTGCTTGACAATGTTGAAACAAGTCAGGACAGGAATGTTCCAGTTGTGTCATCTGTGCATAGTACACTAGAAGATACCGTGCATACATAGTTCACTTTATCTAAAAGCAAAGCACCACGATATAACTTTCCTTATACAGTGAGATGAAGGTACTAATCACCTTCTTTATCAGTTCTTAGCAGTCCAAGTAACACTTCGACCATATCAACATGCAGCATCTAGATATTTGCCAATTGGTCACTATTTTGGCGCAAAATGTCTTGATTAGCTATAAAAAAAAGTCAAGAATTTGTGATGCATGATTCATTGGTCAAAGCTCCAGTTGGATTCATGACTTGCATTTTCATGAAGGTCGAAAAGAGCATGGGTAGTACTGTTTAGCTTGACCAAGCATTCAGGATGATCAGATTCTAGCTACTTTATGAATCTCTTCCATACCAGCCTCATCAGCACTTCATATGTCAATTTGTGAAGCCCAACAGTACAATTGTATTGTTTGCCTTCTAATACCTTGCTGATGGAACCTTCTGCAATTATACCAGATTCAACAGTTATATCACAAAGTCCTGCAAATGCTTGACATGAAATTACAAATGGTATAGAAGTTGTCCATCATAAACACAACTCTACCATACAAGTGTGCCTCCTTCCATGCAATATCTGCAAACAGCCTGGTCAAGTACAACCGCAATATTTTCCAGTTGGAGTGAAGACGTAATTTTTAAACTATTACAGGGAATTTTTTTTTGTGCTGTAGACATATCTGTGGCAGGAGCATTTACAGTGGGCAAATAACCAATGACATCACCCTCTACTTTCATATGACTTCTTCTGGTCATGATGTGAACCTAGTCCATGAGCTGACAAGTGGATCAGATGGATTTAACAATTGTGTCGTTAGCCATATATAGTTTTTATGATTTGCTGCAGATTATGTATTGTGAGGCACAGAATCTGCTGGTTTGATAGCAGAAGGACCTACCCTTTTCCCAGTATTGTATATAGGAAGCAATTTATTTGAAGGTGGGATTGACTGGAGTTTATTCTTTCTTTGTGACCAAAGATGCTTGTTGTAGCGGCTGACAGGTCAATGACTTTGCTTGTATAATGATTCCGTTGACTCTATGAGATGTTCCTCCTCTACTCAAAGATTATTCCAGCCTGTCAATATTGTCAAATGCGAATACTGTAGAAACAGAAGAGTATATATTTTTTGGAAATGGAACACTTTTACTATCTACGCCTGCTATTTTGTCAATGCACAAAGCTGTGTCAAATTCTTTCAGAGCAGTGTAAAAACATCCATGGCCAAGTCGATTCATAATTTTGAATAGTTCAACATTACCAGTGAGGGTTTAATAACCCATGGAAGCAAGACGTGTTTCGCTGTTTTTAATGTACCCACACTGATGACCAACCCAGTCTGTTAGTACGTGTAGAACAATTTTCTCTGCCACCTAATAAAATATGTAAGAAGGTTTGTAGAGATGGTGGAATGTAGACATAATCAATGGTCAGTTCTTCTGGTTTAGGTGGCCAACAGTCTTTAAATTGAATGGATTTGTTCATCTTGCAATGACATTGCTGTTTGAACCCGTAATCTTAGTCTTGCTTTCTTTTCGAAAAATCTCTAATTGGGATGACAACTAATCTGCCAGTGCTTCCTTTTTTTTAATTGTCTGGTAAAACACACATGATGATTTTCTGTAAAGAATGTCAGTGAATTGCCGAACTCCACCTCTAGCTTTTGTCTGAGACTTTTTCTTGTGGAATCACTAACTTTACTGATACCAGAAGATGTCATTATAGACACAAGCTTTGACGTGATATCTACCATAGATAAAATCCTGGGATTGGAAAAGAAGTTGTTCCTTACATATTCAAATAAAGAACTTAATAAAGAATTATCACGTTTGATATTTATTGTCTTCTTCAGGTCGATGTATCTTTGATTTCTTAGATCTGGTGTAATCACTGTTGCAACTCGTATGATGATGAGCTTCTGCTACAATAGTGTCTCGTGAAGTTACGACTAAGAGTTGCTCATTATTTTGTAATATTGCAACCTCTCGAACTTTAGCATCTGCTTGAAGTTCAGTGGCAGGTATAAGAGCCTGTCTTGTCCTTGCTCCCTTAATGTACTTAGAAATCCTTAAACAAAAAATGCATTTTTTTTCATATACTCTTGGACGGTTTGATGCAAGCTCATCTCTAGTTGACCGTCTGAGTGGAGTTGAATGAACAAGTCTCCCCGGTACACGATTGAAATTTGGCTCGCGACTTTTTATGAGTGATCTCTGATCTACATCTCCGTTGATAATAGATTGGAACACTTGGAAGCTCTGTAAATCTTTCTCCAGCTAGCTGCAAAATGGGCTCAGTATTTCCCAATGTGGCTGCCATACATAGTGTTTTCCATGAATCGCTGTCATTTGGGCGACTTAACTCGGATAAGGGTGCCAATTTTTTTTGCAAATAATACAAATCTTTTCAACATGCAGTATTCTTTGTTTTGCCTTTAATTTTGGTTGTGCCATGTAATGTGTTTGTGAGTCAGCAAAGCACAATGGGAATGCTAAAAAGAAAACAGCAAATAATTACTTTTTGCATGTTTCATGAATATATCTAAGATATAGCTAAAGTCAGAAAATCAAGATAGATATGGCTAAAATAAGTTACAGTGTATATTTAATTCAACCTATGGATTTTACATGCACAGCTACCTGAAGTTCTTGATTTGTCCTGTATTATATCTGGGAAGACAGTCAGCTAGTTTATTACACCTGGATTCACAGTAGGAGTTTGTAACTGGGAATGGCACAGCCAGCCATAGTCTGCTAATTGTCATAAAAAAAGTGTTAAATGATGAGAATTGCGCACCTGGCACAGTAGAGTCTGGTAGTTGGTTTTATCACATCCTTCATCATAGTTCTACTCTAATAGTTATTTTTTACACCTCAAGTTTTTTTATTGGCTACAAAAAAATTGTGATGAATGTTTGGTATTCAAAAATGTAATGAAATAATACAGATGTTTTCAATTTTCTGGTGTTAAAATATATTTAACTACCAATATGTCATATTTTCTTATTAATTATTCGTTAAAACGTTAAGGGACCTTTATCTCCCATAATACTCAAAAATAGGCCTATCATCAAATATAACAAAATAATATAACTTTGAAGGTTGTTGAGTTTTTATCAAATGAATGGTAAAATATTAATAAAATGTTGCATTACACATATATCACTATAACATTTTGGCCATTTTGAAAAAATTGCATTAAAAGTGCTAATAAGCTACGTTTGTGACAGGTCCATCACACATTATTCGATACTACAAACACCAGTGAAACTAAAAACCACAGTAAGAATTACTCCCCAATTGATACTCAAAGTCAAAATTTGGGTGACTGGCTCATACACTATAAGAGAAAGCTTAACAAGTCTAATATATAATTCTTCTACAGAATCATTCCACGTTATCAGACCAAACATGCTCAGTCTAGTATTGCAGTAAATTTCACTGTTCATAAAAAATAAAATCATAATTGTTGGCAGGTCATTAGTCTCTTTGAAGTAAGTATCACCTGTCTTTGAATTAATGTTGTTGTTTTTTATTTTGTATATGCCAATAACTTGGAAATCTACATACTTTTTATTTTTCCAGGTATTGGGATACTGACACTTGGACAATTGGTGACTTCAGAAGAAGGCTAGATGTTTACAGTGTGTTTCAAGGAAGAAACATACTGTCTTTTTAATTCAGCTGACTACAGTTATAATTATTCAGTGTTATCTATTTAATCTAATCATTTGATTACAAGATCCTGACATGACAGCTAAATTGCACATGTTAAGTAAATTACTTACGTCATCATGAAAATTATTATAAATTGTCTCACCCTAACAAATCTTTCTTTTCCACTCTTATTTTCGTTGTCCTAGGAATATTTGTCTCCAGGACCGGATGTCCCCCCGGACATCTGGTACTAGGATCAACAGTCCCCCAGACATTTGGTCCTAGGTTTAAGTGTCCCCCCAGGATATTTGCTAGGATATATTGTCTCCTTTCAAAAATATGTGTCATCCCCCCCCCCCCCCCCCCCTAACCTGCTACTTTCATGATACCCTGAGATGACTGTAGATACTTGGAATGCTCATGAGTACACTAGCCGCAGTAAGAAACGTAAGTATTCCGTCTATTACCCACGAAGTTGCCACTGGGGGGTGTTCCTGACCATGTTCCTGACCTCATGGTAGATGATGCAGGTTACCTAGTTTTACTTTGATACCCAATAAAATTATTCAAATCTAACAAATTCAGAATACTTTTGCTGCCTATTTACTGAAATTCAATGTCCCCTGTTGTGTTGACATTAGTTCAACTATTGATTTCCTACACTATCAGTCATGTTATCCATGGTGGTGTAAGTGTAGCCTTAGTGAATATTATGAATGTATAATTGAAATGAGAACAGAATTTCTTTGTGCATCTCTATTCATATCAGTCTAGATGAAGATTATTGTATAATTGAATATTGTCTATGAATAATTCTAGTTACATTATTCATGTTCATTTATGTTACAATAATGTTCACCCGAGAAGTATGGCATCTTCATATATAGTATAGACCTGTACTCACACACTGTGCTGGACATAGTCATATGTAGCTTGTTTAAAGGAACAAAGCAACTTCTTCTGCCGACTTGTTCTGTAATGTCTCAGCCTCTGGCCATTTTGAAAAATAGTCAACTAAGGTAACAATATATCTGTTGCCCTTTGCAGTCACTGGAAGTGGGCCTATTATATCAATGCCAACCTGTACAATATATTGATTTAACATAGTTGCAACTTCTGGAAACAGAAACCACACCCAATAATGAAAAGTCACGTATATTTTAATAGGAGAAAAGAAGGTTTGAATAATAACTATAACCAAGCTAAGACATCAAATATAGTGTATGGAATTTTGTATAAAATTTATGACACTTTGAAGAATACAAGTGCTTACTAATCCAGTGAAATATTAGTGCAACAATTCAATGATTTCCCAGCAAAACTGGCATAGTTGGCAAACTATATAAATGGATATACAAATATAGCATAAATTTATAATATAAGTAGCGATAAAACCCACCATTTGCCACACTTTTGGTTTTACTTTAATGGGATGTAAAGGAGAAATTGCTTTGCAAAACTTCCCATCATTGGTTTGCTGACAAACTTCACAATATTGTACAAGCTCACGGACATCTTTGGTCAGCCTCGGCCAATAAAACCGGCTCGATATTTTTTGAAGAGTTTTATCTCTTCCAAAGTGTCCCGCTATAAAACATTAAAGGAAGTGCTTGATATTTTATTACTCTTTCCCTTAACTTTACACATTGGAAAAACAACAACAATTATATTTAGATGTCCACCTAATGACCTTATATCAAAGTAGCTATCTAAATATAAAATACATTCATAAAATTTCACTATGCTAGGACAAAATTTTATTTAAAACACACCTCTGGGTTTGGTCAATTGCACTCGAAAATTTTCAAGTATAATCAACTCAAATTGCAGAACAACATGCAGAGTTTCTATAAAAGGTGCAAAAGTGATGCATGCACCTTGTGCATTGCTATGGCATGCATCCATAATTCTCTTTTTTTCAGCTTGTGACTTGACCACAACCCTCCAATCTCCTTTTTCTGCCTTAGCTGATAGGACAGAATTCCGTGAGAAACTTTAAAGTTGTTGCATCTCCTCCGCAACACCCGCCTCTGGTTTTTCCAATAACAGCTAGGGTAATTCCCTGATTGGAGGTACTCGTACAAGACCTCATCGTCGTCCATTTTACCACAACGTGTGGGGGACACTTATGCCAGAAGGGGACACGTGAGCCTAGGACTAAATGTTCGGAGGGGGACAGTTGGGATGGGGGACCATCTTTCTTCCGACAACGGTTTTAGAAAGAGAGCTGATATTGATTGTAAGTGGCAATTTTACAGCTTGTTGATGAACCTGACTTGGAAAAGTTCCATTATAAAAGGTCAACAGTCTGTTTGAAGTAATTATTTACAGTTCTATGAAAACGAAAGAAAATTTGTGCAGAAAGCAACATGAAGTGAGAGCATTTATGTAGTGGGTAGTATTGTGATGTTTGAGATTAGATAATTATATATATAATAGATTATATTACTAAAGCAACCGATCACTCTAACAGAAACTCTAAATTGCAAGACATGAAAGAATGGTATCAGTTAATTATTGAACTTGGAGCTATGACGCGCTCTATCCTAATCAGCAGTGACAGTTGAACTTGCTACTTTATTCACCGAAAATTTTGGGATTTTTGTATCTTCGGTATAAAGCCACAATCCTGTACACTTTACATGCACAACTTAAACTAAACTCAGTGCAGGAATAGTGTAGGAAATTTTGACTTCAGGAAATAGAGATTTCTCAGAATATCTCTGGGAGTCAGTTCTGTAACTAAAGCCGGACTATTACCAAGGAATAGTGTCGGTCAATACTTGTCCAAGGATAAGCAACTTTTGAAATTTGGCTCTACTGATCTAATCCTGCTCGCCCTGGGTTAGGTTAAGGGTTTCTTTTGAGACCCCAGTCATATAAAATTTTATGGGAGTGATTAAACCAAAAACGGAGGAGCTGAACTGTCCAAAACAAAACAAAAAAAATAATAGCTTAAACATGTTTGTGGGAAGGGGTGGATTCTAGGCCCATGCCCTCTTGTGTTCTCCCACCCCCCCCCCCCCCCAATTGCTATAGCTAAGGCTGACTGATATAAAAAAAAGTAAAATAAATTGGGGACTCGTGTAAAACTGTGATAGCAGAAAATTTGTATGCAAAAAAAAAAAAAAAAAAAAAAAAAAGTTGCCTTGTGAACACAGTTCACTCCACAGGAGTCAACACTAAGTGAGGTACAGTAAATGTAGAAGCTATTTGATGATGTATTGGTTTCAGATTTAAAGGATCTTGGTTTCATCATTGATTAAAAAAAAGTACCCCAAGTTATTGTTCAAACTCTAAAAAGTTCTTTTAACATTTTGTTTGTAAATATAGCTAGCTACATTGCAAATATGCATGGAACTCTTATGGAATGCAAATCTCTTTTCAACTATTATTGTATGAAATGTACCTACTCAATTCACTCTTGTTTCATTGACTGTAAGGAAGTGTATATTACTTTTGTGGCCACTATTGCAGTAAAATTCTAAAAATGTTCTCGTATACAACTTCAAATTGGGAAAATTAAATTCGTCAATAACCTGTCGATCTTACTGCAAACAGCAAGACTTCATTGGCATAGCAAATCTACCTTGCATTTAGTAGTCTGTAAACATAATGCTCCTGCATTTGCTTTACATGTTCATTGGCTTAAAAATTGTAAAAACGAAGCATGATGTTTGGGACTGCCCAGTAAGTGGAAGAGGTAAGACCCACTTTTGTAGAATGAGCTAGGTCGTGAGCCTCAGGTGTAGCTGCCACCAGAGAAGTCATGCTTCCTAGTGTGGAACAAGTTGAGGCAAGCCCTTCCTATCCTTTGGTTAATCAGCCATGGATACCTCCCAGTGTTCTAATCTTTCGGCTAGTGTATTTATATAAAGTGAAATCTGTACAATAAAGTGAGGCTGGCAAATATATATCAAACCTGCCAAAAGGTGAGGTGGGAAAGAACATAGATGAACGTGTGTGCATAGGTATGGGTTGCATAAGTTCAGGTTCGTGTATGTAATTGCATAATTAAAATTATGGTGAATGAATAAAAATGCATTAGGGTAAGGATTACATGAACAAGTCTAGAGTAGCATGAATAAGTTAGCTTCACGTGGAAGTCATTCTACCACATCTCCCCCTTGCAAAGAAAAGATAAACCATTCACTTGAGAATCAGTGTCGTCGTGCCAGCCTTGCCGCGACAACGCATCAGGAAGCTTGTTCTTCTTCACACCTTCTCGATAGACAATGTTTGAAGTCATAGTCTGCTAGCTGCATTTGCCACCACCACAAACGATCGCAATGCTAATCACAGCTAAAACTAGAACATCAATACTAATCCAGCATAGCTACACTACTATATAGGAATAAAACATTGATAAATTGGTGTATGCAGCAAGCTTTACAATTGCCTGTACAAACTAAATTAACTGTAGTGTTCTTTCTAATTGGGAACATTTGGTATTCCTGGTGCATGCATGTTGCAATGTCACAGTATTTTTAAATAGACCAATGAAATCAATAGAGTTTATTGTAAGCTAAAGTTTTATATAGGTGCCACAAAAATATTATATGGAACACATATATCCAGATTAAAAAGTGTTACTGATTATATTCATGCTTGTCCGCATATAACTACAACATTAAGTTTGTACACCATAGTAGAAAATGTCGGAATATGTGAACTACTATTCCCAAAAATACCCAGAATTGTGAAATTGTTCAAATTATTCAGTTTCTTACATTGCCCATCAAAATTTACTTGCTGGTATCATGAAGCGTTTTTGATTAACTGTAAACTAAGTTCCTACTAAGTTTGTGTTTTGACCTTGAAAGATCTTTTAGATTACTTGGTCTAACAATGATAAGAAATAGCTCATCAACATATTAATATTCTCTTTACTTGTTAAAAAAAATTAGTATGAGTTGGTAAAAATATATATCAAAAACAAGTGCTGAGCAAAAAAATTTCATGTGAAAGAAAATTCTGAAGCTATCTCAATTTTTTAATAATTTGGCCAGTTTGTGATTATTTGCAAAAATATTTTTGCCCCATCCATTCTATCATTGACTAAATAAAAACAGCAACTATAAAAGTTCTATGGCCTTTGTAAATCATTTATCATTCCCTGACCCTGAACAGATCAAATCTCAAAGAAAGTATTCGCCAATTTTTTGCTCCATCAGTTCTATCAGTTTGTTCTAAACCTGACCAGATAGAAACAGCCAGTATAAAAGTTTTTATGGCCTTTGTAAATCATTTATCATTCCCTGACCCTGAACAGATTGAATCTCATAATGCAATTCCTCAGCAGGTTTAAGTGTGGCTAATACATTTTGGTTGACTACTATTATGCAATTTATTTAAGATAAGATAATAATTCATTATAGCATAACAACTTCTATAATACAGCATACACAGTTTTCCATATCAATGATATATAAAACTAAAACTTATTTATTAACATGTAATTTATGTCATGTGCTACATCTCATTTTTATACTGATATATTTTATTAGACGTCCTACCGTTTACTTTCGAAATGCTTTAAAGGATTGTTGCAGTGAACTAAGGAATGAAATACCAGTGGAGCTTCCTTGTCATGTGTTGTATGCAATACTTCAACAGCATTTTAAAGAAGCATTTGCATGCAATATATATGATGTCATTTCAGAAGCAGAACAACACGATTACCCCCTCCCAATACAATATCATGAAATTTGTAAGTTTGCAGAGTGTGTAAGTTCAAGGATGTGGGCCTGGAGGACAGCCCACATTCACAGAGGAAGAGAACATAGAGAATGCAGAGACATTGTGTCATGTTTGTGTGCAGTCGAACAATAGCGTGTCTAATAGTGTCTCATTTACGTATGGTTAATTCAGAGTAGTCGGGCGTGGGCAGCCCTTACGCATACACCCTGTCGGTACTTTAATTCATGGTCATACTTTTGCTCATGCGCATTTAGTTGTAATTGTTGTATCATTCTGATTGGTCGAGTGGTGAGAGGGCATATGTATATCAAATCCCTCACCACGTTTTGTAGTTCAGTTCATGCATAACGTAGTTATTACAATACAACGTGAGAGTTACTCTCGAGCTTGAATTCTGGTGGCAGCGACTAAGCTGTTATCGAGTGCGCGGCCTTCCGGGAGACTTAGGATTCCCAGGACCTGATTGCGATTATTTTGCTATGTATTACTTCTTTAACATTTTTATCATCAGTTTTGCTATCCATTGAGACTTGAAACCCTGTTCCAACAATCTTAAGTTAAATTGTTACAGTCTAATGATAAAATCACACAGATTGTTTTTTGTCTGGAATTAGTAATATTCTATTGCTGTAATGGTATACGACAGTAGTGTCATATTGGATATTTTGTCATTTTGGAACATAATAATTACTTAATGTAATGACAGATTAGTTTAATAAGATAGCGTGTAACTTACCATGCTCATTAGTTCCCATTAGCTTTAAATTTTATTGCTGAGTTTTCAGAATTAAGAATATTTTGTTTTAGTATTTCGAAAAAACTGATAAAACATGATAGCTTGTGTGGAGTTTTACAAACCGTTGTTGTTGTTTTTCATACCAACAGCAGAAACATCAGTTTATACAATTTAGATTGAGAGCTTTTGTGACTGAAGGATTGTACTCCATAAGCGACCTAATTTAGTTTTACTGCAGTTGTCAAGGCTTTTTTTCTCTACTTGTTTTGTTGTCTTCATTAAGCTAGAAAATAAAATCCTAATTATTGCAATTATTCTGTTCTGAGTAAGTTTATGCCTTTTTTGTCTCTAATATACTTTTGTACTTATTCTAATACAAGTTCTCATGTCTTTAATAGATAGCAACATTTTTAATTTTGAAGATTCTTCATTAAAGTAATATTTTGGCGACACTTTTTAATAGATAGCACCATGTTTAATTTTCAAGATTTTTCATTAAAGTAATATTTTGGCGACACTTTTTACATCACTTTTGTTTCAATTTTTTTAAATTTAAGGTTCATAATCAATCATGTTTATATTGTGTGTAAGTGAAATGGTGAATTCTGATTCATCTTGCAGGTCCATATGTTTATGATACGGAAAACCGTGCTCATGTTGGGATAGAAGTAATTATTGGATTTTATCCATATATGAAGCTAGGAATCAAACTTCTCAGAAATCTGTACAACAATGGATCTCTACAATATGATGTTTTACTTCAAATATCAGAGCGCTATCCAGACTTTTCCGAATATTTTGAACACATACTGTTAGATAACTCTACAAGGTAAGAAAAATATATTTATACAGGGATATATGTGCAGGGACTAAAAATAATATATGCAAGCAGTTTTAACAATCTTAACATTTATGTATGAGCTTGAGAATGTGCTGGCCTGTCCAGAAGTTAATCATGCTTCAGTGAAGTGGTAAGAGTGGATTTACCCATGTGGCTAATACTCACTAGCGAGTATAGTATTGAGAGCATCAATAGGTGTCAGTAGTTCATGAATGTACCATGTATGAAATATTGGTAACTAACTATAATGATGCAAGGTTTACCAAAACAAAATGATGTATTAACAACTAATGTCAACAGTGACGGTCTAAAACCGAGCATGCATGAGTAGGTAGCTTAATGAGTTAAGCGCGAATGGAGTGTTCTTTTTGTGGAAGACTTAATACTCCAAGGAAGAGCGAGGCTTCTTCCAAAAGAAGACCGAGTTTGCATTGTCATGGCAGCGGCAGCAATTATCTGCTACAGCCGACATGCTAACAACCTCCTGGAATAGGACTCACAAGCAATATACAGATGATGAACAGCAGGCTCAGGATCATTTTACACAACCCACAGATAAGGCTAAGTTAATTGATTGTTTGCTAACCTTTCTATTCCTCTTACAAATGTGTACACCTGGAGCAATTCCACAAATATTTTGTGCTTTCAGCTGTATCTCATCTTACACCCTTGAGATAAAATCCAGGGTGGTCATCATTATTTTAGTTTCTGCTTATCAGAAAGCTGAGATATGTAGCTTTAGAATAGGATCCAGGAACTTCAGTTTGTGCTATTCCAGGACTATGAATGGGGTTCATAATTCTTTCCAGCTATCAATTGTTGGACCAATTGAGAGAGGTCATAAATAAAATATTGGAGACACTATGAAGAAAAGCGCATTCTTTTTGTAACATCTTCATAAGTGCCAGGTCAATTCCTAAGAATATGGAGGGAACTTTGAGTAGCCTTGAACTATGATGGCAATGTTGCAGGGAGTTGTGTCAACTAATGCATATCTTGCATGGCTTAACAATTTGAACATGCCTTTGGACTTGAGACTGTCTCCAATATCTCTCCTCCAATGACTCGGCCTTGAAGGCTGTGCATCGGTCAAGTGGATGATTTTCATTGTGGTGCAAAGAACAGTAGTATCCTTCAAATACAATGAGGTACTAAATTGTAAATTAATAGAGGCTTGGCTTATTTAGAATTAGATGCCCAAACATCTGAGTTGTCCTTGTAATATCTCTTCTCCCACACTGTGGTAATTAAGGTTGTCTGACTGTGTCCAGTAGTTCCAAGAGATTTTATACAAAGTAAGCACTAACTTTATTGAGAGTTGCATTATCACTGTACTTGGTAATGTTTGACTGTACTGAACATAGAATAGATAATTGCTTTCTCTACTCTGGACTCAAGCTGCAAATAGGAAGCATTTTACAATGCTGAACATGGTGATTATTTCCTCTTTCTCTATCTTTTTCTCCTGAAGGTGAACTAGAATGGCATTTTTGTATACAGTTTCGGCAATTGAAAACTTTTCCATGATTTTTCCATATGATGTTCAATTGACCTGGCATCTTAAATATGCGATGGACATTACAACACAATCTTTACAGAAACAACAGGCACACTCAGTGGAAGAAGTTTAGAGTGCTACTGGTAGACCCCAATGTACTCCATGTCATGTACTTCACTTTTTACTGCTTCTCATTCACGAAAATAAGATCAAATAATTTTTTACTCTTTATTATAGCATTAAAATGGGCCACGATTGGCAAGTTAGAATATAACGTGTTTGCAGTGTCACAAAACTACAATGCTATGCTTATGCGACACAGAATTGATGCAACTGTACTAGATTGAAGAGGCAGAACTTTTTGAAGATATTTAATTGTAATTTTAAAACATGAGAACAGAAAAATAGAAATAGTAAAGTATACGATGTGGGTCTCACTGAATGAGGTTATTTAATATTAGTTCATGAGCTAGAAGGTCAGGTCAGTATTATCTCTATGAATAATGCTGGGATTGTGGATTGGCTTCTGTTCTTCAACAAAATTAATTCAGGGTGGAATTTTAGCAACTTAACAGTACTTTTCCTGTCATTGCCAATAAATTGGATCTTTGCTAACATTGTACTGTGTTATCACATATGCGGTTAGATATAAAAAAAATTTCCCAGATGTCCTGGTACTATTTAAGGTTTTAATTAACATGAGTTTTGTACACTTGAGTGTCAAATTGCTTTAAGCTGGAATCTTTTTAGATCCGTGGAGTTAACTGTTATTTATTAATTTAGTACTTAAAAACCAAAAGCCATGTACCAATCGACTATTGCTATCATGCTTTACCATACTCTTATAACAAAAAAAAACAAAAAAAAACACTGACACAGCTAGCACACTTAGGCTCATTTGTTATGCACAAATACTTATGTGGTTCACGTTTTCTTGTACAATCAGCAAGCCAACAGATCTAAAATAGCTTCAGGAGGTAGTTCATGGGCCAGGGGTATCTTGACACAAACAGTAGCCAGGAAGAGAAGTCCCCAATAATGCATATCTTTACGTTATTGGAGAACTGAGGCCTCAACCTCAGTTCTGCAACAAAGCACTTAGTACACTGAGGCCCATTTGTTATGCATGCATGCTAGCGTGATTCACATATTTTTGCACAATTACAAGCCAGCAGATCCTAAATAGCTTCAGGAACTAGCCTGAGAGCCTGACACACTATTATAAATTGGGACATGCAACAGTATGCAAGAAGAGAAGTCAGCAATTGTATATTGCAATGCATGAAAGTCGAAAAAGAATCATTTAGACCGTGCAGAATCTATCTTCAGTATATTGAATGGTTAAACGTTCGTGAAATAGATTCAGTGCACAACTCAATGATACAAATCTTATATAGTATTAACAGGGTATCAAAACATCAAACATAAAATCACAAATACCAAACTGGATGATAAAATAAACATTTGAGTATTCAGATTGTGTGGTTTTTACATTTGCTTAATTAAACCTTGCGCGAGCATTGCCATGAACGAGCACCCCTAAACTGAAGAAAGTTACACTTACCTCATCTGGCACTACACTCTTTCAAATCATCTCCTCCTGCTTGTGTCATCTTGTTTTTTCAATACATTTCATTCAATAATTACACACACTAGTGTGACTCGGTGTCTCCACTTCACTATTTGTATGGCCACATGTCAATCATGATGTGGGCTGCTGGAGCAAGGAATGCTTGGACTGCCAACACAGCAGAGTGAAAAGACACACTTCATCCCCTCACTCCCCTTTTACACCACTATGCGCTCGTTTTTATCTCCATTCATCTCAATCTAGTTGGTCAATTGCCTGCTTCCAATGGCTACACGCACTTTCTTTGACAGTAATTGACGGATTCACTCGTTGGCCAAGAGTTTTTCCATTCACAGACTTTCTGACCAAAATTCATGCTCAAACCTTCCTGCAAGGCTGGATTGCTATTGGCTCACCTAATACCATTATTTTTGACAGAAGTATCCAGTTTCAATCTTACTTTGGAGTAATCTTATGACTGTACTTGGATCACATTGTCTGGGAACAGCTCTTGTCACCCACAGTCAAATGGACTGATTGAACGCTTCTGTCATCACACGAAAGGAGCTTTTATATGTCACCAGCCTCAGACTTGTTGGACTGAAACAGTGCCATGGGTGCTACTAGTTAAAAAGGGCAGCAAATATACCAAACACCCACTTTGTGTTTCAGAAGTTGTCTATTGACATCCCTACGATGACTCTGTCACATAATCCCTGCATATGATGGACATCTTTGTTGCTTTATTGCTGCTCTTAGTCCAATTTGAAGTTGAACATAACCCAAAACCTCTTCATATTTATGGTATTCATGCATTCATTTGTTGTGACTCTGTTAAGAAACTGTTAGTCACCTTATGATGGCTCTTTTAGCTTTGTCGAGATAGCCAAATCTCAATCTGTAGTAGACTCTTCAAACACATCTACTAAGCAGTCTTCCGCTCTTCGCTACTCATGAGCCTCCATTGTCACCTGCTTCACTGTATCAAATCCATTGCCTCCTTATTCACAGTCAGCAACTTTAATACCACTGACTTTGTCACTGCTAATGAACTTTGCTTCAGCTACTAGGTGTACCTTGCAGTCCCCATCACCTTTCTTCTCTGTTTATACCCTGGTCGTCACGCAAATTTATTTCCTTCAGCTCTCTTGGCAAGGGAGTGACGTATCAGTGAGCGCCACTTTTGAACTTTGAACTTTCATAGCATAATCATCATTTACAATCATTATTAGCTATATTATTCATTTTTTTACTAATTTAAAAATTTTTCTGTGACTAGGTATCGACATTAGTTACAATACTTTGTATTTTCACTAGTCATAAAATATTTACAAAATGCACAAACTTTTCAACCATTTTACAATGGTCATCATCAGTGTGTGGATGATAATAATAGTCAAAAATAATGTCCTGATGAACTTGTCATACAAATACACAATGTTAATCATTCATTCTTACGATATTCTATGCGTGCGTGTGCATCAATTAGAAATAAAATATTTTGTAAAAAAAATGTAATTGTTATAATTGATGTAGCTATGTAGTTCAATGCTTGTTCTAAACAAAATGATATTAGTGGACTACATGACAAGAGTTATCAAACCAGACCTAAGCTGTATGATAATGATGTACAGTAACTGTCATATGAATACACTTGTTTCCGCCAATTTCAATACCACACAAAGTGTACATGAACTTTTTAAAAGTTCAATAGTATTTTGTTTCCAGCATATAACTAATGAAGTTTTTTCAATATTTTTTGTAAATAGAATCGTAAAGGATACCTTCGTTAATCAGGGCTCATTCAATCCTTGTTTTGCAGTCTTTTGCAGGTATGTCCTTAGTGTGGTCAGTAACATTGTATTGCAGAGGTTGCAGATGTCATTATAGAGCTTTACGAAGCATTTAAATTGGTTGTAACATTCTATTTATATATAAATGACTAGTCACTACTTACAATGTGCCTATTTGGACCATTGATAAAATAATTTTACCAACAGATCACGTGCGCTGTATAAACTGTACAAAACCCTAATCTTAGGCGTGTAACATTACATTTAGTGGCGTTTCGTAGAGCTGGTTACCACCTACCCAGAGCTGTTAAGGTGAGCTACCCCAGGGAATAATAATATGACACTACTGTCGTATACCATTACAGTATCTTGACCAAATATTCAATAGAATATTACTAATTGTTATAAACCAGACAAAAAACAAATCTGTGTGATTTTGTCATTAGACTGTAACAATTTAACTTAAGATTGTTGGAACAGGGTTTCAAGTCTCAATGGATAGCAAAACTAATGATAAAAAATGTTAAAGAAGTAATACATAGAAAAATAATCGCAATCAGGTTTTAATATGACACGAACTATGATAGCATCCGTAGTAGGTGAAATAAACATCATTTGCATTCACTGAATCATATTTGTCAGATTGAACGAAAGACCAAGAAAAAATTGTAGCATTCTCTGTAAAATATTTATCAGCTTGAACAAAAGACCAATAAAAAAAAAAGAAAGGAAAAAAACCCAGAAAAGTTAGTAATTTACAAATTGAAGCCACTGACAGCTGATGCAGTAGTTGTAATTATTGAGTCTGAACATAAAAACTTTCAAGTTTTGTAGAGCTGTAGAGCAGATTGGTTATATTAAGATCCTTGATGTTTACTTTGTCAGTCAAAAATCATAGTCAGCTATAAGTTTTCTAAATTAACTACTTTTTCTTGTGCATTAAAAGATGTGTACACTTTTATCCAGATACTGTGACTTTAGTGAAGTACTAAACACTACTTGGGCTCGATGAAACGAAATTAAATATTGCCAGTATGTTGATTTCAACATGTAATAGAGATTATAATTATTTGCTGTCAAACTTTATTGTTGGCTGAATAATTGCTTAAGCTTTCCTACTTAGTTTATTATCCATGTGATATAATGTGTTCGATTTAAACATGAATTACATAGACTACTTTTGGTGAAGAAGATTATGATATATTTACTTTAAACCTAAGGTTTTATGGCTAACCCAGTTGTTGTAACTTTTGTCAAAAATTACAGTGAAGTTCAATACCATAAATTCTAGACTATAAAAGGGCCCTCTAGTGGTATACTAATTAAAAAAATACAAGTGACTGGATAAAAATGGCGTGGAGAGACAAAGGATATGTGATAAAGATTTAAGAGGTGATAAATTAGACAATAATGGTTTTTTAAGAGGTGCCAAATTAGACAATTATGGTTTCCCGTGAGGGGTTTTACGGGCTGGAGAGGCACCTCACAGAAAACCTCCTCATATAGAAGCATTTTTTTCTTTCTTATTTCCATGTTTTTAAATTAACAAGCATGCAATGTTTATATCTCAAAAAACAACAACATCATTTTTATAATGTATATACAAAGACCAGTGAATTATTTTTGAATAATGACATAATGGATAAAAAAAATTGCACAATTTTATCACAAGTTCCTGAGGAGTAAACTATTAATAGCTTTAGGCCACAAAATCAAAAATTTAAATTTTCTTTCATGAAACACTTAATGGGGAACACTTTTTATCATACTCATAGTTATTAACTAATTTTTTGTGCCATCAAGTTTTAACTGATTTTATCTTTAAACAACTATACTTAAACATATTAATTTAAAGTTTAAATCTTACAATTGTCACGAAAAGCTCTTGCCACAAGATGCACATCATAACGCTTCAGATCTTTGACAGGTCTGTTTATAACTGGATAACCATGCCGTGCTTTCAATTCCTCTGGGTGTATTAAACTTTCCTCTGTATCAACTTTAGAACAATACTCATTTTTTGTATCCAAAATTTTTCGTATTACTGCTGATCGTAAATGTAGCCCACTCATCAATGACAGTTCTGATATTCTTATCAATACCACGAGTGCCTTTCGATCTTCAATAAATTCTACTATGGTTTCAATTCCATTTAAATTTAACCATCTCAAACCATTCTTCCAAAGTGTACACTCAAGTTGATTACATTTTCCACTTTTATTTTTTGATACAGCAAATTTGAACGATAAACGAAGTAACAGAAGGTGTAAAAATCTAAGGACAAAACATTCATGGTCATTAGTGCAATAAAGGCACCAACCAAAGTAATATTTGTATATTCCTTCACTTATCCACATGTCACCACTGGGTTGTTCAGGCGTAATGAGAGATGGGAAAAAAAGATACTGGTTTTCGGGAGGTATATGTGACTCCCATTTTATATCCTGAATACGTGGGAACTGTTCACAAGAGCGGCGACGAGCTGATTCAGACTTCAATGACTGTCCATTGGTATGATTCCCATCACTTTGTGATCGTTTATATAATACTGGGCCATCTTTCTCCTCTTCGTTTGAATCTGATGGTGATCGTTTTCCTTCAATAAGACTAAGTACTTCACGATCCGCAATTACCTGACAAAACTCTAGCCGATGTAGAAAGGCAACGACTAAAGATGGATCCAAATCTGGAAATTCACCTGTTATTTGAGACCACGGCAAAACACCCACTTGAGTTGGTTGAAAAACGTGCTCAGGTAGTCCAACTGGTGCAAATATTTTCCCATGAATGTTTTTAAAAAGAGACTCAATATCTATTACTATCCAACTTTTATCAGGTTCTAAGTGATTCTATAAAAAAATAAGCTTAGTTCTTGAACTTACACACTCTGCAAACTTACAAATTTCATGATATTGTATTGAGAGGGGGTAATCGTGTTGTTCTACTACTGAAATGACATATATACTGCATGCAAATGCTTCTTTAAAATGCTGTTGAAGTATTGCATACAACACATGACAAGGAAGCTCTACTGGTATTTCATTCCTTAGTTCACTGCAACAATCCTTTAAAGCATTTCGAAAGTAAACGGTAGGACGTCTAATAAAATATCAGTATAAAAATGAGATGTAGCACATGACATAAATTACATGTTAATAAATAAGTTTAAGTTTTATATATCATTGATATGGAAAACTGTGTATGCTGTATTATAGAAGTTGTTATGCTATAATGAAATTATTATCTTATCTTAAATAAATTGCATAATAGTAGTCAACCAAAATGTATTAGCCACACTTAAACCTGCTGAGGAATTGCATTATGAGTTCAATCTGTTCAGGATCAGGGAATGATAAATGATTTACAAAGGCCATAAAAACTTTTATACTGGCTGTTTCTATCTGGTCAGGTTTAGAACAAACTGATAGAACTGATGGAGCAAAAAATTGGCGAATACTTTCTTTGAGATTTGATCTGTTCAGGGTCAGGGAATGATAAATGATTTACAAAGGCCATAGAACTTTTATAGTTGCTGTTTTTATTTAGTCAATGATAGAATGGATGGGGCAAAAATATTTTTGCAAATAATCACAAACTGGCCAAATTATTAAAAAATTGAGATAGCTTCAGAATTTTCTTTCACATGAAATTTTTTTGCTCAGCACTTGTTTTTGATATATATTTTTACCAACTCATACTAATTTTTTTTAACAAGTAAAGAGAATATTAATATGTTGATGAGCTATTTCTTATCATTGTTAGACCAAGTAATCTAAAAGATCTTTCAAGGTCAAAACACAAACTTAGTAGGAACTTAGTTTACAGTTAATCAAAAACGCTTCATGATACCAGCAAGTAAATTTTGATGGGCAATGTAAGAAACTGAATAATTTGAACAATTTCACAATTCTGGGTATTTTTGGGAATAATAGTTCACATATTCCGACATTTTCTACTATGGTGTACAAACTTAATGTTGTAGTTATATGCGGACAAGCATGAATATAATCAGTAACACTTTTTAATCTGGATATATGTGTTCCATATAATATTTTTGTGGCACCTATATAAAACTTTAGCTTTACAATAAACTCTATTGATTTCATGGGTCTATTTAAGGATATTGTGACATTGCAACATGCATGCACCAGGAATACCAAATGTTCCCAATTAGAAAGAACACTACAGTTAATTTAGTTTATACAGGCAATTGTAAAGCTTGCTGCATACACAATTTATCAATGTTTTATTCCTATATAGTAGTGTAGCTATGCTGGATTAGTATTGATGTTCTAGTTTTAGCTGTGATTAGCATTGCGCCTTAGTACCTCTAAGACTTGACAGGTAAATGAAGTTACATTAATGACTGCATTATATTTATGTGTTCTTCCAGACAAATCTATGCCAGAAGTACCAATTTATTGTAATAACTGATTGTGTAACTGCTATGATAATAGTACCATAGGTACAAACCCTCAGCATTACTACACAATAGCTATAATTACAAAATCATTTCTCAGACAAACAGGATTACTTGGCATACCTATTAACCAGGTATTATCAAAAGGAGTTTAATCTCTGAAAGCCTACCACTTGATCTGTAGTAATACAGCTGATACATTTAAAAAAATAGTGGATGTAAAAAGAGAAAAGGTAGAAATATTCAGTGTGCAGTAAATTCTCCAGAGAGTGAGACTGCAAACCAAAATAGTATGTGTGCATGTGTGTGAAGAGGGTACCATAGGTGAGGAAATTAGCAGCTCTTTACTGCTGTACATAAGAATATGTGAGGTCTCCACCTCCCCACCCTATGTGTCCAACTTGTGTCACCTTTAGTCCTAACGTCAAGCTCTAATTCCTACAATTGCAGCACAGCACTAGAAAACTACTACGGGTAACAACATTGTTTACATAATTGCAGCATGACATAGAGAAAGTCACCCACAGTACAAAGCCAACAATCAACAATTGTACCGCCTAAAACATGTACTTTGCCTGGAAAACTAGATCAAAACAAATCTTAAAGTCTTAACTTGTCCAGTACAACAGTTTGTTGCCTCTTTTAATGGTTGTGTAGCTGCTGTCTTCGAGATCTGTCGTAAGTGATTATATGACAGACCAAGTGAGCACCATGATCCTCTCAAGCATATGCGCTGTGATTTAAATGAATACATAACTACTGCAATATAGCTTAATGCTGAAACAACTGCTGATGTGCTTTAGCATAAATGGCAAGCGTGAAGTAGTCCAAACAACCAGATAAAACTTTTTTTTTAATTTAAACCTTTAATCTGATAAAACCTCATTTTAGCCATTACCACATCTGTAACCCCCCAAAAAAAATACTGTTTACATTTATAGTAGATTTATTGTAAAGTTGCAAGTATATAGCAATTAAACAATCATTTTAGCCGGACATGGAGCAAAGTACTATGAAAAGTATTTGGGTACTCCATGAATACTTTTAAATGAGTGGATACGAGGACCAATACCTCAAATTCATGATTGGTACTTGTATAAATACAAGTATATTTTCCTTGTACTTAAATACCGACTGAAGAACATAGATTGAGTTTAGGAAAAACTGGTCTAAACTCAGTAGGTACTTCATTAGCTGATGACATTAGTAGCACTTGCAGCAGCACTTAGCTGCCTATTGAATAAAGTAAGTATGAATTATATAGTTACAAGTACTTCAAAAAAGTACAGAATGATAGATATAATGAAATTACTCAATCTATCAGAAAAGTCTGTTTCATTAGTATATTTTATCCTGCAGGAATGTATTAAGCACAAGTGCCAGAGTACTTTGCCCCATATCTGATTTTAGCTAGCTACTACTATACTCTCTTACCTCAATTTTCTTAATTAATGATAGCTTCTGCAGTACAAACTTAGTGAAGCATAAGAAGCTCATGAAAACAAATTCTGTTTGATGATCAGTTGGAATATGCTGAACCCAGTCACTTTTAAATCCAAATGCAAGGCAATCACACCATCCACAAATTAAAGGTTGCAATCATCACTTAATACTCATCACAAAGTATGCTCTATTATATTTGCTGATGGTTGCTTTAATGCTTCCTAGTTGAATAACCGGAAAGCTCTACTACTCAGGAAGTATGGGTGTTTGAAACTGTTGTTACCTTGTAATTCATTTGCACTTAGATGCATACATGCAAATTGTGGACAAAGAGGTGTGAATAAATTACTTCCAACATGTAAATGTGTGTCACAAGGAACAGCCTATTCTAATCAGTGAGCAATTTATGAGTTTTTTTTTGTTGGTAAGTTCTCTATCTAGCCCATTGGCTTTCAGAAAATGTAAACCTGATTCCTGTTTACTTTCTTTGAATTCCAGAAATCAGTTTTTCTAAACCTTCATTTTTTTTAAAAGAGAATTTGGTCTAGTTTGGTTGAGCCAGGCCCACTGACGGTCTGGAGACATGGCCGTACCAAATTTGCTCTAGAGGAATGTGGAAGTGTCAGTACCCCACTTTAACACTTGAATTTCTACTGCAATGGAGAAGCATCTGAATTTTTAGATGATCTTTTTTTTTTTTAAAGTTTCTGTAGCTTTTGCTGCCAGACTACTGGGCTATGACAAATTGAAGGAGTTGCTAGTGGCAGTGATCAGACCTTTAGTGGCAGGTAGAGATGCTATCAGAAATTTTCTATCGGGATATGGCCATAAATTCTGCTTTGCTTGTTGCTTTTTTACTCAAACTAGCCATGCTTCCTTAACTATTTGTGAAAGGGTGCCTGACACAAAGCAGAACTTACATTAGATTGAAAAGGGTCTACAGAGAAGCAAAGCGTCAGAACTTGATAATTGTGAGGAATTTCCATTTGTAGACAGGTACAGCTATGCTTGCTAAATCTAGCTCAGAAAAAGTGGCTGACACACACAAATTTCTTTTTGTGGTGAAAAAGGGCCATTCCTAGTTACTTGTGAATGGCAATTGACCCTCACATTGTACGTGCAACTGAACATATTTAGTATTATGGCCATGCAAATTCTGGACCAAACTGGACTGGCAGATCCGAAATGATCTAAACGTGGACCTATAATTTCAATGCGAACCTACCAGTGAACTCAATTTGTCTTATGTGCCACGATTTTGAATGACTGGAATATAATACTTCCATGAGTTTCAGTACACACTGCCTTTTATATGAATTTCTACTTTAAAACTTAATTTTGTTGTATTAAAATAACACAGATATTGCTATAAATATAGTGGTCCGGAGTAGACGTTGAATTGAACTGCCTATCTAATGAAGCAAACAAATGTGCGAACCCTCAGCGCTTAGAGAAAGGAACTACCCTTTGTGACAGTACTTCCAATTCATCGCTTCTACTACCATCACAGCAATGAAAGACTTAATCTACAGATACATGATTTTTGTGACTCTTTGAAAGTAGCTTTTGCTGGTGTAGTTTACATTCGGGCTACTTTCACACACTGATAATTCAGTTTCAACAACACTGGTGATAGCCAAGTCTTAAGTTGCTCCACCTGAAGACTCAAACTATTCCCAAACTAGAGTTTTCTGCAGTTTTGTTGAGAAAGTAATTGTCTACAGTGAGTAGAGCTCAACATTGATCTGAAGGATGCTTTTGACTGGAGTGATTCTACCATTGTTCTAGGTTGGACACCACACTGTTTTAAAACTTATTTGGCTAATCGTGTTGTGTCAATTGTCGATCGAATTCTAGCTAGCTACTGTAGACATGTCTCTCCAGACAATCCTGCAGACCTTGATCTCGGGGAACCACAGCAAAAGTACTTGTTAAATCTCAACTTTGGTGGCCAGGTCTGTCATGGCTCTCACAGTCTCCTGACTACTGGCCAGTACAGAAGCTACAGATACAGACTACTGCACTCAATAATGAGACCCATCAACCTAATGAGGATATCACTTCCAGATTTTCATCATTTTCGAGGCTGGTCTCTTGGATGTACAAGTTCATGCAAGGAGCAAACTGCCAGACAGAGTCTTCTCATCTCAACTGTCGGTGCAGGAACTCAAGCATCTGAAACTGTATTATTCAAATTGCATCAGCAACATTTCATGTCCAAAGTACTTGCTGCTCTCATAACTAAAATGGCTGTATCAGTTTCAAGTCCTCTTCACTCACTTAATCCTATCCTGGACTCTCATGGTGTACTACGAGTTGGAGGAAGACTATCCCAGTCTGGCTTGCTTTATAGTCAATGTCATCCAGTCATTTTACACAAGTAGGCACATCTTAGTAAACTTATTGTGTACCAGCTTCACATCAATCATCCCCATGCAGGTCCTACATTTTTGTTGGGCTTACTTGCACAGTGCTACTACATGATTGGAGCTTGATGACTTGTCAGAAAAACACATCTCTCAACTGTGTTGTCTGCCAGAAGACATATGCTAGGACATCTAGTCAACTTAGTTTATTTACTGCTGACTTCCTTTGCAGCCTTTCGTAGATTTGTGGCAAGACGTGGTTGTCCTGTTGAGGTGCTTAGTGATAATGGCACTAATTTTGTTGCAGCCAATAATGAACTCCAGGAACTATACCAACATTAGCAATCTCAAGAAAGCAAGCAAGAAATTTGCGAGTACTTCACGTCTAAACGCATCACTTGGAAATTTTCATCAGAACAAGCACCACACTTTGTGGATTGTGGGAAGTTGCGGTCAAATCCACAAAATCACTGCTTAAGAAACTTCTTGGATCACAAAGTTTAACTGTGGATACATACTGGTCTGTCCTTGTTGATGTTGAATCAATTCTCAACAGTTGTCTGTTGTGTCCCTTAAACACTTCACCTGAGGACGGATTGGAAGTTCTCACTTCAGGCCACTTTTAGGTGGGAAGACCTCTCACTGCATTACCTCAACACTCATTGAAAGGCTTGCCTATGTCATCTGTCAAGCTATGGAATCTCTGCCAAAAGGTGTCTGCTGAGTTCTGGCAACAGTGGTCAAGAGAGTACTTGCAGATACTCAAAAGCGACAAAAATAGAAATCAATGCATAGGAACTTTCATGCCTACACTTCTGCTTCCGGTTGTTGCGTGCTGGCAGCTGATTGGTCAGTTATTACTGCATACTTTCCAGCTGTTACCATGTTAGCTGATTTAAGGTCATTATAGTATTTATGTCGTACTTGTGGTCACTTGACTATTGTGTTTTGTGGTCATTTGCTCTAGTGCTTGTGATCAACTATTCTATATCAAACTTGTCTAACCAGTATCTCTAATTCTGTGTGTGTGTGTGTGGAGACAGTAAGATTCTTATCATTTGTTGCAATTTTTTTACTCATCTAATTTATCACTTCAAAATTTCAAAAAAAAGAAAGATAAATTCCGTTGGTCTGTTGAGAGTGAGACTGTAGCATAGCAGTACCCCTTAACAGTATAAATACAGGATTGGAGTGTTTGTTCGCCGGGTGGTTGTGAAAGCTCAGTGGCAGAGCGTTTGTGCGCTATATAAGCGGTCCTGGGTTCGATTCCCGGTGGTGACCAAATATTTTTAATTCCGTATTGTTAAAAAAAAATAAATGCCTGTGAAAGAGAGAGAATACATATAATGAGTAAACGAAGGCTGAGAAAGAAATTGTGAATTGTGTTCCTGTGTCATTTAGGTCTAACTGCTACAGATGATATTATGATTAAACAGAAAAGGTTAGGGCAAAACTTCACTGACGTATGGATATGATTAGCATTGGAGATACTTTAATTAAATCTCTCAATCGTTTGAAACCTTGATAAAAAGAAATCCTGTACATAAACCCAATTATACTTTTTTCAAGGTTAACTGCTATTATTTAAAGAAAAGACAATGAGGTTTTATTCCAAAATCTCTGCAAGTTCCACAGACACATTCACACTAGATACTTAAGTGAAGTATATCATTGATGGCATATCTCTGTTTTATAAGGTACAGTGGTTGAATAAAGGACATACCAATAATATGTCCATGAGAAGCAAGGATAATGCTGCATTGTTTTTAATGGCTGCATGCAAAGTTTAGTAATTAAATCATGATCACAGGATAAGAGTCAGACCAGCATGTGCAGACATACAGCTAGTGGAATCCATGCAAACCCATGTATATCAGGAGACTTTTATCAATGAAAGATAGAAACAAAGCTCAATTTCTTTCAGTCATCACAATACATACTTGGAATACGATGATCAAACTGTCCAAAATTCTACTTTCCTAGAAGGTGGAGGGGAGGGAATTTCGAGTGTAAAAATTGAGTTAATTTTTCGTTAGTTGGCGAACAAATTAATCAAACGAAACATATTGCCAAAGTGAGCCTTTTTTAAAAAAAAAAGGGATTTCTTCAAGAAATAGAGATGATTACAGAGTCCAAGGGCTCCATGAGGTTCTAGAAGCACAGAAAAATTATGCTGTCTTCAGCATAACTTTTTTAGACACTCAATAAGTGATATGGATTGTGCTTTCTATTTGATTATAGCTGCAGCTGAGAGAGATTTTGTAAATTAAGATGATCTAATTGAACAGAATAAATAATTGAATAAATTGGAAATTCTTTGGGGGTGAAATTAGCATAATTTTGCATTAGTTTCTAAGAACTGCACGGGTTTCTTATACATACAGACTCTGTATTTTACTCCATTGCCCCTCTTAGAGTCTATGAAAATAGATGAATTTTCTGTATGCAACCTATTGAAGGTAATTAATGCATCACTGGACTGAGAGCCTAATGTGATTTTCCTATCCTAACTCGAGAATTTGGATCATTGGAGCTTGCATGTTTGGATAATATGCAACCTAATTGCAAAAATTGGCTAACCTTTTATTTATTCATGCCTGGAGTGGCTGTAATACTACAACTAAAACATTTGGTCAGGGAAGACAAATGTCTTGATAAAATTTTAGAGATCCACAAAGTCATTCTATGGAGAAAAACAAACAAACAAAATACAAAAATAACTTGTTCATAAACCACAATTTACTCCAAAAAAGTGAGTTTGGAAGCTTGGGGCTTTCATGCTAACTCCTGTCATGACCAATATAAGTTCTGCACTAGAAAAGTATGTGGAATGCAGCAATTTTGTGTTCTTGCAGAAAAAATGGTGTCAAATGGCTAACTGCCTGTGTGGACTGTCGTGGTCATGATCATAAAATGTTACCGAAAGTTGTGAAATAAAAGAAATCTTGACTTGTAATATGAACATGCACTATAGAAATAGTCTAAATTAACTTTATATGTGTAATTCTCATCACAATTTTCATGTTTAGCCTATTTAAATATCAAAGTTCAATAATTGTGGTCAGTTTTGAAATCTGTGGGATTTAGAAACTCAAAGGCTACGGGCTGCAGTATTAGAGTGTACGCTACTAGGAGCCTGAGGGTTTCTAAATTTCCATGGGTACTGCACTTTACCTTAACAGAAGATTATGTTAAAACTAAACTACAGTGATGGAACTGAAGAAACTAACGAGTAGCTTGTACATGCTACAACATAATCCTCATCACAAATACCGCTAGTTGAAAAGCCTGGTCAGCGTACTCAAGGTACACGAAAAAGATATATTAAAAAATAAAAACAACCAGGGAGGCTTGCATTTAAACACGCATTTTTTCTGCATTATTGACACCAAGGTTCACCCAGGCAAGACGAGCAGTCACATATTTGGTATACTCGTTAGCTACTTCAGTTCTAGTTCTATTACTGTGGTACCATTTTAGCATACCCTTCTGTTCTAAAAATGTTAAGAGTGCAGTACCAAGGACATTTGCGGGATATAGAAACTTGAAGGCTCCCTGCTGTAGCATCAGAATTTATCACAGCTTCACATGAATGGTGGTAAAAAAAAAAATCAAAAGAATTTTCAAAACAAAATTTCTTGGCAATAAAAGTCGCAACAGTAGCCATGGGTAAGTGTTTTCTAAGTGCTGCTGGGCATGGTTCTAAGTGAATTAGATTCAAGCAACAGACCAATCAAATTGACGTATTTAGTTATGCTCTGTTATAATCATATATTTGACCTCAACCCTGTTGTCATTTCAGCTTTCAACTTTGTAGAAAGCTAAAATCAGGGAATATAGGTCGCGACTGCTCAAATTGCTTTTGAAAATAGCTTCTAAATATTACAAGCCAAACACACTAGCTAGTGATGATAATAAGCTAAGTCGTTATAATTGTATCCTGCTTTGTATTCGTGGTCAGTTTTTAGCAGACTTGTGAATTAAGTAAGTGGTCCTAGGTTAGATCTCAAGTGACTGCCTATCCTATTATTCTTCTCATTCTGTAAACTTGAATACCTCTAATGAATATAGCTATTAAGGTTAAGAAAGAAACTGGGAGAGACAATATAATTGTTAACATAACATGTACGATCCACCTATACCCTGTACACTATATGCATAAATCGATTTCACTATCAAAATTTGCTAGTTAACTGCTGTCTGTAGTGTTCTTGATTCTTGCTATAAGTAACATACAATTTACATTAATGCTCAAAAGTAAATCATGTTTTCAAAAGTAGTCAGCTTGCAATAATGATACGTTTATTTTAAGGGAGTATGCTAGACATTTGCCGAACTTGTTTGAAAAGATCTTGAGTATTGAATTGATAATTTTCTTTCCATGAAATGAAACTTTTCAGCCTAACAGTATATAATACACCTACAGTTAATTCTTCGAATATAGGACAATAAATTGGAGTGTCCTTTATTGGGGTGTTGTGAGTTCGAGTACTTTATTGAGTCTAGGCAGAAAGCTGTCAGGCACTTGGATGATGCAATGCTACCATTGGTGTTCACAGATTCGTATAAAAATTATTCGAGTTATTATGCTTTATGATGGTTCCATATAGGCTACCAGTTAAAAAAAAAAAAGGTATGAAGCCTATTGGATGCAACCATTTCAAAAGAAAATAAATACAAATAAAAATGAATAAGTTGGCTCCCAAAATGGCACTGACATAACGATCCACTTCAAAATGGTCACCTATCTAATAGTGTGGTCTTCCACTTTCCCTGTCCATCTAAGCATGCACTGCCATGCTAGTTAGCTAATATTTGCTAGTTCTGGTTACAGATTATAAACTATGCCACACATAATTATATGGTCAACTGTAAAGGTCTAGCGGAGTGTGGCTGCCACCAGACTGACAGAAGAAACAAGGAACTCTCCTAAGGGAGTAATTAATTATAGTTGTAATAGAAATTGTGGCTAACTGTCTGCTATACGGAAAGCATTTATTTAGTCCATTGTCTGTAAATTTGTGGTGACAGCCATTTGGGTGTTGCAAATACATCACTTAATGAACTTTCAGTTGATACACAGACCAGGTTCGGCACTGTGCACATGTCCGCTGTTGAGGTAGTCCATGGAAGAGTCTATGGTAAATGCAACAGTCAGACAATGGGTTTAGCTCTGCCCATAGCTTCACCACAGTCTAAATTCTCTATTGTAATTTTAAAATGGAAAATATGTAGGAGAAATAGACATGGGTGACACTGTCTGGTGGACACTTTCTGCAACTGTCACCTGGCCTGGTTCCATCAGACTAGGTGACAGTTACACAATTCTGTTACTTGGGTTACTATTAGAACTATGGATGTGGTCCCTCTCTTGAGAGACCACCCTATGGTTACAGATTAAGTGGTCTTTCAAGAGGAGTGGTCTTTCGTCAGGGGGAGATAGAAAATTCTACTCTTAGTCATGCCAGAGAAGTATTGTACCATTAATTACCAATTTTTTATATTATTTAAGAATTCATCTGGTTATCATTAACAATTAACAGAAAATCAGTTTATTCCACAATTCATCTGGTTAACATTAACAATTAACAGAAAATCAGTATTAACTATTGAAAATTGCAATGGATGTAAATAATCAGTAAGTTTAGTTTGCTTCATGTTTCTAGTATCACATATCATTCGTGCAACAATGTCTTTGCTTTCAAGCAGCTCAGAATTTTCTTGTCCAAGGGCAAAGTCTTGAAGGTCACTTAAATGTGTCATGGCTTTTTTGATGATTTATGTGAATGAAATTTTTAATAATGAATGATTTTAAAGTCATTTGCATTTCTCTTGATGACAGCTAAATCTCTTATCTGCTTCAACAGTAGTGCTGATGTGGGAGTACTCTCCTGCTGTCACTCGCTTAGTGCAAGAAACAGAGTGATGAATTAAATGACCTCTGGTGGATCAGTTATTCTGGCCATTGGCTAGTTATGAAGCAGACTTAAAAGTTATTTGCAGACGCTGTCGGTGCAAGTAAAACCGGTCTTATAAATGGAGTGGTCGTTGGTCGGAGGAGTCTCTCAAGAGAGGGACCACGTGCAATTATAAAACTGAGTTATATCACCCATAAAGATAATAGAGGTTATGCGTTTACATCATCGCGCGGTAGCAACCGTTGCTAACCACCATTTTGAGAGGCAAAAAAACGTTCCCCGCGATCGAACAGCAGATTAGCTTATGGAAACCATATCAGAGTACTTCACCGGCCTTTCTAAATAGAGTAAAGCTCGTTATGCAGCCAAAGTCACTGCAATGGGATTAACTTCTGACCCTTATGTCATGCCAAGTGAATCTTGGGTAGCCCAGCCGAATAAAATAACCTCATTCAGTGAGACCCACATCGTATACTTTACTATTTCTATTTTTCTGTTCTCATGTTTTAAAATTACAATTAAACATCTTCAAAAAGTTCTGCCTCTTCAATCTAGTACAGTTGCATCAATTCTGTGTCGCATAAGCATAGCATTGTAGTTTTGTGACACTGCAAACACGTTATATTCTAACTTGCCAATCGTGGCCCATTTTAATGCTATAATAAAGAGTAAAAAATTATTTGATCTTATTTTCGTGAATGGGAAGCAGTAAAAAGTGAAGTACATGACATGGAGTACATTGGGGTCTACCAGTAGCACTCTAAACTTCCTCCACTGAGTGTGCCTGTTGTTTCTGTAAAGATTGTGTTGTAATGTTCATCGCATATTTAAGATGCCAGGTCAATTGAACATCATATGGAAAAATCATGGAAAAGTTTTCAATTGCCGAAACTGTATACAAAAATGCCATTCTAGTTCACCTTCAGGAGAAAAAGATAGAGAAAGAGGAAATAATCACCATGTTCAGCATTGTAAAATGCTTCCTATTTGCAGCTTGAGTCCAGAGTAGAGAAAGCAATTATCTATTCTATGTTCAGTACAGTCAAACATTACCAAGTACAGTGATAATGCAACTCTCAACAAAGTTAGTGCTTACTTTGTATAAAATCTCTTGGAACTACTGGACACAGTCAGACAACCTTAATTACCACAGTGTGGGAGAAGAGATATTACAAGGACAACTCAGATGTTTGGGCATCTAATTCTAAATAAGCCAAGCCTCTATTAATTTACAATTTAGTACCTCATTGTATTTGAAGGATACTACTGTTCTTTGCACCACAATGAAAATCATCCACTTGACCGATGCACAGCCTTCAAGGCCGAGTCATTGGAGGACAGATATTGGAGACAGTCTCAAGACCAAAGGCATGTTCAAATTGTTAAGCCATGCAAAATATGCATTAGTTGACACAACTCCCTGCAACATTGCCATCATAGTTCAAGGCTACTCAAAGTTCCCTCCATATTCTTAGGAATTGACCTGGCACTTATGAAGATGTTACAAAAAAATTGCGCTTTACTTCATAGTGGTTCCAATATTTTATTTATTACCTCTCTCAATTGGTCCAACAATTGATAGCAGGAAAGATTTATGAACCCCATTCATAGTCCTGGAATAGCACAAACTGAAGTTCCTGGATCCTATTCTAAAGCTACATATCTCAGCTTTCTGATAAGCAGAACCTAAAATAATCAATGACCACCCTGGATTTTATCTCAAGGGTGTAAGATGAGATACAGCTGAAAGTACAAAACAATTGTGGAATTGCTCCAGGTGTACACATTTGTAAGAGGAATAGAAAGGTTAGCAAACAATCAATTAACTTAGCCTTATCTGTGGGTTGTGTAAAATGATCCTGAGCCTGCTGTTCATCATCTGTATATTGCTTGTGAGTCCTATTCCAGGAGGTTGTTAGCATGTCGGCTGTAGCAGATAATTGCTGCCGCTGCCATGACAATGCAAACTCGGTCTTCTTTTGGAAGAAGCCTCGCTCTTCCTTGGAGTATTAAGTCTTCCACAAAAAGAACACTCCATTCGCGCTTAACTCATTAAGCTACCTACTCATGCATGCTCGGTTTTAGACCGTCACTGTTGACATTAGTTGTTGATACATCATTTTGTTTAGGTAAACCTTGCATCATTATAGTTAGTTACCAATATTTCATACATGGTACATTCTGTATACTGACACCTATTGACGCTCTCAATATTATACTCGCTAGTGAGTATTAGCCACATGGGTAAATCCACTCTTACCACTTCACTGAAGCATGATTAACTTCTGGACAGGCCAGCACATTCACAAGTTCATACATAAAAGTTCACCTGGTTAGTCAAGATTGTTAAAACTGCTTGCATATATTATTTTTAGTCCCTGCACATATATCCCTGTATAAATATATTTTTCTTACCTTGTAGAGTTATCTAACAGTATGTGTTCAAAATATTCGGAAAAGTCTGGATAGCGCTCTGATATTTGAAGTAAAACATCATATTGTAGAGGTCCATTGTTGTACAGATTTCTGAGAAGTTTGATTCCTAGCTTCATATATGGATCAAATCCAATAATTACTTCTATCCCAACATGAGCACGGTTTTCCGTATCATAAACATATGGACCTGCAAGATGAATCAGAATTCACCATTTCACGTACACACAATATAAACATGATTGATTATAAACCTTGAGTACTACTTACCATAGGAAAAAGTATATGTAAATTAACACGCTTTAAATTTAAAAAATTGAAACAAAAGTGATGTAAAAAGTGTCGCCAAAATATTACTTTAATGAAAAATCTTGAAAATTAAACATGGTGCTATCTATTAAAAAGTGTCGCCAAAATATTACTTTAATGAAGAATCTTCAAAATTAAACATGTTGCTATCTATTAAAGACATGAGAACTTGTATTAGAATAAGTACAAAAGTATATTAGAGACAAAAAAGGCATAAACTTACTCAGAACAGAATAATTGCAATAGTTAGGATTTTATTTTCTAGCTTAATGAAGACAACAAAACAAGTAGAGGAAAAAAAGCCTTGACAACTGCAGTAAAACTAAATTAGGTCGCTTATGGAGTACAATCCTTCAGTCACAAAAGCTCTCAATCTAAATTGTATAAACTGATGTTTCTGCTGTTGGTATGAAAAACAACAACAACGGTTTGTAAAACTCCACACAAGCTATCATGTTTTATCAGTTTTTCGAAATACTAAAACAAAATATTCTTAATTCTGAAAAATCAGCAATAAAATTTAAAGCTAATGGGAACTAATGAGCATGGCAACTAACACGCTATCTTATTAAACTAATCTGTCATTACATTAAGTAATTATTATGTTCCAAAATGACAAAATATCCAATATGACACTACTGTCGTATACCATTACAGCAATAGAATATTACTAATTCCAGACAAAAAACAATCTGTGTGATTTTATCATTAGACTGTAACAATTTAACTTAAGATTGTTGGAACAGGGTTTCAAGTCTCAATGGATAGCAAAACTAATGATAAAAAATGTTAAAGAAGTAATACATAGCAAAATAATCGCAATCAGGTTTTAATATGACACGAACTATGATAGCATCCGTAGTAGGTGAAATAAACATCATTTGCATTCACTGAATCTTATTTGTCAGATTGAACGAAAGACCAAGAAAAAATTGTAGCATTCTCTGTAAAATATTTATCAGCTTGAACAAAAGACCAATAAAAAAAAAGAAAGAAAAAAAACCCAGAAAAGTTAGTAATTTACAAATTGAAGCCACTGATAGCTGATGCAGTAGTTGTAATTATTGACTCTGAACATAAAAAACTTTCAAGTTTTGTAGAGCTGTAGAGCAGATTGGTTATATTAAGATCCTTGATGTTTACTTTGTCAGTCAAAAATCATAGTCAGCTATAAGTTTTCTAAATTAACTACTTTTTCTTGTGCATTAAAAGATGTGTACACTTTTATCCAGATACTTTGACTTTAGTGAAGTACTAAACACTACTTGGGCTCGATGAAACGAAATTAAATATTGCCAGTATGTTGATTTCAACATGTTATAGAGATTATAATTATTTGCTGTTAAACTTTATTGTTGGCTGAATAATTGCTTAAGCTTTCCTACTTAGTTTATTATCCATGTGATATAATGTGTTCGATTTAAACATGAATTACATAGACTACTTTTGGTGAAGAAGATTATGATATATTTACTTTAAACCTAAGGTTCTATGGCTAACCCAGTTGTTGTAACTTTTGTCAAAAATTACAGTGAAGTTCAATACCATAAATTCTCGACTATAAAAGGGCCCTCTAGTGGTATACTAATTAAAAAAATACAAGTGACTGGATAAAAATGGCGTGGAGAGACAAAGGATATGTGATAAAGATTTAAGAGGTGGCAAATTAGACAATTATGGTTTCCCGTGAGGGGTCTTACGGGCTGGAGAGGCACCTCACAGAAAACCTCCTCATATAGAAGCATTTTTTTCTTTCTTATTTCCATGTTTTTAAATTAACAAGCATGCAATGTTTATATCTCAAAAAACAACAACATCATTTTTATAATGTATATACAAAGACCAGTGAATTATTTTTGAATAATGACATAATGGATAAAAAAAATTGCACAATTTTATCACAAGTTCCTGAGGAGTAAACTATTAATAGCTTTAGGCCACAAAATCAAAAATTTAAATTTTCTTTCATGAAACACTTAATGGGGAACACTTTTTATCATACTCATAGTTATTAACTAATTTTTTGTGCCATCAAGTTTTAACTGATTTTATCTTTAAACAACTATACTTAAACATATTAATTTAAAGTTTAAATCTTACAATTGTCACGAAAAGCTCTTGCCACAAGATGCACATCATAACGCTTCAGATCTTTGACAGGTCTGTTTATAACTGGATAACCATGCCGTGCTTTCAATTCCTCTGGGTGTATTAAACTTTCCTCTGTATCAACTTTAGAACAATACTCATTTTTTGTATCCAAAATTTTTCGTATTACTGCTGATCGTAAATGTAGCCCACTCATCAATGACAGTTCTGATATTCTTATCAATACCACGAGTGCCTTTCGATCTTCAATAAATTCTACTATGGTTTCAATTCCATTTAAATTTAACCATCTCAAACCATTCTTCCAAAGTGTACACTCAAGTTGATTACATTTTCCACTTTTATTTTTTGATACAGCAAATTTGAACGATAAACGAAGTAACAGAATGTGTAAAAATCTAAGGACAAAAAATTCATGGTCATTAGTGCAATGAAGGCACCAACCAAAGTAATATTTGTATATTCCTTCACTTATCCACATGTCACCACTGGGTTGTTCAGGCGTAATGAGAGATGGGAAAAAAAGATACTGGTTTTCGGGAGGTATATGTGACTCCCATTTTATATCCTGAATACGTGGGAACTGTTCACAAGAGCGGCGACGAGCTGATTCAGACTTCAATGACTGTCCATTGGTATGATTTCCATCACTTTGTGATCGTTTATATAATACTGGGCCATCTTTCTCCTCTTCGTTTGAATCTGATGGTGATCGTTTTCCTTCAATAAGACTAAGTACTTCACGATCCGCAATTACCTGACAAAACTCTAGCCGATGTAGAAAGGCAACGACTAAAGATGGATCCAAATCTGGAAATTCACCTGTTATTTGAGACCACGGCAAAACACCCACTTGAGTTGGTTGAAAAACGTGCTCAGGTAGTCCAACTGGTGCAAATATTTTCCCATGAATTTTTTTAAAAAGAGACTCAATATCTATTACTATCCAACTTTTATCAGGTTCTAAGTGATTCTTTAAAAAAATAAGCTTAGTTCTTGAACTTACACACTCTGCAAACTTACAAATTTCATGATATTGTATTGGGAGGGGGTAATCGTGTTGTTCTGCTTCTGAAATGACATCATATATATTGCATGCAAATGCTTCTTTAAAATGCTGTTGAAGTATTGCATACAACACATGACAAGGAAGCTCCACTGGTATTTCATTTCTTAGTTCACTGCAACAATCCTTTAAAGCATTTCGAAAGTAAACGGTAGGACGTCTAATAAAATATATCAGTATAAAAATGAGATGTAGCACATGACATAAATTACATGTTAATAAATAAGTTTTAGTTTTATATATCATTGATATGGAAAACTGTGTATGCTGTATTATAGAAGTTGTTATGCTATAATGAATTATTATCTTATCTTAAATAAATTGCATAATAGTAGTCAACCAAAATGTATTAGCCACACTTAAACCTGCTGAGGAATTGCATTATGAGATTCAATCTGTTCAGGGTCAGGGAATGATAAATGATTTACAAAGGCCATAAAAACTTTTATACTGGCTGTTTCTCTCTGGTCAGGTTTAGAACAAACTGATAGAACTGATGGAGCAAAAAATTGGCGAATACTTTCTTTGAGATTTGATCTGTTCAGGGTCAGGGAATGATAAATGATTTACAAAGGCCATAGAACTTTTATAGTTGCTGTTTTTATTTAGTCAATGATAGAATGGATGGGGCAAAAATATTTTTGCAAATAATCACAAACTGGCCAAATTATTAAAAAATTGAGATAGCTTCAGAATTTTCTTTCACATGAAATTTTTTTGCTCAGCACTTGTTTTTGATATATATTTTTACCAACTCATACTAATTTTTTTTAACAAGTAAAGAGAATATTAATATGTTGATGAGCTATTTCTTATCATTGTTAGACCAAGTAATCTAAAAGATCTTTCAAGGTCAAAACACAAACTTAGTAGGAACTTAGTTTACAGTTAATCAAAAACGCTTCATGATACCAGCAAGTAAATTTTGATGGGCAATGTAAGAAACTGAATAATTTGAACAATTTCACAATTCTGGGTATTTTTGGGAATAGTAGTTCACATATTCCGACATTTTCTACTATGGTGTACAAACTTAATGTTGTAGTTATATGCGGACAAGCATGAATATAATCAGTAACACTTTTTAATCTGGATATATGTGTTCCATATAATATTTTTGTGGCACCTATATAAAACTTTAGCTTTACAATAAACTCTATTGATTTCATGGGTCTATTTAAGGATATTGTGACATTGCAACATGCATGCACCAGGAATACCAAATGTTCCCAATTAGAAAGAACACTACAGTTAATTTAGTTTATACAGGCAATTGTAAAGCTTGCTGCATACACAATTTATCAATGTTTTATTCCTATATAGTAGTGTAGCTATGCTGGATTAGTATTGATGTTCTAGTTTTAGCTGTGATTAGCATTGCGCCTTAGTACCTCTAAGACTTGACAGGTAAATGAAGTTACATTAATGACTGCATTATATTTATGTGTTCTTCCAGACAAATCTATGCCAGAAGTACCAATTTATTGTAATAACTGATTGTGTAACTGCTATGATAATAGTACCATAGGTACAAACCCTCAGCATTACTACACAATAGCTATAATTACAAAATCATTTCTCAGACAAACAGGATTACTTGGCATACCTATTAACCAGGTATTATCAAAAGGAGTTTAATCTCTGAAAGCCTACCACTTGATCTGTAGTAATACAGCTGATACATTTAAAAAAATAGTGGATGTAAAAAGAGAAAAGGTAGAAATATTCAGTGTGCAGTAAATTCTCCAGAGAGTGAGACTGCAAACCAAAATAGTATGTGTGCATGTGTGTGAAGAGGGTACCATAGGTGAGGAAATTAGCAGCTCTTTACTGCTGTACATAAGAATATGTGAGGTCTCCACCTCCCCACCCTATGTGTCCAACTTGTGTCACCTTTAGTCCTAACGTCAAGCTCTAATTCCTACAATTGCAGCACAGCACTAGAAAACTACTACGGGTAACAACATTGTTTACATAATTGCAGCATGACATAGAGAAAGTCACCCACAGTACAAAGCCAACAATCAACAATTGTACCGCCTAAAACATGTACTTTGCCTGGAAAACTAGATCAAAACAAATCTTAAAGTCTTAACTTGTCCAATACAACAGTTTGTTGCCTCTTTTAATGGTTGTGTAGCTGCTGTCTTCGAGATCTGTCGTAAGTGATTATATGACAGACCAAGTGAGCACCATGATCCTCTCAAGCATATGCGCTGTGATTTAAATGAATACATAACTACTGCAATATAGCTTAATGCTGAAACAACTGCTGATGTGCTTTAGCATAAATGGCAAGCGTGAAGTAGTCCAAACAACCAGATAAAACTTTTTTTTTTTATTTAAACCTTTAATCTGATAAAACTTCATTTTAGCCATTACCACATCTGTAACCCCCAAAAAAAAATACTGTTTACATTTATAGTAGATTTATTGTAAAGTTGCAAGTATATAGCAATTAAACAATCATTTTAGCCGGACATGGAGCAAAGTACTATGAAAAGTATTTGGGTACTCCATGAATACATTTAAATGAGTGGATACGAGGACCAATACCTCAAATTCATGATTGGTACTTGTATAAATACAAGTATATTTTCTTTGTACTTAAATACCGACTGAAGAACATAGATTGAGTTTAGGAAAAACTGGTCTAAACTCAGTAGGTACTTCATTAGCTGATGACATTAGTAGCACTTGCAGCAGCACTTAGCTGCCTATTGAATAAAGTAAGTATGAATTATATAGTTACAAGTACTTCAAAAAAGTACAGAATGATAGATATAATGAAATTACTCAATCTATCAGAAAAGTCTGTTTCATTAGTATATTTTATCCTGCAGGAATGTATTAAGCACAAGTGCCAAAGTACTTTGCCCCATATCTGATTTTAGCTAGCTACTACTATACTCTCTTACCTCAATTTTCTTAATTAATGATAGCTTCTGCAGTACAAACTTAGTGAAGCATAAGAAGCTCATGAAAACAAATTCTGTTTGATGATCAGTTGGAATATGCTGAACCCAGTCACTTTTAAATCCAAATGCAAGGCAATCACACCATCCACAAATTAAAGGTTGCAATCATCACTTAATACTCATCACAAAGTATGCTCTATTATATTTGCTGATGGTTGCTTTAATGCTTCCTAGTTGAATAACTGGAAAGCTCTACTACTCAGGAAGTATGGGTGTTTGAAACTGTTGTTACCTTGTAATTCATTTGCACTTAGATGCATACATGCAAATTGTGGACAAAGAGGTGTGAATAAATTACTTCCAACATGTAAATGTGTGTCACAAGGAACAGCCTATTCTAATCAGTGAGCAATTTATGAGTTTTTTTTTGTTGGTAAGTTCTCTATCTAGCCCATTGGCTTTCAGAAAATGTAAACCTGATTCCTGTTTACTTTCTTTGAATTCCAGAAATCAGTTTTTCTAAACCTTCATTTTTTTTAAAGGAGAATTTGGTCTAGTTTGGTTGAGCCAGGCCCACTGACGGTCTGGAGACATGGCCGTACCAATTTTGCTCTAGAGGAATGTGGAAGTGTCAGTACCCCACTTTAACACTTGAATTTCTACTGCAATGGAGAAGCATCTGAATTTTTAGATGATCTTTTTTTTTTTTAAAGTTTCTGTAGCTTTTGCTGCCAGACTACTGGGCTATGACAAATTGAAGGAGTTGCTAGTGGCAGTGATCAGACCTTTAGTGGCAGGTAGGGATGCTATCAGAAATTTTCTATCGGGATATGGCCATAAATTCTGCTTTGCTTGTTGCTTTTTTACTCAAACTAGCCATGCTTCCTTAACTATTTGTGAAAGGGTGCCTGACACAAAGCAGAACTTACATTAGATTGAAAAGGGTCTACAGAGAAGCAAAGCGTCAGAACTTGATAATTGTGAGGAATTTCCATTTGTAGACAGGTACAGCTATGCTTGCTAAATCTAGCTCAGAAAAAGTGGCTGACACACACAAATTTCTTTTTGTGGTGAAAAAGGGCCATTCCTAGTTACTTGTGAATGGCAATTGACCCTCACATTGTACGTGCAACTGAACATATTTAGTATTATGGCCATGCAAATTCTGGACCAAACTGGACTGGCAGATCCGAAATGATCTAAACGTGGACCTATAATTTCAATGCGAACCTACCAGTGAACTCAATTTGTCTTATGTGCCACGATTTTGAATGACTGGAATATAATACTTCCATGAGTTTCAGTACACACTGCCTTTTATATGAATTTCTACTTTAAAACTTAATTTTGTTGTATTAAAATAACACAGATATTGCTATAAATATAGTGGTCCGGAGTAGACGTTGAATTGAACTGCCTATCTAATGAAGCAAACAAATGTGCGAACCCTCAGCGCTTAGAGAAAGGAACTACCCTTTGTGACAGTACTTCCAATTCATCGCTTCTACTACCATCACAGCATTGAAAGACTTAATCTACAGATACATGATTTTTGTGACTCTTTGAAAGTAGCTTTTGCTGGTGTAGTTTACATTCGGGCTACTTTCACACACTGATAATTCAGTTTCAACAACACTGGTGATAGCCAAGTCTTAAGTTGCTCCACCTGAAGACTCAAACTATTCCCAAACTAGAGTTTTCTGCAGTTTTGTTGAGAAAGTAATTGTCTACAGTGAGTAGAGCTCAACATTGATCTGAAGGATGCTTTTGACTGGAGTGATTCTACCATTGTTCTAGGTTGGACACCACACTGTTTTAAAACTTATTTGGCTAATCGTGTTGTGTCAATTGTCGATCGAATTCTAGCTAGCTACTGTAGACATGTCTCTCCAGACAATCCTGCAGACCTTGATCTCGGGGAACCACAGCAAAAGTACTTGTTAAATCTCAACTTTGGTGGCCAGGTCTGTCATGGCTCTCACAGTCTCCTGACTACTGGCCAGTACAGAAGCTACAGATACAGACTACTGCACTCAATAATGAGACCCATCAACCTAATGAGGATATCACTTCCAGATTTTCATCATTTTCGAGGCTGGTCTCTTGGATGTACAAGTTCATGCAAGGAGCAAACTGCCAGACAGAGTCTTCTCATCTCAACTGTCGGTGCAGGAACTCAAGCATCTGAAACTGTATTATTCAAATTGCATCAGCAACATTTCATGTCCAAAGTACTTGCTGCTCTCATAACTAAAATGGCTGTATCAGTTTCAAGTCCTCTTCACTCACTTAATCCTATCCTGGACTCTCATGGTGTACTACGAGTTGGAGGAAGACTATCCCAGTCTGGCTTGCTTTATAGTCAATGTCATCCAGTCATTTTACACAAGTAGGCACATCTTAGTAAACTTATTGTGTACCAGCTTCACATCAATCATCCCCATGCAGGTCCTACATTTTTGTTGGGCTTACTTGCACAGTGCTACTACATGATTGGAGCTTGATGACTTGTCAGAAAAACACATCTCTCAACTGTGTTGTCTGCCAGAAGACATATGCTAGGACATCTAGTCAACTTAGTTTATTTACTGCTGACTTCCTTTGCAGCCTTTCGTAGATTTGTGGCAAGACGTGGTTGTCCTGTTGAGGTGCTTAGTGATAATGGCACTAATTTTGTTGCAGCCAATAATGAACTCCAGGAACTATACCAACATTAGCAATCTCAAGAAAGCAAGCAAGAAATTTGCGAGTACTTCACGTCTAAACGCATCACTTGGAAATTTTCATCAGAACAAGCACCACACTTTGTGGATTGTGGGAAGTTGCGGTCAAATCCACAAAATCACTGCTTAAGAAACTTCTTGGATCACAAAGTTTAACTGTGGATACATACTGGTCTGTCCTTGTTGATGTTGAATCAATTCTCAACAGTTGTCTGTTGTGTCCCTTAAACACTTCACCTGAGGACGGATTGGAAGTTCTCACTTCAGGCCACTTTTAGGTGGGAAGACCTCTCACTGCATTACCTCAACACTCATTGAAAGGCTTGCCTATGTCATCTGTCAAGCTATGGAATCTCTGCCAAAAGGTGTCTGCTGAGTTCTGGCAACAGTGGTCAAGAGAGTACTTGCAGATACTCCAAAAGCGACAAAAATAGAAATCAATGCATAGGAACTTTCATGCCTACACTTCTGCTTCCGGTTGTTGCGTGCTGGCAGCTGATTGGTCAGTTATTACTGCATACTTTCCAGCTGTTACCATGTTAGCTGATTTAAGGTCATTATAGTATTTATGTCGTACTTGTGGTCACTTGACTATTGTGTTTTGTGGTCATTTGCTCTAGTGCTTGTGATCAACTATTCTATATCAAACTTGTCTAACCAGTATCTCTAATTCTGTGTGTGTGTGTGTGGAGACAGTAAGATTCTTATCATTTGTTGCAATTTTTTTACTCATCTAATTTATCACTTCAAAATTTCAAAAAAAAGAAAGATAAATTCCGTTGGTCTGTTGAGAGTGAGACTGTAGCATAGCAGTACCCCTTAACAGTATAAATACAGGATTGGAGTGTTTGTTCGCCGGGTGGTTGTGAAAGCTCAGTGGCAGAGCGTTTGTGCGCTATATAAGCGGTCCTGGGTTCGATTCCCGGTGGTGACCAAATATTTTTAATTCCGTATTGTTAAAAATAAATAAATGCCTGTGAAAGAGAGAGAATACATATAATGAGTAAACGAAGGCTGAGAAAGAAATTGTGAATTGTGTTCCTGTGTCATTTAGGTCTAACTGCTACAGATGATATTATGATTAAACAGAAAAGGTTAGGGCAAAACTTCACTGACGTATGGATATGATTAGCATTGGAGATACTTTAATTAAATCTCTCAATCGTTTGAAACCTTGATAAAAAGAAATCCTGTACATAAACCCAATTATACTTTTTTCAAGGTTAACTGCTATTATTTAAAGAAAAGACAATGAGGTTTTATTCCAAAATCTCTGCAAGTTCCACAGACACATTCACACTAGATACTTAAGTGAAGTATATCATTGATGGCATATCTCTGTTTTATAAGGTACAGTGGTTGAATAAAGGACATACCAATAATATGTCCATGAGAAGCAAGGATAATGCTGCATTGTTTTTAATGGCTGCATGCAAAGTTTAGTAATTAAATCATGATCACAGGATAAGAGTCAGACCAGCATGTGCAGACATACAGCTAGTGGAATCCATGCAAACCCATGTATATCAGGAGACTTTTATCAATGAAAGATAGAAACAAAGCTCAATTTCTTTCAGTCATCACAATACATACTTGGAATACGATGATCAAACTGTCCAAAATTCTACTTTCCTAGAAGGTGGAGGGGAGGGAATTTCGAGTGTAAAAATTGAGTTAATTTTTCGTTAGTTGGCGAACAAATTAATCAAACGAAACATATTGCCAAAGTGAGCCTTTTTTAAAAAAAAAAGGGATTTCTTCAAGAAATAGAGATGATTACAGAGTCCAAGGGCTCCATGAGGTTCTAGAAGCACAGAAAAATTATGCTGTCTTCAGCATAACTTTTTTAGACACTCAATAAGTGATATGGATTGTGCTTTCTATTTGATTATAGCTGCAGCTGAGAGAGATTTTGTAAATTAAGATGATCTAATTGAACAGAATAAATAATTGAATAAATTGGAAATTCTTTGGGGGTGAAATTAGCATAATTTTGCATTAGTTTCTAAGAACTGCACGGGTTTCTTATACATACAGACTCTGTATTTTACTCCATTGCCCCTCTTAGAGTCTATGAAAATAGATGAATTTTCTGTATGCAACCTATTGAAGGTAATTAATGCATCACTGGACTGAGAGCCTAATGTGATTTTCCTATCCTAACTCGAGAATTTGGATCATTGGAGCTTGCATGTTTGGATAATATGCAACCTAATTGCAAAAATTGGCTAACCTTTTATTTATTCATGCCTGGAGTGGCTGTAATACTACAACTAAAACATTTGGTCAGGGAAGACAAATGTCTTGATAAAATTTTAGAGATCCACAAAGTCATTCTATGGAGAAAAACAAACAAACAAAATACAAAAATAACTTGTTCATAAACCACAATTTACTCCAAAAAAGTGAGTTTGGAAGCTTGGGGCTTTCATGCTAACTCCTGTCATGACCAATATAAGTTCTGCACTAGAAAAGTATGTGGAATGCAGCAATTTTGTGTTCTTGCAGAAAAAATGGTGTCAAATGGCTAACTGCCTGTGTGGACTGTCGTGGTCATGATCATAAAATGTTACCGAAAGTTGTGAAATAAAAGAAATCTTGACTTGTAATATGAACATGCACTATAGAAATAGTCTAAATTAACTTTATATGTGTAATTCTCATCACAATTTTCATGTTTAGCCTATTTAAATATCAAAGTTCAATAATTGTGGTCAGTTTTGAAATCTGTGGGATTTAGAAACTCAAAGGCTACGGGCTGCAGTATTAGAGTGTACGCTACTAGGAGCCTGAGGGTTTCTAAATTTCCATGGGTACTGCACTTTACCTTAACAGAAGATTATGTTAAAACTAAACTACAGTGATGGAACTGAAGAAACTAACGAGTAGCTTGTACATGCTACAACATAATCCTCATCACAAATACCGCTAGTTGAAAAGCCTGGTCAGCGTACTCAAGGTACACGAAAAAGATATATTAAAAAATAAAAACAACCAGGGAGGCTTGCATTTAAACACGCATTTTTTCTGCATTATTGACACCAAGGTTCACCCAGGCAAGACGAGCAGTCACATATTTGGTATACTCGTTAGCTACTTCAGTTCTAGTTCTATTACTGTGGTACCATTTTAGCATACCCTTCTGTTCTAAAAATGTTAAGAGTGCAGTACCAAGGACATTTGCGGGATATAGAAACTTGAAGGCTCCCTGCTGTAGCATCAGAATTTATCACAGCTTCACATGAATGGTGGTAAAAAAAAAAATCAAAAGAATTTTCAAAACAAAATTTCTTGGCAATAAAAGTCGCAACAGTAGCCATGGGTAAGTGTTTTCTAAGTGCTGCTGGGCATGGTTCTAAGTGAATTAGATTCAAGCAACAGACCAATCAAATTGACGTATTTAGTTATGCTCTGTTATAATCATATATTTGACCTCAACCCTGTTGTCATTTCAGCTTTCAACTTTGTAGAAAGCTAAAATCAGGGAATATAGGTCGCGACTGCTCAAATTGCTTTTGAAAATAGCTTCTAAATATTACAAGCCAAACACACTAGCTAGTGATGATAATAAGCTAAGTCGTTATAATTGTATCCTGCTTTGTATTCGTGGTCAGTTTTTAGCAGACTTGTGAATTAAGTAAGTGGTCCTAGGTTAGATCTCAAGTGACTGCCTATCCTATTATTCTTCTCATTCTGTAAACTTGAATACCTCTAATGAATATAGCTATTAAGGTTAAGAAAGAAACTGGGAGAGACAATATAATTGTTAACATAACATGTACGATCCACCTATACCCTGTACACTATATGCATAAATCGATTTCACTATCAAAATTTGCTAGTTAACTGCTGTCTGTAGTGTTCTTGATTCTTGCTATAAGTAACATACAATTTACATTAATGCTCAAAAGTAAATCATGTTTTCAAAAGTAGTCAGCTTGCAATAATGATACGTTTATTTTAAGGGAGTATGCTAGACATTTGCCGAACTTGTTTGAAAAGATCTTGAGTATTGAATTGATAATTTTCTTTCCATGAAATGAAACTTTTCAGCCTAACAGTATATAATACACCTACAGTTAATTCTTCGAATATAGGACAATAAATTGGAGTGTCCTTTATTGGGGTGTTGTGAGTTCGAGTACTTTATTGAGTCTAGGCAGAAAGCTGTCAGGCACTTGGATGATGCAATGCTACCATTGGTGTTCACAGATTCGTATAAAAATTATTCGAGTTATTATGCTTTATGATGGTTCCATATAGGCTACCAGTTAAAAAAAAAAAAGGTATGAAGCCTATTGGATGCAACCATTTCAAAAGAAAATAAATACAAATAAAAATGAATAAGTTGGCTCCCAAAATGGCACTGACATAACGATCCACTTCAAAATGGTCACCTATCTAATAGTGTGGTCTTCCACTTTCCCTGTCCATCTAAGCATGCACTGCCATGCTAGTTAGCTAATATTTGCTAGTTCTGGTTACAGATTATAAACTATGCCACACATAATTATATGGTCAACTGTAAAGGTCTAGCGGAGTGTGGCTGCCACCAGACTGACAGAAGAAACAAGGAACTCTCCTAAGGGAGTAATTAATTATAGTTGTAATAGAAATTGTGGCTAACTGTCTGCTATACGGAAAGCATTTACTATTGGTTTATTTAGTCCATTGTCTGTAAATTTGTGGTGACAGCCATTTGGGTGTTGCAAATACATCACTTAATGAACTTTCAGTTGATACACAGACCAGGTTCGGCACTGTGCACATGTCCGCTGTTGAGGTAGTCCATGGAAGAGTCTATGGTAAATGCAACAGTCAGACAATGGGTTTAGCTCTGCCCATAGCTTCACCACAGTCTAAATTCTCTATTGTAATTTTAAAATGGAAAATATGTAGGAGAAATAGACATGGGTGACACTGTCTGGTGGACACTTTCTGCAACTGTCACCTGGCCTGGTTCCATCAGACTAGGTGACAGTTACACAATTCTGTTACTTGGGTTACTATTAGAACTATGGATGTGGTCCCTCTCTTGAGAGACCACCCTATGGTTACAGATTAAGTGGTCTTTCAAGAGGAGTGGTCTTTCGTCAGGGGGAGATAGAAAATTCTACTCTTAGTCATGCCAGAGAAGTATTGTACCATTAATTACCAATTTTTTATATTATTTAAGAATTCATCTGGTTATCATTAACAATTAACAGAAAATCAGTTTATTCCACAATTCATCTGGTTAACATTAACAATTAACAGAAAATCAGTATTAACTATTGAAAATTGCAATGGATGTAAATAATCAGTAAGTTTAGTTTGCTTCATGTTTCTAGTATCACATATCATTCGTGCAACAATGTCTTTGCTTTCAAGCAGCTCAGAATTTTCTTGTCCAAGGGCAAAGTCTTGAAGGTCACTTAAATGTGTCATGGCTTTTTTGATGATTTATGTGAATGAAATTTTTAATAATGAATGATTTTAAAGTCATTTGCATTTCTCTTGATGACAGCTAAATCTCTTATCTGCTTCAACAGTAGTGCTGATGTGGGAGTACTCTCCTGCTGTCACTCGCTTAGTGCAAGAAACAGAGTGATGAATTAAATGACCTCTGGTGGATCAGTTATTCTGGCCATTGGCTAGTTATGAAGCAGACTTAAAAGTTATTTGCAGACGCTGTCGGTGCAAGTAAACCGGTCTTATAAATGGAGTGGTCGTTGGTCGGAGGAGTCTCTCAAGAGAGGGACCACGTGCAATTATAAAACTGAGTTATATCACCCATAAAGATAATAGAGGTTATGCGTTTACATCATCGCGCGGTAGCAACCGTTGCTAACCACCATTTTGAGAGGCAAAAAAACGTTCCCCGCGATCGAACAGCAGATTAGCTTATGGAAACCATATCAGAGTACTTCACCGGCCTTTCTAAATAGAGTAAAGCTCGTTATGCAGCCAAAGTCACTGCAATGGGATTAACTTCTGACCCTTATGTCATGCCAAGTGAATCTTGGGTAGCCCAGCCGAATAAAATAACCTCATTCAGTGAGACCCACATCGTATACTTTACTATTTCTATTTTTCTGTTCTCATGTTTTAAAATTACAATTAAACATCTTCAAAAAGTTCTGCCTCTTCAATCTAGTACAGTTGCATCAATTCTGTGTCGCATAAGCATAGCATTGTAGTTTTGTGACACTGCAAACATGTTATATTCTAACTTGCCAATCGTGGCCCATTTTAATGCTATAATAAAGAGTAAAAAATTATTTGATCTTATTTTCGTGAATGGGAAGCAGTAAAAAGTGAAGTACATGACATGGAGTACATTGGGGTCTACCAGTAGCACTCTAAACTTCCTCCACTGAGTGTGCCTGTTGTTTCTGTAAAGATTGTGTTGTAATGTTCATCGCATATTTAAGATGCCAGGTCAATTGAACATCATATGGAAAAATCATGGAAAAGTTTTCAATTGCCGAAACTGTATACAAAAATGCCATTCTAGTTCACCTTCAGGAGAAAAAGATAGAGAAAGAGGAAATAATCACCATGTTCAGCATTGTAAAATGCTTCCTATTTGCAGCTTGAGTCCAGAGTAGAGAAAGCAATTATCTATTCTATGTTCAGTACAGTCAAACATTACCAAGTACAGTGATAATGCAACTCTCAACAAAGTTAGTGCTTACTTTGTATAAAATCTCTTGGAACTACTGGACACAGTCAGACAACCTTAATTACCACAGTGTGGGAGAAGAGATATTACAAGGACAACTCAGATGTTTGGGCATCTAATTCTAAATAAGCCAAGCCTCTATTAATTTACAATTTAGTACCTCATTGTATTTGAAGGATACTACTGTTCTTTGCACCACAATGAAAATCATCCACTTGACCGATGCACAGCCTTCAAGGCCGAGTCATTGGAGGACAGATATTGGAGACAGTCTCAAGACCAAAGGCATGTTCAAATTGTTAAGCCATGCAAAATATGCATTAGTTGACACAACTCCCTGCAACATTGCCATCATAGTTCAAGGCTACTCAAAGTTCCCTCCATATTCTTAGGAATTGACCTGGCACTTATGAAGATGTTACAAAAAAATTGCGCTTTACTTCATAGTGGTTCCAATATTTTATTTATTACCTCTCTCAATTGGTCCAACAATTGATAGCAGGAAAGATTTATGAACCCCATTCATAGTCCTGGAATAGCACAAACTGAAGTTCCTGGATCCTATTCTAAAGCTACATATCTCAGCTTTCTGATAAGCAGAACCTAAAATAATCAATGACCACCCTGGATTTTATCTCAAGGGTGTAAGATGAGATACAGCTGAAAGTACAAAACAATTGTGGAATTGCTCCAGGTGTACACATTTGTAAGAGGAATAGAAAGGTTAGCAAACAATCAATTAACTTAGCCTTATCTGTGGGTTGTGTAAAATGATCCTGAGCCTGCTGTTCATCATCTGTATATTGCTTGTGAGTCCTATTCCAGGAGGTTGTTAGCATGTCGGCTGTAGCAGATAATTGCTGCCGCTGCCATGACAATGCAAACTCGGTCTTCTTTTGGAAGAAGCCTCGCTCTTCCTTGGAGTATTAAGTCTTCCACAAAAAGAACACTCCATTCGCGCTTAACTCATTAAGCTACCTACTCATGCATGCTCGGTTTTAGACCGTCACTGTTGACATTAGTTGTTGATACATCATTTTGTTTAGGTAAACCTTGCATCATTATAGTTAGTTACCAATATTTCATACATGGTACATTCTGTATACTGACACCTATTGACGCTCTCAATATTATACTCGCTAGTGAGTATTAGCCACATGGGTAAATCCACTCTTACCACTTCACTGAAGCATGATTAACTTCTGGACAGGCCAGCACATTCACAAGTTCATACATAAAAGTTCACCTGGTTAGTCAAGATTGTTAAAACTGCTTGCATATATTATTTTTAGTCCCTGCACATATATCCCTGTATAAATATATTTTTCTTACCTTGTAGAGTTATCTAACAGTATGTGTTCAAAATATTCGGAAAAGTCTGGATAGCGCTCTGATATTTGAAGTAAAACATCATATTGTAGAGGTCCATTGTTGTACAGATTTCTGAGAAGTTTGATTCCTAGCTTCATATATGGATCAAATCCAATAATTACTTCTATCCCAACATGAGCACGGTTTTCCGTATCATAAACATATGGACCTGCAAGATGAATCAGAATTCACCATTTCACGTACACACAATATAAACATGATTGATTATAAACCTTGAGTACTACTTACCATAGGAAAAAGTATATGTAAATTAACACGCTTTAAATTTAAAAAATTGAAACAAAAGTGATGTAAAAAGTGTCGCCAAAATATTACTTTAATGAAAAATCTTGAAAATTAAACATGGTGCTATCTATTAAAAAGTGTCGCCAAAATATTACTTTAATGAAGAATCTTCAAAATTAAACATGTTGCTATCTATTAAAGACATGAGAACTTGTATTAGAATAAGTACAAAAGTATATTAGAGACAAAAAAGGCATAAACTTACTCAGAACAGAATAATTGCAATAGTTAGGATTTTATTTTCTAGCTTAATGAAGACAACAAAACAAGTAGAGGAAAAAAAGCCTTGACAACTGCAGTAAAACTAAATTAGGTCGCTTATGGAGTACAATCCTTCAGTCACAAAAGCTCTCAATCTAAATTGTATAAACTGATGTTTCTGCTGTTGGTATGAAAAACAACAACAACGGTTTGTAAAACTCCACACAAGCTATCATGTTTTATCAGTTTTTCGAAATACTAAAACAAAATATTCTTAATTCTGAAAACTCAGCAATAAAATTTAAAGCTAATGGGAACTAATGAGCATGGCAACTAACACGCTATCTTATTAAACTAATCTGTCATTACATTAAGTAATTATTATGTTCCAAAATGACAAAATATCCAATATGACACTACTGTCGTATACCATTACAGCAATAGAATATTACTAATTCCAGACAAAAAACAATCTGTGTGATTTTATCATTAGACTGTAACAATTTAACTTAAGATTGTTGGAACAGGGTTTCAAGTCTCAATGGATAGCAAAACTAATGATAAAAAATGTTAAAGAAGTAATACATAGCAAAATAATCGCAATCAGGTTTTAATATGACACGAACTATGATAGCATCCGTAGTAGGTGAAATAAACATCATTTGCATTCACTGAATCTTATTTGTCAGATTGAACGAAAGACCAAGAAAAAATTGTAGCATTCTCTGTAAAATATTTATCAGCTTGAACAAAAGACCAATAAAAAAAAAGAAAGAAAAAAAACCCAGAAAAGTTAGTAATTTACAAATTGAAGCCACTGATAGCTGATGCAGTAGTTGTAATTATTGACTCTGAACATAAAAAACTTTCAAGTTTTGTAGAGCTGTAGAGCAGATTGGTTATATTAAGATCCTTGATGTTTACTTTGTCAGTCAAAAATCATAGTCAGCTATAAGTTTTCTAAATTAACTACTTTTTCTTGTGCATTAAAAGATGTGTACACTTTTATCCAGATACTTTGACTTTAGTGAAGTACTAAACACTACTTGGGCTCGATGAAACGAAATTAAATATTGCCAGTATGTTGATTTCAACATGTTATAGAGATTATAATTATTTGCTGTTAAACTTTATTGTTGGCTGAATAATTGCTTAAGCTTTCCTACTTAGTTTATTATCCATGTGATATAATGTGTTCGATTTAAACATGAATTACATAGACTACTTTTGGTGAAGAAGATTATGATATATTTACTTTAAACCTAAGGTTCTATGGCTAACCCAGTTGTTGTAACTTTTGTCAAAAATTACAGTGAAGTTCAATACCATAAATTCTCGACTATAAAAGGGCCCTCTAGTGGTATACTAATTAAAAAAATACAAGTGACTGGATAAAAATGGCGTGGAGAGACAAAGGATATGTGATAAAGATTTAAGAGGTGGCAAATTAGACAATTATGGTTTCCCGTGAGGGGTCTTACGGGCTGGAGAGGCACCTCACAGAAAACCTCCTCATATAGAAGCATTTTTTTCTTTCTTATTTCCATGTTTTTAAATTAACAAGCATGCAATGTTTATATCTCAAAAAACAACAACATCATTTTTATAATGTATATACAAAGACCAGTGAATTATTTTTGAATAATGACATAATGGATAAAAAAAATTGCACAATTTTATCACAAGTTCCTGAGGAGTAAACTATTAATAGCTTTAGGCCACAAAATCAAAAATTTAAATTTTCTTTCATGAAACACTTAATGGGGAACACTTTTTATCATACTCATAATTATTAAACTAATTTTTTGTGCCATCAAGTTTTAACTGATTTTATCTTTAAACAACTATACTTAAACATATTAATTTAAAGTTTAAATCTTACAATTGTCACGAAAAGCTCTTGCCACAAGATGCACATCATAACGCTTCAGATCTTTGACAGGTCTGTTTATAACTGGATAACCATGCCGTGCTTTCAATTCCTCTGGGTGTATTAAACTTTCCTCTGTATCAACTTTAGAACAATACTCATTTTTTGTATCCAAAATTTTTCGTATTACTGCTGATCGTAAATGTAGCCCACTCATCAATGACAGTTCTGATATTCTTATCAATACCACGAGTGCCTTTCGATCTTCAATAAATTCTACTATGGTTTCAATTCCATTTAAATTTAACCATCTCAAACCATTCTTCCAAAGTGTACACTCAAGTTGATTACATTTTCCACTTTTATTTTTTGATACAGCAAATTTGAACGATAAACGAAGTAACAGAATGTGTAAAAATCTAAGGACAAAAAATTCATGGTCATTAGTGCAATGAAGGCACCAACCAAAGTAATATTTGTATATTCCTTCACTTATCCACATGTCACCACTGGGTTGTTCAGGCGTAATGAGAGATGGGAAAAAAAGATACTGGTTTTCGGGAGGTATATGTGACTCCCATTTTATATCCTGAATACGTGGGAACTGTTCACAAGAGCGGCGACGAGCTGATTCAGACTTCAATGACTGTCCATTGGTATGATTTCCATCACTTTGTGATCGTTTATATAATACTGGGCCATCTTTCTCCTCTTCGTTTGAATCTGATGGTGATCGTTTTCCTTCAATAAGACTAAGTACTTCACGATCCGCAATTACCTGACAAAACTCTAGCCGATGTAGAAAGGCAACGACTAAAGATGGATCCAAATCTGGAAATTCACCTGTTATTTGAGACCACGGCAAAACACCCACTTGAGTTGGTTGAAAAACGTGCTCAGGTAGTCCAACTGGTGCAAATATTTTCCCATGAATTTTTTTAAAAAGAGACTCAATATCTATTACTATCCAACTTTTATCAGGTTCTAAGTGATTCTTTAAAAAAATAAGCTTAGTTCTTGAACTTACACACTCTGCAAACTTACAAATTTCATGATATTGTATTGGGAGGGGGTAATCGTGTTGTTCTGCTTCTGAAATGACATCATATATATTGCATGCAAATGCTTCTTTAAAATGCTGTTGAAGTATTGCATACAACACATGACAAGGAAGCTCCACTGGTATTTCATTCCTTAGTTCACTGCAACAATCCTTTAAAGCATTTCGAAAGTAAACGGTAGGACGTCTAATAAAATATATCAGTATAAAAATGAGATGTAGCACATGACATAAATTACATGTTAATAAATAAGTTTTAGTTTTATATATCATTGATATGGAAAACTGTGTATGCTGTATTATAGAAGTTGTTATGCTATAATGAATTATTATCTTATCTTAAATAAATTGCATAATAGTAGTCAACCAAAATGTATTAGCCACACTTAAACCTGCTGAGGAATTGCATTATGAGATTCAATCTGTTCAGGGTCAGGGAATGATAAATGATTTACAAAGGCCATAAAAACTTTTATACTGGCTGTTTCTATCTGGTCAGGTTTAGAACAAACTGATAGAACTGATGGAGCAAAAAATTGGCGAATACTTTCTTTGAGATTTGATCTGTTCAGGGTCAGGGAATGATAAATGATTTACAAAGGCCATAGAACTTTTATAGTTGCTGTTTTTATTTAGTCAATGATAGAATGGATGGGGCAAAAATATTTTTGCAAATAATCACAAACTGGCCAAATTATTAAAAAATTGAGATAGCTTCAGAATTTTCTTTCACATGAAATTTTTTTGCTCAGCACTTGTTTTTGATATATATTTTTACCAACTCATACTAATTTTTTTTAACAAGTAAAGAGAATATTAATATGTTGATGAGCTATTTCTTATCATTGTTAGACCAAGTAATCTAAAAGATCTTTCAAGGTCAAAACACAAACTTAGTAGGAACTTAGTTTACAGTTAATCAAAAACGCTTCATGATACCAGCAAGTAAATTTTGATGGGCAATGTAAGAAACTGAATAATTTGAACAATTTCACAATTCTGGGTATTTTTGGGAATAGTAGTTCACATATTCCGACATTTTCTACTATGGTGTACAAACTTAATGTTGTAGTTATATGCGGACAAGCATGAATATAATCAGTAACACTTTTTAATCTGGATATATGTGTTCCATATAATATTTTTGTGGCACCTATATAAAACTTTAGCTTTACAATAAACTCTATTGATTTCATGGGTCTATTTAAGGATATTGTGACATTGCAACATGCATGCACCAGGAATACCAAATGTTCCCAATTAGAAAGAACACTACAGTTAATTTAGTTTATACAGGCAATTGTAAAGCTTGCTGCATACACAATTTATCAATGTTTTATTCCTATATAGTAGTGTAGCTATGCTGGATTAGTATTGATGTTCTAGTTTTAGCTGTGATTAGCATTGCGCCTTAGTACCTCTAAGACTTGACAGGTAAATGAAGTTACATTAATGACTGCATTATATTTATGTGTTCTTCCAGACAAATCTATGCCAGAAGTACCAATTTATTGTAATAACTGATTGTGTAACTGCTATGATAATAGTACCATAGGTACAAACCCTCAGCATTACTACACAATAGCTATAATTACAAAATCATTTCTCAGACAAACAGGATTACTTGGCATACCTATTAACCAGGTATTATCAAAAGGAGTTTAATCTCTGAAAGCCTACCACTTGATCTGTAGTAATACAGCTGATACATTTAAAAAAATAGTGGATGTAAAAAGAGAAAAGGTAGAAATATTCAGTGTGCAGTAAATTCTCCAGAGAGTGAGACTGCAAACCAAAATAGTATGTGTGCATGTGTGTGAAGAGGGTACCATAGGTGAGGAAATTAGCAGCTCTTTACTGCTGTACATAAGAATATGTGAGGTCTCCACCTCCCCACCCTATGTGTCCAACTTGTGTCACCTTTAGTCCTAACGTCAAGCTCTAATTCCTACAATTGCAGCACAGCACTAGAAAACTACTACGGGTAACAACATTGTTTACATAATTGCAGCATGACATAGAGAAAGTCACCCACAGTACAAAGCCAACAATCAACAATTGTACCGCCTAAAACATGTACTTTGCCTGGAAAACTAGATCAAAACAAATCTTAAAGTCTTAACTTGTCCAATACAACAGTTTGTTGCCTCTTTTAATGGTTGTGTAGCTGCTGTCTTCGAGATCTGTCGTAAGTGATTATATGACAGACCAAGTGAGCACCATGATCCTCTCAAGCATATGCGCTGTGATTTAAATGAATACATAACTACTGCAATATAGCTTAATGCTGAAACAACTGCTGATGTGCTTTAGCATAAATGGCAAGCGTGAAGTAGTCCAAACAACCAGATAAAACTTTTTTTTTTTATTTAAACCTTTAATCTGATAAAACTTCATTTTAGCCATTACCACATCTGTAACCCCCAAAAAAAAATACTGTTTACATTTATAGTAGATTTATTGTAAAGTTGCAAGTATATAGCAATTAAACAATCATTTTAGCCGGACATGGAGCAAAGTACTATGAAAAGTATTTGGGTACTCCATGAATACTTTTAAATGAGTGGATACGAGGACCAATACCTCAAATTCATGATTGGTACTTGTATAAATACAAGTATATTTTCCTTGTACTTAAATACCGACTGAAGAACATAGATTGAGTTTAGGAAAAACTGGTCTAAACTCAGTAGGTACTTCATTAGCTGATGACATTAGTAGCACTTGCAGCAGCACTTAGCTGCCTATTGAATAAAGTAAGTATGAATTATATAGTTACAAGTACTTCAAAAAAGTACAGAATGATAGATATAATGAAATTACTCAATCTATCAGAAAAGTCTGTTTCATTAGTATATTTTATCCTGCAGGAATGTATTAAGCACAAGTGCCAGAGTACTTTGCCCCATATCTGATTTTAGCTAGCTACTACTATACTCTCTTACCTCAATTTTCTTAATTAATGATAGCTTCTGCAGTACAAACTTAGTGAAGCATAAGAAGCTCATGAAAACAAATTCTGTTTGATGATCAGTTGGAATATGCTGAACCCAGTCACTTTTAAATCCAAATGCAAGGCAATCACACCATCCACAAATTAAAGGTTGCAATCATCACTTAATACTCATCACAAAGTATGCTCTATTATATTTGCTGATGGTTGCTTTAATGCTTCCTAGTTGAATAACCGGAAAGCTCTACTACTCAGGAAGTATGGGTGTTTGAAACTGTTGTTACCTTGTAATTCATTTGCACTTAGATGCATACATGCAAATTGTGGACAAAGAGGTGTGAATAAATTACTTCCAACATGTAAATGTGTGTCACAAGGAACAGCCTATTCTAATCAGTGAGCAATTTATGAGTTTTTTTTTGTTGGTAAGTTCTCTATCTAGCCCATTGGCTTTCAGAAAATGTAAACCTGATTCCTGTTTACTTTCTTTGAATTCCAGAAATCAGTTTTTCTAAACCTTCATTTTTTTTAAAAGAGAATTTGGTCTAGTTTGGTTGAGCCAGGCCCACTGACGGTCTGGAGACATGGCCGTACCAAATTTGCTCTAGAGGAATGTGGAAGTGTCAGTACCACACTTTAACACTTGAATTTCTACTGCAATGGAGAAGCATCTGAATTTTTAGATGATCTTTTTTTTTTTTAAAGTTTCTGTAGCTTTTGCTGCCAGACTACTGGGCTATGACAAATTGAAGGAGTTGCTAGTGGCAGTGATCAGACCTTTAGTGGCAGGTAGAGATGCTATCAGAAATTTTCTATCGGGATATGGCCATAAATTCTGCTTTGCTTGTTGCTTTTTTACTCAAACTAGCCATGCTTCCTTAACTATTTGTGAAAGGGTGCCTGACACAAAGCAGAACTTACATTAGATTGAAAAGGGTCTACAGAGAAGCAAAGCGTCAGAACTTGATAATTGTGAGGAATTTCCATTTGTAGACAGGTACAGCTATGCTTGCTAAATCTAGCTCAGAAAAAGTGGCTGACACACACAAATTTCTTTTTGTGGTGAAAAAGGGCCATTCCTAGTTACTTGTGAATGGCAATTGACCCTCACATTGTACGTGCAACTGAACATATTTAGTATTATGGCCATGCAAATTCTGGACCAAACTGGACTGGCAGATCCGAAATGATCTAAACGTGGACCTATAATTTCAATGCGAACCTACCAGTGAACTCAATTTGTCTTATGTGCCACGATTTTGAATGACTGGAATATAATACTTCCATGAGTTTCAGTACACACTGCCTTTTATATGAATTTCTACTTTAAAACTTAATTTTGTTGTATTAAAATAACACAGATATTGCTATAAATATAGTGGTCCGGAGTAGACGTTGAATTGAACTGCCTATCTAATGAAGCAAACAAATGTGCGAACCCTCAGCGCTTAGAGAAAGGAACTACCCTTTGTGACAGTACTTCCAATTCATCGCTTCTACTACCATCACAGCATTGAAAGACTTAATCTACAGATACATGATTTTTGTGACTCTTTGAAAGTAGCTTTTGCTGGTGTAGTTTACATTCGGGCTACTTTCACACACTGATAATTCAGTTTCAACAACACTGGTGATAGCCAAGTCTTAAGTTGCTCCACCTGAAGACTCAAACTATTCCCAAACTAGAGTTTTCTGCAGTTTTGTTGAGAAAGTAATTGTCTACAGTGAGTAGAGCTCAACATTGATCTGAAGGATGCTTTTGACTGGAGTGATTCTACCATTGTTCTAGGTTGGACACCACACTGTTTTAAAACTTATTTGGCTAATCGTGTTGTGTCAATTGTCGATCGAATTCTAGCTAGCTACTGTAGACATGTCTCTCCAGACAATCCTGCAGACCTTGATCTCGGGGAACCACAGCAAAAGTACTTGTTAAATCTCAACTTTGGTGGCCAGGTCTGTCATGGCTCTCACAGTCTCCTGACTACTGGCCAGTACAGAAGCTACAGATACAGACTACTGCACTCAATAATGAGACCCATCAACCTAATGAGGATATCACTTCCAGATTTTCATCATTTTCGAGGCTGGTCTCTTGGATGTACAAGTTCATGCAAGGAGCAAACTGCCAGACAGAGTCTTCTCATCTCAACTGTCGGTGCAGGAACTCAAGCATCTGAAACTGTATTATTCAAATTGCATCAGCAACATTTCATGTCCAAAGTACTTGCTGCTCTCATAACTAAAATGGCTGTATCAGTTTCAAGTCCTCTTCACTCACTTAATCCTATCCTGGACTCTCATGGTGTACTACGAGTTGGAGGAAGACTATCCCAGTCTGGCTTGCTTTATAGTCAATGTCATCCAGTCATTTTACACAAGTAGGCACATCTTAGTAAACTTATTGTGTACCAGCTTCACATCAATCATCCCCATGCAGGTCCTACATTTTTGTTGGGCTTACTTGCACAGTGCTACTACATGATTGGAGCTTGATGACTTGTCAGAAAAACACATCTCTCAACTGTGTTGTCTGCCAGAAGACATATGCTAGGACATCTAGTCAACTTAGTTTATTTACTGCTGACTTCCTTTGCAGCCTTTCGTAGATTTGTGGCAAGACGTGGTTGTCCTGTTGAGGTGCTTAGTGATAATGGCACTAATTTTGTTGCAGCCAATAATGAACTCCAGGAACTATACCAACATTAGCAATCTCAAGAAAGCAAGCAAGAAATTTGCGAGTACTTCACGTCTAAACGCATCACTTGGAAATTTTCATCAGAACAAGCACCACACTTTGTGGATTGTGGGAAGTTGCGGTCAAATCCACAAAATCACTGCTTAAGAAACTTCTTGGATCACAAAGTTTAACTGTGGATACATACTGGTCTGTCCTTGTTGATGTTGAATCAATTCTCAACAGTTGTCTGTTGTGTCCCTTAAACACTTCACCTGAGGACGGATTGGAAGTTCTCACTTCAGGCCACTTTTAGGTGGGAAGACCTCTCACTGCATTACCTCAACACTCATTGAAAGGCTTGCCTATGTCATCTGTCAAGCTATGGAATCTCTGCCAAAAGGTGTCTGCTGAGTTCTGGCAACAGTGGTCAAGAGAGTACTTGCAGATACTTCAAAAGCGACAAAAATAGAAATCAATGCATAGGAACTTTCATGCCTACACTTCTGCTTCCGGTTGTTGCGTGCTGGCAGCTGATTGGTCAGTTATTACTGCATACTTTCCAGCTGTTACCATGTTAGCTGATTTAAGGTCATTATAGTATTTATGTCGTACTTGTGGTCACTTGACTATTGTGTTTTGTGGTCATTTGCTCTAGTGCTTGTGATCAACTATTCTATATCAAACTTGTCTAACCAGTATCTCTAATTCTGTGTGTGTGTGTGTGGAGACAGTAAGATTCTTATCATTTGTTGCAATTTTTTTACTCATCTAATTTATCACTTCAAAATTTCAAAAAAAAGAAAGATAAATTCCGTTGGTCTGTTGAGAGTGAGACTGTAGCATAGCAGTACCCCTTAACAGTATAAATACAGGATTGGAGTGTTTGTTCGCCGGGTGGTTGTGAAAGCTCAGTGGCAGAGCGTTTGTGCGCTATATAAGCGGTCCTGGGTTCGATTCCCGGTGGTGACCAAATATTTTTAATTCCGTATTGTTAAAAAAAAATAAATGCCTGTGAAAGAGAGAGAATACATATAATGAGTAAACGAAGGCTGAGAAAGAAATTGTGAATTGTGTTCCTGTGTCATTTAGGTCTAACTGCTACAGATGATATTATGATTAAACAGAAAAGGTTAGGGCAAAACTTCACTGACGTATGGATATGATTAGCATTGGAGATACTTTAATTAAATCTCTCAATCGTTTGAAACCTTGATAAAAAGAAATCCTGTACATAAACCCAATTATACTTTTTTCAAGGTTAACTGCTATTATTTAAAGAAAAGACAATGAGGTTTTATTCCAAAATCTCTGCAAGTTCCACAGACACATTCACACTAGATACTTAAGTGAAGTATATCATTGATGGCATATCTCTGTTTTATAAGGTACAGTGGTTGAATAAAGGACATACCAATAATATGTCCATGAGAAGCAAGGATAATGCTGCATTGTTTTTAATGGCTGCATGCAAAGTTTAGTAATTAAATCATGATCACAGGATAAGAGTCAGACCAGCATGTGCAGACATACAGCTAGTGGAATCCATGCAAACCCATGTATATCAGGAGACTTTTATCAATGAAAGAAAGAAACAAAGCTCAATTTCTTTCAGTCATCACAATACATACTTGGAATACGATGATCAAACTGTCCAAAATTCTACTTTCCTAGAAGGTGGAGGGGAGGGAATTTCGAGTGTAAAAATTGAGTTAATTTTTCGTTAGTTGGCGAACAAATTAATCAAACGAAACATATTGCCAAAGTGAGCCTTTTTTAAAAAAAAAAGGGATTTCTTCAAGAAATAGAGATGATTACAGAGTCCAAGGGCTCCATGAGGTTCTAGAAGCACAGAAAAATTATGCTGTCTTCAGCATAACTTTTTTAGACACTCAATAAGTGATATGGATTGTGCTTTCTATTTGATTATAGCTGCAGCTGAGAGAGATTTTGTAAATTAAGATGATCTAATTGAACAGAATAAATAATTGAATAAATTGGAAATTCTTTGGGGGTGAAATTAGCATAATTTTGCATTAGTTTCTAAGAACTGCACGGGTTTCTTATACATACAGACTCTGTATTTTACTCCATTGCCCCTCTTAGAGTCTATGAAAATAGATGAATTTTCTGTATGCAACCTATTGAAGGTAATTAATGCATCACTGGACTGAGAGCCTAATGTGATTTTCCTATCCTAACTCGAGAATTTGGATCATTGGAGCTTGCATGTTTGGATAATATGCAACCTAATTGCAAAAATTGGCTAACCTTTTATTTATTCATGCCTGGAGTGGCTGTAATACTACAACTAAAACATTTGGTCAGGGAAGACAAATGTCTTGATAAAATTTTAGAGATCCACAAAGTCATTCTATGGAGAAAAACAAACAAACAAAATACAAAAATAACTTGTTCATAAACCACAATTTACTCCAAAAAAGTGAGTTTGGAAGCTTGGGGCTTTCATGCTAACTCCTGTCATGACCAATATAAGTTCTGCACTAGAAAAGTATGTGGAATGCAGCAATTTTGTGTTCTTGCAGAAAAAATGGTGTCAAATGGCTAACTGCCTGTGTGGACTGTCGTGGTCATGATCATAAAATGTTACCGAAAGTTGTGAAATAAAAGAAATCTTGACTTGTAATATGAACATGCACTATAGAAATAGTCTAAATTAACTTTATATGTGTAATTCTCATCACAATTTTCATGTTTAGCCTATTTAAATATCAAAGTTCAATAATTGTGGTCAGTTTTGAAATCTGTGGGATTTAGAAACTCAAAGGCTACGGGCTGCAGTATTAGAGTGTACGCTACTAGGAGCCTGAGGGTTTCTAAATTTCCATGGGTACTGCACTTTACCTTAACAGAAGATTATGTTAAAACTAAACTACAGTGATGGAACTGAAGAAACTAACGAGTAGCTTGTACATGCTACAACATAATCCTCATCACAAATACCGCTAGTTGAAAAGCCTGGTCAGCGTACTCAAGGTACACGAAAAAGATATATTAAAAAATAAAAACAACCAGGGAGGCTTGCATTTAAACACGCATTTTTTCTGCATTATTGACACCAAGGTTCACCCAGGCAAGACGAGCAGTCACATATTTGGTATACTCGTTAGCTACTTCAGTTCTAGTTCTATTACTGTGGTACCATTTTAGCATACCCTTCTGTTCTAAAAATGTTAAGAGTGCAGTACCAAGGACATTTGCGGGATATAGAAACTTGAAGGCTCCCTGCTGTAGCATCAGAATTTATCACAGCTTCACATGAATGGTGGTAAAAAAAAAAATCAAAAGAATTTTCAAAACAAAATTTCTTGGCAATAAAAGTCGCAACAGTAGCCATGGGTAAGTGTTTTCTAAGTGCTGCTGGGCATGGTTCTAAGTGAATTAGATTCAAGCAACAGACCAATCAAATTGACGTATTTAGTTATGCTCTGTTATAATCATATATTTGACCTCAACCCTGTTGTCATTTCAGCTTTCAACTTTGTAGAAAGCTAAAATCAGGGAATATAGGTCGCGACTGCTCAAATTGCTTTTGAAAATAGCTTCTAAATATTACAAGCCAAACACACTAGCTAGTGATGATAATAAGCTAAGTCGTTATAATTGTATCCTGCTTTGTATTCGTGGTCAGTTTTTAGCAGACTTGTGAATTAAGTAAGTGGTCCTAGGTTAGATCTCAAGTGACTGCCTATCCTATTATTCTTCTCATTCTGTAAACTTGAATACCTCTAATGAATATAGCTATTAAGGTTAAGAAAGAAACTGGGAGAGACAATATAATTGTTAACATAACATGTACGATCCACCTATACCCTGTACACTATATGCATAAATCGATTTCACTATCAAAATTTGCTAGTTAACTGCTGTCTGTAGTGTTCTTGATTCTTGCTATAAGTAACATACAATTTACATTAATGCTCAAAAGTAAATCATGTTTTCAAAAGTAGTCAGCTTGCAATAATGATACGTTTATTTTAAGGGAGTATGCTAGACATTTGCCGAACTTGTTTGAAAAGATCTTGAGTATTGAATTGATAATTTTCTTTCCATGAAATGAAACTTTTCAGCCTAACAGTATATAATACACCTACAGTTAATTCTTCGAATATAGGACAATAAATTGGAGTGTCCTTTATTGGGGTGTTGTGAGTTCGAGTACTTTATTGAGTCTAGGCAGAAAGCTGTCAGGCACTTGGATGATGCAATGCTACCATTGGTGTTCACAGATTCGTATAAAAATTATTCGAGTTATTATGCTTTATGATGGTTCCATATAGGCTACCAGTTAAAAAAAAAAAAGGTATGAAGCCTATTGGATGCAACCATTTCAAAAGAAAATAAATACAAATAAAAATGAATAAGTTGGCTCCCAAAATGGCACTGACATAACGATCCACTTCAAAATGGTCACCTATCTAATAGTGTGGTCTTCCACTTTCCCTGTCCATCTAAGCATGCACTGCCATGCTAGTTAGCTAATATTTGCTAGTTCTGGTTACAGATTATAAACTATGCCACACATAATTATATGGTCAACTGTAAAGGTCTAGCGGAGTGTGGCTGCCACCAGACTGACAGAAGAAACAAGGAACTCTCCTAAGGGAGTAATTAATTATAGTTGTAATAGAAATTGTGGCTAACTGTCTGCTATACGGAAAGCATTTATTTAGTCCATTGTCTGTAAATTTGTGGTGACAGCCATTTGGGTGTTGCAAATACATCACTTAATGAACTTTCAGTTGATACACAGACCAGGTTCGGCACTGTGCACATGTCCGCTGTTGAGGTAGTCCATGGAAGAGTCTATGGTAAATGCAACAGTCAGACAATGGGTTTAGCTCTGCCCATAGCTTCACCACAGTCTAAATTCTCTATTGTAATTTTAAAATGGAAAATATGTAGGAGAAATAGACATGGGTGACACTGTCTGGTGGACACTTTCTGCAACTGTCACCTGGCCTGGTTCCATCAGACTAGGTGACAGTTACACAATTCTGTTACTTGGGTTACTATTAGAACTATGGATGTGGTCCCTCTCTTGAGAGACCACCCTATGGTTACAGATTAAGTGGTCTTTCAAGAGGAGTGGTCTTTCGTCAGGGGGAGATAGAAAATTCTACTCTTAGTCATGCCAGAGAAGTATTGTACCATTAATTACCAATTTTTTATATTATTTAAGAATTCATCTGGTTATCATTAACAATTAACAGAAAATCAGTTTATTCCACAATTCATCTGGTTAACATTAACAATTAACAGAAAATCAGTATTAACTATTGAAAATTGCAATGGATGTAAATAATCAGTAAGTTTAGTTTGCTTCATGTTTCTAGTATCACATATCATTCGTGCAACAATGTCTTTGCTTTCAAGCAGCTCAGAATTTTCTTGTCCAAGGGCAAAGTCTTGAAGGTCACTTAAATGTGTCATGGCTTTTTTGATGATTTATGTGAATGAAATTTTTAATAATGAATGATTTTAAAGTCATTTGCATTTCTCTTGATGACAGCTAAATCTCTTATCTGCTTCAACAGTAGTGCTGATGTGGGAGTACTCTCCTGCTGTCACTCGCTTAGTGCAAGAAACAGAGTGATGAATTAAATGACCTCTGGTGGATCAGTTATTCTGGCCATTGGCTAGTTATGAAGCAGACTTAAAAGTTATTTGCAGACGCTGTCGGTGCAAGTAAAACCGGTCTTATAAATGGAGTGGTCGTTGGTCGGAGGAGTCTCTCAAGAGAGGGACCAAGTGCAATTATAAAACTGAGTTATATCACCCATAAAGATAATAGAGGTTATGCGTTTACATCATCGCGCGGTAGCAACCGTTGCTAACCACCATTTTGAGAGGCAAAAAAACGTTCCCCGCGATCGAACAGCAGATTAGCTTATGGAAACCATATCAGAGTACTTCACCGGCCTTTCTAAATAGAGTAAAGCTCGTTATGCAGCCAAAGTCACTGCAATGGGATTAACTTCTGACCCTTATGTCATGCCAAGTGAATCTTGGGTAGCCCAGCCGAATAAAATAACCTCATTCAGTGAGACCCACATCGTATACTTTACTATTTCTATTTTTCTGTTCTCATGTTTTAAAATTACAATTAAACATCTTCAAAAAGTTCTGCCTCTTCAATCTAGTACAGTTGCATCAATTCTGTGTCGCATAAGCATAGCATTGTAGTTTTGTGACACTGCAAACACGTTATATTCTAACTTGCCAATCGTGGCCCATTTTAATGCTATAATAAAGAGTAAAAAATTATTTGATCTTATTTTCGTGAATGGGAAGCAGTAAAAAGTGAAGTACATGACATGGAGTACATTGGGGTCTACCAGTAGCACTCTAAACTTCCTCCACTGAGTGTGCCTGTTGTTTCTGTAAAGATTGTGTTGTAATGTTCATCGCATATTTAAGATGCCAGGTCAATTGAACATCATATGGAAAAATCATGGAAAAGTTTTCAATTGCCGAAACTGTATACAAAAATGCCATTCTAGTTCACCTTCAGGAGAAAAAGATAGAGAAAGAGGAAATAATCACCATGTTCAGCATTGTAAAATGCTTCCTATTTGCAGCTTGAGTCCAGAGTAGAGAAAGCAATTATCTATTCTATGTTCAGTACAGTCAAACATTACCAAGTACAGTGATAATGCAACTCTCAACAAAGTTAGTGCTTACTTTGTATAAAATCTCTTGGAACTACTGGACACAGTCAGACAACCTTAATTACCACAGTGTGGGAGAAGAGATATTACAAGGACAACTCAGATGTTTGGGCATCTAATTCTAAATAAGCCAAGCCTCTATTAATTTACAATTTAGTACCTCATTGTATTTGAAGGATACTACTGTTCTTTGCACCACAATGAAAATCATCCACTTGACCGATGCACAGCCTTCAAGGCCGAGTCATTGGAGGACAGATATTGGAGACAGTCTCAAGACCAAAGGCATGTTCAAATTGTTAAGCCATGCAAAATATGCATTAGTTGACACAACTCCCTGCAACATTGCCATCATAGTTCAAGGCTACTCAAAGTTCCCTCCATATTCTTAGGAATTGACCTGGCACTTATGAAGATGTTACAAAAAAATTGCGCTTTACTTCATAGTGGTTCCAATATTTTATTTATTACCTCTCTCAATTGGTCCAACAATTGATAGCAGGAAAGATTTATGAACCCCATTCATAGTCCTGGAATAGCACAAACTGAAGTTCCTGGATCCTATTCTAAAGCTACATATCTCAGCTTTCTGATAAGCAGAACCTAAAATAATCAATGACCACCCTGGATTTTATCTCAAGGGTGTAAGATGAGATACAGCTGAAAGTACAAAACAATTGTGGAATTGCTCCAGGTGTACACATTTGTAAGAGGAATAGAAAGGTTAGCAAACAATCAATTAACTTAGCCTTATCTGTGGGTTGTGTAAAATGATCCTGAGCCTGCTGTTCATCATCTGTATATTGCTTGTGAGTCCTATTCCAGGAGGTTGTTAGCATGTCGGCTGTAGCAGATAATTGCTGCCGCTGCCATGACAATGCAAACTCGGTCTTCTTTTGGAAGAAGCCTCGCTCTTCCTTGGAGTATTAAGTCTTCCACAAAAAGAACACTCCATTCGCGCTTAACTCATTAAGCTACCTACTCATGCATGCTCGGTTTTAGACCGTCACTGTTGACATTAGTTGTTGATACATCATTTTGTTTAGGTAAACCTTGCATCATTATAGTTAGTTACCAATATTTCATACATGGTACATTCTGTATACTGACACCTATTGACGCTCTCAATATTATACTCGCTAGTGAGTATTAGCCACATGGGTAAATCCACTCTTACCACTTCACTGAAGCATGATTAACTTCTGGACAGGCCAGCACATTCACAAGTTCATACATAAAAGTTCACCTGGTTAGTCAAGATTGTTAAAACTGCTTGCATATATTATTTTTAGTCCCTGCACATATATCCCTGTATAAATATATTTTTCTTACCTTGTAGAGTTATCTAACAGTATGTGTTCAAAATATTCGGAAAAGTCTGGATAGCGCTCTGATATTTGAAGTAAAACATCATATTGTAGAGGTCCATTGTTGTACAGATTTCTGAGAAGTTTGATTCCTAGCTTCATATATGGATCAAATCCAATAATTACTTCTATCCCAACATGAGCACGGTTTTCCGTATCATAAACATATGGACCTGCAAGATGAATCAGAATTCACCATTTCACGTACACACAATATAAACATGATTGATTATAAACCTTGAGTACTACTTACCATAGGAAAAAGTATATGTAAATTAACACGCTTTAAATTTAAAAAATTGAAACAAAAGTGATGTAAAAAGTGTCGCCAAAATATTACTTTAATGAAAAATCTTGAAAATTAAACATGGTGCTATCTATTAAAAAGTGTCGCCAAAATATTACTTTAATGAAGAATCTTCAAAATTAAACATGTTGCTATCTATTAAAGACATGAGAACTTGTATTAGAATAAGTACAAAAGTATATTAGAGACAAAAAAGGCATAAACTTACTCAGAACAGAATAATTGCAATAGTTAGGATTTTATTTTCTAGCTTAATGAAGACAACAAAACAAGTAGAGGAAAAAAAGCCTTGACAACTGCAGTAAAACTAAATTAGGTCGCTTATGGAGTACAATCCTTCAGTCACAAAAGCTCTCAATCTAAATTGTATAAACTGATGTTTCTGCTGTTGGTATGAAAAACAACAACAACGGTTTGTAAAACTCCACACAAGCTATCATGTTTTATCAGTTTTTCGAAATACTAAAACAAAATATTCTTAATTCTGAAAACTCAGCAATAAAATTTAAAGCTAATGGGAACTAATGAGCATGGCAACTAACACGCTATCTTATTAAACTAATCTGTCATTACATTAAGTAATTATTATGTTCCAAAATGACAAAATATCCAATATGACACTACTGTCGTATACCATTACAGCAATAGAATATTACTAATTCCAGACAAAAAACAATCTGTGTGATTTTATCATTAGACTGTAACAATTTAACTTAAGATTGTTGGAACAGGGTTTCAAGTCTCAATGGATAGCAAAACTAATGATAAAAAATGTTAAAGAAGTAATACATAGCAAAATAATCGCAATCAGGTTTTAATATGACACGAACTATGATAGCATCCGTAGTAGGTGAAATAAACATCATTTGCATTCACTGAATCTTATTTGTCAGATTGAACGAAAGACCAAGAAAAAATTGTAGCATTCTCTGTAAAATATTTATCAGCTTGAACAAAAGACCAATAAAAAAAAAGAAAGAAAAAAAACCCAGAAAAGTTAGTAATTTACAAATTGAAGCCACTGATAGCTGATGCAGTAGTTGTAATTATTGACTCTGAACATAAAAAACTTTCAAGTTTTGTAGAGCTGTAGAGCAGATTGGTTATATTAAGATCCTTGATGTTTACTTTGTCAGTCAAAAATCATAGTCAGCTATAAGTTTTCTAAATTAACTACTTTTTCTTGTGCATTAAAAGATGTGTACACTTTTATCCAGATACTTTGACTTTAGTGAAGTACTAAACACTACTTGGGCTCGATGAAACGAAATTAAATATTGCCAGTATGTTGATTTCAACATGTTATAGAGATTATAATTATTTGCTGTTAAACTTTATTGTTGGCTGAATAATTGCTTAAGCTTTCCTACTTAGTTTATTATCCATGTGATATAATGTGTTCGATTTAAACATGAATTACATAGACTACTTTTGGTGAAGAAGATTATGATATATTTACTTTAAACCTAAGGTTCTATGGCTAACCCAGTTGTTGTAACTTTTGTCAAAAATTACAGTGAAGTTCAATACCATAAATTCTCGACTATAAAAGGGCCCTCTAGTGGTATACTAATTAAAAAAATACAAGTGACTGGATAAAAATGGCGTGGAGAGACAAAGGATATGTGATAAAGATTTAAGAGGTGGCAAATTAGACAATTATGGTTTCCCGTGAGGGGTCTTACGGGCTGGAGAGGCACCTCACAGAAAACCTCCTCATATAGAAGCATTTTTTTCTTTCTTATTTCCATGTTTTTAAATTAACAAGCATGCAATGTTTATATCTCAAAAAACAACAACATCATTTTTATAATGTATATACAAAGACCAGTGAATTATTTTTGAATAATGACATAATGGATAAAAAAAATTGCACAATTTTATCACAAGTTCCTGAGGAGTAAACTATTAATAGCTTTAGGCCACAAAATCAAAAATTTAAATTTTCTTTCATGAAACACTTAATGGGGAACACTTTTTATCATACTCATAATTATTAAACTAATTTTTTGTGCCATCAAGTTTTAACTGATTTTATCTTTAAACAACTATACTTAAACATATTAATTTAAAGTTTAAATCTTACAATTGTCACGAAAAGCTCTTGCCACAAGATGCACATCATAACGCTTCAGATCTTTGACAGGTCTGTTTATAACTGGATAACCATGCCGTGCTTTCAATTCCTCTGGGTGTATTAAACTTTCCTCTGTATCAACTTTAGAACAATACTCATTTTTTGTATCCAAAATTTTTCGTATTACTGCTGATCGTAAATGTAGCCCACTCATCAATGACAGTTCTGATATTCTTATCAATACCATGAGTGCCTTTCGATCTTCAATAAATTCTACTATGGTTTCAATTCCATTTAAATTTAACCATCTCAAACCATTCTTCCAAAGTGTACACTCAAGTTGATTACATTTTCCACTTTTATTTTTTGATACAGCAAATTTGAACGATAAACGAAGTAACAGAATGTGTAAAAATCTAAGGACAAAAAATTCATGGTCATTAGTGCAATGAAGGCACCAACCAAAGTAATATTTGTATATTCCTTCACTTATCCACATGTCACCACTGGGTTGTTCAGGCGTAATGAGAGATGGGAAAAAAAGATACTGGTTTTCGGGAGGTATATGTGACTCCCATTTTATATCCTGAATACGTGGGAACTGTTCACAAGAGCGGCGACGAGCTGATTCAGACTTCAATGACTGTCCATTGGTATGATTTCCATCACTTTGTGATCGTTTATATAATACTGGGCCATCTTTCTCCTCTTCGTTTGAATCTGATGGTGATCGTTTTCCTTCAATAAGACTAAGTACTTCACGATCCGCAATTACCTGACAAAACTCTAGCCGATGTAGAAAGGCAACGACTAAAGATGGATCCAAATCTGGAAATTCACCTGTTATTTGAGACCACGGCAAAACACCCACTTGAGTTGGTTGAAAAACGTGCTCAGGTAGTCCAACTGGTGCAAATATTTTCCCATGAATTTTTTTAAAAAGAGACTCAATATCTATTACTATCCAACTTTTATCAGGTTCTAAGTGATTCTTTAAAAAAATAAGCTTAGTTCTTGAACTTACACACTCTGCAAACTTACAAATTTCATGATATTGTATTGGGAGGGGGTAATCGTGTTGTTCTGCTTCTGAAATGACATCATATATATTGCATGCAAATGCTTCTTTAAAATGCTGTTGAAGTATTGCATACAACACATGACAAGGAAGCTCCACTGGTATTTCATTTCTTAGTTCACTGCAACAATCCTTTAAAGCATTTCGAAAGTAAACGGTAGGACGTCTAATAAAATATATCAGTATAAAAATGAGATGTAGCACATGACATAAATTACATGTTAATAAATAAGTTTTAGTTTTATATATCATTGATATGGAAAACTGTGTATGCTGTATTATAGAAGTTGTTATGCTATAATGAATTATTATCTTATCTTAAATAAATTGCATAATAGTAGTCAACCAAAATGTATTAGCCACACTTAAACCTGCTGAGGAATTGCATTATGAGATTCAATCTGTTCAGGGTCAGGGAATGATAAATGATTTACAAAGGCCATAAAAACTTTTATACTGGCTGTTTCTCTCTGGTCAGGTTTAGAACAAACTGATAGAACTGATGGAGCAAAAAATTGGCGAATACTTTCTTTGAGATTTGATCTGTTCAGGGTCAGGGAATGATAAATGATTTACAAAGGCCATAGAACTTTTATAGTTGCTGTTTTTATTTAGTCAATGATAGAATGGATGGGGCAAAAATATTTTTGCAAATAATCACAAACTGGCCAAATTATTAAAAAATTGAGATAGCTTCAGAATTTTCTTTCACATGAAATTTTTTTGCTCAGCACTTGTTTTTGATATATATTTTTACCAACTCATACTAATTTTTTTTAACAAGTAAAGAGAATATTAATATGTTGATGAGCTATTTCTTATCATTGTTAGACCAAGTAATCTAAAAGATCTTTCAAGGTCAAAACACAAACTTAGTAGGAACTTAGTTTACAGTTAATCAAAAACGCTTCATGATACCAGCAAGTAAATTTTGATGGGCAATGTAAGAAACTGAATAATTTGAACAATTTCACAATTCTGGGTATTTTTGGGAATAGTAGTTCACATATTCCGACATTTTCTACTATGGTGTACAAACTTAATGTTGTAGTTATATGCGGACAAGCATGAATATAATCAGTAACACTTTTTAATCTGGATATATGTGTTCCATATAATATTTTTGTGGCACCTATATAAAACTTTAGCTTTACAATAAACTCTATTGATTTCATGGGTCTATTTAAGGATATTGTGACATTGCAACATGCATGCACCAGGAATACCAAATGTTCCCAATTAGAAAGAACACTACAGTTAATTTAGTTTATACAGGCAATTGTAAAGCTTGCTGCATACACAATTTATCAATGTTTTATTCCTATATAGTAGTGTAGCTATGCTGGATTAGTATTGATGTTCTAGTTTTAGCTGTGATTAGCATTGCGCCTTAGTACCTCTAAGACTTGACAGGTAAATGAAGTTACATTAATGACTGCATTATATTTATGTGTTCTTCCAGACAAATCTATGCCAGAAGTACCAATTTATTGTAATAACTGATTGTGTAACTGCTATGATAATAGTACCATAGGTACAAACCCTCAGCATTACTACACAATAGCTATAATTACAAAATCATTTCTCAGACAAACAGGATTACTTGGCATACCTATTAACCAGGTATTATCAAAAGGAGTTTAATCTCTGAAAGCCTACCACTTGATCTGTAGTAATACAGCTGATACATTTAAAAAAATAGTGGATGTAAAAAGAGAAAAGGTAGAAATATTCAGTGTGCAGTAAATTCTCCAGAGAGTGAGACTGCAAACCAAAATAGTATGTGTGCATGTGTGTGAAGAGGGTACCATAGGTGAGGAAATTAGCAGCTCTTTACTGCTGTACATAAGAATATGTGAGGTCTCCACCTCCCCACCCTATGTGTCCAACTTGTGTCACCTTTAGTCCTAACGTCAAGCTCTAATTCCTACAATTGCAGCACAGCACTAGAAAACTACTACGGGTAACAACATTGTTTACATAATTGCAGCATGACATAGAGAAAGTCACCCACAGTACAAAGCCAACAATCAACAATTGTACCGCCTAAAACATGTACTTTGCCTGGAAAACTAGATCAAAACAAATCTTAAAGTCTTAACTTGTCCAATACAACAGTTTGTTGCCTCTTTTAATGGTTGTGTAGCTGCTGTCTTCGAGATCTGTCGTAAGTGATTATATGACAGACCAAGTGAGCACCATGATCCTCTCAAGCATATGCGCTGTGATTTAAATGAATACATAACTACTGCAATATAGCTTAATGCTGAAACAACTGCTGATGTGCTTTAGCATAAATGGCAAGCGTGAAGTAGTCCAAACAACCAGATAAAACTTTTTTTTTTTATTTAAACCTTTAATCTGATAAAACTTCATTTTAGCCATTACCACATCTGTAACCCCCAAAAAAAAATACTGTTTACATTTATAGTAGATTTATTGTAAAGTTGCAAGTATATAGCAATTAAACAATCATTTTAGCCGGACATGGAGCAAAGTACTATGAAAAGTATTTGGGTACTCCATGAATACATTTAAATGAGTGGATACGAGGACCAATACCTCAAATTCATGATTGGTACTTGTATAAATACAAGTATATTTTCTTTGTACTTAAATACCGACTGAAGAACATAGATTGAGTTTAGGAAAAACTGGTCTAAACTCAGTAGGTACTTCATTAGCTGATGACATTAGTAGCACTTGCAGCAGCACTTAGCTGCCTATTGAATAAAGTAAGTATGAATTATATAGTTACAAGTACTTCAAAAAAGTACAGAATGATAGATATAATGAAATTACTCAATCTATCAGAAAAGTCTGTTTCATTAGTATATTTTATCCTGCAGGAATGTATTAAGCACAAGTGCCAAAGTACTTTGCCCCATATCTGATTTTAGCTAGCTACTACTATACTCTCTTACCTCAATTTTCTTAATTAATGATAGCTTCTGCAGTACAAACTTAGTGAAGCATAAGAAGCTCATGAAAACAAATTCTGTTTGATGATCAGTTGGAATATGCTGAACCCAGTCACTTTTAAATCCAAATGCAAGGCAATCACACCATCCACAAATTAAAGGTTGCAATCATCACTTAATACTCATCACAAAGTATGCTCTATTATATTTGCTGATGGTTGCTTTAATGCTTCCTAGTTGAATAACTGGAAAGCTCTACTACTCAGGAAGTATGGGTGTTTGAAACTGTTGTTACCTTGTAATTCATTTGCACTTAGATGCATACATGCAAATTGTGGACAAAGAGGTGTGAATAAATTACTTCCAACATGTAAACGTGTGTCACAAGGAACAGCCTATTCTAATCAGTGAGCAATTTATGAGTTTTTTTTTGTTGGTAAGTTCTCTATCTAGCCCATTGGCTTTCAGAAAATGTAAACCTGATTCCTGTTTACTTTCTTTGAATTCCAGAAATCAGTTTTTCTAAACCTTCATTTTTTTTAAAGGAGAATTTGGTCTAGTTTGGTTGAGCCAGGCCCACTGACGGTCTGGAGACATGGCCGTACCAATTTTGCTCTAGAGGAATGTGGAAGTGTCAGTACCCCACTTTAACACTTGAATTTCTACTGCAATGGAGAAGCATCTGAATTTTTAGATGATCTTTTTTTTTTTTAAAGTTTCTGTAGCTTTTGCTGCCAGACTACTGGGCTATGACAAATTGAAGGAGTTGCTAGTGGCAGTGATCAGACCTTTAGTGGCAGGTAGGGATGCTATCAGAAATTTTCTATCGGGATATGGCCATAAATTCTGCTTTGCTTGTTGCTTTTTTACTCAAACTAGCCATGCTTCCTTAACTATTTGTGAAAGGGTGCCTGACACAAAGCAGAACTTACATTAGATTGAAAAGGGTCTACAGAGAAGCAAAGCGTCAGAACTTGATAATTGTGAGGAATTTCCATTTGTAGACAGGTACAGCTATGCTTGCTAAATCTAGCTCAGAAAAAGTGGCTGACACACACAAATTTCTTTTTGTGGTGAAAAAGGGCCATTCCTAGTTACTTGTGAATGGCAATTGACCCTCACATTGTACGTGCAACTGAACATATTTAGTATTATGGCCATGCAAATTCTGGACCAAACTGGACTGGCAGATCCGAAATGATCTAAACGTGGACCTATAATTTCAATGCGAACCTACCAGTGAACTCAATTTGTCTTATGTGCCACGATTTTGAACGACTGGAATATAATACTTCCATGAGTTTCAGTACACACTGCCTTTTATATGAATTTCTACTTTAAAACTTAATTTTGTTGTATTAAAATAACACAGATATTGCTATAAATATAGTGGTCCGGAGTAGACGTTGAATTGAACTGCCTATCTAATGAAGCAAACAAATGTGCGAACCCTCAGCGCTTAGAGAAAGGAACTACCCTTTGTGACAGTACTTCCAATTCATCGCTTCTACTACCATCACAGCATTGAAAGACTTAATCTACAGATACATGATTTTTGTGACTCTTTGAAAGTAGCTTTTGCTGGTGTAGTTTACATTCGGGC